>JABLTS010087917.1_pt1 | contig 38017 bp, 53 predicted proteins | sample 7160081 | NCBI WGS metagenome assembly JABLTS01 (sample SAMN14651231, study PRJNA627086) | human gut metagenome | isolation source: feces | host: Homo sapiens | reverse complement strand
GTCAACAACATCCTGAAACGTGAGCGGCTGGAAGAGGCGCAGCGCTTGACCGAGAACCGGGTGCGCCGCGTGGATCGTGCCTTGAATCAGCTCTCAGAGCGGGACAGGTGTGTGCTGCAGCGCTTTTACATCACGCCGTGTATCGGCGGCGTTGAGCGGCTGTGCCGGGAACTCGCTGTCGAGAAGCCGACGGTATACCGCTGGAAAGACAGGGCGCTGCGGAATTTCACGATTATCATGTATGGCCTCACGGAGAGCTGACGGAAAGATGAGAAAAAAGTGAGACGATTTTTTCGAAAATCTGTGTTAAAGTGATATCGCGGGATTGCGAGAGAGACCGGTCCCGCAAGTCACTTTGTGATATACCTCTCTTCCTTTGATCCTTTTTGCAGAATGTACGCATGGCTTTTTCTCTTGTCTCTGTCAACTCCGGTTTTCTCATGTCTCTCAAAAAAAGCAAAGCACCGGCCCGGTTTCGGGTTCGGTGCTTTGTGCATTCTGGTGCGGTTATGAATCTGAAACAACTTACCTACAAACTGCAGGCGGCGCTGAACCAGCGCGGCGAGCATTACAAAGTCAATCAGTTACAGCACTACTCCGAGCGGCTTGGCCGGATGGTAACAAAATACGTGCTGGAAAAGGCAGAAACCGATGAAACCGGGAAGCATATCAGCACGCGCGTACTGGAGACTTACAGCATGGCGGATGTCGTAAAAACGCTGGCGAAAATCTATAGCGGGTGATCCCATGAATCTCACGCCAAAGCAGCGCGCTTTTGCGGATTTTTACATCGAATTGGGCAATGCGACCGAGGCGGCGCGCCGGGCGGGATACTCGGCGAAAACCGCCAAATCCATCGGAGCGGAAAACCTGACAAAACCTGACATAAAAATCTATATAGCGCGGCGGCAGGAAAAAATCGAATCCGAGCGCACGGCATCCCTGAAAGAGATCCAGGAGCTGCGCACGGCGATCATGCGTGGGCAGGAAAAAGACCAGTTCGGCATCGAAACCTCCATCGCCGACCGTCTACGCGCAGCCGGCGACCTTGAGAAGTCGCTGCGCATCAAGGAAGAGCAGGAAACAAAGGCAGCAGCGCGCGCATCCGCACATTATGAGCTGCCGGCGCGTGTCCTTGGCAGGGCGTTCGTCGACATCAACCGGCGTATTCAGCCGAACATGACGTACGTCTTCGAGGGCGGCCGCGGCGGTCTTAAATCGTCGTATATATCTCTGAAAATCGTCGAGCTGCTGAAAAACAACCCGACGATGCACGCCTGTATTATCCGCAAGATGGGCAACACCCTGAAAGACAGCGTGTATGCCCAGATGAAATGGGCGATCAACGAACTGGGGCTATACGATGAATTTAATTGCAAGCTTTCGCCGCTGGAAATCGTGCTGAAAGAAACCGGCCAGACGATCTATTTTCGCGGCTGTGACGATCCGTTGAAGCTGAAATCCATTAAGCCGCCGTTTGGCTATATCGGCATCCTGTGGAAGGAAGAAAAAGATCAGCTTTGCGGGCCGGAAGAAGAACGTTCTATCAACCAATCCGTGCTGCGCGGCGGCGCGGATTCCTACGATTTTTCGTCATACAACCCGCCGAAATCCAAGTCCAGTTGGGTCAACAAGGAACGGCTTGTCCCGGATCCGGGGCGCGTTTTTCATCATTCCAGCTACACGGAAGCGCCGCCGGAATGGCTGGGCGCGAAGTTTATCGCCGACGCGGAGCACCTGAAAGAGGTCAACCCGGCAGCATACGAACACGAATACGAAGGCGTAGCCAATGGCGACGGCGGCAGTGTATTTGACTATCTGGAGCTGCGGGAGATCACAGACGAAGAAATTTCGCATTTTGACCGCATCTTTCAGGGCGAGGACTGGGGCTGGTATCCTGATCCGTACTGCTTCATCCGCTGTTACTACGACAGTGACCGCGAGGCGGTGTATATCTACGCGGAACACTACGTCAACAAGGAATCGAACGAACAGACGGCGCGTTGGATCATCGAACACGGCTATGACGATTACACCATCACGGCCGATTCTGCCGAACCGAAAAGCGTCAACGACCACCGCGAAATGGGCCTGCCCGTCACCGGCGCTGTCAAAGGTCCGGGGTCAATCGAACATGGCATGAAGTGGCTGCAGCGCCGGCGCATCATCATCGACCCGGTGCGCTGCCCGAATGCAGCGAAAGAATTTTCGGAGTATGAATACGAGCGGGACCGGGACGGCAACGTCGTCACTGGATACCCGGATGTAAACAACCATAGCATCGACGCCACGCGGTACGCACTGGAACCGCTGACGATGCGCAGGGGGGCAAGTGCATGACTGTAAATATTTTGGGGACGGAATATGAAATCATTGAAGCCACGGCGGCCGAAGATGCAATGCTTGAAAAATGCGATGGTTACTGCGACAAAACGGTAAAGACCATTGTTATTTCAAAAAAGGCCAAAGACTGCGACCTGAAAGACTATAGCGTCTATCAGAAAAAAGTTATGCGTCATGAGATCATTCATGCATTTCTGTTTGAAAGCGGGCTGTCCGAAAACTTTACGCATCCGGAATACGGCCATGACGAAACATACGTGGACTGGATTGCTTCGCAGTTTCCGAAAATGTGCGAAGTGTTCAAGGAGGTTGGCTGCCTGTGAAAATCAATATCCCGCTGGACAGCGTGAAAAAGCAGATCCGCGAAGAATTCCGCATTGCGCCGCTGGTAACGCCAGAAATGCGCGAAGCGGAAGACCTGTGGATGCAGGTTTGGATGGGCATCCCGCCGTGGGCAAACGATCAGGATCGCACCATCAATTTTGCAAAGGCCGTGACCGGCGAAGCTGCGCGCCTTGCGACGATGGGCGTCAGTGTCGAACTGTCCGGCTCGGCCCGCGCGGATTGGCTGCAGGAACGTCTGAATGAAGAATTGATTCCGTTCCTGCGTGACATGGTGGACGTTGGCTGCGCCGCCGGTATGTTCCTGCTGAAACCCACGCCGGACAGCATCGGTCTGTACACGCCGCCGGAATTTACGATCACGGCTGTGGATAACCGCAAGCGCGTGACCGGCGTGGTGCTGTACGACACGAAGGCAACGCCGGATTATTACTATGTCAAGGCCGAATATCACCGCTACGACGGGATGCATTATGTGGTTTCCAACCGCGCGTTCCGGCTGGCGAAGGGCAAAGCATCGGCATCCCGTGTGAATCTGGACGAAGTGCCGGATTGGGTGGGCATCCTGCCGGACGCCGTGCTGGATGATACTGCGCCGCTATTTGCTGTGTGCACCATGCCGGACGCCAACAACATTGACGGCGGCGCATGCGGTATGTCTATCTACGCCAACGCCCTGCCAGAGCTGCGGGGGCTGGACGTTGCATGGTCGGCGATGGTGGACGAAATTCAGGATTCCCGGTCGATTGCCCTTGTGGATGACCGTTTGCTGCGTGAGCCCGGGCGGAAGAATGTTTCCGTGCGGCTGCCGCGCTATGTGCAAAACGTTGCCGGCTCGGCGGCCGAAAGTTTCTATCAGGAAATTGACCGCAAGCTGAAAACCGGCGAACGCCAGACCGGCATCAATATGTTGCTGCAAAGCCTGTCGACAAAATGCGGCTTTTCGGAAGGCTATTTTAGCTATAACGAAAAGCAGGGCCTTGCCACCGCAACGCAGGTGGAAGCTGATGACCGCCGTACCATCCAGCGCATCAAGGACATCCGCGACCGCATCCAGGCAGCTGTGGATGATCTGATTCAGGCGCTGAACGACTACGCTGATATCTACGATCTGGCGCCGTATGGCACCTATACCGTGGCATACAATTTCGGCGACATCACGTATAGCTACGAGGAAGATCGCCAGAATACGAAAAGCCTTTGCCAGCTCGGCGTTTTGCCATGGTGGATGTATCTGGTGCGCTTTGAAGGATTCAGTGAAGACGACGCAAAAGCAGCCTATGCCGAAGCCAACACGGCGAAACCGGGGCTGTTCCCTGATACCGAATGATCACCCCGGAACAGTTCCAGGAGATCGGCGAAACCCTGTTGCCGCTGCTGGACGACCTGACAGAATGGATCGCCCGCGACATGATCGAGCGCTTCATGATCCGCTTCGGCCGCGGCGAAGAAAAGCTGCTGACCGGCACGGATGAATGGCAGGCGTGGGTGCTGAAACAGGCCGGCGGGAATCTGGACGAAATCCAGAAGGCGTTGGCCAAAAGCACCGGCAAATCGCAGCAGGAAATCGCAAAGATCTTCAAGGACAGCGGCATTCAGGCAGCAAAAGCGGATGCAGAAGCCGCCGCCGTGACGTTTTCCGGCCTCTCGTCCGGCATGATGGCGATCATCACGGATGCCTATGAGCGCACGGTAGGCGAGATTTCAAACATCGCGCGCACAACGGCCGGCGCGACCAATCAGGCGTTTATCGACATCTGTGACGCTGCGTATTGGAAAGTGCGCACCGGCGCACAGTCCTACACCGCCGCCATGCTGGAAGGCGTGAAGGCGCTGGGGCAGCTGCAGCCGACCGTTCGGTATCCGTCGGGCCACAAGGACACGCTGGAAGTGGCGGTGCTGCGCTGCATCCGCACGGGCGTGGCGCAGTCATCCGGTAACATGACGATCCAGCAGTGTAAAGACATGGGCTGGAATCATGTGCTGGTGTCGCAGCATCTGGGCGCGCGTGTGTCCGATGCCGATCCGATCGCCGATCATGCCGGCTGGCAGGGCAAGGTATACTGCATCGTTGGCAAGGACGCGCAGTTCGATAACCTGCTGGATGCGACCGGCTACCCGGAAAATCCGCTGGGCCTGTGCGGCTATAACTGCCGCCATTCCTTCACACCGTTCCTGCCTGGCGTTAGCCGGAACAATAACAAGCCGATCGATACCGAAGCCAACAGACGCGCGTATGAGCTGTCGCAGACGCAGCGCGCGATGGAACGCCGAATCCGTGCACAGAAGCGCAAGTGTGCGGCGCTGCATACGGCCGTGAAAAGCTGCGAAGATACGGTAGGCAAGGCAAAATTGCAGGAGAAATATGCGCAGTCCGCCAAGCGCCTGCAGGATCAGAACGCGGCCTACACGAAGTTCTGCGCCGACAACGACCTGAAACCATACCACGAGCGGCTTGCCGTTGCGGGTTGGGATCGCTCGGCGGCGTCAACTGCGTCCGCGGCCGTTCGAGAGCAAAAGCGCGTCGACAAAATGATAGCCGATTTCAACGCCGAGCATGTGGCGAAAGATCCTGCAGAACTTCTTCCAAAGCACGAATATGCACACGGTGTAAAAGAAAAGCTGTTGAACTATTCGCTTAATATGAAGGAGGGCGCCAGTGGGCGAGATAAGGCGGTTGTATTTCAGGCGGCGCTGGGGTATAATGCAAATAATTACGAGCTGCTTATGCAGGAGATTATGGCGGGCGTTGGCAGGTATAAGGCCAGCGGGAAAACAACAACAGAACATGGGGAGAAATTTACCGTGCGAATGCTGGTGAAGGGCGCAAATGGACGCTATGTCCCGATTAGAACAGGATGGATCATCGCCCCGGAGGATAGAACTCCGCGCATGACGACGGCATTTGTGGACAGATGAGGAGGGAAAAATGATATGCAGAGGCCAAAAGAATATGATTGTGTTCGATTGAAGGATGGGAGAGAGGGCACAATCGTGGGGGTCTATTCGGGGAATGTATATCTGGTTGATATTGACTACCCGCCGGAGCGGCTGCATGAGATTGAGGATACAACAGAGTTCATCAAAGCAACGGATATTGAAAAGATCACTTATGAACATATCGTGGAATAAACAATCGGATAAATTTTAGCGAAATTTATTTCACATAATAATTCGAGAAACCATCTTACCAATCGGCAAGGTGGTTTTCTTATACCCAAAATCGAATCAGGATACGCAGGGGCGACCGGGAAACCGGCTGCCCCTTTGCCATATCACGACCCTGCCGGTGGTTCATCCGGCTCAATCCACACAGTCGACGGGCTGTTAAAAAACCACGTTCAGGAGGATTACGCATGAAGAACATCGAGACCATTCTTTCCGATTTCGGCATCACGATCCCGGAAGGAAAAGCGGCGGATCTGCGCAAGGCCGTCGCCGAGAACTACAAGACCGTGGCGGAATTCACCAAGCTGCAGGAACGCCACGACGCGCTGGACACATCGCTGAAAGACGTGCAGGGCAAGCTTGCCACCTTTGACGGCGTGGATGTCGCAGCGCTGAAAGGTCAGATCACGACCCTGACCAATGACCTGCAGACCGAGCGGGACAACCGCAAGAAGGACGCTGCCGCCGTGAAGCTGCGCAGTACGGTGGACACGTTCCTGTCGGGAAAGCATTTCGTCAACGACATCACGCGCGAAAGCATCACGGACAAGTTGGTAACGGCTCTGGGGTCCGACGATGCGCGCGGCAAGTCGATCGACGACCTGTTTACCGGCCTTGTCACCGATCAGAACGGCAAGGAGATTCCCGGCATCCTTGTGGCCGATCCCGCCAGCAGGGCGCGCTTTTCGTCCGATCACAGCGGCATGGTGCCGCCGGCGGGGGGCGCAAAAGAATACGTAGCCCAGAAATACAAAAACAATCCGTTTTTCAGGGGCTAAGACTACGAAAGGAAATGATGATCTATGTCTATCCAGTACGGTTCCCTTTACGTGGATGAGCAGTACAAGGCAACTGTTCTTCCCAACCTGTTTTATAAGACCTGGCTTGTGCCCGGTGTTACCTATCAGGACGTGATGGTCGACGGCGCCGGCGGCTGCTATTGGCACAAGCTGACCTCCACCGCCGCGTCTGTCGGCACGCCCGGCCGCGACTTCACGGACACCGCCGCCGCTGATACGCTGGTTCAGGCCGTTTTCAACAACAACCTGCAGGCGTCGAAGAAGATCTACGGCGTGCAGGCTGCCGCTGTGGCGTTCCCGATTGCCGAGGAGCATCTGGCCCTTGCCACCCGCGAAGTCGCGGAGGCAAAGAACCAGTGCGCGCTGGCCTGCCTGATCTCCGAGGGCACGGCATCCACCAACACCACGAAGACCACTGCGGCCAACTTCAAGGCGCAGGTACTGGCCGAACGCAAAGCCATGGTCAAGGCGAAAGCCAACCCCACCATCGTGCTTTGCAGCCCGGACTTCTTCGCGACGATGCTGGAGTTCGCCGGTGAGAAGTACACCCCGACGTCCAACGAAATGCTGCTTGCTGCCGCTGCCGGCGGGCAGGTCGGCAGCTTCATGGGCTTCACCTGGATCGAAGTCAACGGCTTCGCGTCGTCTGCTGACCTTGCCTACTATCCGCACGGCGGTACGAAGGCCAGCGTCACGGCGGCGAACCTCGCGAAGGTGGAATTCATCATGTATGACCCGAGCGCTTTCGGCGTCGGCGATAACTTCAGCATCGTCCGCATGGTTGACTCCGAGCTTTTCGCCGGCAGCAAGGCGCAGGTCGAGGAAAACGCCGCCCTGCGTGTGCTGGACGCTGCGCAGGTGCACGTGAAGTCCTACGCAAGCGCGTGATCGGCAGGTGAATCACGGTGTACGCGGATTTTGACACATACGTAAAACGGTACGGGGACGATCTGTCCCCTTTCCGCGACGAAGTGACTGCTGCCCGCTACCTGCGTGCGGCGTCGCGGGAGATCGACCGCTTTACGTTTGACCGCTTCGGCGGCACGCTGCCGGAATCCACGATCGACGCCGAAAAGCTGCAGGACTGCGCGTGCGAACTGGCCGAATGCCTTTACCGCATTGACCAGGCGCGTGACAGCGCAGCTGAAACCGCAGACGTCGGCGGCGTAAAAACCGCCGGCCCTGTGGCGTCGGTGTCGTCCGGCAGCGAATCGATCACATATAAAGCGGCCGACAGCTGCTACACGACCGCTGCGAAGACCATAGCAGCGCGTGACGAGCTGGTGTTTGACCTGCTCCGGCGCTGGCTTTCCGGCGTGACGGTGGATGGCGTCCTTGTGCTGTACGCGGGGGTGACGTGCTGATGCTGCTGCATAGCGATACGATCACGCTTTTTTCACGCGTGCGCGGCGCGCGCGGTCAGGACGATACATGGGTGCGGCACGTGCTGGCTGGCGTCAAGGTGGAAGCAAAAACCGCTATGACGCCAGGTACGACCGGCGATGTGCCGGGGCACTATGTGCTGCTGCTTGTCCCGAAAGCGGCCATTGGCGCGCTGACCTATGCGACGCCGGAAGTGTACCAGGCGGCGGATGATCGCAGCGGCATGATTGCGTTTCAGCCCGGCGACTATTTCTGCCGCGGCGATCACGACTGGGCGGAATACGATGTGCTGTGCAAAATCACAGAATGCCACCGCATCACATCCTGCGCGTGGTTCCAGCTGATTGCACACTTTGAGGTAACTGCGTCATGAGCGACATCAAGCACTATAAGAACGTCAGCTATGTCAAGGGGCACGTCCGGGTAAATCTCCGGTTCGCCAAATACGGCCCGCGATTCGCCAAAGCGCAGGAATGGCTGGGGAAGCAGGTGTTGGCGGACAGCAAGCTGTATATGCCGCTGAAAACCGGCAGCCTGCAGCAGCGTTCATACGTCGCAGAAGGTGGACGGCAGGTCGTGTTCCCCGGTCCGTATGCGCGGTATCTGTATATGGGTAAGGTCATGGTCGACCCGGAAACCGGTTCACCGTGGGCGCGCAAGGGCGCCGTGAAAGTTGTAACTGACCGTGACCTGCGGCTTGCGACCGGCGTGCCGCACTGGGCGGAAGTCGCGCAAAACGAACACGGAAAAGAATGGGCGGACGGCTGCAAACGGATCATCCTGGGGGAATCAAATGGTTGACACAAAAGATTTTTCAACGATCCTGAGCGGCTTGCTGAATGGCTTCCCGGCCATCGGCGCGCGGGAAATTCGGTTCGGCGAGCTGGGCGACAAGTCCGGCGTCGGGATCTATCCGTCCGCTGCGGCGACGGTGATCAGCGAAACGACCGACATCATGGGCGGTGTGTACCAGAAATGCAACTATGCGTTTCAGGTGGTATATCGCGCCGTACCGCAGTCGGAAACTGACCGCATCCACATCAAGGGCTGGCTGGACAAGCTGGCGCGCTGGCTTGAAAAACAGCCGATCACGGCGGACGGCCAGCAGCACACGCTTGCTGCGTGGCCAGACCTCGGCGGTGGCCGGACGATCACTGCATTTGTGCAGGTGTCGGCGGCCTATCTTACTGGGCGCTATGCCGACGGCGTGGAAGACTGGGCCGTGTCCCTGTCGATGCGGTACGACAATAATTTTGAAAGGTGATGCATTATGCCTGAAAGTACGACTTTTAACACCACTGCGGGTCAGACGATCGCCCGCAAGCTGCTGATGGCCTTCCTGAATACCGGCACGTCTTCCGCGCCGGTTTGGTCGATCATCGGCAAGCGCGTGGAGGACAGCAGTCAGGAATATGACTGGAACAAGGAAACCACGCAGGACATTCTCGGCAACACGTTTACCACCATGTCCGCGCCGACCATCACGCAGACCTTTGACCCGTGCAATCTGGACGCCGGCGAAACCGCGCTGACGAAGCTGTGGCAGCTGGCAATCAAGGAACAGGATGTCGCAGCGCTGGCCGAACAGGATATGATGATCGTGCACTGCTATGCCGGCACGAAGGACACGGCGATGTTCGCCGAGCGCTATAGCGGCTGCGCGATCGAAGTGAAGTCGCTGGGCGGCGACAAGACGGTGGATATGCCGTTTGACGTGACCTACGGCGGCACGCGCACGGTCGGCACTGCGGCCATTGCCGACGGCGTGGCCACGTTCACGAAGGCGACGGCATAAGGGGGGTGACGGCGTGAGCAATAACATTTCTTTTGAAACCGGCCTGAAAGCGTTCACCATCAATGGCGACGCAAACCGGAAGATCTATTTTGACCCGAACGACATCGGTATCATCGACCGGCTGGAAGCGGCAGCGATGGCGATCAAGGCCAAAGCCGACGAAATGGGCACGCAGGAAAGCGATACGGATTCCCGCACGACGATCCGCGAACTGGACGCCTACGCGCGCGAGCAGGTGGACGCGGCGTTTCCATCGCCCGTCTGCGATACAGTGTTCGGCAAAGCCTACTGCGTTTCGCTCACGCCGTCCGGTTCCCTGCAAATTATTTCATTCCTGGAAGCGGTTTCGCGCCAGATCCGGCGCGAGATGGACGCTGCGACCGCTGCCGCGCAGAAGCGTCAGGCGAAATACCTGGATAAATACAACGGCGGCGGTCAGCGCAGGAAGAAGCGCAGATCATGAATACCGGCCTGCCGAAGACAGCGTGTATCGGCGGCCGGTGTTTTCGTATCCGAAGCGACTTCCGCGAAATTCTGGACATTTGCGCCGCGCTGAATGACCCAGAGCTGACGGATCAGGATCGCGCCGAAGTGGCGGTCAAAATCTTTTACCCAGACTGGGATCAGATCACGGACATGGCCGCCGCGGTGAAATTCATGCTTTGGTTTTTGGACGGCGGTGTGGATCGCGGCGACCAGCGGCAGCAGCCGAAGCAGATGGACTGGGAACAGGATTTTCCGATGATTATCGCGCCAATCAACCGCGTAGCCGGGCGGGACGTGCGCGCACTGCCGTATATGCACTGGTGGACGTTCATCGGATATTATATGGAAATCGGTGACTGCACATTTTCCACGATCCTGGACATCCGGCGGAAGCTGCGCAAGCACAAGAAGCTGGAAAAGTGGGAGCGCGAATACTACGACGAAAACCGGGAATTGATTGATTTCAAGTCGGCGCATCTGACCGACGACGAAGATGAATTCATCCGGCAGCTGATGACAGGGGGTGTGCGCGATGGCTGATGTTGTCGGCGATCTGGTATTTGATACAACGATAAACAGTGGCCAGTTTGACGCTGGCCTTGCGAAGCTGGAAAACAACGCGAAAAAGGCCGCGAACAATGTGGACAAGGCTGCACAGAAGGTAGCCACGCTGCGGCAGCAGCTGGAAGAACTGCAGGCTGTTGCCGAAAACGAAAAGAAAACCAGAAGCACCGGGACGGTATCGCAGGAAACCGGTGAAGCAATCCAGAAAACGACGCAGCAGTTGAAAATGGCGCAGCTTAATCTGGAAAGCAGCCAGATCGCGCAGGAAAAAGCCAACGCTGCCGTAAGCGAATATGTGGGAAAGCAGCGCCTTGCAGCTTTGACGACGCAGAATGTGTCAGAACAATTTAAGAAATTCACCAAACGAATTGCCGGCTTAGCAAAGCGCGTCTTCATTTTCACCATGATTACCAAAGCGCTGCGTACGATGCGCAAAATGCTGCTAAGCACAATCGGAGCAGACAAACAAATGTCAACATCTTTGGCGCAGATCAGGGGTAATCTGATTTCCGCTTTTGCACCGATCTACAACTATATTTTGCCGGCAATTCGAACGCTTCTGGCGTGGCTTGCCAAATTGACTGCCGTTGTGTCCGTGTTTATAAATTCGCTGTTTGGCAAAACGGCGTCACAAGCGGATGCATCTGCGAAGGCACTGTATAATCAGGCTTCCGCAACCGAGGCCGCGGGTGATGCGGCTGAAAAGACGAAGAAGCAGCTTTCCGGTTTGGATGAAATGAACCGATGGGAATCCAAAGATAGTTCCGGCGGCGGCGGTGGCTCGTCTGGCATAGCGCCGAAATTCGATTTGTCCGATCAGGTCGACACCGGAAAAATTGGCAAGATTGCAGCCGTTGTCCGCGAGCTGTCACCGTATGTGGCGGCGGTGGCCGCTGGATTCGCTGCGTGGAGAATAGGAAAGAAGTTCCTGGGGAATTTGTCGAAGGCAAAGCAGCTGGCGCTTGCTGTCGCGGGGGCTGTCCTGATGGCCATCAACGTTGTCGATATGCTTAAAAACGGCATAAATTTCGACAATCTGACAGGGTACATCATCGGCGCTGCTGCAGCTGTAACTGGGCTGGGGCTGGCATTTGGTGTGCTTGGCGGAGCAATCACGGCAATCGTCGCGGGGCTTGCCCTTCTTGGCGTGGCAATTCGTGATGTGATTAAAAACGGCTTCAACAGCAAGAACCTTACGGCTATTACCGTGGCGCTGCTAACTATTGGCGGTGCTATTGCTATCATCACGGGGGCGTGGATACCTCTGCTGATTGCCGCTATAGCTGCAGTGGTCGTGTGGATCGTCGCAAAATGGACATCCATAAAGGAATGGATCAGTAAAACGATCAGCAGTATCGATGCGGCTTTCGAGCAACATCTTGCTAACGTGGAAGCAGGTGTCGCGGCGGCAGTGGATTGGGTCATCGAAAAATGGACGGCCGTAAAGGACTGGTTCAGGGGGCTGTGGGAAAAGGTCTCATCCGGCGCTGTGGCTGCGTGGGATGGAATCAAAAGCGCCTTCAAGTCTGTGCCGGAGTGGTTTCAGAGTAAATTCCGAGACGCATGGCAGAAGGTCAAAGACGTGTTTTCGACCGGCGGCCGTATCTGGTCAGGCATCAAGGAAGGCATCGAAAATACCTTCCGCGCGGTCGTCAATGCCATTATCCGCGGCATGAACACGATCATTGCCGTGCCGTTCAACAAGATCAATTCCATGCTGAATACGATTCGCAATGCGCACTTCCTCGGCATTTCACCGTTCCAGAATATGTGGGGCGTGAATCCACTGCCAGTGCCGCAGATCCCGATGCTGGCGCGCGGCGCGGTCATCCCGGCGAACCGGCAGTTCCTTGCCGTGCTGGGCGACCAGCGCAACGGCAACAACCTGGAAACGCCGGAATCCCTGCTGCGCCAGATCGTGCGCGAAGAAGCCGGCGGTGCAGGCAGCCGATACGAGTTTATCGCCCGGTTGGATCGCCGCACACTGTTTGATGAAGTAATCACCGAAGCAAAATTGCGGAAAGGGCAAACGGGCAAAAACCCGCTTGTAGCGGTGTAACACATGGCACAGGAATACATTAAAATTCGAAAAAGTCCGTCGGATGAATGGCTGGTGCTTCCGCAGCCGGATTCCGGCGCGCTGACGTACGACTTTGAAACGACCTACACGGAGGACAGCGGCCGCACCCAGACCGGCGCGGCCGTCGTCAGTCCGCTGTTTACGGTGGAAGCTCTGGGGTATAGTCGGGCGTCGATCAGCAAAACTATGCTGTCGCAGATCCTAAAGATCATTGCAAAAGGTCAGCAGTTCCAGTTGTACTATTTTTCCGCTTACTACGGCGCGTGGTGTCAGGCGTGGTTTTACGTCGGCAAAGGGCAGCTGAATATCGGGCGCCTGAACGAAGGCAAGGAGCTGTTTACGTCCCTGGATTTTAACATGGTCAGCGTCAATCCACTGACGTGATTTGGGGTGGCATGATATGCGAATAGTTGACAGTCAAATTACAAACGCCTACCCGTCGCAGACAAACTTCGTGGTTGAAGCGACTTTTACGTGGGATCACGATGTGACATTGGTGTATTATGGCAGTACAGCTGCGACGCTCAAGGCGGGGGAACACCTACAAGTAGACGGGGCGTGTTTTCGTCCTGGTGGAACGAAAATCACAGCGCAGATATCATCAGGCAGTTACCCGGTCGGGCTTTCCGCGTGCAAATGCGCGACAATTGAAATGTACGATGGTGGGTGGCAAAACGTCGATAACCGAAATCTATACGAAGGAGCGACCGTGCACCTAAAGGCAGATATCAAAATCGACGGCAATGGATACTTGGTTCCAATGGGCAGCTTTAAGGTTTATGAAGTGGAAACCGTGCACGAAGTTACCACGCTCACTTGCTACGATGCCATGAGGGAAGCGGACGTGCTGTGCCCGACGGAGATGCAGGGAGAGCACAATTACATAGAGCTATGGAGGCTGGCAGCGACTCGCCTCGGCCTGACGCCCAGCGCGATTGATAATGATTTGGGGTATAACGCGCTGGCGACCGTGGACACACAGCACACCATCCGACAGGTGATCGAAGCTATCGCGCTGGCCTGCGGTGGCAATGCCGTGGTGTCTGGGGATGCACTGTATGTGCGACCGATTACATCTACAGCAGATGTGACGTTAACACAGTGGATTAACCAACTGGAAGTGGCAAGTACGCCGGTCGAAGTCACTGGAGTGCGCGTGAAAAAGACGTTCGCCAGTGACGGGCAAGAGCACACGTATTTCTTCGGCGCCGGAGGCTACGTTATCGAACTGAATGACGACAACCTGTGGCTTGGTATCGAAGGGCCGGCCGGGTCAGTCACGGTCGCTGCTGAAGCAGTCGCGGAAACAGCGTACGAGCAGCTGAAAAACAAGCCGATCTATAAGTTCTCCGGAGATCTTCCGGCCGACCCGCGGCTTGATATTTTCGACAAGGTTATCGTCAAGGACATCAACGGCCGGGAATACCCGTCGATCATCACGAACTACACGTTCGTGTTTTCCGGGAAAACGTCGGTTGGGAACAGCGTCGAATCCAGCAGCAGCTACAACACATCAGATAGCGGGCCGTCCGGATCGTCGCCTTCCGGCGGTGGCGGTGGGGGCTCGATCGATGTGGACAGCGCTCTATCAACGACCAGCACCAACCCTGTCCAGAATAAGGTTATAACTGCTGCGCTGAATAGCAAAGTGGATGAGGACGAAGAAATAACAATCTTGGACGTTGTTAACATGTGGAACGATACCTGACGGGAGGAAAAATTATGGCGACAAAATACACAGGGCAGAACGCTCTGAACAAGCTGATGCAGTTGGTGAAGACGGCGCTCAACAACAAGGCAGACAAATCGGCGCTCGACGGAAAGCTGGACGTTACCGGAGGCACGATTTTTGGCGATCTAAAGGTGAAAAAGAACGCGGATGGCACCGGGAACGTTGACGTAGAGGGCGAGATTCGTGCTAAGAACAGCATAGCTCACGTGATGGCTGTATACGCAACGAGCACTGTGCACTCGGACGCGATGGTCGAAGCACCGTCGTTTAACTTGCGCGCTCCGCTGGCGGAGAAGTCAATAGAGGTTACGCAAGATGGGGATACCGCCGTGAAAATGGAGTGTTTTGACGGTACCCTTAGTAAGGGATACGCGCGCTTGGAGATCGGCACGCCGACGGACGCGAATACCAATGCGGCCACGACCGTGGAATATGTGAAGAACAAGGTCTCCGGTTTTCAGACGGCTTCGCAGGTGCAGGACGCGATCAGAAGCGCGATCACAGGCGTATACACGCCTAAGGGGTCGATCGCGTTTGCATCCCTGCCTGTGCCGGTTGCCGGTAAAGTCGGCTGGGTGTACAACATCACGGATGCGTTCACGACGGATAACCATTTTATCGAAGGCGAGGGACGCGACTACCCTGCCGGGACGAACGTCGTATGTGCGGAAATTAGCGCCGGTGATTACGGCTGGGACGTGCTTGCGGGCACGATTGACCTGACGGAGCTGACCGCGGAAGAGGTGCAGACGCTCTGGGACTCCAACTGACGGGGGGCTGACTTATGCAAACAAGCGGAAGTGCAGCAATCAAAAAGCTGATCCAGCTTGTAAAATCCGCGCTGTCCGGCAAGATGGACAAGTCAGGCGGGGCTTTTACGGGCAATATCTCCGGCAAGTACTTTACCGGCACGTGGCTGCAAACGACGGAGGCAACTGACCTAGGCCGCGCACCCGGAAAAATTGCCGTGCTGGATGAGTCTGGCTGGGTGTACTATCGCACGCCGGCGGAGCTCAAATCCGATATCGGCGCAAGCTCAGGCGGAGCCGATGTTAGTACAGTGCTCGACAAGGTGTATCCGGTCGGGGCAATCTACATGAGCGTAAACAGCACTAACCCGAAGACCCTGTTCGGCGGTACGTGGGTACAGATCAAGGACAGATTTCTTCTCGCTGCTGGTACGACCTATAAAGCCGGTGCGACCGGCGGCGAGGCCACGCACGCACTGACAGTGGATGAGATACCGAACCATCAGCACGTCCTGTGGTATCCAAACGAGGGCGGCGAGCAGAGCGCGGCAATCGGCTACCCGGAGGCTGGCAGCAAAAAAACATGGTATGCCGAGGCAAGCAAAACGGGCGGCGCAGGCGGCGGCATCGCGCACAACAACCTGCCGCCGTACTTGTCTGTGTACGTGTGGAAGCGGACGGCGTGACTTGAAGGGAGGGAAACATCGTGATACGTGGCACTACGCCGACATTTGAGTTTACGCTGCCGATGCTGACTGACGAGATCGCAGCCGGATATATCACGTTTGCGCAGGATGGCATTGTTGTGATCGACAAGGCTCTGGCGGACTGCACGTGCGCCGGTAGCACTGTGACACTACACCTGACGCAGGAGGAAACACTCAAACTGTCACAAAACACGAGGACAGAGTTGCAGATGCGCGTGCGCACGACGGGCGGCGAGGCGCTTGCAACGCGGGTGTATACCGTGCCTACCGAGCGCATCCTCAAGGATGGGGTGATCTGATGCTGCGGATCGATGTAGCATTTAAGCAGACCAGACAGACGCTGGAGCTGGACATGGCCGCAGGGGATCAGGCGCTTGAACTGACGTTTGACAATTTTCAGCGCGTGGACGGCGCTGCGGACTACTACGACGGCGCATATGACGTGACGCCGCTGATCACGGCGCAGAGGCTGCCAACGCGAAGCAAGACGATGCGCGACGATGTGCGCATCGACATGATCCCGACACGGGAGATCCCGAACGCCGCTGGCGGCGTAACTTTTATCGTTGGAGGCTGACTATGGCATACAGTAAAATTATTTATGGCGGCAACGTGCTGATCGACCTGACCGGCGACACCGTGGCCGCGGACAAACTGCTGGCGGGTATCACGGCGCACGGGAAAGACGGTGAGGAGATCACCGGCACTTGCGCGTATGACGCCGCCACCGGCGACGCCACTGCCGCGGAGGGCGAAATCCTGCTCGGCAAGACGGCGTATGTGAAGGGGGCGAAGAAGACTGGCACGATGCCGAACCGCGGCGCCGTGACGGGCACGATCGCCACCAAAGCGGGCGAGTACACTGTCCCCGCGGGCTACCACAACGGCAGCGGCAAGGTGGGCATCAGCAGCACCGAGCAGGCAAAGATTATCGCGGGCAACATCAAAGCGGGCGTGACCATCCTCGGCGTGGAGGGTAGCTACTCCGGCGCGTCGATCAAGGCGCAGGCCAAAAGCGCCACGCCAAAGACGACCGCACAGACTGTGTCGCCGGACAGCGGCTATGACTATCTGTCAAGCGTGACGGTCGCGGCGATCCCTTATGCGGAGGCCGCGAACCCTGCGGGCGGAACGACTGTGACGATCGGGTGACGATATGGCAGTCAGCAAGATCGTATATGACGGCAGGGCGCTGATCGACCTGACAGCCGATACGGTCACGGCGGATGCGCTGCTGTCCGGCACGACCGCGCACGACAAGGCGGGCAACGCCATTACCGGCGCGCTGACGTTTGCGACCGTCTACACCGGCTCCGGCGCACCGGACGCAAGCCTCGGCGCAGACGGAGACATCTATCTGGATCTGGGGTGATACAAAATGAACGAACTGATCTATCACACCATCACACCGACCGCGCAGGAGGTCGGCGGGGACTATATGCTGATCCTGACGGCTGACAGCACGATTGATGATATTGTGCAGTACATCTTGGCAAACAAGGTGATCTGGTTTTACGACGGGGCGCTGTATCATCAGGTGGTTGCGTTCGAGGACGTCGAAAACGCCATGATCGTGTACTACTACAGGACTGACGGAAGCGTGGCGTCATACCGGGTAGGTGACGGCGCATGAGGGTCGAAGGTCGGCAGATCAGAATCGTATATGACAACGCAAAGCAGTATCTGACGGCAGACAACTGTGCGATCGGTGTCGAGTCATACGGAAACGGCGTTGTCATAAAATCTACCGCGCGATCCGGCTATGCAATCTTTAATGATGCGGCAAAAGCTGTTTTGTTCCCGAACGCAAAGGCACGCCCGGTAAAGGCGGACAGCCGTATTGGCTGCGGCGCGTCCATCAATAACCGCAGCAATTATTGCGCGTTAGAGTTTGGCGGCATAGAGGTGCACAAGGTGCTGTGTTCGGACGAGGTCGGCGAGCAGGACGGGCTTACCAGCACGGCGATCACTGGGGCGACATCGGCGACAACGATCCGGTATCACCTGCACATCAACAACGTGTTCATCGCCGCCGCGTGCTCGGTCGGGCAGCTTACCCTGTACTTTAACCGATATTCATGTGCTGCAAACGCGGTTGGGAACGAGATTGCATCCGCGACCGTATCGGATGCGGAACCGTGGGACGGTGACAGTGTGACCTTCACGGCCACGCTGGCGGCTGGCGCGGCGTTTGACGGATGGTACAGTGATGCGGCGTGCACGCAGCGTGTCAGCACAAGCCTGTCGTACACTACCACGGCCGCGGATCTGACGCTGTACGCCAAAGCGACGCAAGCAGCGCCGACCGGTACAGGCGTCTACATCAAGCGCGCAGGGACGCAGATACAGGCCGCTGCGGTATGGCGGAAAGCAAACGGCCTGTGGGTGAAATCGGACAAGACCGCGATCGAGGCGGGAAAAAATTATCGACTCATTCAGCGATGAATGAGGTGAATGAGGTGAATATTGTGAATGTTGTTGAGGCATTTGTGACGCAGAACCCACTGTATCAGCAGTACACGAGAATCCCGGTGCGCAAGCTGGTGCTGCACAGCGTGGGATGCCCGCAGCCGAGCGCCGCCGTCTTTGCGCGGCAGTGGCAGACGGCGCGGTACTTTGCGCACGCTGTGCTGCAGGCGGACGGCACGGTGTATCAGGTCGCGCCGTGGGATTGCCGACTGATGCACGTCGGCGCGGCGAACGCATACAGCATCGGCGTGGAGATGACCGAGCCGGACTGCATCCGCTACACCGGCGGCGCAACATTTGTGTGCTCCGACTGGGAGCGGGCAATCGCGCAGGTGACCGGCACGTACAACACAGCGGTTGAGCTGTTTGCATGGCTCTGCACGCAGTTTGGGCTTGACCCACGCAGCGACATCATCTCGCACGCGGAGGCGAGCGCGATGGGCATTGGCACGGATCACGCAGATCCGGAGCACCTGTGGCGGCAGCTCGGCAGGGGTTACACGATGGACGGCTTTCGGCGCGACGTCGCCGAGGCAATGAACGAAAATGACGACAAGGAGGACGATGACATGATTAGGTATACCACGATTGATGACGTGCCGGGCTGGGCACGCAGCACGATCAAAGAGATGATGGACGCAGGCCTGATCGCCGGCACCGGCGGTGGAAACCTTGGTCTTTCCGATGATATGCTGCGGATGCTGTATATCATGTGGCATATGCGCGATACGCGCTATGGTCGCATCGTAGATGGCAAAGTGATGGACGTGCCCGCGTGGGCGCAGGACACTGTGCAAAAGCTTGTCGATGACGGTGTGCTTGCGGGCGTAGGCGATGGCAAGCTGGACTTGTCCATGGACATGCTGCGCACGCTGGTGATTGCGGCGAACATGGATAAATAAAAACGGAGGAATACATATGAATGCACCGAGTAAAGCGATGGAATTGAAGGCGGCTATCACGGCAATTTTTGCAGCGATGACAGCCTTTTGGGGATGGACGGGCTGGCTTGTGATCGTGTGGCTGGCCGCGATGATCCTGGATTATGCAACGGGATCGTGGGCGGCGCTGTCGACCGGATCGTGGGACAGCGCTGTAGCGCGTGCCGGCCTGTGGCACAAGCTAGGCAGCATCGTGGCCATGCTGGTCGCACTGCTGCTGGACGTGGCGCTGTCGGCGATTATCAATTATGGCGGATTGGGGTTTGAGCTGCCGTTTACATATAAAACGGCCTTTTTGCCGTTGGTGGCAATATGGTACATCGTTACGGAGCTGGGGAGCATTATTGAGAACGCTGCGCGCCTTGGCGCTCCGGTGCCGAAGTTTTTGATCAGCAGTTTGAAAAAGCTGAAAGATAAAGCGGATGAAGATAAATAAAGCAATGGCGCTGCCTTAACTGGCAGCGCCATTTTCTTTATCTGTGAAGTTGTTTTTGCTCTTGAATTTTGACAACACTTTTGACAACAGTTTGCGTCTCAAAATGTTCCGGAGCGCGCCGAAAGAAAAACGAAGAAACCATTGAAAAATCAAGGTTTTCTTGAAATTTCAATGGTTTCCTTTTGGTGCTCCAGCGGGGATTCGAACCCCGGACACCCTGCTTAAAAGGCATACGCCCGCCGTCAAAAAATCATTGTGAATCAATGGCTTGCGCGGCCGATGCTGCATCTTTGCCCCCGATATTGCCCCCAAAAGCAAGAGCCACTACGGACGATGTCCGCCGCGGGCTGCGCTCGATCACGTGCGTGTAGACGTTGAGCGTCATGGTCACGGTCGCGTGGCCGGCGAGGTATTGGATGCTCTTGATGTCCTTGATGTCGCCGCTGGCCAGCACCAGATTGGTGATGTAAGTGTGCCGCAGCTGGTGCGGCGTCACCTTGAAATCCAGCGCAATCCTGACGTTGTGCTTGGGTATTTTGTCGCCGACGCGGAGCCAGACCAGCTCCTTTTTGCCGTCAACCGTGCGTGTCACCTGGCGCTCTGACCGCACGCGGATCACATCCCACAGGCGGCGGAACGACGTTCGCGTGACCGGCCCACCGTGTGCGTCCGTGATGACGTAATCGCTCGCTGACTGCTCCTTTGCCGCCCGGAGACACTCGACGAGCTGTGGCGGCATGGGGATGTCCCGCCGCGCTGCCTTGGTCTTGAGGATCTCGTTGGTCGTCGGCTGATTCCCGTCGCCCCAGCGCAGCGCGCGTCGGACGGCGATGTAGGGTGGCGACGCATCCAGATGCACGCAGTCCCACTCCAGGCCGAGGATCTCCTCGCGCCGGAGGCCCGTGTACAGCCCAATCATCACAAATTGCTCCGCCCGCGTGCCGCGCACGGCGGCCACCAGACGCGCTTGCTGCTCGGCGGTCAACGGCTCCTTTTCAGCGGCCGGAGCGCCGCCGGCCTTGATGTCACTGCATGGCGATTTTTTGATCAGCCCATTGCGCTCAGCCGCGGCAAAAATCCGGCGCATGGTCGTGGCAATCTTTTGCTGCGCCGACTTGGACAGACCGGATGCGCAGGCCATGACCGCCAGCGCGTCATCATAGCAGACGTCGCATAGCAGCATCGGGCCGATGACCGGGCAGATGTGGCGGTTGATTGCGACGCGATAGTCGCTGCGGCGCTTGTCGCTCAGGCCGACGGTGTTAAGCTGGTACCACTTGGCGGCGTACTGATACACATACGGGCAGCTGTCTGCGGCAGCTTCGCGCGCCAGGATCTCCAGCCGGGCCACGGCATTGCTGCGCGTCTCTGCCTTGGTCTTACCGTAGACGTCGACATACTTGCCGGTCGCCGGGTTCTTGATGCGCTTGCGGTATAGCTGCCGTTTTTCGTCCCAGTAAAATTCTGACATGTTGCGTTTTGGCATGCGATACCTCCTTGCCCGGCGCGGCGGACATTATGTGTCCAATGTGGACACGGGCTCCGGCTCCGGCTGGATGCGGAGCTCGATCGCAGCGCCGTAAAGGCTCTCGTCTCGGTCCATCTCGTAGTGCTGCATCTGGTACTCCTCCACGCAGCGCACGATCTTGTATCTGCCGCCGTAGATCTCGGCGGTGACGCCGAGCACGCGGCCGGACCGCTGCAGCTTGTGGATGCGGCCGGTGCTGCCGCGCTTGATATACCCGATGTGCTGCCCGGCGACGAGCACCTTGATGGCATTGGGATCCTGCTCGTTGTCCGGATCGTCCACCAGCTCGACCGGGGAGTCCGGGAATGTATACTGATAGATGCGTTCCTCCTCCATGCCGGCGTCGATGATCTCACGCTGGGTCATGTCGTAGTCCGGGTTATCCTCGGCCAGCTCCATGATCGCGTCCAGATGGTAGGTCGTCCCGGCGACCTTGTGGCGCTCAAACGTCGCGCGCGGCCCTGCTGGTGCTTGGGTGCCGGCCGCCTCTGTGCGCTGCGGTTGTGCAGCGGAGGAGACAGTCTGCTGCGTTTGCGCAGCGGCTTGGGCGGCTTGCTGCGTTTGCGCAGCGGCGGCTGCCGCTTTGGCCGCTGCCTCGGCTTCCTGCTTTTTGGCCCAGGCATCGCGCAACTCAGCAGCGTGCGCTGCCTCGGCGGCTTCGCGCGCCGCTTTTTTGTCGCGGCTATACTGCACGACAAAGACGACGGCAAACACAGCCGCCGCGAGCATCAGCACGCCCGCGGTGTAACCGACGGCGTTGATGTGGATGGCGTTGCGGTTTGCACTCGCCAGTGCGTCACCTGCTACGGCTGCGACGATGGCCACCCAGACTGCCCAATACTGATACCACTTTTTCATGCTTTCCCCTCCCGCGCCCCAGACGGGGCGCATCTTAAAATTTTGCTCGCAGCTCGACCACGCGGCCGAGAATCTGCACGGGCAAGCTCTCAATCTCATCATTACTGTAATACATTGGCTCGTAGGCCGGATTGCTGGGTATCAGCGTCACGCCCTGCGGGCTCTTTTTGACGCGCTTGACGGTCGCGTCGTCGCCGTTGACCAGCACGACGGCGATGTCGCCGCTGTCCACGTCCGGCTGGCGGCGGACGATCACAACGTCGCCGTCCGAGATCTTGGGCTCCATGCTGTGGCCCTTGATCTGCAGGCCAAAGTACTCTCCGTCTCCGGCCGCGGCGGCGCTGATGTCCTCCCAGTCGATGATCTCCTCGATTGCGTCGATGGGGATGCCGGCTGCCACGCGGCCGAGGACCGGGATGCGGATGTAGCCGGGGCGCGCTGGTGTGGCTGGCTGCCCGCCGAGTAAGTAATCGAGCGACACATCAAAATAATTTGCGATGCGCCGATATGTGTCGGTATCCGCCTCGTATTTGCCTGTCTCGTACCCAGACAGGGCGGCCTGACTGACATTGACCGACTTGGCGAGGTCTGCTTGTTTGACATTGTCGCGCTTGCGCAACTCCTTAATTCTGTTCATTTTTATCAACTCCGTTGATATCAAGATAATTGATAAAAATCGAAAAGTAAATGCGATATCAAGATAATTGAAAAAATATATTGACATATCAACATACTTGATATAAGATAGTAAACGCAATCAAGATAATTGATAAGCGGAGGTGATACCTTGGACGGCATCAAAATTTGCCGCGCGAAACGCGGTTTGACGCAGGCGGAGCTCGCGTCAGCGCTGCATGTAGGGCAAAGCACGGTCGCGATGTGGGAGACCAGCGGGTCATACCCACGCGCCGATATGCTCCCAGCAATCGCGGCAGCGCTGAGCTGCACGATCGACGACCTGTACAACGTGCCGGCCTGACCGGCAGAAAGGAGCAAAAACATGTCTGTTACCGTTGACTTTGTCTTTAGCTTGGCGTTACAGGCGCAAAACGAATACATTCTCAATCTGCGCAAGGTATTACTCAGCGTGCCTGACAGGCCGCCGGAGATGGACGAAACGCTCCGCAAAGTGCTTGCTACGGCGGAGCTAGAAGCACTGCGCATCGAGGAGCTGCGCAACAAACTCGATACCAGTATCTTAGCAATGGAGGCGTAAAAACACCATGCAGCACAACTACCACAATATCAGCCAAACCGGTAGACGCATTGCCGGCATGACGCAGGAGCGCTGGGCGGAGGCGCTGGACATCTCCGTTGAGAGCGTGCGCCTGTATGAGTCCGGCCGCGGGATGCCGTCCGACGATGTTGCGACGCGGATGGTCGAGGTCTCGGGCGCGCCGGTGCTCGGCTACTGGCACCTGCTCAACAAGAGCCGCGTCGCAGCCGATCTGCTGCCGCCGGTGGACACCATCGCCCTGCCGCAGGCCGTGATCCAGCTGCTGCGCCGGATCCGCGACTTTGACAGCGCGCACCGCATCGACCGCCTCGTGGACATCGCCGAGGACGGCTGCATCGACCAGGACGAGCGTCCGGACTTTGAGCAGATTACGCGCGAGCTCGACGGGATCGTCCAGGCTGCCATGCAGCTTAAGTATGCAAGAGGAGGGGACGAGGATGCCTGACCGCAAAATGCTGTCCAAGGCCGCCGTGTGCGACTACCTTGGCATATCGCGCAACACGCTCGAGCGCATTGTCGCCGACGGCGCGCTGCCGGTGTACAAGATCCGCGGTCAATGCCGTTTCCGGCCGGAGGACGTGGACAAATATTTGGCCAGCTGTCGTGTGCAGCACGTGCCGGTGGCGCAGATCATTCCGCGCGCCGCGCGCAAGGCGGCCCGCGACATGGCGCCGGAGTATTATCCAGGCATGAGGGTGGTGTGACCTATGCAGACGAGACAAAAAAAGAGCCGTGTCCGCGGCAACGGACACGACTCAGGTGCAAAAAAGTGCAATAGCTATTGCACTTACATCTTACAGCAGATCCAAAACGATTGCAAGGGGGGATTTTGAGATGGCCGTGATGCGCGTCGAAAAGTCGGCAAACTACACCGTGATGAGCAACCACCACTTAGACGACCCCCGCCTGAGCCTCAAGGCGATCGGCCTGCTGAGCAAGATCCTGCGTCTGCCGGACGACTGGGATTACACGCTCGAGGGTCTCTCCCACATCTGCAAGGAGGGCAAGGACGCCATCCGGTCGGCAATCGTCGAACTGGAGCAGGCGGGATACATCGAGCGCCGCCAGACGCACGCGGCGGATGGATCCTTTGCGGGCAACGAGTACATCGTGCACGAGGCCCCGGTCAGCACCGATGCGGCACCGTCGTCGGAAAACCCGACAACGGGAAACACGTCGACGGGAAACCCGTTGACGGAAAATCCAACGCAACCAAGTACTAAAGATACCAAGTACTTAGATACTAATACCCCCCTTACCCCCCAAAGGGGGCGGCGAGCGCCGAAAAAAGTGGCACTGTGGAAACCGGAGCGCTTTGCAGCATTTTGGCAGTACTACCCGCGGGGCGAGTCCAAACAGGCCGCGATTGTCGCCTGGGACAAGCTCCGGCCGGATGACGCCCTGATCGACGACATCGCCCGCGCCCTCAAGCGCCAGATGGCCAGCGAGGAGTGGCAGCGGGGCGTCGGTATCCCGTATGCGTCGACATACCTCAACCAGCGACGCTGGGAGGACGAAAAGCATGAGCCGGCCGAGCCGCAGGGCGAGGGAGGAGGTCTCCCGCTATGGACGTAAAGCAGACCCTGATCGACGCGCAGGCCGCCGTGATCGGCAGCGTACTGATCTCGCCGGAGATCGTCGGCGACGTGATGCTGCGCGTCTCCGCGGACGACTTTTTGACGCCGCAGTACCGGCATGTGTTTGACGCCGTCCATGAGCAGTGGGCAGCATGCCAGGCTGTGGACGTGGTCACGGTGCTGCACCGCCTCGGCGACGCTTACCGTCCGCTGCTGGTGCAGATCATGGCCGACACGCCGACGGCAGCCAACTGGGAGGCCTATGCCGATGTGATGCGTGAGCAGGCAAGGCTGGCGCGCATCAAGGACGCGGCCGCCAAGATGCTGGACGCGGCCACGCTGGACGAGGCCCGCGCCGCCGTGGAGACGGCGAGCGAGTGCCTGTGCGACAGCAAGACGCTGCGCGTGGTCAGCTGGTACCAGGGCCTGTGCGAGTTTTACCAGCGCCATGCCGACGGGCATCAGCCGGACTATCTGCGCTGGGGCATCCGGCAGCTGGACGCGCGCCTGTATGCCGAGCGCGGCGATCTTATCATCCTCGGCGGGCTACCGTCCAGCGGTAAGACGCTGCTGGCGACGCAGTTTGCGATGCACATGGCCCGGTCGGGCCTGCGCATCGGCGTTTTTAGCCTCGAGACCTCAGACGCCAAGCTGTACGACCGCATGGTCGCGCAGACGGAGGGCATCAACTTTGGCCGCATCAAGCGCAACCAGATGGTTGCGGACGACTACAAGACGGCGTCGACGGCGCTGCAGACTGCGCAGCGCATCAACCTTGATGTCATCCGGGCCTCCGGCTTTAGCGTCACCGATGTGCAGGCGGTCGCCATGGCGCGGCGGTATGACGTGATTGTCATCGACTACGTGCAGCTGCTGCAGGCCAAGGGCAACACCCGCGTCGAGCAGGTGACCAACATCTCGCTCGCGCTGCACACGATGGCGCAGCGCGCCGGCATCGCCGTCATCGCGCTCTCGCAGCTATCGCGCCCGGAAAAGGGGCAGCAGCGCAGCCGTACACCGTCCATGTCCGATCTGCGCGAGTCCGGCCAGCTGGAGCAGGACGCGGACGCCATCATGATCCTCGCGGCGCAGCCCGGCGGCAACCGGGTACTGTCGATCGTCAAAAACAAGGAGGGCGAGCGCGGGGCAATCGAGCTGGTGTTTGATGCTGCGCACCTGCGCATGGCGCCGCTTGTGTCCAAATCGGACACGGCAGCAGACCATGACGATGAGGACGACTGGCCGCGCATGCAGGCGTGGCCCAAAGCGGACACGGGAGGTGATCTGCCATGATGGTCGGCGACAAGCTGCCCGGCATGGTGCCGTCCTACGGTGCCACCTGCACGGGCTTCGCGTCGGATGGCGAGGGCTACACGGCGACGGTCGTATACATCCACCCGCAGCGGCGGTTTTACACCGTCGAGTTTACGTTCGGCCGCGGCCGCAGATTCCGCGAGAGCTTTTACTTCCCGGACCGCGCCGGTGGTGCTCCGCTGGCGCGCACGACTCGGCAGCCGCGGCTGCCGGGCAGAAAGAAAAAATCGAAGAGGTGCAAAAAATGAAATCAACGGGCATTGTCAGAAAAATCAACGGGCTCGGCAGGATTGTGCTCCCGGTGGGCGTGAGACGGATGCTGGGCATTGAGATTGGCGACGGCGTCGAGATCTACGCGGACGGCGGGGACGTCATCCTGCGCAAGCATGTGCCGGGGTGCGTGCTTTGCGGCGAGGGCCGCGACACCATCGACTACATGGGCGTCTGTGTGTGCCGCAAGTGCGTGGCCGAGGCGGCCGCAACCGCGAAAGGGGGCTGCGCCGTATGAAAGTCATCAGCATCGTAAATCTCAAGGGCGGCGTCGGCAAAACCGCCACGGCCATCAACATGGCCAGCATCCTGGCCACAGAGCACGGCAAGCGCGTGCTGCTGATCGACGCAGACCCGCAGGCCAACGCGACCCGCTTTTTCGGCGGCGACAACGCGCCGGTGACGCTGTACGATGTGTTTACGCGCCCGAGCTCGTGGGACGAGTGCTGCTGGATGACGCAGGTCGACGGCGTGGACATCATCCCGGCCAGCATGGACCTGCTGCAGCTCGACGTCGCGGCGGCAACTGCGGACAAGTCGCTGGTCTCCGGCTTTGGCGACTTTATGGCGGCGGAGTTTGCGGAGTCCGACTATGACTACGTCCTCATCGACTGCCCGCCGGGCTTTACGGCGGTGTCGATCGCGGGCATCTCCGTCAGCGACGACATCATCATCCCGGCCAAGGTCGACGCCTTTGCGATTTCCGGCATCGACGAGCTTACCGCACAGATCCGCGCCGTGCAGACGGTGCGCAGCGGCATCCGGATTGCCGGCGTGCTGGTGACGATGTGGCACAACGCGCCGGTCGTGACGCAGGGCGAGCAGTACCTGCGTGCCATGGATGTGCCGGTGTTTGAGACCACGATCCGCCGCACGGACAAGATGGACGAGGCGACCTTCGCGCGCCAGCCGATCAGCACATACAGCCGCTGGTGCGCGGCCGCCCGCGACTACCGCGATTTTGTGGACGAGTACCTGGGCAAGGAGGCGGCAGACGATGAGTAATTTTAACCTCGCGGACTACATCAAGCCGCCAGAGGGCGCTGCCAAGCCGGCCGAGCGCAGGCTGCAGATGATCCCCACGCGAAAGATCTTTGCCAACGACAAAAATTTTTACGACACGAGCAAGGTCGACGATCTGATCGACAGCATCCTGATGCAGGGGCTGCTCGACCCGCTGACCGTCCGGCCGTCCGGAGACGGCGAGGGCTACATCATCATCTCCGGACACCGTCGACACCGCGCGCTGATGACGATCCTGGACGACCATCTCGCCGAGGACACCAAGCCGTTTGAGACGACGCCGTGCTTTGTGCGCGAGCCGGGCGACGACCTGATGGAGGAGCTGATGCTGATCCAGGCCAACAGCGCGACGCGCGTGCTGACATCGGCTGAGACCTCCAAGCAGGTCGACCGCGTGCGCGACCTGCTGTATGGACTTAAGTCCCAGGGCTATGAGTTCCCGGGCCGGATGCGCGACTACGTCGCCAGCGCGTGCAACATCTCGGCGTCCAAGATCGCCCGGCTGGACACGATCAAGACCAAGCTGATCCCGCAGATCAAGCAGTACTATGTCGACGGCCGCATGCCCGAGAGCGTGGCCTACGAGATCGCCAAGTGCTCCGAGGATGACCAGCAGCTGATCGCCAAGGTCAAGGGCAACGGCCAGGACGGCCTGTGCGCCATGCGCTGCGGCGAGGCCGAGCGCATCCTGAGCGACCGCGACAGTCTCGCCGCCCGCAAGTGCAAGTATGCATGCGGCGTCCCGTGCGGCAACGTGGTCAAGTCGCTGCAAAAGACGACCGGCAACTACATGCGCTCCTGCGAGCACACCTGCTGCATGGAGTGCTACGACATCGCCACGTGCGACAAATGCTGCAAGGTCGCCAAGGACAGGCACCTGCAGATCCGCGAGGACAAGGCAGAGGCCGAGCAGCGCGCGAACGACGAGGTTGCCAAGCACCGCGAGGAGCGCGAGAGCAAGTGCCGCATCTACTGGGGCAGACTGACGCACGCGCTCGCCGAATACGGCGAGCAGGAGGCAGTCGCCGAGGCGCTGCACACCACTGTGGCGGCGCTCGAGCGCGGCGACACATACTGGGCGCCTTACAGGAGCGTGGATGTCGAGTCGCTCGACGCGCTGGTCGCGGCTGCCGACATCCTCGGCGTGACCACGGACTATTTGCTCTGCCGGACGGACAACCCGCACCTTACGGTGCTGCCGCAGCGCGAGAGCAAAAAGGAGGACGACGCATGAAAATCTACATAGCAGGTAAGATCACCGGAGACCCGTACTACAAGGCCAAGTTTGCCCGCGCCGCTGCGGACATCGCCGATGCCGGCCACACGCCCATCAACCCGGCCCTGCAGCCGGAGGGCATGAGCAATGCCGACTATATGCGCATCAGCTTTGCGCAGCTGGACAGCGCCGACGCCGTCGCGTTTTTGCCAGACTGGGAGGACTCCACAGGTGCTCGTCTCGAGCACCTCTGGGTGGAGTACACCGGCAAGCCGACGTATGACATTGAGGCCGAGCGCTATGTCCGGGTGGGCTTTGTGACGACGCGAGAGGGCAAAATCCGCTGGGTCGCCGACGGCCGATGGAATTTTAACGGCTTGACACGAGACGAGGTAATGGACGCCATGCGCCGCTGCACAGAGGTCCCGGCTGAGGACGTCGAGTGCGGTGGGTGCCCAATGCATGGGGTCCAGGACTGCTGCGACGAGCTGATGCGCGCCGCACATGAGCTGCTCAAAAATGACGATTTTGTGTTTAGCCAGTGGGAGGACGGCCATGGCAAGCAATAATAATGCGCCGCATGATCTGGTCGGCCTGTTACTGCGGCTGCACGAGCTGGCGATCCATACTGGGGACCTCAAACACAGCTGTCTCGGCTGCGGCTATGAGCACGACTGTGGCATCCACGGCTGCGCGGTGCTGCTGGCGGCGGCGGATGCCGTGATTAAGCTCAAGGCCTACGTGGATCTCGGGTTTGAGCCAGAGGAGTACAAGCGGACCATGAGCTTGGACATCATTGTCCGCTGCGCGGCTGCTGCGCTTGGCGTATCGGTCGAGCAGCTGTGCGAGGTGGTAGCGCTGGGGAAGGCCGGGCGCTTGATGGTGATACCAGAAGGAGGAGAAAGCGATGGCTGAATGCATCGATGAATCGGAAGTGCTGCAGAGAGCACTGGACACCTACGGCTCGCTGCCGCAGATCGTGATGATTTTCGAGGAAATGAGCGAGCTGCAGAAAGAGCTGTGCAAGTACTTGCGCGGCAAATGCTCGCCTGAAAACATCGCCGAGGAGATCGCCGACGTGGAGATCATGCTCGAGCAGATGATGATGCTGTTTTGCTGCGCAGATGATGTGCGCGGCTGGCGCAGACGTAAAGTCGCGCGCCTGAAAAAGAGACTGGACGGCGACAGCGATGCATAGCGTCACGTACAAGCGGCGCAACTATCTATTTGCCGTCCGCCGCCGGCGCGTGGATGATTTGCAGCGCTGGGTGCTGTGTCTGCGCTCGCTGCGGACGCACGAGTGGCTGCCGATCCTCGGCGAGCGACCGTTTGTCGGCCACGCTGAGGCGGAGGCCAGGCTCGCGCGGCTGGCAAAGGACAACAAATGGGAGGTGGCCTATGCCTACGGCATAGAGTTCGCGCCGCCAGAAAACAAGTAAAAAGGGATGGCGGGGCTGCGGCCCCGCCGTTTTGCGTCCTGTTAGGAGGCTACATGGCAAAAACAAAACGACTTAAAAAGCAGACCGCCGGACGTCTTGTGCGCGCTGTCTGCTATACGCAGGTGCTGTCAATGGACACGCCGAGGGCGCGAGCCGAAAAGGCCAAGTGCTCCACGGCGGCGCGCAGGAAGCTAAACTATCGCTTTGCGTACCAAAAGCTGCAGATGCAGCTCGCGGCCAACTTTACGCGCCGCGACCTGTATGTGACGCTGACCTACGACGACGAGCATCTGCCGCCAAACCGCAAGGCGGCCAAAAAGCAGGTGGCCGCATTTTTCGACCGGATGCGCCGGCAGTACCGGCGGGCCGGGCGCGAGCTGCGCTATGTGTACGTCACGCAGGAGCTCCAGCGCGACGGCAGCCGACGATTGCACCACCATCTGATCATCAGTGCCACGGGCAGCGGTGACTATGACACCATCCGCGCGCTGTGGCCAAACGGCAGCAACGTTGAGATCATGCCAATCGGCGAGACCGAGATGTATGTGCACGACGACTTTCTGGAGCTGGCGCAGTACCTGCTCCACGAGCGCAACCCGGACGCGCCGGCCACGGCGGTCGGGGACCGCGGATGGAACGCGAGCCGCAACCTGCGCAAGCCGGTCGAGGAGTCCGAGATGGTGGACGAGACGGTGACGGTCACGGCGCCGCCGGGCGCGTTTGTCCTCGACACCGACCACAAACAAAATGAGTATGGCAGCTATGATTATATAGTGTACCTCCTGCCGGAGCGCAGCGCGCGCCGCGAGTAGGTGCCTATATTATCTGTCTTGGGGTTGTGTATATCTTTAGACGCAGCCCAAACAAATTGGAGGGATTTACTTGCAAAAGGATTGCAAAAGCAGTAAAATGATAGTGCAAGGCAACCGGGCTGTGTGCCCAGTGTGCCAAGCAGTGACGCGCGTCGTCATCCTGCCGGACACGGTGGTGCTCAACTTCCCGCTGTACTGCCACCGGTGCAGACGGACGACGATCGTCGACTACAACCGCATACGCCTGAGCGATAACGCCTGAGCGACCTGATTACGCAGCAATGTGTGTCAGTCGCTCGGGCGTTTTTTATTTTGCGCAGATCGCCGGGCGTCTCGGAGGTGATAGCCCGTTATGGCGACCGGCATCTACGCAGACAAGCGCTGGCCGCCGCTGCGCGCCCGCATCCTGCGCCGCGATGACTACCTGTGCCAGCAGTGCCTGCGATACGGCAAGCACCGCGCGGCGACGACCGTGCACCACTGTTTCCCGGCCGGGCGCTACCCAGGCTATGCCTGGGCGGCCTGGAATCTTGTCAGCCTTTGCTCACGCTGCCACGATGCGATGCACGACCGAAACGGCGAGCAGCTCACGCCGCTGGGCGAGCAGTGGCGACAGCGCGCCGAGCGACGCAAGCCCCCCCTCTCGTGACCTCCAGCGCTTATCATCCGGGGACCGGCGGGGGGGACTCTTTCCAACCGCGCCGGGTTTCCGGCGCGGGGGGATCGCGCGGGAACAAGTCAACCGGGCGCACGCGCGGGAACCTTGGAGGCGGCATTTTTGCGGCCCTGCGATTTTTGTGCAAAAACGAATCAATCCCGGCCAAAAACGTGGCCGGAACCGTGTCCAAATCGGACACAAAAGGAGCGTGAGACATGAGCAAGCGCGAGGATGCGATCCGCGACAACATGCGGCTCGCCGGCACCTACAACCAGGCCTTTGAGCCGATCATCAAGACGCTCGCCCGTGTACAGACCGAGCTCGCCCGCGCCGAGAAAGACTGGCGCGGGAACGGCGGCCACTTTGTTGCCGAGTATACCAACAAGTCCGGCGCGACCAACGTCGTCAAAGACCCGTACTATGCCGTCGTCGAGAGCCTGCGCGCCCAGGTCGTGGACATCTCCGCGCAGCTTGGGCTGACGCCGACCGGCCAGCGCCGGGTGCTGGGCAACGCAAAGGCGCCGCCCTCCGGCCCGTCCGCGTTGGAGCGGGCGCTGGCGCAGGCACGAGAGAGGGCGGGCAAATGACGCAGCGCGACATGGGCAGCATCCGGGCAAAACTCGGCGACCATCACAATGCACAGGCGGTCTGGGACTACGTCACCGGCTGCCTGGACGGCACGATTCTCGCCTGCCCGGACATCCGGCAGGCGTGCGAGCGCTTTCTTGCGGATCTCGACGACCCGCGCTGGGACTTTCGGCCGGCCGAGGCCGAGTACGCAATCGAGCTGATTGAGACCATGCTATGCCACCAGCAGGGGCAGCGGCTGGACGCAACTCCACTCCGCGGACAGCCGTTTTTGCTCCTGCCGTATCACAAGTTTTGCGTGTACAACCTCCTTGGCTTTTACCTTGCCGGCACAGACGAGCGCCGGTTTAAGGAGGCGTTTATCTTTGTACCCCGGAAAAACATCAAGACGACGTTTGCGGCCGCGCTCGCGTGGGCGCTGTCGCTGATCGAGTCGCCGTCCGGGTCCAAGGTGTACATCGTCTCGGCGGCACTCAAGCAGTCACTCGAGTCTTTTGGCTTTTTGGCGTACAACGTCCGGCGGCTCGGCCTGTCCCAGGACGACGACCCCAACGGCCTGCGCATCCTGGATAACAACGCAGAGCGCAGTATCTCCGGATCGGTCGGCGAGGGGTCCATCTACATCAACGCGCTGGCGTCCAACCCGGACCAGCAGGATAGTTTTAATGCCAACATCATCATCGCCGACGAGCTGCACGCCTACAAGTCGCCCAAGCAGTACAACGTGCTCAAGGAGGCGACCAAGGCGTACACCAACAAGCTCGTCATCGGCATCTCCACGGCCGGCGACCGCGAAAACAGCTTTTGCGGCCACAGGCTTAAGTACTGCAGGCAGATCCTTAACGGCACGATCAAGTCCGCGGACGCGGATGCGCTTTTTGTGTACATCGCGGCCGCGCCGGTTGATGAGTCCGGCAACGTGGACTACACCAACGCCGACGTGCAGCGCATGGCAAACCCCGCCTATGGGGAGTCCATCCGGCCGAACGACATCATGAACGATGCGCTGCAGGCCCAAAACGACCCGCAGCAGCGCAAGGACTTTTTGGCGAAGTCCTTGAACGTCTACACCTCGGCAATGAAAGCCTACTTTAACATCGCCGAGTTTCGGGCGTCGGACGCGAAATATCACTGGACGATCGAGGAGCTGGCAAAGCTGCCGATCAAGTGGTATGGCGGCGCGGACCTGTCCAAGATGCACGACCTGACGGCGGCCTGTCTGTATGGCGTGTACCAGGGCGTCAACATCATCATCCCGCACTGCTGGTTTCCGGTCACGGCCGCGGCCGTCAAGGCCGAGGAGGACAACATCCCGCTGTTTGGCTGGCAGGAGGATGGCTGGCTGAGCATGAGCAACGACAAGTCCGTCAACCACGCCGAGATCGTGGCGTGGTTTGTGCGGATGCGGCAGATGGGCTTTAAGATCGCAGAGGTCGGCCATGACCGCAAATTTTGCCGCGAGTACTTTGCCGGCATGCGCAAGGCCGGTTTTAAGATCATCGACCAGCCGCAGTATTTTTACAAAAAATCGGAGGGCTTCCGGCACATCGAGGCCGCAGCAAAAAACGGCCTGCTGTACTACCTGCATGCCGAGCCCTACGAGTACTGCGTCCAAAACGTCCGTGCGATCGAAAAGACGGACGATATGATCCAGTACGAGAAAATCGAGCCTACACTGCGCATCGACGTCTTTGATGCGTCGGTGTTTGCCGCGATTCGGATGCTGGAAAACAGCGAGAAAGCAGCCAAGGACCTTGGCTGGTTTGCGTGAGGAGCGTGAGATATGAGACTTTTCGCGGGCCGCAAGGCGGCCAAAAAGCGAGGTGTCGGCGGCCTGATCGGGTGGATCGTCGGCAGCGACGGGTCTGCGATGCAGGTGCCCGGCTACACCCGGCTGATCGACTGCCCGGAGGTCGCCGCGGCGGTCGACGCGATCGCCGGCAGCGTCTCCAGCATGACAATCCATCTAATGGAAAACACCAAGGCGGGCGACGTGCGCGTGCGTGATGCGCTGGCGACCAAGGTGGACATCAATCCCTATGGGCTGACCACGCGCAAGACGTGGGTCGAGTGGATCGTGCGCACGATGCTGACGACCGGCGACGGCAACGCCTTTGTGCTGCCGGTGACGACCAATGGCTACCTGGACGACCTGATGCCGATGCCGGATGCAACCGCGCAGCCGGTCGGCGACAGCTACGTCGTGCAGTGGCGCGGGCGCAGTTTTGCGCCGGACGAGGTGCTGCACTTTGTGCTGCACCCGGACTTGACCTATCCGTGGCGCGGCACCGGCTACCGGGTGCAGCTGCGCGACGTGACCGCGGGCCTCAAGCAGGCCGCCGCGACCAAGAAAGGCTTTATGTCCGAAAAATGGAAGCCCTCCATTATTGTCCGCGTGGACGGCATCGCCGAGGAGTTTGCCGGGAAAGAGGGCCGCCGTAAGTTTTTGGACGATTATCTGAGCACCGACGAGGCCGGAGAGCCGTGGGTGGTGCAGGCGGACCTGATGGACGTGCAGCAGATCAAGCCCCTGTCGCTGCAGGACCTGGCAATCAACGACGCCGTGACGCTGGACAAGCGCACGGTGGCCAGCGTGATGCACGTCCCGGCGTTTTTGCTGGGCGTCGGGGACTATGACCAGGACGCCTACAACAACTACGTGCGCTCGACGGTGATGGAGATCGCCACAGCCATCCAGCAGGAGCTGACCAAAAAGCTGCTGCTCTCACCGTCCCGATACTTTAGGCTCAACCCGCGCAGCCTGTATGCCTACAGCATGGCCGACCTGTCGTCGGTCGCGTGCGACCTGTATGTGCGCGGCCTGATGACTGGCAACGAGGTGCGTGACTGGCTGGGCATGACGCCCAAAAAGGATCTTGACCAGCTCGTCATGCTGGAAAACTACATCCCCGCCGGCATGATCGGCGACCAAAAAAAGCTGATCCAGGGTCAGCAGAAGGAGGACAAAGATGCCTGATAGCAACAGCCGGCAGGGCCGGCAGCTGCGGAGCACGCCGCAGCAGTTTCGCACCCGCGATGATGGCGATGATCTCGTCATCGAGGGTTATTTTGCCGTGTTTGACAGCCCCTATGTCCTGTGGGACGGGGCAACCGAGATTGTCAAGCCGGGGGCGTTTGCCGGATGTCTGTCCGGCGACATCCGCGCACTGATCGACCACGACACACGGCTTGTGCTCGGCCGCACCAAGGCCGGCACACTGACGCTGCGCGAGGATGCGCGCGGCCTGTATGGCACAATCAAAATCAATCGAGACGATGCCGACGCCATGAGCCTCTATGCGCGCGTCCAGCGCGGTGACGTCGACCAGTGCTCGTTTGGATTTGACATTGAGGAGGAGACCTTTGTCGACCTCGGCGGCGGACAGTGCCGCTGGGAGATCAACAAGGTCAACCCGCTGTATGAGGTCTCTGTCGTGACCTACCCGGCCTACGAGGAGACCGCCGTCAAAGCCCGCCATGCGGATCTCGCCGAGATCCAGCGCCGGCAGGCCGAGGCGTGGAAAACCAAGATGATCAACAGACTGACAGGAGGAGACAACCATGGCACTTAAAGTACTGCTGCTGCGCAATAAGCTGTCCGCCGTCAACGCGACACTTGCACAGCTGCGCGAGCAGGCTACTGCGCTGGAGACCCGCGAGAGCGAGCTGGCCGCGGACATCGTGGCGGCCCAGACCGACGACGAGCGCGCCGCCTGCGAGACGGCAATCGGCGAGTTTGAGGCGGACCGTGACAAGGTAACAGCAGACATCGAGGCCGCCGAGGCGGATGCCGCGAGCCTGACCGAGCAGATCGAGGCCGCCGAGGCCAATGCCGCCGAGGCCCGCAGCGCAAACAACACCAACCCCACACATCACATTGAGAGAGGAGCACACAACACTATGCCTACCAACACCGCGGGCGGCGATGCCCGCAGCCGCTTTTACGGCATGACTTACGCCCAGCGCGACGCATTTTTTGCCCGCGAGGACGTCACCGCATTTTTGACCCGCACCCGTGAGATGCTCGGCCAGCAGCGCGCCGTGACCGGCGCCGCGCTCGGCATCCCTGAGGTGATGCTGGACATCGTCCGCGACAACATCAACCGCTACAGCAAGCTCATCGGCTTTGTCCGTCTGCGCCAGGTGCGTGGCAAAGCGCGCCAGAACATCGTCGGCACCGTGCCGGAGGCCGTGTGGACGGAGATGGTGGGCGCGCTCAACGAGCTGACCGTCACCATCAACCAGATCGAGACCGACGGCTACAAGGTCGGCGGCTATGTCTTTGTGTCCAACTGCTACCTCGAGGACGACGACAACATCGGCCTCGCGACCGAGATCCTCGACCAGCTTGGCCAGGCAATCGGCTACGCGCTGGACAAGGCCATCCTGTTTGGCACCGGCACCAAGATGCCGGTCGGCATCGCCACCCGCCTGGCGGCTGCGGCGTCTCCGACGTGGTGGGGCACCAATCAGGGCACGTTTACCAACCTCAGTACCACCCACGTGGTCAAGCTCAACATCGCGGCCAAAAACGGTGCGGAGTTTTATGCCGACCTCATCGGCACGCTGGGCGTCGCCGACACCAAGTATTCGGCCGGCAAGCCCGTCTGGGTGTGCAACCACAAGACGCACATTGACCTGCAGGCCAAGGCGCTGGCCTTTAACAGCGCGGCGGCCCTGACCGCCGGCATTACCTCCGAGATGCCGGTCGTCGGCGGCCAGATCGTGGAGCTGGACTTTGTCCCGGACAACCAGATCATCGGCGGCTACATGGACCTGTACCTGCTGGCCGAGCGCGAGGGCACGACCCTCGAGCAGTCTGCGGAGGTAAAATTTATCGAGGACCAGACGGCATTTAAGGCGACCGCCCGCTACGACGGCAAGCCGGTGCGCGGCGAGGCCTTTGTGATCGTCCGCTACGATAACACCGCAGCGACCACCAGCCTGACCTTTGCGTCTGACGCGGCCAACACTGCGCAGGCCACGCCGCCCGCTGCCGGCGGCGGCGACTAATGGCGGACGTCAACTCGGCCGAGACGGTGCTTGCGCTGCTCAAGGCTGATCTCGGCGTGACGCACACCAAGCGCGACGAGTACTTTGCGGCGTTGATCGCAGCCGCGGCCAAGATGCTGCAGACGGAGGGCATTATCCTCGACATGAGCGACCAGGGCGACCAGCTGCTGCTGGAGATGTACGCCGCGCACCTGCACGAGCGCCGGCAGCAGCCGACCATGGCCATGCCGCGCTACCTGCGGGCAAAAATCAACAATCGGCTCTGCCATCAGCAGATGCAGGGCTAATGCACAACACGCCGGCGTGTCCAGTTTGGACACACCGGCAAAGGAGGGAGACGTGTGTACGATGATGTAATCACTTTGATTGCTATCGACGAGCGCGGCAACGACGTCGGCGAGCACGAGGTGTTTTGCCGGCGCGAAAGCATCACGCGCGCCGAGCACTACCAGGCGGCCGCCGTCGGGCTGCACCCGTCGGTGCAGTTCC
>JABLTS010073247.1_pt1 | contig 38022 bp, 31 predicted proteins | sample 7160081 | NCBI WGS metagenome assembly JABLTS01 (sample SAMN14651231, study PRJNA627086) | human gut metagenome | isolation source: feces | host: Homo sapiens | reverse complement strand
GTCCCCAACAGGGGTTAACTATTATGAATAGGTCATTTATAACGATTGGGAAGATTATAGAAAGGTTTCCGTCCCCAACAGGGGTTAACTATTATGAATTTCATAAATGGTATGATAACGTTGATTTAATGTTATTGGAGTTTCCGTCCCCAACAGGGGTTAACTATTATGAATCCTTACCTACAAAACCCTGATAAACACTAGCTAAAATAACCTAAATGCGTGGCAAAACTATTTCTTGCAACCATAGCCTTAAAATCTCCCACAAACCCTCAATTATTCCTAGTATTTATCAGTAGCGTGGCAAAAAGTATAGATAAAAGTGTTCTTACATCATTTAGAACACTTTTATCATACTTTAGTTAATCAATTCTTTCAATAATAACATCAAATGTTTAACCAATAAGCATTGCTCTATTAGTAAGTAAAGGACTTGGAAATCATTCCCGGTCCTTTACCATTAGAAATTTATTTCATATTCTAAAATGCTTTTTGCTTCATTTTGTACTTCACTTGATACTGTTGTATTACCTACCATCTTTAAGCTTTTCAATATCATATCTATCTTCACGGCATCAGTTTCCTTTAATCCTGATGAACTACTTAATTTAATATTTAACGTCTGATGATTAAGTGGTCCTTTAGGATCCATACGCATCTTAATTAAATTCTCTATATTAGGATCATACTTCAAATATCTTACATGAGGCATGACTGGTTCATGTCCAGGGAAACTCATTTCAGCTGCAATATCCATTCTATCATACTTCTGCTCTGTCGCATTCATTTGTGCTGAACCATTGCCTTTTTTATGAATTGATCCTTTTCCATTTGCAGCCTTCTTACTTAAAGTTGTTCTTTCTTTTATATATGTAACTCTAAAGTATTTAGCACCTAAATCCTGAGCAATCTTCTGTAACTCACTCACACGTACCTGCTTCAAACGATCAAAATACTCATCTAACACAATATAACTATCCTTATTAGTAGGATCTACATAATAGAAGTTCACTTCATCATTAGGATAGAAATCTAATCCAAACTTACTGACTGAATCCTTAAAGATATTCATCCATCTTTCACCTTTACATGTATCCCAATAACCAATAGAACCTTTACATACATCAATATCAAACTTCTTTTCTCTTTCCACAATTCTTACAAGTCTTGAAAATATCATTCCATTTAAGTCATTTATGAATATTGGTTTAAGTCTCTTTAGATTCCAACTATTTTTCCCATTATTAATGACTTCTGCAAGACTCTGAGCTGCAACTACTGCAGCATCAACTAGTTCCTTAGCATGCTTATCTAACTCAGCCTTATCAACAACATCCACTACTTTTAGTTTAGCATCATCAATACCATCTTTGACACCATCAATCATTTTATTGACCTTCATAAGTTCTTCCCTCCTACATACCTTTTTCTTTTCTTATTTGTTTAATTTGATTTTTATATGTTTGATTATTCTCTTCACTCTTTACTGGAATAGAATATCTCTGTATATATTCTATCACTTTCTTTTGTTCCTCTAAAACTCTAATCGTATAATTGATTTTATTTACTTTCTCTTCTATTACAGTTTCCTGCTTCATTCCTTCTAGAATCAGTTTTATTTCCTTTAAATCTAACCCCATTTCCTTGTACCATAAGATTTTCCATAGTCTTTCCATTGTCTCATCATCATAAAGTCTATAATTATTCTTAGAGCGTTTAACAGGCAATATACCTTCATCATCATAATATTGTAATGTACGCTTACTGACTCCTGATAACTTACTCACTTCTTCAATCTTTTTAAACACTTTTACATCCTCGTATCTTGAGGATACGCTATCACGTAAACGTGATAGCAATACCCACACTACGAATCTCCTTTCCATTAGAGCAGATGTAAAAATCGCGTAAAAAAAGATGGGCAAAAATGTCCATCTTGAGTCTTATGCGTGTTTATTTCTTTTTTTACGTCTTTCTTTTCTATTCTTAGGTACAGGTGCTTCTTCCTCTATACCTACTACTGTTGTTTTCGCAATATAGTCATGAATAGCTCTTCTAGAGCCTGTATTATAGACCATTACACCTGAGATAATAGTCAATACAGCACCAATAGCTGTTAAGTAATATTCAAAATAGATTCCTGTCGCAAGAGTCAACATCTGTCTTAAATAACGACTCACAATCATAGATACACTTTCAATAAGTAATAAGCCAACAATGTTTCTTAATACAAGTGTTTTGATATCTAGTGGCTGCCAGTCTAATCTGACAATCTTAAGCTTCATAATCTTCTTACCAAGTGTCTGACCTGGATACACTTTATATGGGATATATACAAAATAAATTACTGCAACTACTAAGCATAATAATCCTGCGACATAGCCCCACCATTTAGGAAATCCTAAAGCGGCAAATACATATAAATCACTAAACATGTCATCACGTTTAGTGACCATGCTGTAGATTGCGACGGCAGGTAATCCACAAAGGATACCTCCAATTACCCAGTCTAAAACATAGGAAAATACTCTAGAGGCAAAAGGGACTTTAGATGGCTTTCTATCTAGCCAGAATGTTAGTTTGTTCCATAAAATACGCATAAGACAATCTCCTTCTATTTATTATATAAGTAATCCATTGCTTTCTTGAATCGTTTTAATCCTTCTTCAATCTTAGAGCGAGGACAACCTAAATTCATTCTTAAATACTTTGCACCATTTTCACCATAGATTTCACCTTTCATAATGGCGACTCCTCCCACATTCACAAGTGCATCCTGAATCTCATCAGAAGTGAATGGGACATCTCTTGCATCAATCCAGGCAAGATATGTGGCTTCTGGTCTTTGGAACTTGAAGTCTTTTAATTCATCTCTTATAAAGTTTTCTACGAGTTCCATATTTCCACGAATATATTCATTTAACTGATCAATATAGTCATCACATTCAGTATAACCAATCATTGTGGCATACATACCAAATATACTTGCTGAATTAAGAAAATCTCTTCTTCTTGTTACACCTAAGAATTCATCTCTGATCTTTTCATCAGGAATAATGACATAAGAACCTATGAGACCTGGTGTATTTAATGTTTTACTTGAAGAACTTGCTGTAAAGATTTCTTTATATTCATCATAGTATTTCATTAATGGATGATGTTTCGCATCTTTAATTCTAATATCCATATGAATTTCATCTGAAATGATCTTTACCTGATATTTCTTACAGATTTCAATCATACGATGCATTTCCTCATCACTCCATATTCTACCTGTTGGATTATGAGGTGAACAAAGAAGTAATAGAGCACTTTCCTGAGCCTGCTTTTCAAATACATCAAAATCAATCTTGAATGTACCCTCTTCCTTTATCAGATGATGTGCAACAAGTTCTCTATCATTTTCTTTAATCACATTAATAAAAGCATCATACATAGGGTTCATAGTCAATACCTTGTCATGAGGTTGACTTAATAAACGAATGAGTAATGACACAGAATACATCACAGATGGGCTATAAAGAATCCAGTCTTCTTCCATATCTGTATCAAATCTTCTTTTGAAATAAGTAGTAATAGAAGATTTGAAATCATGATGATTCCATCTTGTATAACCATAAATCTGATGATCTGCTACTTCATGAATCTTTTTTGTGATTGGTTTAGGAATAATAAAATCTGTATCAGAAATAGAGAATGGTATTAAATCCTTCTTATTAAAACGGTCTTCAATATAATCCCATTGTGTACAATAAGTACCTAAACGATTATGTACTTCATCAAAATCATAATGCATACTATTTTTCCTCCAGTATTATATAGTCCTTAGTTGTTTTATTAAGTGGAACACCTACTCCATTTTCAATAAGGACATCATCTTCTATTCTAATGCCACCTACTCCAGGTATATAAATACCAGGTTCACATGACATCATCATACCTTCTTTTAAAACTGTCTGACTCTTACTATTTAAAATAGGTCCTTCATTACTATCAGTCACACCTATTCCATGTCCGAGTCCATGATCAAAATACTCACCATAACCTGCATCAACAATCACTTGTCTTGCAGCCTGGTCACAAACACAAGCAAGAGCGCCTTCTTTAATAGCCTTTAAACCAGCAAGCTGTGCTTCTAATACAACATCATAGATTTTCTTGTAACGTTCCTCAGGTTCACCAATAAAACATACACGTGTCATATCTGATTGATAATTATCATACTGAATACCAAAATCAATCATAATAGGTTCATGTGCCTTCACTCTTCTATCAGTTGGTCTACCATGAGGTAAAGCTGTTCTTTCACCACTTGATACAATCGTATCAAATGACATCTGCTGTGCACCTGATACAATAGAATAATATTGAACTAAAGCACTGATTTCATACTCAGTCATACCAACTCGAATATGTTCAATGACCTTTGAATAGATATCATCTGTAATCGCAATCGTTTTTCTCATTGCGGCTATTTCTTCAGAGTCTTTCACAATTCTTAAATTCATTATATCTTCATCTAATAAACAAATATCAACACCCAATTGTTTCATTTGTTCATATTCATTAACTAGTACTTCATCCGCTTCTACACCTAAATTCTTACAGTTCTCTTCCTTAAGTAGTCTTTCTACTGCAGCTAAATAGTTATGGCCTGTTGTATGAGGATTATGAAGAACGATTTCTAAATCAAATTCTGTTTCTCTTGCTTCTGTAAGATATCTACCATCTAGAATCAAATAACCCTTAGATTGTGTAATCAGAATCTTACATCCACTTCCTGTCATTGTAGACATCCACTTCTTCATTGTTTTGCTTTTGAGTAATAAAGCATCTATGTTCTTCTCTTTTAAATAGTTCTGAACTATATCTATTCTTTTAGCCATATGTATATACCTCTTATAAAAATATAAGGGGGCAAGCGAATGCCTGCCCCTTTGATATTAAAAGTCTAAGTCTAAATCGTCTAAAATTGCAGCATCTTCGTCTGAAATAACATTATTAGTATCTTTCTTTTCAACATCTTGTCCATAACGTTTTTCATAAATCTTGAAGAATGGATACCAGACTGCAATAGATGCAATCATCTGAGCCGCATTGACTACAATTGACATCACATCGAAGTTAGTTAAGTAACCTTCTAAGAATACACCAACGTATGGAGGTGTAAAGATAGATTTTTCCATAATTCCAAAGTACATAGCGAAACCACCAAAGCTTCCAATAATTCCACCAAAGATTACGTAAGGAATAAAGAATATAGGGTTTAATACGATTGGAGCACCGAATAGGATTGGTTCATTGATACCAAATAATGCTGGAATAAGTGCAACACGTCCTACCTGTTTTAAAGCCTTGTTCTTAGATAATAAGCACCAGAATACTAATCCGATTGTAACACCAGTACCAGTGAAGTTACCGAATGCTGATTCAGGACCTGGGCAGTAGAAATGAGGTAATGGCTGTTTAGCTAAACTTGCAGCGATATTGTCAGCTAAGAACTGAGTTGAGATTGGGCTTGTAATAGGGCTTAATACTGATGGATGAATACCAAAGAAGAATAATAAGCACTGAAGCATTCTTAAGAATAAATAAGCAATTGGGTTATCCATTGAACCTACTAAAGGTGCAAATAACTTAGTAAAGATTAAAGGTGGCATTGTATTGAATACATTGATACATACAATACGTACGATTAAGAAGAAACCAATGACGATCACTGATAATGGAATCATTTCAAATGATCTAGATACGAAATCAGGAACTGATTCTGGCATCTTGATAGTGAATTTCTTCTTTTTACACCAGCGGAATAATTCAACCGCAATGATAGATGCGAACATAGCCGCAAATAGACCCTTAGGACCAAAGAAAGTAGTATCTAATCCTCCACCTTCTTTTGTCTGGTAAGTCATGATAAAGAAAGAGATTAATGCCATGCTGACAGCACCAGGAATGTCCTGTTTATAACTGTTAGCTAAATGATATGCAATAATGATTGATACATATACTGACATTAAAGCCATACCTACATTGTATGGAATGTAGATTAAATCAAGATTCTTTAAGATCCAAACTGATACAGGATGTTTTGCACCAATCATGTTTGGGATAGCTTCTGGAATCAAACAGAAACTACCAATGATTAACAATGGTGTTAAGGCAACCATTGATTTTTTAATAGCACTTAAATGAACCTGTTTATCCATCTTGTTTGCAAGTGGAGTCAAGTACTTGTTCATAAAGGCTTCGAATTTATCAAACATTTTAGTCCCTCCAAATTATTTTTTTATTTTGCCATGTCTGCTTTTCTACGTGCGATTAATACCTGTTTCATAACAGTTGCACCATCCATTTTTCCATATACTTCTTGATCAACGATTACATATGGAATATGGTATGGTTCAATAATTGGCTTGATGTAGTCCAATTTATGCGCAATCTGTGGTCCAATAACTAATACATCGCAGTCTTCTACTTCACTCTGTAAGATATCTACTGGAATCGCAACAAAGCTGAAGTCATCTTCATTTAGCTTTGCACTTTTTTTAACGACAGCTTTCATGCTGTCCATCAACATAGTTGTTGAGAAACCACCTGCACAACATAAAACGATTTTCATTTTACTTTCCCTCCTTTGCTTCAAAGATTGTTATTAACTCTTCAATTAGATCCCTTGCTAATTGAGATGTCATGTAATGGTCCTGGGCATGAACCATTAATAACCCAACTACTGGCTTTTCTTCAGTGTCTGACATTTCAGCCTGAATAAGCTTAGTCTGAATAGAATGTGCTTCGATGTCTATTTTTCTTGCTTCATCTAATAGTCTTCTCGCTTCATCATATTCTCCTGTTTTTACTTTCTTCAATGCTTCAAAAGCCATAGATTTGCTTTGTCCTGCTGAAGAAATGATTCCGATAATTTGTTTTTCCATTTCAGTCATGTTCTTAACCCTCCGTAATAAATGTTGTCATTGCCTGATATTGTGAATTATCTATTTGTATTAATTTACAAATCAATTGAATCAAATGCTGTAAGTCATTGCTATGAACCATTGAATAAGATCCATGACAATAACGTAGTGGAATACCTAATACAAGTGCTAAGCGTCCTCCCGCTTCTAAATGTGCATTACCTGCATCTGTTCCTCCACCCTTAAACATATCGCACTGATAAGGAATGTTATTCTTATCAGCCACTTCTTTAACATAGGCCAATAGTTTTCTATTAGGAGCCATTGTTTTATCATAATGAACAATCATTGGACCATGTCCAATCAATCGGGGATTTGTATAGTTCTTTACAAGTTCTGGATTATTTGCGACATCAATCGCATATACGATATCTGGATCAATAAGATGTGTCGCTGTTTTTGCACCACGTACACCGACTTCTTCACTACTTGTTGCAACGAAGTATAAGTCATGTTCATTGAACTTCACCTGCTTTAAGGCTTCAGCAAGTACATAACATCCTGAACGGTCATCCATTGCTTTACCCATATAAACATGAGGCTGAATTTGACGCATACTTGATGCAAAGCAGACCATATCACCAATAGAAATACCAAGGTCTTTCACTTCTTGGGCTGTTTCACAGCCAATATCTACATACATATCTTTAACCTGGCCATTACTATCCTTAGTCACATTCAATAAGCCTTCATACTTACGTCCATCAGATGTTGTCACACGCACAATCTGCATTTCCTTACTCTTATCTAACACACCACCTAATGGCATTAAATAGAGGAAACCAATATCTGAGATATATCTCACTTCAAATCCGACTTCATCCATATGTGCACAAAACATGATCTTTAAAGGATTTAAACTACATCCCTTTTTATGAAAAATCACACTGCCTAAAGAGTCACAATAGACTTCGTCACAATAATCTTTTAATTCATGATAGAGAATATTTCTTACTTCATCTTCACATGATGCAATACTATCTGCATCACTGAGTCTTTTAAGTAATTCATCATTCATGTTGAACACCTCCTAACTCATCTAACACTGCCATCATTTCTTCAAATGACTGGACTTCTAAAATTCTTTCTATATATTTTGGTTCATGCATAAGCGCATAGAGCTTCTTTGTAAGAATCTTATACATTTCTATCTGATCCTTTCTTAAACAAACCATGAATACGAGTTTGACTGTTTTTCCATGAGATTCAAATGGTTTCTTTAAGATTCTTACAGATATCATGTTTTTTAATGCATCTGTTTCTAATGGATGAGGAATACAGATTCCATTCATATAAATCGTACTGACATAGGATTCACGTTCTAATACAAGATCCGCAAATCCCTTCTTCCCATAGCCTTGTTCTTCTAATTCAATCGCCATACGATAAATCAAATTCTCATAATCATCATCTTCATCTATCTTAAAGAAGTCTTTAGAGAAGAATGACTGATACATTGGTTTATCATTGATCAACGTATAAGGATCATAGTCATCTGTCTGTAAGATCTGCTTAATACGCTGTAAATCCTTATCATCCAATAATTCCTTGATATAGATAATAGGTGCCTGGATATCAAAAGAAAGCGGCATAATTGTAAATACAAGGTCAGGACAATAATCTAGTAAAGCATCCTGTTGTAAGAATGAGAATGTCTTGACTGTTGCTTTTGGAAAAAGTGATTCTATCTGCAGTTTAATCATATAAGCACTGCCTCCTCCAGAGGAACAGACCACACCAATACGATCATAAAGCTGTAGTTTTTGTTGTTTTTCCTTTTCCATATGTCCTGCAAAATGCATAGCGACAAACCCGACTTCATCAAAGGTTGGCTTGACATCATAGAGTTCATGAAGCATATCACAGAACTGTATGGCGATATTAAATACGACTGAATTGGTAATACTCAATTCGTTGGCTAATTCATTCTTATAGGAAATCTTGTCATGAAGACGATCTATAAGTAATGTGACATGGATAAGTAACATCTTCTTAAAGTCTTCATCCTGTAAGAATGTTGTTTCATAAATTTCATCTGTCTTCTTTAAGAAATCATTAATGACTTCTTCTAAGTTGGTACATTTAAAACCAATATTTTCTAAACGTTTTCTAAGATTCTTATTTAAGACTGTAATCAATCCATCAATGCTTTCATTTGAGAACTGAACTTGATAGAAACCTTTCAACACATCAATCACTTTTTTAGCTAAGCGATGGATTGTGATATCTTGATATATGTAGTCTTCATCCTGTTCACTATGAGTAGAAGCACTATAAACCATGATTTTTAAATAGTTTGTAATGTTAAGTAACTCATTGTAGTTTACATTCACATTTTCCTGCGTAAGTAAACCTATAAAAGATTGTTCGACAAACTTAAAATCCTTTGTAATATCATTAACAGCTGTCTGTATAAAGAAACTGCCGTTGATGTATTCTTCTGTAAGGTACATCTTAAAATCTTGGTCCAAGCCATTGATTTTAATTCCATAGTGTTGTTTTCTTTCGATTTCAAAATGATACACCTTCGCAATTCTTTCTACGATATGCATATCATTCTTGATTACTGTCTTAGAGACCTGGAAGATATCCGCAATCTTATTCATTGAGATATAATCTTCTTGAATGGCAAGATATGATAATATATGCGCAGGTCTTTCATTAGTAGAAACATAGAATGTTTCATTCAATGTTTCTACGAAATCATTGAACAATGTTTCATTGGTGATTTCTAATAAGTATCCCTGTTCTCTTTTCATATGAAGCAGGAATCCTTTACGTGGAGAAATGCGCATGAGATAAGAAATATCATTTTGAATTGTTCTTTTGGAAACATTGAATTTTGTCACAAAGTAATTCGTTGGCAGATATTTAGAATTGTCTCTGAGTTCTTTAAGTATTGAATATAATCGCACGTTTCTCCCTCCCTACAATCACATTATACAAAGTAAGCCCTTCCAACAAAAGGTAACCTTCTTCATATATACGTGCAACAAAATGTCCTTTAGTGATATTTTACCATACAGTTTTTTAAAGTAACTTTCATAATGATTGGGGGAGATGTATGATTAACTAAGAGGTGATGCCAATGAAACATATTCATAATAAGTTAGTCAGAGATCGTATTCCTGAAATCATAGAGAATGATCATAAGACTTGTGCAACAAGAATACTTAATGATGATGAATATCTCAAATGTTTAAAAAATAAGTTATTAGAAGAGTGTCATGAGGTAATGAATGCTGAAGGTGAAGATATTAAGAAAGAGATAGCAGATGTATTAGAGGTATTAGAGGCACTAGAAAATACACTTCATATTGATCAGCAGGAAATAATGTCTATTAAAGAAAAAAAAGCACACAATAATGGTGCCTTTAATAAGAAGATCTATCTGGAATATGTAGAGGATCCCTATGAATAAGTACATACAGGACTGGCTTGATGTGATTGAGTACATGAATAATGATAATACATATAAGTTAGCATGGGGACGTGCTATTCTTGAAACTGTTTATTCACTTAATTTTGTAGAAGAAAATAATGTGATTACATTTGATGCAATAGCACATAAGATGGTGAAGTATTACTGGAATCAGACATTCTTCTTTAATCTAAGACAAGGATCTAATATCAAAAAGAAACCTGTCATAGTCCAGCAGGTTGATTTACTTATTGAAAAGTATAAAAAGTTATCAGGTTCTTCTATTCCTATCTGGTTTGATAAGGCTGAACTTGTATTAAATACAGAAGAAGACTTCTATAAGAATGTATTAAAAAAATGTGCAAGAAAGCTAAAGGATGATGTATCTTGGCGTTTTATGAATGTGAATAAAGAAACAAAGAATCTTTATATTCTTAATAAAGATTATCTCTACATATCAATCAATAAAGAACAGGTACTCTTATTGAAAGAATATGGTTTTGTCTTATCACAGCTTCTCAATTATAAATGGGCACAGTTATTAGAGAAGTTCAATAATGCCCCACGTATTACTTCTAAAGTAAAAGGTATCTCTGATAATCAAATCAGAAGAAATAATCTCACTAAATATAAAAATATCTTACTTGAAAATATGAATAAACCAATTGATTTCTATACAGGAGAAGAATTAAAACCTGATGATATCAGTGTAGATCATGTGATTCCTTGGTCATTTATGTATAGTGATGATATTTGGAATCTTGTTTTGACTTCTAAAAGTCATAATTCTTCTAAGTCCAATCATATTCCTAGTAAAGAAGTGATAGAACAGTTGAACCAAAGAAATAAAGAACTTGTAGAAACAATCAACAATAGTAAATACAAAGAAGAACTGAATATTGCGATTGCGCATAGTTATGTGGATCAATTCTATCTCTCAATGAAACTATAATTTTTTCTAGATTTATGAATTTTATTGAATTTATGTATAGAGTTTTCTACAATAATCATAGAGGAACTTAATTGATATTAAGTGCACTCCTTAAATAAAAAAGCCTATTGAGATGCTCATCTCGCCAGGCTTTTTTAGTTTGTATAAAATAATATTTATAAGGGGTTTTAATTTAAGTTTTTTATTTGTTTTTTTTGTATTCATTTGCATTGATATCAGGAATTTATTAGTATACTTATAGAATGTTTTTTTCATAATATATTTTCCTTTTTGTCTGGCCTGTCTATTATTAGACAGGCTCTTTTTCTTGTATACATTCAAGTGATTCTACAGTTTCCCTATCATATTGTTGCTAAGTCCGTGCCACTTGCACATACTGGATTTGGATTGGCAGTATTTACGATCACATCTGCTTATCCAATGCATCCAGATACATCTCATGTATCTTGGCTTTCTCCTTGGTGTGAATGACCATTGGCTTATCGTCCACTTTCTTTATCCATTACCACAAAATAACCGCTAAGGTATTTAACCCTAACGGCTTCTTAACTTACTATTTTATAAATTTTTTTTAATCCTCAATCTGTGGAATATTAACCAGTTGTTGCAATTTCTTTTCAAGAACTGCCTTATCTGGTAATTGCAGCTGATACTGTGATACCAACAATGGTGACATAGTTCTGCTCATAGCATACTCTACCACTTCATCATTCTTAGCTGCACACAGAAGCAACCCTACACTAGGATTTTCATTTTCTTTTTTCACCTGTCTATCCAATGCTTCAAGATAAAAATCCAACTTAGATATATATTCAGGCTTGAACTTGCCTATTTTAAGTTCTATCGCTACAAGGCACTGTAATCCTCTATGGTAAAACAATAAATCAATTCGAAAATCATCACCGCCAACCTGTACCTTATATTCTTCATCAACAAACGTGAAATCTTTTCCCAATTCCAATATAAAATCTTTCATGTTTCTGATCAAAGCTTTTCGCAAATCATTCTCATGAAACTCATTTGGCAAATCCAAAAATTCCATGACATATGAATCTAAAAATGGGTTTTCTCCCAACTTTTTAACTGATTCTGGTAACAAAGTTTCCTTTGATAAGATATATCTTTCATAATATCCACTGTCTAACTGTCTCTCCAACTGTCTTTTAGAATAATTTTCCTTGATGCATAGACGAATATAGAATTCTCTTTCCTCATCTGTCTTGCATCCCGACATTATCAGCAAGTGATTCGTCCAGCTAATTTGTGTCACCAGCGGTGTCACAATGTCATTATCCTTGTAAGTCTCATAAAATTTTTTCATTCTATAAAGACCTCTTCGGTTAAATCCTTTAATACCAGGAAATGTCTCCTGTATCTCTCTTGAAATCTCATCTATATATGCATCGCCATACGAAGCGTTTTCCATTCCCCTGCTTAAGAACTCGCCTACTTTCCAATACATTTTGATAAGTTCCTCATTTACTTTTTTTAATGCATTTTGTCTAGATTCCTCAATTATATGGATTAATCCAGCTGCCGACATCAAATCATTACCCATACAAATATTCCACCTTCCGAATTGTGACACCAGTGGTGTCACAATCGCATTTTTACTATTTTAACGAGAAATTCCTATATTCCAAGCAACTTATAAGACTTATTTATACAAAGTTAACCAACACTTTGCAGCTTTGTCAAAAAAATGGATATACAACAATATCATTGTTAACTACCCCAATTTACGCTTCACTCAGAAGTCAAGGCTTCTTGCTTCAAACACCACTGCCTAACTAGTAACCTTACACTACCGTCAAGACTAAATGATGTCTACAAGCGTTATATTCGACTAACCCCCTAGCCTATATGTCTTAAGATAGATTCTCAAACATTTCCCTGAGACGATTTAAGATCACATCATCTATCATCTTATTACAATGTTTAATGCACATTCAAGGCTGATAATTCAATAAGAACACTGAATGTTTATTATCTAATTTCATTGTGTTTATGACATTTTTTCTATTTTCATCTGATTACATATATATTACTACTGTCTGATAATAATGGCAAAACAAAACGACGTGTTTACCGCATTCCCCTATTTTAGAAGTGGTGGAATTTTTGCTCACGACGTATTAAAGTTCTATGAATAGTGCCTCTGCAAGTGTAGTGCGAAAAGACAGTTTCCTCCACCAACTATCACGTAAACTTGAGTTGACATTTGTAGTTTTCCTCGGAAATAAAAAAGCCCCAGAACGGGGCTGTACATCAATTTTCTAATAATGATGTAGAAGATGATATCGCAAATATAAATGTTGAACCATTATGAATAAGTGATGTTGTACTTGCAGGTAAGACACCAAACATACCTAATAAGATTAATCCAGTATTTAAAGTGACTATTCTTGTATAGTTACGCTTGATTCTTTTCATCAATAGTTTTGATAATTGTTTAAATACGACAATTTCTTCTAATGATGAAGAAGTAAGTGTCACATCTGCAAGTTCTCTTGCGATATCTGAACTATCCTGTAAAGAAATAGAGACATCCGCACAAGATAAGGCTGGGGTATCATTGACACCATCACCTACCATGACAACAGTATGTCCTTCATCTCTTAACTTTTTCACATATTCTGCTTTATCTTCAGGTAATACACCTGCAAGATAACCATCAATATTGAGTTCTTCTGCAATATGCTTAGCAGCATTTTCACTATCACCTGTCAACATAATAATATTCTTAAAACCACTGCTTCTTAAATTTTGAATAGTTTCTTTTGCTTCGGTTTTAAGTGGATCATAGATAGAAATAATACCAGCGAGTTCTCCACCTATTGCGAGGAATATCAAAGAACTGGCACCTTCACTTTGTAAGTTATTGATGAGTGTTTCTATTTCTTCTGTTTTAGTAATATGTTCATCTTCAAATACAAAATGATCACTACCAATAATAGCACGCTGATCACGATATACTGTCGCAATACCATGCGCAATAATATACTTTACTTCAGCATGTTCTTCTTCATGATGTAGCTGTTCAAGTGAAGCCTGTTTTACTATCGCATTTGCTACACTATGTGGGAAGTGTTCTTCTAAACAAGCAGCAATACGTAATACTTCTTCACGTGTATAGTTTCCTAATGGTGTCACTTTTTGGACAAATGGCTGAGCATTTGTGAGAGTTCCAGTCTTATCAAATACAATCGTATCTGCCTGATCCATTGCTTCTAGGTATTTACCACCCTTAACCATAACAGAATGACGACCTGCTTCCTGCATGGCACTAATAATAGAAATAGATGTAGATAACTTAATGGCACATGAATAATCTACAAGTAATACAGAAGAAGCACGTGTCAAACTTCTTGTGGCAAGAAGTAATCCAAAGAAAGCCACAAAACTATAAGGAACAATCGCATCAGCAAGATGTTCGGCTCCAGATTGAATACCTGCTTTCAATGATTCGTTAGTATCAATCATATCTACAATCTTGTTAATACGACTGTCTAATTGTAGATTTCTTACCTTGACATAAATCTTTCCTTCTTCTACAACAGTCCCTGCAAAGACAGAACTGCCTTGTTTAACCATCTTACTGAGTGGTTCACCTGTAAAGCTTGATTCATTGATCATAGCTTCACCACTCTCTACTTCTCCATCTACCGGAACCATAGAACCTGTCTGTACAATCACAATATCTTCTTTTTGTAAGTGTGAAGTAGGAATCTGTTTTTCTTTTCCTTCTTCTAATACCCATACTTTATCAATATTGACAGACAATGTTTCTTTAAGCTGTAATGATGTTGTTTTCTTTGTATAATCTTCAAGTAATGAAGAGATATTCAATAGGAACATGATATTACGTGCTGTACCCCATTGTCCTGATAATAAAGAAACAGAGATACTTGTGGCATCAAGTACAGGAACATCTATACGTTTATGTACAAGGGAATTAAGTCCTTCTTTGACATATTGAATCGTATGATAAATAGTTAATACGTTTCTTACTGGTAATGGTAGAAACCATTTGGATACATATCTTCTTGCGATAATACTTGTGAATTTTCCAATGTATTGATCGTTGATATCACGGTGATCTATAAGATACTTGTTTTCTTTAATGATCTTTTCATAGAGTGTATCATCAAAGTGAGGTATATCTAGAGAGTTGATTTTGTCAATCAAAGCATCTCTTTGATCAACACTATAAGTGAACAAAATAGAACCTGTTCTTTCATTGACATCAGCTGATTCAACCATATCCCATTTACATAATGCGAAATGTAAAGCAAGTGCCTTATTTCTAGAAAAGCGATAACGGCCATAACGTATTCTCATACGTCCTGGTATGTCATGTACTATACGATACTCTAACATTCTCTTATCACCTAAAAAATAGGAAATGACTATTTCCTATTTTGCTTCTTTCTTGCTTTTCGCTTCAGCATAAATATCTTTTGCATCTTCTACAATTGTATCATATGATGCAAGTGCCTGATCCTTTAACTGCATACCAGTCGCAACTGATTTTACTGCAGCTTTTCTTGCACAATCGCTCTTTACGAACTTACTACCTGCCACTGTAGCGGCTACACCACCTACAAATGACCATAATAATTTGTTTTTGAATAAATCTTTCATATTCGTATCCTCCTGTTGTTAGTTATATCTAACACTGTAATAATAACACTACAGAGAAGGTTTGTGAACAAAAAAAGTTAGAGTAGTATAACTTTTGCTAGAGAAGCATAACCAAGGTGCCAGATACTATTAGTATTAATCCAAGTAATGATTTCTTAGAGAGTTTCTCATGAAAAATAAGATAAGAGAATAATACAGTAAAAAGAATACTGAGCTTATCTATAGGAGTGACTAAACTTGCTGGTCCACTTTGCAGGGCATGGTAGAAGCATAACCATGAACCACCTGTAGCTAAGCCTGATAACACAATAAAGAGATATTCTTTCTTTGGTATACTCTTCATATTCATTTGACTATGCGTCACAAAAACCACAATCCAGCTCATAATAAGTACAATACTTGTACGAATGGCTGTTCCTAAATTACTTTCAATATTTGTGATTCCTATCTTACCAAGTATAGTCGTCAAACTTGCAAAGACAACAGAAAGAACGGCATAAAGTAACCAGGCATTACTTGTCTGTTTATTATCTTCCTTCTTTTCTACCATTAAATATGTACCCGTTGTAAGGCTGATCATACCTATAATCTTATAGACTGTGACACTTTCTTTGAAAAATATAAGAGAAAGAATAATCGTCAATACAACACTTGTCTTATCTACAGCTGTGACTTTATTAATATTTCCTAGCTGTAATGCCTTGAAATAACATAACCAGCTCGCTCCAGTAGATATTCCAGAAAGAATTAAGAATAGAAATGTCTTATGCGTGATTGTACTAATAGAAGAAAATGAGCCAACTATTCCTACCATGATCCATGAAAAGATGAGTACGACAATAGTACGTAATGCAGTCGCTAGATGAGAGTTTGTATGTTCAATACCACATTTTGCAAGAACTGCTGTAAGTCCCGCAAAAAAGGCTGAACCAAATGCATAAAGAATCCACATAAAAAAGCCTCCTTATAATACTATTATAGGAGGCTAAAATGAATTTGTTTAGAATTCTTTGATGGCTTTGATTACATCTTCTACAGTTAAATGGAATTCCTTGAATAAGTCTGCTGGCTTACCTGAAGCACCAAATGTATCCATAGTGACATATTTGCCCTTGAATCCTGCGAATTCACCCCAAGATAAACGGCTTCCTGCTTCTACAATAATTCTATTTTCTACACATGATGGTAAAATAGATTCTTTGTATTCTTCAGACTGTTCTCTGAATAATTCCTGACAAGGCATAGAAACGATTCTGATATTTAAGTTAGGGTCTTTTAATTGTTCTTTGGCTTTGACTGCTAAGTCTACTTCTGAACCTGATGCAATGATGATGATATCTGGCTTACTCATACAATCATCAATGATATAACCACCTCTTAAGGCACCTCTGTTACTGCCTACCATCTTAGGTAAGTCCTGTCTAGAAAGGATGAGAGATGTAGGTGTTTCTTTTGAGCTCATTGCGACATACCAGCCTGCTTTTGTTTCAAACTCATCACATGGTCTAAATACATACATGTTAGGCATTGCACGAAGCATAGTCAACTGTTCTACTGGTTCATGTGTTGGTCCATCTTCCCCTACACCAATACTATCATGAGTAAATACATAAGTAAGTGGAAGTTTCATTAATGAAGATAAACGAGCCATAGGTTTTACATAGTCACTAAATACAAAGAATGTAGCCACATATGCTTTTAATCCACCATATAACATTAAACCATTACCTACTGCAGCCATAGCCTGTTCTCTTACACCAAAGTGGATATTACGTCCACCATAGTTGTCTGCACTGAATTCACCTTCACCCTTTAAGACTGTCTTATTAGAAGGTCCTAAGTCAGCTGAACCACCAATGAAGTTAGGGGCAAAATCCTTAATAAGGTTCATTGTTTCACCACTTGCAGCACGAGTTGCGATATTGTGATGTTTATTTGCCCAGAATAATGGGTTATCCTTGAAGATTCTTGCAAAGTCAGGGTTAAAATACTGTTCCCATACAATCTTCATTTCAGGATATTCTTCAAAATATTTATCCTGCATGTTAGTCCAAGCATCATATAAATCATCTACACGTTTTTGTGTAGAAGCTAGATAATCATATACTTCTTCTGGTACATAGAAATCTTCCTGTGGAAGACCTAGTTTTTCTTTTAATGCCTTGATGTTATTCACGCCTAATGGTGCACCATGAGTGCTTTCTGAACCTTCGTTTGGACTATCTTTACCAATTGTAGTCTTGATTTCAATGAACTTAGGTTTACCTTTAATAGTTTTTGCTTTTTCTAATGCAGCAAGTACTTCATCTAAGTTATCTCCATCTTCTACAGTTAATGTTTCAAAACCAAATGCCTTTACTCTGTCTGATACATTTTCTGTAAATGTGATGTTTGTGTTACCTTCGATAGAAATGTTGTTTGAATCATATAAGATGATGAGCTTTTCTAACTTAAGTGTACCAGCGAGTGATAATGCTTCTGAAGAGATTCCTTCCATCATACATCCATCACCAGCTAATGCATAAACATAATGATCAAATAGATCATAACCTGGTTTATTAAATACAGTGGCTAAATGAGCCTGACCCATTGCCATACCAACAGCCATGCCTAAGCCCTGTCCTAGTGGACCTGTAGTGGCATCTACACCTACTGTATGTCCATATTCTGGATGTCCTGGTGTAAGTGAACCTAACTGTCTAAACTGCTTTAAATCATCCATAGTTAAGCCATAACCATATAGATGTAATAAACTATAAAGCATGCTTGAACCATGTCCTGCTGATAAAATAAAACGGTCTCTGTTAACCCATTCAGGATGCTTTGCACTATGGTTTAATACCTGTGACCATAATACATGAGTGAATCCAGCAGCCCCTAAAGGAAGTCCTGGATGTCCTGAATTTGCTTTCTGAATCATATCTGCACAAAGTGCTTTAATTGTATATACTGTTTTTTGATCAATCTTGTTCATTTTTTCTGTTTTCTCCCATTCATCATTGTTAAATATTATACCTTTTCTCTTTTTGTGAATGCAAGATATTTAGTACTTCACATTCCAATTCATCGCAGCATTATATAAGAAATACAGGCCATACATTAAGCAGCCTTCATCAAAGATAGTGGCTTTGTTATGAAGACCATAAATATAACCATCCTGTTTACATCCTGCCGCAAGAGTCACAAAGAGTGAAGGTACATTGGCAGTAATATGGCCAAAGTCTTCTGAGATAGTAAGAGGAAGTTCTAACTTCTTGATATAACCACCAAATACATCTTTTTCTACATCCATAATAGATTTAAGTAATGCAGGATCATTATAGACACTTGGTGCCTGCTGTAAGATTGTGATACCTGCCTGGGCATGATACATAGAAGCAATACTTTGTACTAATTCATTGACTCTTCCCATAATATATTCCTGATCATCTGGACGATAACTTCTTAGTGAACATTTCATATAGGCTTTTTCTGGAATAATGTTATGGGCTTTACCTGCATTCATAATACCGATTGTAAGTACATCATCATGACTCATGCTGATTTCTTTAGGAATGATTTCCTGTAATTGCTGGTATATATGAACAGCCACACGCAGAGCGTCAATACCTTTTTCTGGCATAGAACCATGTGAACTCTTACCTGTAATATTGATTTCAAAGATTGTAGACGCTGTTGTCATTGCTTTACGAATCGTACGGATTGTACCTGTCTTATCTTCTGTCGCCGGCATGACATGTAAGCCTACTGCCGCATCAACACGAGGATATTTCAATACCCCATCTTCAATCATCATCTTACAGCCTACTAGTCCTTCTTCATGGGGTTGGAAGACAATCTTAATCTGTCCTTTGAGTTTCTTTTCATTCTGTTTCAAAAGCTTGGCACACATCAACATCATAGAAGCATGCATATCATGTCCACAGGCATGCATAGATCCATTAATGGATTTAAAAGGTAAGTTTGTATGTTCTACTAAAGGTAATGCATCCATATCACTTCTAAGTAAAAGTATCTTCTTATCATGAGGTCCTACAAGTACTTCAATACTTCCTCCGGGATTCACAATAATATTCTCATAACCATACATTTCAAGCAGTTTCACTATATATTCCTGTGTCTGGGGAAGAGGATGACCGACTTCTGGATGTTCATGAAAATGTCTTCTCAATCGTATTAATTCCTGTTCAATATCCTTGTTGTTTGATATCCATTTTTCTATCTTTTCCATAACTTACACCTACTTTTCTATTTCTTGAATAATACGTCTTGTATTAATAATCTTTTGTGCATATTCTTCTTTATTACGTTTCACTAATCCATAGTAAAGAAGATCAACAACAATAAGTGAAGAATAACGAGAACTAATCGCTCCGATACGTAATGGCTGTTCCTGTGAAGGAATAGTTAATACATAATCTACTAACTTACCAAGCTTATTATATGCAGATTGTGTAATTGCGACAGATGGGATGTTCATTTCCTTTGCCCATTTAGCAGCAGTGACTATACCTTTTGTTTCTCCGCTATATGAAACAAAGATGGCTAAATCTTCCTGTGTCATAGTAGGTACAAAAGTCATCTGTAAATGAATATCAGGACAATAACTAGAAGGCTTCCCTATCCTCATAAGCTTATGTATAAAATCATCGCAAACAATAGCTGAACCACCTACACCAAATAAGTAAACATGTTTCGCTTGTTCTAAAGCTTTCACAACATCTTCTAGTGTAGAAGCACTAAGAAGATGATATGTTTTATCAATAGTCACAATCTGAGAATGATGTACTTTATTCATAAGTGTTGCCATATCTTCATCTGGATGTAATAAATTATCTACTTCTGGTATTTGTTCTACTAGATCCTTGGCAAGTTCAATCTTTAATTGTGGAAAACCTGAATAACCAAGTTTTTTTGCAAATCTAACAATTGCTGCAGAAGATGAATGTGTCTTTTCTCCAAGTTTCATAGCAGAATCATCAAGAACATGTTCTGGATGTTCTATGATATATTGCGCTATTTCTTTTTCTGTTTCTGTAAGGCTTGCTTCTTTAATACGTGTAATACAGCTCATTAGAACCTCCTTCCCATATATGACTACGCATATATGTTTTTATTTGTCTTTCCTTATACAGAAGTATACCATGTTTTTCTTTTACATCGCATTTTTTATGGCACATTATATGAATTATATGCGTTTTTAATAAGATTTTATCACTTTAAAAGAAATTTTATTATCATTTAATAATTCATTTTATCATGAATATGAGGTGCTTTTTTTCGCTTATTCCGATAAATATATATGATAATTTAACGTTATGATGATAATTTTTTATTGACATGACTATTTTCTATTCGTATAATGCAGTCATACCAGAAAGGTAAAAAGAAAACATAAACATGATAAAGGGGGAGTGCTTATGGCAAAGGTTTTAACTGAAGTTTTTGGTATATGGTATTTAATTGGTGCCGCGTTTGTATTCTTTATGCAGGCAGGCTTCGCAATGGTTGAGGCAGGGTTCACCCGTGCTAAGAACGCTGGAAATATCATCATGAAGAACTTGATGGATTTCTGTTTAGGAACTGTTGCTTTTCTTATTGTAGGTTATAGCTTCTTATGTGGGAGTGATGTAGCTAACGGATTTATTGGCTGGGTTGGTTTTGGAAATGGTCCATTAACTAACTTTGCATCAACGGATTGGTCTAGTTTCGTATTCAACTTAGTGTTCTGTGCAACTGCAGCAACTATCGTATCTGGAGCCATGGCAGAAAGAACTAAGTTCTTAAGTTATTGTATTTATTCATTCGTTATTTCTTTAATTGTTTATCCTATTGAAGCTCATTGGGTTTGGGGACCTGATGGCTGGTTAACAGCAATGGGATTCCATGATTTCGCTGGTAGTGCAGTTATTCACTTTGTTGGTGGTTTAACTGCTTTAATTGGGGCTAAACTTCTTGGTCCTCGTATTGGTAAGTTTAATAAAGATGGAAGCCCAAATGGTATTCCTGGTCATAGTTTAACTATTGGTGCTTTAGGTGTATTCATTCTTTGGTTTGGCTGGTATGGGTTCAACGGTGCTGCCGCAAAGAATGGTACTCAGTTAGCAACAATCTTCGCAACGACTACTGTTGCACCAGCACTTGCAACATGTACTGTTATGATCTTTACTTGGTTAAAGTATGGTAAGCCTGATGTAGCTATGAGCTTAAACGGTTCTCTTGCAGGTTTAGTTGCAATTACTGCTGGATGTGATGCAGTTAATGTAATGGGTGCTTGTATTATTGGTATTTTATCTGGATTTACTGTTTGTTTCTTTACTTGGTTATTAGATTATAAATTACATATTGATGATCCAGTTGGTGCTGTCGCTGTTCATTTTGGTAATGGTTTACTTGGCACTATCTGTGTTGGATTATTTGCCTGCGGTACTGATACAATGCCTAAGGCTCAGGGTCTATTCTACGGAGGAGGCTTTAAGTTATTAGGTACTCAGTTACTTGGCTTATTATGTATTGGTGTTTGGACTGCTGTATTAATGACTATTACATTCGTAGTTATTAAGCATACTGTTGGTCTTAGAGTTACTGAAGAAGAAGAAATTACTGGTCTTGATAAGCTTGAACATGGTTTAGAGAGTGCTTATGCAGGTTTCGCATTAGAAACAGAAACTTATACTGGTGCTACTGCTGTAACTGTTTCAGCTCCTGAATTAAGTGTTGCAGAAGCTGTTCCTACTGTTGCAGTCAATGGGGAAGGTAAGATCAGTAAGATTGTTATTATTGCGAAAGCAGAAAAGATGGATGCTTTAAAAGTTGCTATGAACGATATTGGCGTTGCTGGTATGACAGTGACAAGAGTATCAGGCTGTGGTGTTCAGAAAGGACAGACTGCTTATTATAGAGGCGCTAAGGTTGATATCCAGTTATTACCTAAGGTAAAGGCTGAGATTGTTGTATCTAGTATTCCTGTACAGACAGTTGTAGATGCAGCAAGAAGTGTTCTATACACTGGTCAGATGGGTGATGGTAAGATCTTTATCTATAATGTAGAAAATGTCGTAAGAATCTCTTCTGGTGAACAAGGTCCTGAAGCCTTAAGCTATGAAGACTAACTAAAAATGAGACTCGATTAGTCGAGCCTCATTTTTTTGACGAGTAATAAACCTATAATAAGTGTAATGATATCACTGATACATTGTGCAAGAAGAATACCCATATAACCTAATAATGCCGTAAGGACAATCATTACAACAAAGAATATCACGCCCTGTCTTGATAAGGAGATGATCATTGCGCCTGTCGCATAACCTGCTGATTGAAAGAGTGTTGTAAGTATTAATACAACCCCTACAAAAGGTGTAGAGATAGATAAGCATCTCAACATTGTACTTCCCTGTGAGACAATTGTTTGATTCTTCATGAAACATGACATGATAGAAGGTGTAAAGAGACATAATACAAGTGTCATAACGCAAGCAAAGGATATAATGACTAAAGCATCAAAGCGTAAGACTTCTTTAAGTCTCTTTTTATTGCGTGCTCCGATACAATATCCAATGAGTGGCTGTGCACCAAAGGCAAAACCAACAAGAACCATCATAATAATCATATTGACTTTTAATGCGATTCCCATGCTGGCAATCGCATTTGATCCATAGGGACGTAAATATTGATTAGTAAGAGTGACTGCAAAAGACTGCATAATATTTGTAAGAGAAGCCGGGATTCCAATAAAGATAAGACCTTTTATATGACGTGTATCGCAATGGGCATCCTTTAAAGAAACACTGAGTTCTGGGCATTTACGTTTAATCACATAAACCAAATATGCATCTGTGACAAAGTTAGAGAATACAGTCGCAATTGCGACACCTGTGGCTTCCATATGAAAGACAAATAAGAAAATAGGATCAAGAATGATATTGATAACACAGCCAAGAATTGTACCTATCATAGCATCCTGAGCATGTCCTGCACATCTGATTAGATTTGTAGGAATCATCGATAGAATTATGAAGATTCCCCCAATTGAAATCACATGATAATACTGTAAAACATAAGGTCTTGTAGATGCTTCTGTTCCAAGTAATGAAAGAATAGGATTCTTAAATAGAATCATGATTAAAGAAGTAAGAAGAGAGACCCCGACAGCATAATAAAAGCATACAGCACTGACTCTTTTTGCTTCTTCAGTTTCTTTATTCCCAAATAAACGAGAGATGACTGAACTGCCTCCTAGTCCAAATATATCTCCTAAAGCAATCATTAATGTAAATAGAGGTGCACATAATGAGACACCTGCAACAAGATTTGTATTTTGTGTTTGTGATACAAAGAATGTATCGACTAAGTTATAGACTAAAGTGACCATCATAGAAAGAACTACTGGTAAAGCAATCTTAAAGTAAGCTTTCTTGACAGGCATTGTTTCAAATAATTCATTCATTGTATTAACCTCCTGCCCTATCTTATCAGTTTTGTTTGTGATTTATTGTGTCATATGTCACAATGGAGATATGAAAGAGATAAAAGATAAACTGTTAATAGCGAAATATAGTGACTCTATATCTTCTTATGTTCATTTCGAAAATGTAAGTCTTCAGATGTTTGAGTTTGAGAAAGGAGAGTTATTGATTCAGCCTTCTTTTCATTTTCATTCTATTTATTTTTTAGTGAAAGGAAGCGTAAATGTTTATTCAATTCAAGCAGATGGTAGACAGTTTGTGACAGGTGTAAAGAAAGAAATACCTATTCTTGGAGATATTGAGTTTGTCACAAAAAAGAAGCCTCACTTATTTGTAGAGGCTTTAGAGAATGTAGTGGTATTAAGTATTGATACACTAAGATATGAGAAAGAGTTGAATGAAGATGTGTTGTTTCTACATTCGGTCATTCATTCCTGCGTAGATATTATTCAATCTGTACAGCATGATCAAAACTTTATGAGCATAGAAGAGAAAGTAATCGCATATATGAAATATCAGTGTGATGATCATATATTAAGAAGAATAGAAAAAACATCAGAAATACTTCACTGTAGTAGAAGACAATTACAGAGAGTGCTTCATGAATTAGTGGAGAAAGATATACTTATTAAATTAAGTAAAGGCGTTTATTGTTTCAAAAATTGATGGATTGATACTGTTTAGATTATGGTTTATGTATAATAAGAAATATATAAAGGAGACAGATATGGGTAAAATAATATTTCTAGATGTAGATGGTACATTAATCGATTATGAAGCAAAGTTACCTGCTTCAGCAGCTAAGGCAGTAGACATGGCACGAGCAAATGGACATAAGGTATATATTTGTACAGGATGTTCTAAGGCCGAAGTACTACAGCGTAATTTATGTGATTTAGATGGTATGATTGGTGGTAATGGTGCTTATGTAGAAGACCATGATGAAGTTGTAATGCATCAAGGATTATCAAAGGAAGATGTAAAACATATTGTAGATTGGTGTAATGAGAGACACTTAGGATTCTATCTAGAAGCTAATAGCGGTATGTACTGCAATGACTATATGTTAGAACAGGGTCCTGAAACAATGGTTAAGTATGCTCAGGGTAAAGGAGCAGACCTAGAGAAAGCAAAGGAATCTTCTAAAGCATTCATGGATGGATTTATTCATTTACAGGGTGAAGATTTATATAGAGATGATGTAAATAAGATCAGCTTTATCTTAAGCTCTTATCAGGATCATTTAGATTCTAAGGTGGAATTCCCTGACCTTATTGCAAATACATGGGGTGGTAAGGGTGAAGTAGCCTTATATGGTGATTTAGGACCTACTGGTATTACTAAGAGACATGCGATTGAAGTGTTGATGGAACATCTTGGTGCTGATTTTAAGGATACTATTTCTTTTGGTGATGCAAAGATTGATTTATCAATGTTTGAATGTTGTGCTTATAATGTCGCTATGGGTAATGGTGGTCCAGATATTAAGGAAGCAGCAGATTATATTACGACTGATGTTAATGATGATGGACTTTATAATGCATTTAAACATTTAGGACTAATTTAAAAGCCGTTGTGAGTGTAATGCTCACAACGACTTTTTTAATGTCTTCTTTTGTATCTGTAGAGAACTTAAAAGGTATTTTTCTGTCTATTTTATATGTTGTACTGTATTCACGTAAATCATCATACTTGTCATATGTCTTAACCTGAATATTGATATATTGTTCTGTGAACTTATATGACTTGATATGAAGACATAGACTGTAATAGTCACCTACCATACGTGATCTATTTGTTGTACAGGTAATGCCATATGGTGCATCTATTTCTACAGGAATAGATGTTTCAAAGCGATGATATGCAAAATAAAGAGTAATAACTGCAATAATAGATAGACCTATTATAAACTTCTTCTTTTTCACATCATCACCCCCCACTTACCTAAATTCTAACAAAATTCCCCCACTACTGCTAGAAGACTGTCCAATTTTTATATGTAACAAATATACTTTATATCACATTTCATGACATTCATGACGCTTAATTGCTCTTATATGCAAAATCACGCGTTTTCGTGATTTCATGGTTTATAATAATGAGCGTGGGAGGCACATATGCAATCATTTATTATATTTATACTTTATATGCTCTATGTACTAACTAGCGCTCAGTACTTATATTATCAGCTATTAAAACCAAAAACAGATCATATTCTGCTTGTTGGTATCATACTTCATATTCTCTTTGTAGTACTTTATCTGTCACTACAGAAACATGTATATCTAGCTACTTATCTATTATACATCTTTATGTTTCTTCCTTCGCTATTCTATGAAGGAAATATGAAACATAAATTAACACTTACATTTATGTTACTTACCTTTACATTAGCTTCAGAAACAATTTTTGCGAGTGTTTTTGTTGCAATCAGTCCACTATTTCCACATATTAATATGGTTCCTGTATTATTTAAAACAAATAATCAATATATACTTATTAGTATATTCTCATTATTGACCGGATCATTCATCTTGTTACTCACAATAAAAGCTGCTTCTCTTCTTAAGAACTCATTTACTGTTTTAAAATCAGGATTAATTTTAAGAGCATGTTTCTATTTTGTAGCAGTGATCATTATTAATAATTTATTTGCAGCACCATCTGCTATAAAACTCTCTTTATCCCTTGTTCTAATTAGTATGGTTGCAACGATTTTCTTGATTATTTTATTCAACCGACTATTTAATGAGATTTCTGAGTCCACTCATAATATTGCCTTGAAAAAACAGCAGGTAGAACTTGTAGAATCTCAATTAACATCTTATAAAGAAACAGAAGCGCAATATATTGAGATACGTCATTGGAATCATGATATTGCGAATCACTTATTATCATTGGCACATTTAATTGAATCTTCTAAAAATGAAGAAGCTAAAGAATATATTCGTAATATTATTGAGGAGGAGAAATAATGAAGTCTTATAAAATGACCTTTTTATGTATTATCTTTTCTTCTATCTTTGGCCTTTTAAGTAAAATGAGCCTTACTTCACCAAAATTAAGCTCTTTTATTGGTTTATTTCAGTTCCTTATGCTTGTCACAATAATGAGTATTGTTGTATCAGTGTACAATACTATCAAAAAGATTTTTGATTTAACTGAACAGAATATCAAGATTGATACAATAATGAAAAATCAGGAACTTAGAAAGAAACAGGAAACAGAATTAAAAGTAATGAAAGACAATGCAGAAGAGTTCCAAAATGAAATTAAAAAAGCCTTAAAAGCTGTAAGTGGGATGTTGGAAAACAATGATGTCAATCAAGCAAAAGAAACACTTATGCAGTTATCTGATCATTTTGAATCTGTGAGAATGCATCCTATTTGTTCTGATTCCTTAATGAATGCGATTTTGCAATCAAAAAGAGAATATGCGAATACACAAGGTATTGATGTTCATTATCATGTAGTGACTGAGTATGCGAATAGATTTGATACGGATTTATCTGCAGTACTCTTTAATTTATTAGATAATGGTATTGAAGCATGTCTTGGATGTTCTAATTCATCATTAACATTGACTATAAGTGATCATATGGGTTATTTACATATTAAGATGGTGAATTCAAAAGAAGAGAAGAAGTTTACAGGAGAAACAACCAAAGAAGATAAAGTACATCATGGTTATGGTTTGTCTATTATTACAGATATTGCGAATAAGCATGATGGATCAGTCCAATGGATTGATAATGGTGATACATTTACATCACTTGTTATGTTGAAAGTATAGGAGGTAACAATATGCTTAAGATTGGGTTATGTGAGGATAATGAAATACAACATAATCAGATATTATCCTTTTTAGAAACAATTTCTTTGCCTAAGCATGCGATTAATTCTTTTTATAAAGGGAATGATTTATACAATAGTATTCAAGAAGCAATGAAGGATAAAGAGCCTTATGATATTGTGATTATGGATATTGATTTACCTGATGGTAATGGCATTAAGTTCTCTAAACAGATTAATGTCTTTTCACCTCATACAATTATTATTTATATGACATCTTATGAAGATTATGTGAGTGATGTATATGATACAGAACATATCTATTTTATTCTCAAGAAGAATTATCAGAAGTATTTACCACATGCTTTATCACTCGCAAATGAAGCATTAAATAAACAAAGAAGAGCTTCTTTAAAGATTTTCTGGAATAAAGAAGAATATAACATCTTACAGAAGGATATCTTCTATATGGAGAGACAATTAAGAACAACGATGATTATGACTCCTACACAGACTTATTCAACATCTGAAAAGCTTGCAGATTTACTTAAACGTTTAGAAGATTCATTTGCGATGTGTCATCGTAGTTATATTATTAATTTAAAGAGGGTACAGGAAATCACAAAAGACTCTGCACTTCTTGTAGATGGGACTTCTATTCCTATTAGCCGCCGTTATTATAGTGCTGTAAAGGATAAAATAAACAATCTTATTCCATGAACAAAGGACGATTAGATCAAATGATTTAATCGTCCTTTTTGGGTTCACTTTTTAATGAGTAACTAAAGGCGAAGAACCCTAGTCACTTCAAGTTTTTATTCTCAACCAGAATATTCTATTTTTTCTTCATCTTGAATGCAATCAATCCAATCACTAGAATCACAACTGCGCCAGCAATATAAATCATATTGTTAGATTTTTTGCTTTCTTTCACTTCTTTTTTAGACTTCTGTGTAGTATTTGTTTTTGCTTTCTGTGTATCATAAGTCTTTTCTTGAGTCTTTTGAGTCTTATCAACATCTTCAAACGATGCAGTAACTTTAGATTCTCCTGCTTCATTCTTTACTGTTACAGTTGATTGAGTGATTTCTGGAATAATTTTTCCATCTTTATCACCAACAGAAACTTGATCTATAACGATGTCTTCATCTTTCACTTCATTATCTTTTGACTTTAAAGTGATTGCAAAAACGTGACCAACAACTTCTTCTGCTGAAGCAAATACAGCTTTTATTTTATTTCCTTCGTTCTTGTAATTCTTATTAACAGAAACTAACATATTCTGTTCTTTGTTTGATTTAACACTTTCAAGTTCTAATTGATCTTTGTTGTATTCAAAAATCAATTCTCCACCATAAATATGTGCATCTTCTTTAACATCAACTAATACTTCAATATGCCCATCTTTAAGTGTATTTCTTTCTATAACTAAGTTTTCATTTGCTGCATAAACATTGTTTAAAGATAAACTAGCAAATACAGTTATAACCACTACTAATAATTTAAATACTCTCTTCATAAAATCACCAACTTAATTTAAACTATCGATAATTTCAGCATCATATCTTAGAATCATAATTGCATCTAAGAAATCTACCTTACCATCCTTATTAACTTCTGCAACCTTCATCTGATTATCAGTCAACTGAATGATTTCAGCATCATATCTTAATACCATGATGGCATCTAAGAAGTCTACTTTACCATCTTCATTTACATCACCCATTGCTGTAGTTGGTAATGTTCCTTCTACTACAACATATTCACTGAAATGAGTTGTTTCAAATTCCATGTAACCATCTTTATATACAGCATTCATATCTGTAAACTGACCATTATTGTTGTAGTAAACTTTGCATTTAGTTCCATCTAATCCCTCTTTAACTGGGATTCTTACAACAGCCTTACCATCAAAATTAACCTTCTGATTATCTTTATAGAAAGATACATCATATAAATCAAATTTATTGCTATACTGAGCTACAGCATTATAGCTATCCCCCTGAGTAACTCTAGATGTTTTTAGAGTAACATTATTCATCGGAAGATTTGGAATGACATTGATTTCAATCTTTGTATTAATATCTTCATATGATGTGATTATCTGATAGTTGATTTTTTCATCATAATCATATCCATTCCAGCTTTCAATACATTTTAATGCTTTTGAATTTGGGTACACATATAATTTACATGAATTATTGCTGCAACCACGGTTATCTACTTCTTCCACTGTTTTAGGAACAACAAAATAGTTCATGCTTGAACATCCATCAAACATAGAAGCATCAATTTGTTTCACATTATTTAAATCAACATTCTTTAATTTAGTACAGTTTAGGAATGCTTGCATACCAATAGTTTCGGTTGCACTCTTTGCAGTAAATGAAGTAATATTCTTATCTAACTGTAAAACAAGTTTATTTAAATCCTTTGTATATAGTGCATTATCAGAAACAACATAATTTTCATTATCTTTGCTTACTGTAATATTAACTAGCTTATAACAATTTAAAAAATCATCCTCCACATAATCAACCTTCGCGGGAATATAAACTGATTCCAAATTAGTACATCCGCTAAAAATTTCCCATTTCTTATCATTTAATGTTTCAGGTAACTGGACGTTTTTTAAAGATGTACAATTTCTAAAAGCATAGCTTCCTAAATATTGAATACTACGTAATTTAATTTCATTTAAACTAGTACAATCATTAAAGGCTCCATAAACAATATCTGTTACATTTTTTACATCAATATTTGTAATACTACGCTTACCATCAAATGCAGACCAACCAATTTTTGTTGTATTATCATTAATTACAGGATTTTTTTCATTGTAATCAAGATATTTATATAAGACCTTATAATCCTTAGAATAAAGAGCACCATTAGAAATAGTATAATATTTATTATTTGTGCCTAGAGTAAGATTTTTAATCTTATTACAATTTCCTAATAAATAATCTAAGTCTGGATGTTGCTCATCATCAGAAGGTACATTCATATTCTGTGGAATATTCAATGTTTCTAGATTTATAGCTTCTTGCATTGCTCTTGAATCAATTTGAACTAATGAATTTGGTAATTTTAAATTCTTTAGATATTGATTACCTACTTCAAAAACAGAAGTAGTTCCTTCAGGAACCTCATAAGTTTCTTTTTTTAGTGCTTTTGGATATCTAAGTAATTCATTATTAGAGAATAGAGCACCATCTACTGATTTTAAAGTTTTATTATTCTGATCAACCACAAATGCTTCTAAGTTATCTGCATAAATAGATGTATAGAATTCATTCACTTCTGAAGGTATGTTTAAAACCTTTAACTTTTGAGATTGAATCCACGAAGGCATCTTTACCAAGCCGTTTGGAAGATTTAATTCAGACATATTATTACATTTAATGCTACACTCAGATAAATCTGTTACATTAGTACCAAAAGTTAATTTTGTTAGAGAATTAGCTACAAGTTTAAAATCGCATGTTGCATTCATATTTAATGTATTTAATGTATGAGGTAATTGTAATCCATAAGACCAATCAACCCAGTCAAGATAGATAAATTCTACATTGCTTGGAATAGTTAACTGAGTTAACTGTGTATCTACAAGATTTCCTAAATTAGCCTTTTTTGTAGTACTTGGAATGTTTAATTCTTTAAGACCATTAGGAATAAAATATAAAATACTCTTGTCTTTATTATAAACACAACCATTATCTGTAAAAAAATTGGTATTTGTATTTTCAAATTTCAATGATTTAATTTCACAAAAAAGAGCTGCTCCTCTATCGTCAGGCAAAGTGATATCTTCTAATGAACTAGGAAGAACCAAAGTATTCACTGAACTATATTCACCTCTAGAATTAGATAGGTTCGCATGGAATTGTCCATTAATCTTTGTTACTTTATATCCATCAATTGTATCTGGAATTTTCAAAGTATCTATGTCGCTTTGATTGCTTTCATAAGATGTAATAGTGGCTTGATTATCATTTAATTCATAAGTAAAGCCGTTATAACTTAAAGCTTTTACATTAACCAAAGCACTAGAGATCATCATTACATAAACTAGTAAGATGACACTTATCTTCTTTAACATATGTTTCTCCTCCATCTTATAATCAATATCAAGCTAAGGCAGAAGACTGCCTTAGCTTTTTTAAATCTTTAACTACATTAATTAAAACTATCAATAATTTCAGCATCGTATCTTAGAATCATAATTGCATCTAAGAAATCCACCTTACTATCTTTATTAACTTCTGCAGCTTTCATCTGATTATCAGTTAATTGAATGATTTCAGCATCATGTCTTAATACCACAATGGCATCTAAGAAATCTACCTTATCATCTTCATTAACATCACCTAACACCTGCTGTTTATCAATTACATTTATCTGACATTGTGATGAAAGTCCACTTTCAGAAGTAACCATAATAATTGCATTACCTAAAACATTACATTGAATATTTCCTTCTTGATCAACAGAAACAATTTCAGGATGATCAGAACTCCATGTAACCTTTTCTGTATAATCAACTGGCAAAATAGTGTAATTTAACTTTTTAATAGTTCCTACACCTAATTCTAAATAACTAGGCAGAGTTATTTGTGTGATATCTACAGGTAAAGCAATTCTTAATATTACTTGTTCTTCACCGTCTGGTTCTTTTTGAATTGCATATTCAATATAGTTATTGTTGTAACGTATACCATAAACGTAACCTTCTGATGTATCAGGAGTATATACTTCTTTATCATTTTCTCCATTTTCATCCATACATCTTATTTGAGTTGATGTATTATAGTACAGCTTATTATTCTTCATGAATAATCCTGAAAAGTTACCTACCCAATAACCATTGGTACTGCCTAATACTTTCCATCTATCACTTTTTTTAATCAAAGTTTCATTTTGAGTTTTACTGTTGCGTCTATAAATTCCATCATCTCTTACAAAGAATATATTTTCTCCACCATAAATAATTGAAGAAGTCACATCTTTCCAATAATAGTCATCATATTTTTTATCATCACATTTCAAATCTGTTCTATCCCAATCATGATGTTCTTTATTACTAATATCTTCATCGCTCAATAAGAAATATTGATGTTTTACACGTCCAAAATGATCATAAACTGGATCATCCCATGTTACATCAACATGATAGTAATGATGATTAATTTCAATAATATTCCAGGCATGATTCATAGTCGAACTTGATGTAATAAAACACTCTATTCCTAGTTGATTCAAAATATACTGATAAGCATATGCATACGCTTGGCATACACCCACTTTCTTATAGATGATACCTCCACTTTTATATGAATCATCATTAAAATCACTCATTTGATACTGACAATAATTAACAAAGTAATCATGAATAATCAAAGCTTTCATTTCATCGTCCATAGATGGTGATACAAGCGAAATAATTGATGATACTTCCTGGTCAATCGCACTAAAATACTTCTTTGTTTCATCAATACTCATAGAATTCGTAATATATATTTTAGTCAGAGTGTTATTCCTACATGAAACTCTTTCTAGTTCTGCACCATTGGATATGAATGGAAAATAATAGCGTAAAAAACTGACAAAACTTAATTTATCCTTAGATAAATTCAAATCTTCTATAGAAACTTCACTATCACCATTTAAATAAGCTTTTTTCAAACGTTGTCCTATAATGTTTCTTGCTTCATCTTCTGAATAAGTTGACGCATAGTTTGATATTGATGAGACGTCTGTATCTTGTACTAAAGGTAATAATTCAAAACGTAACGGTTCATTATAAGCATAGACATTCTTTTGTGATGATATAGCCGAAAATATCATCAAAAACACTAATAATATCTTACCTATTTTTTTCATAATCTCACTCCTACTAAGATAAATAAACCAGCAAGATTTTAGTTAAAACTATTAATGATTTCAGCATCGTATCTTAAAATCGTAATAGCATCTAAGAAATCTACTTTACCATCTCTATTGACTTCTGCAGCTTTCATCTGATTATCAGTTAATTGAATGATTTCAGCATCATGTCTTAATACCATAATGGCATCTAAGAAATCTACCTTGTCATCCTCATTCACATCACCTAATGTGAATGTTGGTAATTCATCTTCTGTGACTACATACTGACTGAAATGGTCTGTCTTAAATTCCATAGAACCGTCTTTATAAACTGCTCCCATATCAGTAAATGTACCATTGTCGTTATAGTAAACCTTACATTTACTACCATCCATTCCTTCTTTTACAGGAATTCTTACAACAGCAGTACCATCAATAGTAACTTTCTGGTCATCCTTATAAAATGCAATATCATAAAGATCAAAGTTATTGCTGTATTTAGCAACAGTATCGTAATCTTCACCGCTTGTAATCTGTGATGCCTTAAAAATAGTATTTTCATCTGCGTTAGAGGCAGCAAGATCTACACTTATATCTGTATCATTATTTTGATACTCATTGATAACTGCATAGTCAACAATTAGGTAAGCGATGTTGTTATACGCTTCTGAATATTTATAAACATAGAATTTAGGAAGTGGCGAGTCTGAAAAACTGTATCTTCTAATAGTTTTGATAGTTTTAGGAATAATTATACCCTTGGAATTAGAAACACCCCCAAATATAGAGACATTAAGATCTGTCATATTATTGAAGTCAAAATCTGTTATTGAATTACAATTATCAAAAATACGAATTGAATCAAGTGTTTTTATTGAATCGGGCATTTTAAATTTCTTTAATGAAGTACAATTTTTGAACGCATAAGACATAATGTTTTCTGTTTCAGAATATCCAACAAAACTTGTGATTGATTTATCTAACTGTTTGATTAATACTTTATGGTCTTTTGTGTATAATGTATTGTTATCAACAACATATGAAGTATTATTAGGGTCTACTGTTAATTTATCTAATTTATCACAACCAGAAAACACATACGTAGAATAATAGTTTTCTTCGTGCAAGGACTTTATATTTTGGGGAATATTTATAGAAACTAAATTAGCGCATTCTTTAAAAGCTTCCTCACCAATACTATTCAAATTATTGCTTAGCTTCACTTTTTCAAGAGATGTGCAATTTATAAAAGATTGTTCTCCAATACTATTTAAACTATTAGGTAAAGCAGCTTCTTTGAAATTCGCACAATTCATAAAACCATACTTGCCAATTTTGCTCACTTTACCAAAGTTAACATCTTTCAAATACTTACAATCAGCAAAGGCACCATACATAACATCTGTTACATTTTTTAAATCAAGAGTCTCAATATTTGCTTCTTCAAATGCCATTGCTTCTACCTTTGTAGTCGCAGGATTAATATTTGGAGTTTTAATATCATTATTTAGCCACTTATATAGTGTCTTATGGTCCTTAGAATAAAGTGCATTATCAGACACAGTATATGTTTTATTATTTGTATCTACTGTAATATTTTTTAGTTTATTACATCCAGAAAATACATAAAAAGCAGGACATCCCATATCAACTATTTCATCTTCATATAAAGTAGAAATATTCTGAGGAATATTAATTGACTCTAAATTAGTACAGCCTCTAAAACCGAATTCAGGGAAACTATTTAAGGAATTTGGTAGTTTTAAATTTTTCAAATGTACATTACTTATTTCTGAAATTTCAGTAATACCTTCTGGAACTTCATATGATTCATCCTGTTTATTCATAGGATAAATACATAATTTGTTATCCTTATATAATGCCCCATTAATACTCTTAATACTTTTATTTGCTGGATCAACATTAAATCTTTTTAAGTTAGGCATAGCATCATAATATAATTCATCAATATTTTCTACTTTTGCAGGAATATTTAATTCCGTTAATGAATCAGAATAAATGCTTGGCATTGATTTTAATTCATCTGAAAATGTTAAACTTGTAAGTTTATGAGCAGAAATGTAATAATTTTCTAATTCTGTCACCTTTGGTCCATATTTAAGAGTGGTCAAATCATTTGATTGGACACTTACTCCAATATTTGCATTAATTTCTAGTTCTTTAAGTGCATTAGTCTTAATAAAATTAACATTAATGCTTTCTACAGTTTCAGGAATAACTAATTTTTGTATATTAGTGTATTCTAAATTACTTACATAAAGTTTTTTTGTTTCTGGTTCAATTATGAGATTATCAAGATCATAAGGGACATAATAAAGAATAGACTTATCTTTACTATATATACATCCATTCTCTACATAGAAATTTTTATTATCTCCGTCAAACGAAACAGACTTCACATATCCAAATACATCTTGTCTGTTTATTTTAATTTCTTTTAAAGTTGATGGCAATACTACAGAATCGCGATTCATAGATGCAAACTCCCCAGTTATTCCTGTGACTTTATATCCGTTAATTTCACTTGGTACCTTCACATCTTTTTCTCTACCCATATAGCTCGTAATCGTTGCTTCATTATTAGTTACTGTATATTCATATTGTCCATACGAGTCAGCGTTCACTTTGCTAAACGACCCCGAAACAATCATCATATACACTACAAAAATAATACTTAATTTCTTTAACATTTAATTTTTCTCCTTTCTTCAAAACACTGTATTAATTATTGATAACTAGAGTTATTTTACTAATTAAAACCATTAATGATTTCAGCATCATATCTTAAAATCATAATTGCATCTAAGAAATCTACCTTACCATCTTTATTAACTTCTGCAGCTTTCATCTGATTATCAGTTAATTGAATGATTTCAGCATCATGTCTTAATACCACAATGGCATCTAAGAAGTCTACCTTGTCATCTTCATTAACATCACCTAATGTGAATGTAGACGATTCTATTTCTGCGACTACATACTGACTAAAATGATTTGTCTCGAATTCCATATAACCATCCTTATAGACTGCTCCCATATCAGTAAATGTACCATTGTCGTTATAGTAAACCTTACATTTACTACCATCCATTCCTTCTTTTACAGGAATTCTTACAATAGCAGTACCATCAATAGTAACTTTCTGGTCATCCTTATAGAATGAAAGATCATATAATTCAAAGTTATCAAATGATTTTGATACTACATCATAATCATTTCCTTCTTTTAATTGATTTACTTTAAGTTCTGTACTTTCATCTATATTTGTACATGTTCCATTTTCTATCTGAATATAATGTTTCTTATCATATGATCCAACAATTCTATAATCAATTTTATTGTTTTTACAATAGGTTAACCCTGCTGAATTCTTATATACATTAGCAACTAATGAATTACAGTTGCTAAATGCTTTATTTCCAATGCTTGTCACATTTCCTGGGATTGTTATATCTTTTAAATTTTCACAATCACGAAATGCATTATCCCCTATGCTTGTTACGCTGTTTGGAATTGTTATACTTGTTAAACTTGTACATCCTTCAAATGCTGCTTCCCCTATGCCTGTTACGCTGTTTGGAATTGTTATACTTGTTAAACTTGTACAATCATAAAATGCACAAAACCCTATGCTTGTTACACCATTTGGAATTGTTATGTTTGTTAAACTTGTACAATCACGAAATGCATTATCCCCTATGCTTGTTACGCTGTTTGGAATTGTTATGTTTGTTAAACTTGTACAATGATAAAATGCTGTTTCCCCTATGCTTGTTACGCTGTTTGGAATTGTTATATTTGTTAAACTTGTACAATCACGAAATGCTCTACACTCTATGCTTGTTACGCTGTTTGGAATTGTTATGTTTGTTAAACTTGTACAAT
>JABLTS010001704.1_pt1 | contig 40128 bp, 33 predicted proteins | sample 7160081 | NCBI WGS metagenome assembly JABLTS01 (sample SAMN14651231, study PRJNA627086) | human gut metagenome | isolation source: feces | host: Homo sapiens | reverse complement strand
CTCCCGTCCGTCCGAATCGCTCTTTTCCTCGCCATTTTGATACTTCCAGACATTCTGCTTGCCATTCAAGAGCCGTTTTAAGTTAATGACATTGCGCTCTCTTATTCGCTCCATGATAATGTATTATATGGCTCCAATAACCTTGTTTTGCTGACTATGATTTTGCGAAAAATTGTGCGGTTTGGTGTTCCGATTTTTATGGCGAAGCGGCTCTTGAAGATGCCAAAGGCCGTGACTTGCTGCCGACAAAAGACCGTGCCTTCTACTTGGATTCGGACGTTGGGCATTACGATGTGTGTCTTTTTCGCATTTGGCATGATTCTCAATTTTTTGCCGGAATCCAGTATACACTACATTACCTTGGGGGCACTTTCTCATACAATTCTCTGTATGGATACCCAGCATCAGATATTCTACTTTGCGTTTGTGTTGATTTTCCGTCCGATTTTTGAAACGATGCTGTACAATGGCAGTATCATGCATGTGCTGCGGCAGTTTGGCGATGATACCGCAGTTTTGCTGACCGCAACCTTTTCCGCATTGATGGCGGAGAATCTGGTGACGGGCATTTCAACCTTTGCCGTTTCCATTTTGGCAGCCAGAGAAATTCTGCGGGATGAAAATATCTATGTGGGGCTGTTCTCTCGGTCGGTTTATTATACTTTGATGTTTGTGCTGTTTCATATATCCATTTTCCGAAATAATGTGCCGATTCCAAACCGATTGCTTTGGATTTTAATCATTGGCATTGTTGGAATGTTGTTGGGTACTTTGGTGATTTGGAAAGCACCATTTCAGGGAAGCAAACGGTTTTATTCCATTCGTTCTGCTGGAAAGTGCAGTTTAATCTTTTTGATACAGGCAAACTTGATGACGGTTTGTGTGTTTGTTTCGCTGGCACTTTCTGTCGTTTCTTTGATTTTGTAATCGCAATCAGGAGGGCATAGATGCAAGAACTTTATGTGCCGCAGGAACGTTATATGCGGCGAGCGTTGGAGTTGGCAGAATATGCGGCTTCTCTGGGAGAAGTTCCCGTTGGGGCAGTGGTGGTTCATAAGCCGACGGACCGGATTATCGGAGAGGGCTGGAACTTGCGGGAGTCTGGGAAATCTCCGCTGGCACACGCTGAAATCATGGCGATTGACCAGGCAAGCCGAACACTGGGCGGCTGGCGAGTGATTGACAGTGCAATTTATGTGACATTAGAACCTTGTCCGATGTGCTGCGGAGCAATTCTGCATGCACGCTTAGACCATTTGGTTTTTGGAGCATATGATCCGAAAGGCGGTGCAGTGGCATCGGTAGAATCCATGTTTGATTTGCCGTATAACTATCACCCAACCATTGAAGGCGGATTTTTGCAGGAGGACTGTGCAACAGTTTTGACGCAATTTTTCCGAGCATTGAGAAGAAAGAAAAAAGAGCAGGCAAAATAACTGTAATTGAGCTGGCTCTTGCCATTTTAAACAACAAAAAATTCCCATCCAACTTTTTAGACAGAGATTTGAACGGAATGGAACAGTGAATTTCCATGTATCCCGTTTGTATCTCTGTCTATACTATTTTTGCAGCGTTTTTTTGCTGCAAAAGGGAGGGAAAACATGAATCTGAAAAAAACCATTGCCGGCTGCTGTGCTCTGTTTCTGCTGTACAGTATGCCGCTGCATACAGCGGCACTGGATTCTACTTGTATCGGTTACGGACAGGGGAAAGCAACAGACAGTCAAAATTGTCCGCTGGATGCCCTTGCTTTCAATGAACGCTATGCAGAATACGGAGCATTTGCCACAACACCTGACACCAGTCGCATTATTTTGACCTTTGACCAAGGCTATGAAAACGGTTACACGGCACAGATTCTGGATACCTTAAAGGAAAAACATGCCACTGCAATTTTCTTTTTGACGGGCGACTATGCGAAAAAAGAAACTGCATTGGTAGAGCGAATGATTGCAGAGGGGCACGTTCTGGGCAATCACGGCATGACACATGCCAGCCTGCCGAACTGTACGCAAGCGGAGGCGATGGAGGAAATCCAATCCCTGCATGATTATGTCCTACAAACGTATGACTATGAGATGCAGTATTTCCGCTGTCCATGCGGAGAATATTCCGAGCAGGCGTTGCAGTGGGTGCAAGATGCCGGATACCAAACAGTATTCTGGAGCGGTGCGTATGTAGACTGGAAAACAGATGACCAGCCCAACCCAGATACTGCCTACGAAACACTGCTTTCGACTGCCCATGGCGGAGAAATTCTGCTGCTGCACTCGGTTTCTTCCACGAATGCTGCCATTTTGGGCGATGTTATTGACGGCTTTCGGGCAGCAGGGTATACGGTTTAAATCTATGCAATCGATTTGAATTGAAAAACGAACGGAAAACAAGAAACCTGCGGTGCAGTTCATTATGTCATCGCAGGTTTTTTCGAATCTGGAAATAAAAACGCCGGCATCTAATAGAAGATACCGGCGGAAAAATCGAAATTCCAATCTCTGCTTGTACGCAGAAAATTCGAACGATTGATATTTTTAGCGAAAAGAACGGTTGTCTGACTCTTGTACCAGTCTGGACAACGATATATGTTTCACGCTTAGTGGTTCAGGTAAGATTTTACCAGTGCCTGTAAGAGTTCGTCCCGGTCAATGTGACGAATCAAACTCCGAGCATTGCCGTAGGTGGTTATGTAGGTCGGATCCTCTGACAGAATATAACCTACAATCTGATTCACTGGATTGTATCCTTTTTGTACCAATGCATCATAGACGGCAGTAAGCGTTTTTTTCATTTCGATTTCCTTTTCGTCATTTACAGAAAATGTCATGGTCTTGTCATACATAACTGATCCCCTCCTTATGGTGATTCTTCTATTATACCTGAAATTTTGTAATTTTACAAGGGCTTTCCGGAATTTTTCTGTTTTGTAGGATTCCAAACTCTATTTTTTGTACAATCTGCTGAACTTTTTCAAATGAATTTATCACAAAAAGAAAAATCATTCTAGAGCGAATGGTATTTTTTAGAAATATGTATTCCCCTTTCCAGAGAAAAGGGGAATGCTGTTTTTGATGCAGGAGCAAAAACAGCAGGGGGGCTTTGCAGGGGATAAAATTTATTCGCAGCAGCTCCGCTTTACAAAAGAGAAGCAGTCGGTACATTCCGGAACAGTCGGATTCGGTTCATGTGTGCCGATGGTGATGCTGTTCAGGCAGCAGTAGTTTTCTGTGCCCATGTTGTGCTTGCACTGGGTAACGGAACAGTGAATGTGGTCATTTTTCTTCATTTCCATGGTGAAAATCCTCACTTTTATAAAGATTGTTCCACGGGGGAACGGGAATAGTTTGTGCGGAAAGTGGGAGATTATACAGGAGAGGAAGAAAAAGTTTGGAGCAGGTGGGTTGTAAGAATCGAGCCGCAGGCAACAAAAAAGTTTTTCGGTGCAGCAGTTTTTCAAAAATGCTGCCGAGGTGTGGGCGAGTAGCCCACATTTGCGAAGCAAATTCAATTTTGCAGTTTGTTTTTCCTGCTGCAATTGCAGTTTTTGAAACTTACAAATTCTCAATTCCACTATTTTTATGAAATAAGTCGCAAATTCGGACAAGGCAACGGGGCAATTGCAGCACGCTGGTAGGCAAAAGCAGGGGTGGAACCCCCTTTTGCCGGATGGTTCAGACTGTTTTCTCTAAGAGAAGTTGCTTCTAGGAATACCGCCCGAATCCGGTTCGGCAAGGCTGGGGCACATCCCCAGCTTGCCTGGGAATCGCAATTGCCCCTGAAATCTTGTATCTCATTACAACCTCTTGATTTTGAAGGCAATTGCGATTCTTCCGATTTTCTCCTAGATTTTTGTTTTGTTTCATTGTGCAGTTCTGTTATTTGCTCCGCAAATGTGGGCTGCTCGCCCACACCTCGCCAACATTTTTGAAAAATTGTTGGATCAAAAAACTTTTAGTTGCCTGCGGCTCATAATTGGAAACTTCGCTTCTAGGAAAACCACCCGAATCCGGTTCGGCAAGGCTGGGGCACATCCCCAGCTTGCCTTGGGAATCGCAATTGCCCCTGAAACCTTGTATCTCATTACAACCTCCTGATTTTGAAGGCAATTGCGATTCTTTGCGGTTCTCTCCTAGATTTTTGTTTTGTTTCATTGTGCAGTTCTGTTATTTGCTCCGCAAATGTGGGCTGCTCGCCCACACCTCGCCAGCATTTTTGAAAAATTGCTGGATCAAAAAACTTTTAGTTGCCTGTGGCTCGTTCCTTGCAACCAATACAGAAAAACATTTTTTGATTTCTCCACAAAAAAGGACTGTTGCCAAAATAAGTTTCTCTTGACAGTCTTCGCTGCATATGTTATAATGCAAGTACAACCAACCGACATATTAGAAAGGATGAAAGTTCATGAAAAATAGAAAAACAGGAAAAGCCATCGCCGCTGCTGCCATGTTGACCATCGCAGCAATGACCATGCCGATGCAGACCGTTTCTGCGGAAGATATTGTTGACGCTCCTTACAACGTTGTTGTATTGGGTGACAGTATCAGCACCGGTTATGGGCTGGAGGATTCCAGCAAGTCCTATGTTTCCGTTCTGGAACATCATATGAATCAGAAAGTCACCAATCTTGCAAAGGATGGCACAACTTCTTCGGAACTGCTCCAGTCGTTGCAGGGGGATAGCACCATGCAGAGTGCAGTTGCTGGGGCTGATATCATTGTAGTCACCATCGGTGCAAACGATATTTTGCAGCCGGTTCTGAATAATGATGTGGTGAAAGTAGACGATTATGACAACGTTTATGATCTGGCGAATGCCATCAAGGATAATCAGATCGCATTCCAGAAGTATTTGAGAGCCAATATGCCGACTGCGGTTGCCAATGCAAATACCAACATTGACAGCATTATTTTGCAGTTGAAGAGCACCAACGATCATGCAAAGCTGGTCTTCCAGACAGTTTATGACCCGTTGAGTGTTGATCAGGATGATACAGGATTGTCTAGCAACGCACTTTCTATGTTGAGTACATTTTCGAATGGGCAAATGTATCAGTATTTGAATGGAAGTGCTAACGGTGGAACGTATATTCCAGTGGGCTTGAATCAGAATTTGCAGACCCATGCACAGAATGGAGAAATCTATTTGGCAGATGTCTATAACATATTCCTGCACCACGCTTGGACAAATGTCAATATTGCAAATGCAGATGTGCACCCGACCGCAACCGGTCAATCAGCAATTGCAAACTTGCTGATTGATAGTGGCTATTTCCCAACTGTTACCAATACCGCTGGTGATATTGATGGCGATGGAAATGTTGCGGTTTCCGATGCAGTTGCTGTTCTGACGGAATATGCACGGATTGCAGCAGGCAATGAAGCACAGTTTAATCCTGCACAGAAAAAGAGTGCGGATGTCAATGAAGATGGCATGTTGGATGTTTCCGATGCCGTTGGTATTTTGATTTATTATGCAAAGCAGGCTTCCGGACAGACACCGTCTTTCAATTCATAAAAATAACTTGAAGACTTGAATTAGAGCGAAAACCGTTCGATTTTGCGGAAAAGTACCGTAGAATCGAGCGGTTTTTTTGTGAAAAAATGTGAAAAACAGAATCCATCTGTGTTTAACGATGTTTTCCATCTACTATCATAAATTTATCACATTCCAGCGTATAATATTAAACATAGAGCAAAGAACAAGACAGACCGATGCAGAACAGCAGCGGTTTTCAATAGAAAGGAAGATTCTTATGTATGAACGGGAACAGGACATGATGAAAAACGAATCGAACAACACAGCAGCTTCTGCGTCGAATCAGCCAGAATCTACTGTAAACAATCAGAATCCTTACAGCACATCTGCTGCAACGGGCAGCACCACACCGAATGGTTATGGTTATACTACTAATAGTAGTACCAACCCAACCACTGGCTATACTGGAAATACCTCCTCTGATACACAGTCGCAGCAGCAGGGTTATAGCTACGTCAATTATTATTCCAATCCGAACGCTCCGGTGCAGGCATCCGGCAGCGGCAAACCGCCGAAGAAAAAGAATCACTTCTGGATGAAAGCGGTTGCATTTGTTGCAGCGATGGCAATTGTCTCCGTTGGTTCGATTGGCATTTACAATGGTGTTCATAATTCCAACAAGCTGGTAGCAGCTGAAAGCAGTACTTCTGCTTCGGATTCCACCGATACCACAGCCAATACCACAGCACAGGATAGCAGCAGTAAAGCACAGAGCACAACCGTAAAGGGTGATGCTGCAAAGAGCTGGATTGAATTGGCATCTGGTACAAATGCAATGTCCATCAGCGACATCGTTAAGAAAGTAGCACCATCGGTTGTCGGTGTTCAGGCAACTTTTAAGATGCCGAACAACTACAATAGTTATAATTATGGTTTTGGAATGTTTGGAAATGGCAACAGCGGAAATGGTGATAATTCCGGTTCAATGACCGGTGTCGGAACCGGCATCATCATGCGGGAAGATGGCTACATTGTCACAAACGCCCATGTTATTTATGATTCGGAATATGGCTGCGGCGAAGCAACTGCCGTAGAAATCCGGATGTCCGATGAAGAAACCACTTATGATGCAAAGGTCGTTGCATATGATATTGAAACCGACCTTGCTGTTTTAAAGGTAGATCAGACTGGTTTGACTGCTGCGGAATTTGGTGACAGCGACCAGTGTCAGGTTGGCGATGCAGTTGTTGCAATCGGTAACCCGTTGGGTCTGGAACTTCAGAACACGGTTACTTGCGGGATTATTTCCGCACTGAACCGGAAAGTTACCATCAACGACAAGACCATGACGCTGATTCAAACCGATACCGCTATTAATAATGGTAACTCTGGCGGTCCATTGATTAACAGTTCTGGTCAGGTTGTCGGCATCAACTCTGCGAAGATGTCCTCTAGCGTTTCTTCCAGCGGTGCAACCATTGAAGGTATCGGCTTTGCAATCCCGATGACAGAAGCACGGGAAATTGTAGACGATTTGATTAACTATGGTTATGTTACCGGCAGACCGCAACTTGGCATCAGCTGTCAGGATGTTTCCGAAGCCGTTTCTCAGGCATATAACTTGCCAATCGGTGCATATGTTATCAGTGTAACCGATGGAGGTGCAGCAGCAGAAGCTGGTTTACAGGTCGGCGATGTCATTACTGCCATCAATGATAACAAGATTGAAACCACAGAAGAGCTGAATAACTATAAGAATGAATATAATGCTGGTGACACGATCACCCTGACCATTGTCCGCAACGGACAGGAACAAAAAGTTTCTGTTGTTCTTCAGGAAGTACAGCAGAAAAAACAATCCTGATGAAGTATCACGGACAGTGAAATGTTTCCCGTCAATGCTAAAAGTTGGGCATCTGACCGGAAATTTAGAAATGCTTTCTTCATACATTCTCCTTATTATTTTTCCAACACAGGCAGCCTGCAAAGTCTTTTTGCAGGCTGTTTGTGTTTTTTGTGAAAAATGACGGAAACAGCCGTTTCTGAAAACACGACTTTCACAAGGTGCACACAAAACTTCAGTTGAAAGCCTGTTGAAAGCTGTTGAAAACGGTGGAAAATTGTGTAAAAGCTACAAATACGGGCGGAATTTCCACCTAATAATTTTAAAAAAAATAAAGGCAGAGGCTTGACATTCCCGACAGAATGTGTTAGAATACTTTATGTAAATCGTTTACGGCGGTTTATGCACCCATGCCGTAAAGGATCACGTGAGTCCAGGCATTCATGGAACATCCGGTTATTTCAGTTCTGCGAAATCCGGCTACATGGAAACAGAAACAGGGCAGTTTAATAGTGAGGGGAAATGAGACTGCACAAATGCAATCACGTCTGTGCGTCAGCTTGGATGGTCACAAAAAAATTGAATGAAGAGAGGGAAATGTGCAATGAAGAAGGTATTCAATAAAGTCATTGCCGTTGCAGCAACTGTACCGCTCGCTCTGACACAGGGCTTCGCTGTATTGTCCAATGCTGCGGACGCAACCACCATCAGCGTGGAAAGAGTACTGGAAATTAAACCACAGGAGCTGGAGTCCGATTGGGCAAAGCTCGTAGAAGGTGCACTGATTGATTCAGAAGGTAAGAGCTTTGAACTGAATGTTGCAGATATCATTGATTCTGCTGACTTTTCGGATAAGAATGCTGCTTATGTTGAAAAAGTACAGAAGTGCATCGTTGGAAACCCAAGCGTAAGCATTCAGAATAGCGTTGCAGTGATGACCGCACAGGTGGATGCAACCAGCTATGTACAGAGCAACATCATTGATGCCATCAAGAAGGAATTGACCAAGCAGGGTGCAGCTTCCATCATTGATGACATTGATTTCAGCATGCTGGAAAAGAAGGGCACCTTTACTGCTGCCGTTGATGGCGACAGCATCGAAAATACCGCAGCCAATAAGGCAGCTGGTACTGCAAACACCATTCGGGTAAAGGGTGCTGTTTTCGTAGATAGCGAAGGCAACCAGGTTGCAACATATGCTGATGCAAAGGCTTATGCTGCAAGCACTGTTCAGAAGCTGAAGGTTGAATTGACCAAAAAGGCTGCTGCTGCTAACTTGACGGTAAACCTTGATAACCTGCTGGCTACTTATCAGAAGAAAGTAGAAAAGGCATTCTCTTATGCAGATAAGGCAATCACAACATCTGCACATCAAGAATTTGCAACCGCAGATGAAACACTGGCTTGGCTGAAGGTACAGAAGGACCAGAGAACCACACGGTTTGACGTTCCGGGCAGTGTTGCAGACCTTGCTAAGTATGGCGATACATTGAATAAGGCAGTTGCAGAAGTCAATAAGGCATTCCAGAATGTAGGTGTAAATTATACCGTAGATGTAAGCATGGATGATGTCACCAGCCTGCTGAACAGCGGTTCTGATTTCGTTGCCGATGCAAATGCAGATACCAATGTTTATACCGTAACCTTTAAGGTTCCGGATACCGATGTAGATGCAGATTACTTCAGCACCGTTGAAGGAATTGAAAAGTATTATGCAGCACATCCGGATCAGGCTGAAACAGATGGCGTAACAGATGCTGATTACAGCCAGCTCGTTTATGATTCTTCTTACAAGCTGGTAACCGCACAGGGCGATGCAGATAATGATACACTTGCAGGCGTTCCGAGTGGCTACTTCAATGTGGAAAGAATCATCAAGTTCAAGGATAAGGCCACAACTACTACCACAACAGATATTAGTGGCACAACCACCACAGACGTATCTGGTACAACGACCACAGACGTAAGCGGCGGCACAACCACCACTGACGTATCTGGTACAACGACCACAGACGTAAGCGGCGGTACAACCACCACAGACGTAAGCGGCGGCACAACCACCACAGACGTATCTGGCGGCACAACGACCACAGACGTATCCGGTGGCACAACGACCACTGATGTAAGCGGCGGTACAACCACCACAGACGTATCTGGCGGCACAACCACCACAGATGTGAGCGGCGGTACAACGACCACAGACGTAAGCGGCGGCACAACCACCACCGATGTGAGCGGTGCAACCACCACTACAACAACCGGCACTGGTGACAGCGAAACCACAACGACTACCACCACAACAAACACCGGCACAATCACTCCAGTTGGTACAACCACACTGGAAGTGGAAGTAAACCCGACAAACTTCTACTTCTCCGTAGATGAACGGGAACTGAAGCCGTCTGACTTGTTCAGCAAGTTCGATATTGTGGATGAAGAAGGTACACACTTCGATGCTCTGGAAGCAGGTGCAGTTACCCTTGACAAGACCACACCGAAGGAAATCTTCGATGCAGAAGGCAAGCCGTACTGCGTAACAGAAGTAAACGCTTACTTCACTGACCCGACAAAGGCAGATGCTGAACCGGTTGCAGCTCCGGTAAATCCGACTGTATACATTGGCGTTAAGGGCGATACCGACCTGAGCGGTCTGGTAGACGTACCGGATGCAGTTGCAGTTCTGACTTATACTGCAAAGATTGCAGCTGGTCAGGAAGGTGTTGTCTTCAATGAAGATGAAAATCTGAATAAGTTTGTATTCTTCCTGGCTGATATCGATACAGAATCGAAGGAAGGCAAGAACGACGGCAACAAGTTGATGGCAACAGAAGATGCTGTATACATGCTGACTTACACTGCAAAGACTGCAGCAGGTCAGGAACCGACATGGCCGGACGTAGTTCCGTCCCTGAAGTCTTTGGAAGGTTCTATCTGGTACGAAGGCTAAGCATTAAAATTTACAGATAAGGTAAAAGTGCGGTGTCTGGGACACCGGACACCGCATAATTTATATTTGAAAGGAAAATAGAAAAATGAAAAGTACATTTAAGAAGGCACTGGCAGCTGTTTCCGCAGCAGCAGTAGTTGCAACTTCTGCCGCTGTTTTCACTGCTGTTCCAGCACAGGCAGTAAATACTCCTTCTATTGGACAGGTTACTGTTACAATGGATGAACTGCAGAGCAGCAATTATCTGGTAACTGTTCCGGTTAGCATTTATGGCAACACAGACGGTTGGGACTCTATCGCATTTGGTCTGCAGTGGAGCACAGACGAACTCACTTATTCTAAGTGCGTATCTGGCGGAAGCATTGCAAACGCTATGTTTACTGATGGTATTCAGGTAAGTGGTTCTGGCTTCCAGCTGAATCCGGCTGGTATCGGCGGATGGATTACTTATGCAACCACTCCGACAGGCGATGGTCCGACCTATGTAACTGGCGATGATCCTGTTATCAACATTACCTTTAAGGTAACAGAAAATGCACAGCCGGGTGACATCTACTACATCGACGGACTGGAACGGTCTTATGATGGTGCTTATGTTCCGAAGGTTACTCACGGTAGTGAAGTTGTAACTGGTGCTCCTTCTCAGGGTTATATCCAGATCGAAGGCGTACAGACCACCACAACTGAAGCTACTACTACCACAACGACTACCACAACAACCACCACTACTACAACGACCACCACAACAACCACTACAACTGCTAAGCCGACTACCACCACCACAACTACCACCACAACTGCTAAGCCGACTACCACCACCACAACTACCACCACAACTGCTAAGCCGACCACAACAACTACTACCACTACTTCTGCTGCAGCAACTACCACCACAAAGGCAGCTACCACCACAAAGGCAGCTCAGCAGACCACTAAGAAGAACACTGGTTCTACCAGCTCTCCGAAGACTGGCAGCATGATTCCGGTTGCAGGTGCTGTTGCAGCAATCGCAGTAATCGGCGGTGTTGCTCTGGTTTCCAAGAAGAGAAAGTAAGAATCTCTGATTCCGAATCATCTTCCGAAGAAAACAGATAAAATTTAAGGAAGTCATCCATTCAATTACAAGTGGGATTGGACAAAATCTTTACAAGTAAAGAATTTGGATTGCGGAAACAAGAGGGCATACTTCGCAAGAAGTGTGCCCTTTTTGTTCACCCCTTTTCTCCTGCCTGCATAAAATGAAGTACACCCATTCTTTGAGAATGGGCGAAAATCCGGAACAAAAGGAGGGAATGCAAGATGCAACAATTGCTGCAAATTTTGGTGGCTGGCGGTGACCGCCGCCAACAATATGCCGCCCAAAAACTTGCCAAGTCGCCGCAGCTTTCCGTGACGACAATCGGATTTTCTCAGTCAGATTCTGAAACATTACCAGAATTTGACGTTCTCATCCTGCCCATTCACACGACAGCCGAATCTGTGCCGTCCAAAAATGGGAACTTGTCGCTGCCCGAATTGCTGTCCCATGTGAAAAAAGGCGGTCTGGTGTGCGGCGGCGTACTCCCCGAAGCTGTTTGCCGGATGTGTCAAGAACAAGAACTGTGTTTTTGCGATTATTTTCAGCGGGAGGAACTCTGTCTGGCAAATGCCGTTCCAACTGTAGAGGGAGCAATTCAAATTGCCATCTCAGAACGGGAAACAGTACTCTGCGGCAGCTCTGTTCTCGTCATCGGCTACGGCAGAATCGGAACAATCATGGCAGAGCGTTTGCAGGGCTTGAAAGCAGATGTCACCGTTGCGGCTCGCAGTTGCAAAGATGCGGAACGCTGTGCTGCAAATGGTCTGAAATGGATGCATCCGTCTGAAATTGCTGCCCGTGCAGGGAAATTTGACTGGTTCTGCAACACCGTTCCAGTCCTGATGCTGGACGAAACAGCTCTGTCCAACATGAAACCAGATGCACTGGTGATTGACCTGGCATCGAAACCGGGCGGAACGGATTTTGATGCTGCAAAACGCCTGCATCGTCATGTCGTCTGGGCGTTGGGGTTGCCGGGAATCACTGCACCGAAAACCGCTGGAGCAATCATTGCGAAAACCATCTTCCATATTTTACAGGAGAGGGGACTCGCAGATGAAGGAAACAATTGGTAAACGCATTGGATTTGCGGTAACAGGGTCGTTTTGCACCTTTTCTGCTGCGTTTGCAGAGGCAGAACGACTGGTGGCGGCAGGTTACAGCTTAACGCCGATTTTCTCAGAACATGCCGCTAGCATTGATACCCGTTTTGGGAAAGCTGTGGAACAACGAAAAAAATTGGAGCAGATTTGTGGAAAACCTGCCCTGTTGACGATTTCAGATGTGGAACCGTTAGGGCCAAAAGACCGCTTGGATGCGTTGCTTGTTGCACCTTGTACCGCCAACACCATGGCAAAACTGGCGATGGGCATCACAGATACCACCGTGACCATGGCAGTAAAATCCATGCTGCGGAACGAAAAGCCAATTATTCTGGCTCTGGCAACCAATGACGCTTTGCGGGCATCGGCGAAAAATCTGGGCTTGCTGTTGAATGCGAAAAATTATTATTTCGTACCGCTGCGGCAGGATGCCCCCATCAAGAAACCATCCTCGTTGGTGGCTGATTTTACCCAGATTTCCGACACCGTTGCAGCGGCTTTGGGTGGACTGCAAATTCAACCAATGTTTATACAAAATCTATAAAATCTAAAAACCACCATGCTATACTATCAAGGAAGTGACCGCCTGTTTCTCCACCATCAAACGGGCGGTTCTTATTTTGGAGAATGGCAGTCGTTCGGCTGTCAAAAAAAAGGAGTACGAACATATGGCAGGAATTATTTTACAGCAGGCAATTATTATGCTCATTCTGAATGTGGTCGGAATGATTGCATACTACACCGGCATTGTCAGCCGAGAGGGTGGCAAGCAGCTTTCCAATGTCGTGTTGGAAATTGTAACGCCAGTCATCATCGTGCATGCTTACTTAGAGGAGGAATATGATTCCCGTCTGGTCGTGAATTTGCTGCTGACGTTTGTGCTGGCGGCAGCTTCTTATGTCATCGCCATTTTGATTTCCATGCTGTGTTTCCGTGGAAAATCCGTCGGAAAGTTAGCACCGATCGAGCGATTTTCTGCAACATATAGCAATTGTGGCTTCATGGGCATTCCGCTGGCAAGTGCACTGTTCGGGGCAGAAGGCGTTTTCTATGTCACTGCGTTCCTGACGATTTTCTTCTTGTTCTCATGGACACACGGTGTCATGCAGCTGACACAGACCAAGGACTTCAAAAAGGCATTGAAAGTGCTGCGTTCGCCAACGGTCATCGGTATCGCCATTGGGTTGATTCTGTATTTTGTACAGCTTCCAATGCCGGGCTTGCTGATGGATACCATGGGTTATATTTCCGACTTGAACACACCGCTTGCGATGATTGCATCGGGTGTCAGCGTGGCACAGGCGAATTTGCTGGGAGCATTGTGTACAAAGCGGATTTATTGGGTCAGCTTCGTGAAATTGCTGGTGATTCCGCTGGCAGTTATGGCAATGTGCCTCTGCCTGCCGTTTGTATCTATGGAAGTGCGGACGGTTGTTTTGTTGCTGACAGCTGCACCGGCTGCTGCAATGTGTACACTGCAATGTCAAGTACATGGCTTAAATGACATTTATGCTTCTCAAATTTTTGCGGCAACAACCATTCTTTCCATGGCAACCATGCCGCTATTAATTCAGATTTTCAGTATGTTAACTTAAAAAGAGCGGAGCAAACATGAACATTTTCCCTATTTTTCAATAAGATGTAAATTTTCATCAGAAAGTCTCCACAGAAACTTGCAAAATCCGGTTGAAATTGTTAAAATAATAGTATTGATTTAAATCGATAAAAGATTGCATCAATAGAAAGAAAGGAAATTGTGAATTGAGGGGGAGCGAATCCGCAATGTGGAAACCAGTCATTGCCCGACAGATGGAACGAAAGTGGATGTATTTGCAGGTATTGCAGCTGATTCAGCAATACGGAGCAATTTCTCGTGTGGAGATTGCCAACAAACTGCATATGACAAGAGCATCCGTGACGCTGCTGATTCATGAGATGATGGAAAAGGGCGTTTTAGAAGACATCGGAACCTGTCCAACCTCGGAGGGAAAAGGCAGAAGAAAATTATTGATGGATGTGCATCCTTCTCGCTGGCTGCTGATTGGTATTTCCATTCAGGGAAATCATTTGGTGGTTGGACTGACAACCTTGGGCATGAATACGCTAGAAAAGCAGTGCATTCCGTTTCCAGTGCTGCAGGCTTCATGGGCATCCATACAGGAACAAATGATTATAACCGTTTGCCAGATTTTGAAGAGCAACTATATTGAGGAATCGCAAATTTTGGGCTTGGGTGTTGGATGGATGCCCAGCGTCTTGCAGCATTTTTTTCCGGATGCAACTAGGCAGGAACAACAAATGACAGAATTGCAGCAGATATTGAGAGATGCCCTGCACGTTCCGGTCTTCTGGGGAAATGCATTGCCGTCCATGGCAGTATATTGCCTGTATCAGAAACCAAAGCAGGAAATTATTGCTTTGTTCTGTGCAGATGGGGCAGATTATTATGTTTCTATCGTCTGTCGCTCGCATGTCATGGAATGCCTGAATGATAAGCCGATTTCTATGCAGGGATTGCCGCTTTCTCCAAATCAAACTGTGGGCGACTTGTTGACGCCAGTTGCATTGCAGCAGCGAGTAAAGCCGTATTATAGTGCGGAGCAAACGCCAGTCTTGTATGACCTGACAGGCGGAAAGCTGGAAACGATGACGCTGCCGGATTTGTTTACCGCAGCCTGTGCAGAAGGTAAGGACTTTGACCCGATTCTGTCAGACTTGATGGAAGAGATGATGCAGCAGTTCTGCCAGTTTTGGAGCAGCATTCTGGTGATGTATCCGATTGAGCAGCTTTATTTGTATCGCCCTGATTTTACCTTGCCGCACTGGCAGGAAATTTATCGGTATGCGAAGCAATATATGAAGCCGGAATTGGCTGCAAAGTTATCCTGCGGGGATTTGACGGAAAAATGTCAGTATGCAGGCGGTGTGTTTTATGCATTGGACGGCGGTATTTTTAAGCTTTGTACCGCAGAAGAACAAAAAACATCGGAATAAAAATAAGATTTCATAGAGAAAACAGTCGATTTGCTGGAAAACAGACCTGCTGTTTTCTCTTTTTTTAAAATTTTTGTTTTTTCTACACGAACACTTGCAAGCGAGGGAAAGGTATGTTATAATAAGACCGTAGCAAATTTGCAGGGTTCGACAAAAACCGTGCACATGGAAGATTGCAGAAAGGAGTAGAATTTCCGGACGGGAATTCACACGCAAACAATGAGATTACAGGAAAAAAGTCGTGCAGAGTTGGAGGCATTTCAGGCAGAATGTCAGCAGGCATACAAGCAGTTTCAGGAAGAAAATCTGAAGCTGGATATGTCCAGAGGCAAGCCGGCACCGGCACAGTTGGAACTGAGCATGGATATGATGGATTGCCTGAAGAAGGGCGATTATCGGGCTGAAAATGGTCTGGACTGCCGGAACTACGGGGTTCTGGATGGACTGCCGGAAACAAAGGCATTCTTTGCACCGATGCTGGGCGTAAAGCCGGAAGAAATTATTGTATACGGAAACTCCAGCCTGAACATTATGTACTGGGTAATGTCTGTTGCAATGACCAACGGTGTTTTGGGTGGCACACCATGGGGCAAACTGGATCATGTGAAGTTCCTGTGTCCGGTTCCGGGATATGACCGCCATTTTGCAGTAACGCAGTTCTTTGGCATGGAACTGATCAATGTGCCGATGAACGAAGATGGCCCTGATATGGACATTGTAGAAAAGCTGGTTGCAGAAGATGACAGCATCAAGGGAATCTGGTGTGTGCCGATGTACTCCAATCCGGGCGGGGTCGTATATAGCGATGAAGTGGTAAAGCGGTTTGCAGCACTGAAGCCGAAGGCAGCAGATTTCCGGATTTTCTGGGATAATGCATATTGTGTACACCATTTGGTTGACAATCCGCCGGTACAGGCAAACCTGCTGGAAGAAGCAAAGAAGGTTGGCAACGAAGATATTTGCTATATGTTCGCATCCACTTCTAAAATTACTTTCCCGGGCAGCGGAATTGCAGTAATGGCAGCCAGCGAAAGAAACTTGGCAAGCCTGAAGAAGTCCCTGGGCTTTGCAACGATTGGTTTTGATAAGATGAACCAGCTGCGGCATCTGCGGTTCTTTGGCGGTAAGTTTGAAAATCTGCTGGAACACATGAAGAAGCACAAGGCGTTGATTGCTCCGAAGTTTGCAATTGTTGTCAACACACTGGAAAAGGAACTGGGCGATTTGGGCATTGCAACTTGGTCGAATCCAAAGGGCGGCTACTTCATCTCCTTCAATCAGAAGGGTTGTGCAAAGCGGATTGTACAGCTTTGTAAGGATGCTGGTGTCGTTCTGACGGGTGCAGGGGCATCGTTCCCGTATGGCGTAGACCCAGAAGATGAAAACATCCGGATTTCTCCGACATTCCCGACCGAAGAAGAACTGCAAAAGGCAATGGATGTCTTTGTATGCAGTGCAAAGCTGGCAGCAGCAGAACAGTTGCTGGCTGACTAATTAGAACAGAAAAACGATAAAAATAACACCGCTGCGGATGGAATTGCAACCTCCGCAGCGGTGTTTTGTGTTTCAGAATGATGAAATGATTGATTTTACTGTTTGCATTTTGCCTGAACAGATTCAAATTCTTCTACCAGTTCGTTATCCGGTGCTTTTGTCAGCAGCGAAACAATAATAATCGCAGCCAGAGCCACGATAAAAGCTGGCAGCAGTTCATATAGATCCCATGCTCCGCCCAGCGGACGAACGAGGAACTTCCATACAAATACCATGATACCGCCGGCAACCAGCCCAGCCAAAGCTCCCCACTTGTTGGAACGCTTCCAGAACAGGGCACACAGCATAACAGGCCCAAAAGTTGCACCAAATCCAGCCCATGCAAAGGATACGATATGGAAAACAGAGCTGTCCGGATTCCATGCGATACCGATGGAAATCACAGCGATAATCAGCAGAACGGCACGGGCTGCCAGCATGGCAGTCTTTTCCGAAAGCTTGATGCCGAACACGCCTTGCAGCAGGTTTTCTGACATACTGGAGGATGCTGCCAGCAGCTGAGAGTCCGAAGTAGACATCGTGCAGGCAAGAATTCCGGCAAAAATCAGACCAGCAAACAATGCAGCCACAACGCCATGTTCACTAATCAGCGTTGCAATCTTCATGATAACGGTTTCAGACTCTGCACTGAAATTGTCCGGATTGTCGCCAAGTACGGAAATTGTACTGTTGGTCATCAGAGTTTTTCCGATGAAACCAATCAGAATGGCAATGCCCATGGAGATGACAACCCAGATAGAGGCAATTCTACGGGAAGTCTTGATTTTTTTGCTGTCTTCAATTGCCATGAATCGCAGCAGAATATGTGGCATTCCGAAATAGCCCAGTCCCCAAGCCAAGGTAGAACAGATGGTCAGAATGTTGTACGGCTTTGCGGAATTGGTTGTAATATCATAGGTGTGGTTGAAGGAAAGATAGCCCGGCAGAGCCTTTGCATTTTCCATGACAACATCAATACCGCCAGCCTTGACAATGCCAAAGACAACTACCATGACCAGTGCAACGGTCATAATAATGCTCTGGAGCAGGTCGGTTGTGCTGGCAGCCAAAAATCCGCCGATGCTGGTATAGGCAATGATGATCACAGCACTTAAAATCATCGCAGCGTGATAGTTCATCCCGAACAGCGTCTGGAACAGCTTTCCGCAGGCGGAAAAACCAGATGCAGTATATGGCACAAAGAAAATCAGAATAATGATGGCAGAAATGCCCATCAGGAAATGTTTGTTATCGTGATAGCGGTTCGAGAAAAAGTCTGGAATTGTAATCGAGCCGTTGTGCTGAGAATAAATTCGCAGCCGTTTTGCAACGAACAGCCAGTTGAGATATGTGCCGATTGCCAGACCAATGACTGTCCAGCCGACATCGGCGAACCCAGTCAGCAGTGCCAGACCTGGCAAGCCCATCAGCAAGTAGCTGCTCATGTCAGAGGCTTCCGCACTCATAGCAGTGACGATTGGCCCTAGCTTTCTGCCGCCTAAGTAGAAATCGCTGGTGTCTTTATTTTTTTTGGATGCGAGAATGCCGACTACAATCATTAAAATCAAGTATGCAATGATGGTAATCAACATACAAATGAGGTTGGATTTCATGAAATTGATACTCCTTTATTTTTCCGGTTGATGATGGGGTTGGGCAGATTTATTTCTGGTTTTCCTTTTTCCAGTCCAGAAATTCTTCATAAGTGCCTTGTCTGTCCAGACAGCCGTCTGGTGTGATTTCAATGATGCGGTTTGCAACCGTCTGTAAAATTTCGTGGTCGTGTGAGGACAGAATGACAACGCCCTTGAATGCGGTCAAGCCGTTGTTTACAGCCGTAATGCTTTCCAAGTCCAGATGGTTGGTCGGGCGGTCTAACAGCAACACGTTGGAATGATACAGCATCATTCGAGAGAACATGCAGCGGACTTTTTCCCCACCAGACAAAACCTTGACCGGCTTATAAATATCATCGCCGGAGAACAGCATTCTACCGAGGAAGCCTCGGAGATAGGTTTCAGTTTCATCTGTTTTGGAATACTGCCGAATCCAATCCAGAATGGAAAGGTCACAGTCGTTGAAATAAACAGAGTTATCCACAGGGAAGTAGGAAGTCGAAGTGGAAACGCCCCACTTGAATGTTCCCTCGTCTGGCTGTTCTTCTTCCATCAGGATTTTGAACAGCATGGTGATTGCCTGTTCACTTTCACCGATGAAGGCAACTTTGTCCGTACGGCTCAAGGTAAAGCTAACATTGTTCAGCAGCTTCACGCCGTCTACGGTTTTAGAAATGCCGTTGACCTGTAACACTTCTTTTCCCAGTTCCCGATCCATGTCGAATCCGATAAACGGATAGCGGCGGCTGGAGGCTGGCAGCTGTTCCACAGTGAGATTGTCCAGCAATTTCCGGCGGGAGGTTGCCTGACGGGATTTGGATTTGTTGGCAGAGAACCGCTCAATAAAGGTTTTGAGTTCCTTAATCTTTTCTTCGGTCTTTTTGTTTTGCTGGCGAATCATCCGCTGCATCATCTGGCTGGACTCATACCAGAATTCATAGTTGCCGACATACATTTTAATTTGCGTATAGTCGATGTCAACGATGTGCGTGCAGACGTTATTCAAAAAATGGCGGTCATGGGAAACCACAATGACCGTTCCGAAATATTCAGAAAGGAAGTCCTCCAGCCAGGTAATGGCATCAATGTCCAAATGGTTGGTCGGTTCGTCCATGAGAATGATGTCCGGATTGCCGAACAGTGCCTGTGCGAGCAGGATTTTCACCTTTTCGTTACCGGAGAGGTCGCCCATGGTCTGGTACAGCAAATCTTCGGAAAGTCCCAGTCCTTGCAGGAGCTTGGAAACATCCGATTCCGCTTCCCAGCCGTTCAGTTCTGCAAATTCGGCTTCGAGTTCCGCCGCATGGTTGCCGTCCTCTTCGGAGAAGTCCGGCTTTGCATACAGGGCATCTTTTTCCTGCATGATGGCATAGAGTCGTTCATTGCCCATAATCACCGTGTCGAGAACGGTGTAGGCATCATAGGCGAAGTGGTCTTGCTTCAAAACGCTCATCCGGAGTTCTTTCGGGATGGTAACTTCTCCGGTTGTGGGTGGCAAAACACCGCACAGAATTTTCAGGAACGTGGATTTTCCAGCACCATTTGCACCGATGACCCCATAGCAGTTTCCGGCGTTGAATTGCAGGTTGACGTTCTTAAAGAGGGTGTCGCCGCCGAATTGGAGGCTGACGTTGGATACAGTAATCATGAATACTCCTTTCAAAATACGAAATCAATATGATTAGTATAGCATATCTGCGGGGGAAATGCAAGCAAAGCGGCGATTTTTTCGACAAATGCCGCCTGCTTGACAGATTTTTTAGATTGTGCTATGCTAACAGAAAAAGGGGAGATGATTTTGTGATACGTCCCAATACACCGGAACAAAAACGAATTTTGATACTTTTGAGCATTGTTATTGGGCTGTTGCTGATTGGAATTGGGTGCTTTGGCGTTCTGCTGCATCAGAAATCTGCACAAGAACCGCAGCATTCCACAGAGGTTTCTAGTGTGCAAACAGATTCCACTACAACGGAATTGGAGATGAAAACGCAAGCTACAACCGTTTCAACAAGCGTGACAACCACAACCACTGCAACGACTATTTCAACCACCATGGAAACAACAACCATTCCAGTTTGTGCAGAGTTAGCAATCATTTTAGAAAACAATGGCTATCCACTTTCTGATTTGGGGGATAGCAAACAACTGATTGCTGTGGTTTCAAGCGGCTGCTCTGCGGTTGTCTATGGATTTTCAGCAGGGGAACAGGGCTGGCAGATGGATTTTGTATCCAATGGCTGCGTGGGAACAAATGGCGTTTCTGCGAACAGTCGAGAGGGGATCTCCTGCACGCCAAAAGGGCTGTTTTCGTTGGGGTTTGCCTTTGGAACAGACCCACTTACGGATTTATCCATTCCATATCGGCAGTTGAACGAGAATTGTTATTGGGTGGATGACCCTGCTTCTCCGGTCTATAATCAGTGGCAGGAAACAACGGAAATCAATTGGAACAGTGCGGAACATCTGATCGATTATGCAAGTAGCTATCATTATGCCGTGGTGGTGAATTATAACTGTGACCCGATTGTTCCCGGAGCAGGCTCAGCTATTTTCCTGCACTGTACCGCAGGGGCATCCAGTACCGCTGGATGTATTGCCGTTCCAGATTCGCAGATGTGGGACATTCTGCATTGGTTACGGGAAGAAGATTTGCCGTTGATTTTAACATCCTGATACATCATCATACACATAACAAAAAAACCCCGTATCCGTTGGGAAATATCCGCAGGATACGGGGATTTTTCTGTACAAAATTTTGTTAGGTACTTAGTCTACGGTTACGATTTCACCGTACAGTTCTCTCGGAGCAGATACTGCATTGGATTCATCAGTATCAATGTGCATTGCCAGTGCATAAGAATCAGAAACACGGCAAACAACATCGCCCAAAATTGCCTTTCTGCCGTCTGTATCCAGACGAACCCATACAACGTCCTTATCCTTTACGCCCATTTCTTCAGCGTCTGCCGGAGTCAGATGAATGTGACGCTTTGCAACGATAACACCTTCAGAAATTTCGATTTCGCCTTCTGGACCAACGATCTTACATGCACCAGAACCAGCAACATCGCCAGATTCCCGAATCGGAGCAACAATGCCGATGGAACGAGCATCAGTTGCAGAGAGTTCTACCTGATTTGCTTTCCGGAACGGGCCAAGGATGGAAACGTTCGGCAGGGACTTCTTCGGGCCTACGATGGTAACCCGTTCTTCACTTGCGAACTGTCCCGGCTGAGAGAGCATTTTCTTAACGGTCAGTTCCTTGCCTTCGCCGAACAGGGTTGCAAATGCTTCTGCAGTCAGATGAACGTGTCTTGCAGATGTTTCTACAATAAATTTCTTTGCCATAGGAAAAACCTCCAATGATTTGATTGTTCCCTATCATTGTACTACTTTTTTGTAGTTTCGTCAATAGAATTTTGGAAATTTCGAGAAAAAGCGAGGTTTCCTTTTTGTAAAAAAATTCGCCGCTGGAAGATTCCGGAGAACTTCCAGCGGCGAATTTCAAAAAGAAAATTTTTGGTTATTCTGGGATAGGGATATATGGAAGGTCATTAATAGCACGGAGAACAAACCGCATGAGGTATGTGGTATCATCTTCGTTCAGATTGCTGTCTTTATCCAAGTAGCAGTTTGCATTTGCCCGTGCGGTATCCGACAATACAACCATTCCAGCCAGATACTTGTTTAATACGATTGCATCCGTCAGAGATACAGTACCATCCAAATCAACATCTCCATAGAGAATATCAGGGTTGATTGCAGAGGTTTCTGTTGTGGCTGCGGTTGTCATTTCTGTGGTTGGCGTGGTGGAGCTTGCTGTTGTGGTTGCTGGAACAGTGGTTTCCGCAGTTGTTACTTCTGTGGTTTCAGCGGTTGTTTCGTCTGTTGCTTCAGCGGTGGTAGTAACTGTCGTTGTTGTGGTGGTCGTCGTGGTTGTAGCTGTTGTGGTGGTCGTTGTAGTCGGGTTGTCGTCCGGTGTTGTACCATCTGGTTCTGTACCCCAAATCAAGGTATCTCCATCATACATCGTGATATAGGGGGTATCTACCATCGCATCTTCGCCGCCCTGTGTCAGGCCCTGGAATGAATAGTCGTTGGAGGTATCCCAAACGCCTTGAATGTTGTCCGGAATGGAAATCCGGAACTGGCATTCGGAACGGTGTTCAGATTGTCCGGTCGGCATAACAACGCTGCCATCTGCGAATGAAAGCTTGACGTAATAGATGTTGTCTTTATAGTGAATCGGGTCGGAAATGGTCATCTTGCCCTCATCAGAAGCGTGCTGGTCGTAGCCGATTCTGACAGATACATCATCAATGGAATAACCAGCGTCAACCAGTTCGGAGATGTCGAAATAGTAGTTGTAGGAGAGGTTCTGAATGACTCTTGCCGGCCATGCGGAATGGTTCATGGCAAATGCCTTGATTTCAGTATAGCTGCCAGCAGCCTGGTTGATGGATGCCCGCATGAAGAATTCTGTCCACTTTGGGGTTTCAGTTGGCGGGAAATCCGGGTCACTGCTGCCGCCGTATTTCTGTACCATTGCACAGAGTGCAGCAGTATAGCCAGCGTTGTAGTCGATGGCAACTTCGGTATACTGATAATCGCCGATTTTATCGGAGTATTTACCAGTCTGGTCTGGGCCGCCAACCAGTGCACCATACAAGGTGTGTGCATGCGGCTTTGCATCTTCGCCTTCCGTCTGTCCGATGTTGCTCCACTTGTCGTTCCATGCACCGGAAGATGTTCTGTGGTGCCATGCCTGCGGATACTTGTCGCCCATGCCGATAACATAGCTCATATCAAGGTCATTGTCGCCGAATGCATAATTCATGGTAGAATCTGCAAAATCGGTGTACTTCTTTGCAGCAGTTGCATCGTCTGCAAACAGTTCATCTGCTGCAACATATGCCAGGAATGCAGTAGTGGTTGCATGACGCAGCGGACCCCACGGGAACAGCCATGCCAGACCATCCGGTGTGTGTGCGATTTGCTTGCCGCCGTAACCCGTTGTCCAGTATTCCAGATGTTTCCGGAACTGTTCTTTCCACTGGCTGTCGCCAGTATTCATTGCATACAGCAACATACCGCCCTGCATGGTGTCATCCCAGCAATGACCCCAAGTATATTTCATTTCAGAGGACTGTTCTTCCTTGCCCAGATTCGGGATGTAATCGGTCTTGCACAAATCCAGATAGGATTGTTCACCGGTTGCCCGATAGAGCCAGTTTGCAGCAAAGAACAAGTCGTCATAGAATGAGCTTGGCTTATAATAATTATGTTCTTCAGTATCATCGCCGATGGAGCGATTTTTGTCAGCCCGTTCAAAGCAAGCCTTTGCGTGTGCCAGATAATTGTCTGCACGGTCTGGGTCGGAATCCTTGAAGCAGAGATAACCAACAGCAAGAGCCGCTGCCATCTGTCCTTCAATACAGCTATCGTTGCAGGTGTAATACGGCCGTTCATCTTCGCCTTTCATCAGCTTGAACTTCCGCATATAAACTTCCGCAGAACCCCACCATACATGGTCGAATGCACCATCGCCAATCATGTAAACGATTTCATCGCCCAAATCACAGCTTGCAACGTAATCCAATGCCCAAGCAAGGTTGTTCTTGTATTCAGTCAGTTCGCCGATTTCCTTGACACCGTCCTGATATTCCAGCAAGCCCCAGCCCAGCATGGTTGCAGCATAAGCATTGGTCAGTGTGAATTTCAGGTGGTCGCCGGCATCGAACCAGCCGCCCGGAATATAGTCGTTGACCATGCAGTCATCCCGCCAGCTGACTTCGTTCCAGTCTGGCAGTTCGCCGCACTGCTGTACCTCATAGAAAAACATCGACTTCTGTAAGGCTTCGCCGTAGTTGTAAGTGGAGTTTGTGGTGTCCGCAGCTTCCGCAGTTCCGAACAAGCCGGAGGAGGCAGAAGCTGCACTGGTGATGGCAAGAACCGCTGCACTGAGCAGGGCAATTCCTGTTTTTTTCATCAAAAATCCCATTCCTTTCCTTGTGATAAAATTCATTTGATTTTTTGTGGCAGGCAGCCGACAAAAAAGCGATTACTTTTAGTTTACCACGAGGATGTCAAAAAGTCAAGGATTTTTGTGGAAACTTTTGTAGTTGCAAACTGGATTTTGTGAAACAAAAACAGACCCTTGGTTGCCAAGCGGTCTGTTCTTGCATGTATATGAAAGGTTTGGAAAAAGATTAAGAAGAAAGCAACTGTTAAGCAGTCGTGTTTTCGGACGACTGGCTGCCTTGCAGCGGTGTTGGTGCACCATTTTCACCGTTTTGTTGTCCTTTGCCAAATTCACCTTGCGGCGGTTCTGGCTGTTCGCCGTCTGAAAAGGTTGGCATTTCGCCGTTGTTCGGCGGTGTACCGCCTTTTCCGCCAAAGTTGCCCGGAGCGGAGCTTTGTTCGCTGCCGTCTGTCAACTGGAACGAATCCGCAGCTGTTCCGCCGGAAACCGTGCCATCGGTGGCAGTTCCGTCATCGGAGAGTGTGCCGGAATATGTTCCGTCTACAATCAGCTGGCAGTTGTCCATCTGGTCGCCGTAATAAACAACATCGGAAACCGCTTTTTGTGTCTGCATGCCCATCAGGACGTTGCCGTCTGCATCACAAACAGCGATGAAGTCGCCGGCATTGGCTGAAATGCTGGTTGTATAATAATGCTGTGTGCTGGGATATTCCATCATGCCACGGCTGGACAGTGCCAAGATAGAACCGCCTGTCATGGTCATATCGGTTTCAAAGTCAATCGCACCATCGCCGCCGCTGACTGGACCAGAAACAAAGACTGTTCCGCCAGTCATGGTAATACTGCCGTTGGAGTCGATGCCGTCCCCGTCTGCACAGATGTAAATTGTACCGCCACTAATGGTCAGTTCGTGGCTTTCCGTTGCGGTATCTGTGGCAGTGTTGGTGCTGGAAAGCGTTGTGGTTGCGGTTTCTGTTGTGGTAGTTTCATCGGCAGCAGTGGTTGCAGATGGATCGTCCGGCTGGTTTCCGTCAGGCTGTCCCATCGGGAAGCCCATGCCCATACCAGTGCCGCCGCCCGTGTTCAGACCGTCATTGGTTGCCTGTAAAATGCGAATCGTGCCGCCTGCTAAGTTCATATCTGCTTTGGACTCGATGCCTTCGGTTGCTTGGTCAATCGTAATTGAACCATCTGTGATTGCGAAATCACCATGGCTGCTGATGCCATTTGCCATGGAAGAACTCAGTTCCAGCGTGCCGCCGGAGCAGGTAAACGCTCCACCGCTGTGCATACAGTGGTCAGTTGTGTTTGCCTGAATCGTTCCACCTGTAATGGTCAGTGCATTTCCGGCTTTGATACCCTTGCTGCTGGCATCTTCCGCAGCAGTTGTGTTTGTGTCGGTGTTTGTGGTTGTTTCTGTATTGGTTGTGGTTGTGGTGGTTGTAACAGCCGGAGCGGTTTCTGCTGGCTGAGAACCCGTTGCATCATCCGGCTTTTCCATGGGTGCAGCCCCATCCGGACGATTACCGCCCTGCGGTGGTGTTTGTCCGTCAAATGGCGATTGTCCGTTATCGAATCTGCCACCGAAGCCACCGCCTCCAAACGGCTGGTCGTCCGAGGTGCTGACTGCAATTTCACCCGTTGTTGTGACATTCAGCGTACCGCCGTCAATGTAGCAGTCTGTTTCTGCCTGAATGCCGTCTCCTTTGGCGGTAATGTTGAGTGTACCGCCGCTGATGGCAATCCAACCCTGTTCCGGGTCATCTGCTTTTGTTGTCTTTAAGCCATCATTTTGTGCATCTATAGTAATCGTGCCGCCGCAAATACCAATGCTGTCTTTGCCTTTCATGCCGTTATTGGCAGCGGTCACGGAGATGGTTCCATCTGTAATTTTTAAATCATCCCGGCAGACAATGCCATTTGCTGCATTGCCGGTTACGGTCAAAGCACCGCTGCCGTTGATGGTCAATTTATCTTCTGTAAAGAGGGCAGCAGTTTCTCCATCTGTGGTGACATTTGAATTTGCACCATCGGAGAGGAAATTTTCTGTGTTGGCTGCCAAGGAAAGAATGGTGCGTTTTTCGTTTTCACAGGATAATGCTGCACCATTGGAATTGGTAATGGAAACGCCGTCGAAATACAGCTTTACTTTTTCGCTGCCAGTGACTCGCAGCTGACCGTCTTTCCATGTTCCAGTAATCCGGTATGTACCGCCGTTCTGAATGGTAACGGTGCGGTCGGAAACAGAAACGGCATTGGTGTTGCCGGTTACATCTGCGGTCGTTCCGCTCAGCGTGATTTCTGCATCAAATGTATCATAAGTACTGGTTTTGTCGTCGTCATCATAGTCCACACGCTGTTCTGAATCGGAAAGCGGTGTTGCAACGGTACTTTCTGAATGTTCAGAATCGGTTGTCGTGGATTCTGATTCCAGTTCAGAAATAGCAGCAGTGGTTTGTGTTGATTCGGCGGTACTGGAACTGTTATTGTCTGTACAGCCAGTGGTATAGGCGAGAACGGCAGCAACTGCCATGGTCATCGCCCAGGCTCGGTTTTGTTCTCTGCTACTCATATGAAATCTTCCTTTCTTTTGAGAAGAGGCTGTCTTTGTTTCTATGCTCCTATTTTCGCATAACTTTATGGAAATTACGTGAAAGGTGTTCGTAAAGTGCCTGAAAGTCGGGTGGCAGATTTTCCATAAATCGTTGGATGCTTTCCCTATATTTTGGATGAAGAAATCCAGCGGTTTTCGTCATTTTCTTTAAGAATTTCACAGAACCTTGACGTTCTGGAAAAGAACGTGGTATAATAATGAGGAAGCAATGAGAGCAATTTAACTAGAGAATTGGAGGTGTGAAAATGGATGCAGATTATTTCAAGAAGTTGCAGGCAGTTCCGCCGTTTGCAGCGGCAGCAACGGCATTGCAGACAGGAGATTTATTTTCAGACTTGACCGGAGCTGTGACTGCTCCGGTTTTATATAGTTATGTCTGGTGGTGTTTGCAGCAGGCAATCCACGACCAAGTGGACACGCTGTATTTCTTAGCACGAGATGGACACATCCTCTATGAGATTGCAAAGCGATTCTGTGAACAGTATGCGTTGCCGATTCACTGTCAATACCTTTATGTTTCCCGAATGGCATTGCGAATGCCAGCCTATCACCGCATGGGAGAAGCTGCCTATGATTTGCTGCTGGTACGGGGGGCAAATTTAACACCTCGTCATGTGTTGGAACGGCTGGCACTTTCTGCGGAAGAACAGCAACAGGTTTATGCAGATTGTGCCATTCCGGCAGAAGATTGTGACAAGTCACTTTCTGTGCAGGCGTTTACTGCGTTGGCAGAACAGCTGCGGAAAAGCAGCGTTTACCGGAATTTTGTACAGGAAAAATCACAGGCAGCCGAAACCGCTGCTATGGCTTATCTGGAACAGGCAGGCTTGCTGCGAGATGTCCGGATAGGCATTGTAGACAGCGGCTGGAATGGCTCGATGCAGAATTGCCTGATGACGTTGTTGGAGAAGGGAGCAGGAAAACCATTGCCCAACCTGAAAGGCTATTATTTCGGGTTGTATACTGAGCCGAAACAGGGAACGTGGGAGACATGGTATTTTGACCCGCTGACTCCTTTAAAAAAAGTCATTTGCTTTAATAATAATGTCTATGAGTGTATGTGTGCTGCACCGCATGGGACAACGATGGGCTATACAATCCAAGAAGATGGCAAGGCAGTTCCTATTTGTAAGCCGATGGGAGCAGTTGACCAGGCAAATGCAGCCCTCGCAGAACAGCAGGAGCGAATTTGTCTGGCATTTACAGAACGGGTTTTGCCGCAGGTTTCGTTTTCCGATTTTGCAGCGTTGCCACTCGCAGATGTAACAGAATCGCTGTTGCAGCGGCTCTTGTTCCGCCCAACAGCAGAAGAAGCACAGGCATTCGGGCAGTTTCAGTTTTGCGATGATATGGGTGAAATGTATGCGTTTCCGCTGGCATCTGCCGGACAGGAAGCAGCATTGAAGCAGGGGCTGTTGTCGCAGCATGTGTTACAGCATTTTCACCATGTGGAATCGGTACAAGCAGAACCGTTTTGGGTGTATGGTTCATTGGCGTGCAGTCAAATCCGCAGAAAACGGTGGTATCACTGGAATTTTGCCTGCTGGGATTGGATTCGGCACGCAGTCAACAGGAGGAGAGGACATTGACAGAAGAAAAAAAGCCGCTCATTTCCGTATTGATGGGCGTTTATAATTGTAAGGAACGCTCAATGTTGGAGCGTTCTGTGCGTTCGATTGTAGAACAGACTTATCCCAATTGGGAATTGATTTTGTGTGATGATGGCTCGGCCAATGCAGCTTTGCTCTGGATGCAGAACCTTGCTGCTCGGGACAGTCGGATTCGATTGCTGCAAAATGACCGCAATTTGGGTTTGGCTCGGACGTTGAACCGCTGTTTATCCGTGGCGAATGGGGCATATCTTGCACGGCAGGATGATGATGATATTTCAAAACCCGACCGTTTTGAAAAACAAATTGCCTATCTGGAATCACATGCGGATGTGGATTTCGTTGGCTCTAATTGTGATTTGTATACGCCGGATGGCGGTGTTTCCGGCTGCTGGAAACGACCGGAACGCCCTCGAAAGCAGGATTTTTTGTTTAATTCGCCGTTTATACATGGTTCGATTCTATTTCGGCGACGGTGTTTTGAAAAAGTCAGCGGTTATCCGGTAATGGAGAAAATCGCTCGCTATGAGGACTATATGTTATTTATGCAGCTCTATGCAGCCGGCTTGCAGGGGGCAAATTTACAGGAATGTTTATACCAATATTATTTCGATAGTAAAACTCGCCGGATTCCGGTGCGGGAACGTTGGGATGAGGCAATTGTTCGCTGGAGAGGGTTTCATATGTTGAACCTGATGCCGAAAGGGTTGCCGTATATCGGAAAGCCGTTGATGCTGGCAATGCTTCCGCCAAAGCTAATTCATCATATGCATTCATAATTTTTTCATATCCCAGGCTGATTTGTGGCGAAACGAAAAAATTCTTTTCAGGTGCTTTTCAGCTTCATTTCACAGGATGTACACAATCTTCCTCTATACTATAACCATGCTCTGAAAGAGAGCATGTAACATCCTCTAAAGTGCTTTTGCATTTACCCCGGTGCAAAAGTATCATCCCCAATAATCCCTATATCATAGCAGTGAACGCCTCCACCCCGGGGCGTTTGCTGTTTATGAAACAATATCTGAGGATACAAAGTACTGACATTTTACTACTCCTTTCAAATAAAATCTGCGTGAAAAAGAGCGTACTGATTGTTTTCGATACGCTCTTTTTCCATGTCTGCTTTCTGTTTGTATGCAGGCTGGAGAATATTTTTCAGAGAGAACAATTATACCTTGCTTTTTTGAATGGTTTGTGTTATACTAAAGCTACTACAAATTTTACGGAAATTGTGAAAATTGTAAGAATATGGAATATCAAATACAGTAAGAAAGGATTATACGATGATGCAATATCAAGAGGCTTACAATCGACTGGAACAATATGGACAGACCCATCTGCTTCGTTACTATGACACACTTTCAGCAGCAGAACAGGCAGCGTTGCTGCAACAGATTTCAGAGATGGATTTTTCCGTTCTGGAACGGGCTGCACACGAAGAAGCACCAAAGGGCAAGATTGAACCGCTGGGAGCTTGTACGATTTCGGAGATTGCGGAAAAGCAGGATACCTACCGGAAAATTGGTCTGGATGCCATCCGCAAGGGCAGTGTTGGGGCTGTTTTGTTGGCAGGCGGTCAGGGCAGCCGGCTGGGCTGTAATGGCCCAAAAGGTGTGTTCCGGATTGGTATCAACAACGACCTGACGATTTTTGAATGTCTGTTCCGAAATCTGATGGATGTGACCGAACAGGCAGGTGTTCCTGTCCCGCTGTTTATCATGACCAGCGAAACCAATGATGCAGAAACCAGAGCATTTTTAGCAGAAAAGCTGTATTTCGGCTATCCGGAATCTTCTGTGCATTTCTTCGTGCAGGAAATGGCTCCGGTCGTGGACAAGGATGGAAAAATCCTGCTGGAAACGAAGAGCAGAATTGCGGTTTCTCCGAATGGAAACGGCGGTTGGTTCTCGTCTATGCAGCATGCTGGCTTGCTGAACGTGCTGAAAGAACAGAACATTGAATGGCTGAACGTGTTCGCTGTGGACAATGTTTTGCAGAGAATGGCAGACCCTTGCTTTATCGGGGCAACGATTGCAGCAAACTGCACATCTGGCAGCAAAGTTGTTGCAAAGGCAAGCCCAGATGAAAAAGTTGGTGTGCTGTGTCTGGAAGATGGAAAGCCGTCAATCGTAGAATATTTTGAAATGACCGATGATATGCGGAACTTGCGGGAAGCGGATGGCACATTGACTTATCGGTATGGTGTTATCCTGAATTATCTGTTCCGAGTGGATCAGCTCTGCAAGACGTTGGATTGCAGTTTACCGCTGCATCGGGCATTCAAGAAGGTTGCTTGCCTGACAGCGGATGGCACAGCAACCGTCAAGCCAGAACAGCCGAACGGCTATAAGCTGGAAACTTTGGTGCTGGATATGGTACATATGCAGGAAAACTGCCTGCTGTATGAAGTAGAACGGGAAAAGGAATTTGCACCGGTGAAAAATGCAACGGGTGTGGATTCTGTGGATACCGCACGGGCATTGTTAAAACAAAATGGCGTTGCATTGTAAGTAGACGCTGTTGAAATAATAGAAAAAAGACGGCATACAGGGAAAATTTTTGTATGTCGTCTTTTTGTTTTATTGACATTCTTAAAGGAGGTTTCAACATGAAAAAAAACAAAATCATTGATTTATACGATGATGAAGATCTATTGCTATGTGAAGATTATGCGATTGACATTTATGCAGGGAAAATATTGACAGAATTTGCAACTGTTCAGCGTGATAATAGATTTAATATGTGCGTTGCAGTAAATCCTGACAGAAAAAGAAATTTAAAAAATTCAGAATATTTTAAAGTGTATAATCACATACATCCAGATAAAGCAACAAAAATTGCACGCATAAAATTTAGAGAATGTGGGTATGTAATTCATTGTAATAATGGAGGAAAGAAAAATTGGGAATTGAATTTGAAAGAAAGAAAACAATTGATGAGAATTTTAATATCACCCTCAAAAAGCTTTACAAATAAAAGTGTATGGGATGAGCTTATTCGTAATTATAATAATGAAGCAGGTTTTGATTCCATTCCGAAAAATCTAAGAATACCAGATTATGTTAATTTTCTATACAATGTGATTTAAGATTTACAAGATAAAAACCCCTGCTGCCAAATCGACAACAGGGGTTTTTCATCGCAAATCCCTCTTTCTTTGCAATTATCCGTTGGCTTTTTTCCGCAGCTTTGCAACAAAAAAGCCTTCATATTGGGCATCTGGGCAGACGCATAGCGTTTCTGCAAATTGGCTCGGCAGCAGTGGCAGCGTTTCCATGCCGGAGAATGCAATGGGCAGCAGTTCCACTTGTCCGGTCTTTAAAATCGCTGCAACCTGTTCTTCGTTTTCTTCCGGCAGGATGGAGCAGGTGGAATAGACCATCTCCTGATTTTTTTTCAGCAGAGATATTGCTTTTTTCAGCAGGGCACGCTGTGCCTTGACTGTTTTTTGCACCAAAGCCGGAGAGAAATTTTGCAGACCTGCTCCGGTGTGCAGGGAAAGCGTTCCGCTGCCGCTGCATGGAGCATCCAGCAAAATCCGGTCAAAAGAAAAGTATGGGCTGAGGCGGCGTGCATCCGTTATGGAAACCGTCACCCGCTTTGCTCCCTGCTTTTCCACGTTGTACTTGAGTTTTTCTGCCCGAATGGCATGCAGTTCACACGCCATGATATTGGCTTGATTCTGGGTCATGGCTGCCATTTGAGTGGTTTTTCCGCCAGGAGCAGCCGTCATGTCTAAAATTTCCTGTTTGGGCTGCGGCTGCAACACAATCGGCGGCAGCATCGAGGAAAGACTTTGCAGGTAGATTTCCCCGTTTTCATAGCAGGACAAGGCTTGCAGCTGTGCTTCTGTGGTGGAATCCGTACAGAAAAAGGCAGTTTCACTCCATGCAACCGGAGTAGTGGCAATGCCAGCGGTTTGCAGCTGTTCCAGCACTGCCGGAACGGTTGCTTTCAGCGTGTTGACCCGAAACGACACGGCACGCTGTGCCGCATAACCAGCACAAATGCGGTCGGTCTGCTCCTGCGAATAGCAGGCGGAGAGCCGTTCCATCAAATATGACGGAAGCGTGGGAACATTATTCAGATTTGGCATGGTCGACTCCTTTTTTGGATTCTGTTGGTGCAATCGCAGGCGTTGCTTCTGGGGAAGGCTGTTGGTCGGTTCGGATGGCAAACCAGAACGTAGAACCTTCTCCCAACTTGCTGTTGACACCGTAGTCATAGTTGTGCAGCTTTAAAATGGCTTTGACGATTGACAGTCCTAACCCTGTTCCAACCACTTCTCGTTTGTGATTTTCAGAGCGGTAATATTTGTCGAAAATCAGCTTGATTTTATCTTCCTCAATGCCATCGCCTGTATCTCGCACTTCAATCCGGACACAATCCGGCTGGTTGACTTGTCGCAGAAAGACTTGCTTGTCTTCCTTGGACGTGTAGTTGATGGCGTTGTTGATGAGGTTGCAGATAACTCGTTCAATTGCTCCGGCATCGCAGCAAACCATCCGGGAAGCATCTGGCGTGAAATGAAGATGATACCCCATCTGTTCAGAAATGCCCTGATAGCGGTTTGCAATTTCCGTCAGCCGCTGGGAGATGTCGAACGTGGTAAATTCCAGCTTTTTCGTGCCGCTTTCCAGCTTGGACAAGTCTAACATATCGTTGACCAGCAGGGAAAGCCGGTCGGTTTCCTCAATGATTACTTGCAAATGCTTCGCTCGTTTCTCTGGATTGTTGCCGGACAAGTCCCGAATCATTTCTGCATACGCTTTCATCATGGTCAGCGGTGTTCGCATATCGTGGGACACATTTGCAATCAAATCTCGCTGCATTTCGTCTGTGCGAGAGAGTTCATGTTCGGCATAGGTCAATGCCTCCGCCAGTTCATCAACTTCTGCACAGCCGCCGCCCTCGAATTTTGTTTCGTAGTCGCCGTGAGCCAGCCGCTTTGCGGAACGAGTCAGGCGAGTGATGGGAACGCCGATATGCGTTGCTGCTAAGAACGACAAAACGCAACCGAAAAACGCCATGGCAATGGTAATAATCATCGTTTGCCGCTGTAAAATAGAAACCGTAGACTGTACTGGCACTAAGCGGGAATTTAATAGCAGATAGCCGACTGTTTCATTGGTTTCGCTGTCCAGAATCCAGTTGCCATAAACAACCGTCTGGGTTTGCAGCTGTTCATTGTAGATAGAACGGCAGATATAACCGTTGTCGCTGCGTTTCAAGTCCATCAAGAAGAAATAAACGTCCTGGTCGTTGTGGAGCAGGCATTTCTGTGCAGAAACGCAGTGCTGATAGGTTTCTTCGCCGTCTGTGTTCAGGATAGAAATGCACATTTCGTTCCGCATTGCCTGGTCTTCAGCAATGTCGGAAAAGTTGTCCAGTCGGCAGGATTGTGTGAGAATTTTTGCAGATTTTGCAATATCTGCAATTTTAAACGCCTCATAAAAGCGTTCTAAAAAGACCACCTGCAAAATCCACATCAAGATGAAGACAATGCAGACAAACATCATAAAAAACAGCCAGATTTTTACACGGATGGTCAAGTTCCGTTCCATCTGGAGATTAGGCATCCGGATCAAACTTATATCCCATTCCTCTCAAGGTCACGATGAATTTTCGATATACCCCAAGACTGCCACGCAGCATTTTAATATGTGTATCGACAGTGCGGTCATCTCCAAAGAAATCATATCCCCAAACCGCTTCGAGCAGTTTATCTCTCGAAAGTGCCAATCCCTTATTCTTTACCAGATAGAACAGCAGGTCGTATTCTTTTGGTGTCATGGTTGCCCGCTGTCCGTCCACATAGACTTCTCGACCAGCAAGGTCGATTTCCAGTCCTTCAAATTTCAGCCGCTGGTCAGAAACCTGCTCTGCTGTAGCGTGATGCCGATTCAGAACAGCTTTGACTCTTGCCATCAGTTCTTTTGGAGAGAATGGCTTGACCACATAGTCATCAATGCCCAGTTCAAAGCCAAACAGCTTGTCATATTCTTCTCCACGGGCGGAAAGCATGATGACAGGAATGTTTTTCCGCTTCTTGATTTCCTTGCAGGCGGAAAAGCCGTCCAGTCTTGGCATCATAACATCCATAATAATCAGGTCAAAGTCCTGTTCCCGACAGAGGGCAACGGCTTCCATGCCGTTTTCTGCCTCTGTCACTTCATATTCTTCAAACTCAGCATATTCCCGAACGACGTTCCGGATATTTGCTTCATCATCGACTACCAGCAAACGATACATTTGTATCTTGCCTCCTTTCTGTTTCTACGCAAAAACCGCCCGAAAATCGGACGGTTTTTGATTTTTGCAGAGAATCGCTGCACATCTATTTTGCCGCTGCTGCAAAAAGAAATTGCCGCCTTTGCGAAATTAGGATTCAGCTTCTGCCTTCCGCTTCTGCTGCAAAGCTGCTGCGATAAATGAGGTAAACAGCTTGTGCGGCTTGTTCGGACGGGACTTGAATTCCGGATGGAACTGTACGCCGATGAACCACGGATGGCTCGGCAGTTCTACGATTTCCACCAGCTTGCCATCTGGAGAAATACCAGCCAGCTGCAAGCCGCTTTCTGTGAGCTGACGGCGGAATGCATTGTTCAGTTCAAACCGGTGACGATGACGTTCATAAATCAGTTCTTCGCCATAAATCGAGCGAACCTTTGCACCATCAGTCAGCTTACACGGATACAGACCCAGCCGCATCGTACCACCGAGGTTGGTAATATCCTTCTGGTCTTCCATGATGTCGATGACATTCTGTGTGCCTTCCGGCAGAAATTCGGAAGAGTTTGCATCCGGCAGACCAGCACAGTGCCGTGCATATTCTACAACTGCCATCTGCATACCCAGACAGATACCAAACATCGGAATTTGATTTTCTCTTGCATATTCAATTGCGGTAATCATACCTTCAATGCCACGGTCACCAAAACCGCCCGGAACGATGATACCATCGCAGTCCTTCAAGGTTTCTGCAACAGTTGCACCGGTAATCTTTTCGGAGTCAATCCAGAGGATTTCCACCTTGACATCATTCGGAATACCGCCGTGCCGCAGTGCTTCTGCAACGGACAGATATGCATCCGGCAGGGCAACATACTTGCCGACCAGACCAATCGTAACCTGTTCGGTTGCCTGCTTCTGGCGTTCGGTCATCTGAATCCATTCGGTCAAATCCGGTGTGCGGTTTTCCAGACCGAGGTGATGACAAACACAGGCTGCCAGACCTTCTTGTTCCAGCATCATTGGAACATCATACAAAGACGGAGCGGTCATGTTCTGAATAATGTCTTCTTCCCGTACATTGCAAAACAAGCTGATTTTCTTTGCCATTTCCTTCGGAATTTCCTGTTCGGTTCTGCAAACAATGACGTTTGGCTGAATGCCAATGGAGAGCAGTTCTTTTACGGAGTGCTGTGTTGGCTTGGACTTCAGTTCGTTCGAGCCGGAAATATACGGAACGAGGGTAACATGAATGTACATGGCGTTCTGTCTGCCAACTTCGGCAACAAACTGCCGGATGGCTTCCAGGAACGGCGTGCTTTCGATGTCGCCGACCGTACCGCCGATTTCGGTGATGACAACGTCTGTGTCAGAACTTTTGCCGACCCGATAAATGCGTTCTTTGATTTCGTTGGTGATGTGTGGAATCACCTGTACCGTACCGCCCAGATAGTCGCCACGGCGTTCCTTGTTCAGTACCGTCCAGTAAATTTTACCGGTGGTAACATTGCTGTTGATGGAAAGATTTTCATCAATGAAACGTTCGTAGTGTCCGAGGTCGAGGTCGGTTTCTGCACCGTCATCGGTAACGAAGACTTCACCGTGCTGATACGGGCTCATCGTGCCGGGGTCTACGTTGATATACGGGTCAAACTTTTGAATGGTTACCCGGTATCCTCGTGCTTTCAGCAGACGACCGAGTGAAGCAGCAGTGATGCCCTTTCCCAGACCGGAAACGACACCGCCGGTAACAAATACATATTTTGGCATACGTTAATTCCTCCAAAGCGATACAAATATTCCTGTTCTTTCTTATTATACTATGTTTCCCGTGCAATTGCAAGCAAATTTTTTGAGAATCTCCGGGAAACAGGGGTGACATGGAAAAAGGCGGCAAAAGCCGCACTTTTTTTATACTTTTGGTGCTTAATGAGATGCTGCATGGCGGTTTGCGGCGGAGAACACACAGCCGCAGAAATCTTGCCGATACAAGTCATATTGGTGGGACAGTGCAATCGAACGCTGATAACCGCCCTTTTTCTTGAAATCTGCATATAACCACGGGACATCGAATTGCTTTGCCAGCTCTGCACCGCACTGATTGATGAAACTTGCATCTTTGTGCGGACTGATGGAAAGCGTGGTGGTGACAAAATCCGCATGGGCAGCTTTTGCTGCCTGCATGGTCTGTTCTAACCGCAGGCGAATGCAGCGTTGACAGCGTTCGCCCCGTTCTGGTTCGTGTTCATGACCTTTTGCCAGAGCCAGAAACCGTTCTGGTTCCCATGTTCCGGCAATGACAGAAACCGTTCCTTCCAATGGCATTTCCTGCAAGAGCCGCCGCAGTTCGGCGAGCCGGTGGGAAAATTCTGCTTCTGGCATAATGTTGGGGTTATAAAAATAGATGGTAATCGTAAAATAACGGCTCAGATATTCCAGTACATAGCTGCTGCACGGTGCACAGCAGGCGTGCAGGAACAAGTGTGGTTTTGTTCCGGCTGGAATGGTGGAGAGCGTCTGTTCCAACTCCCGTTGATAGTTGGGTTTGGGTGGGGTTTGCATGGGGCATTACTCCTCTTTGGATTTGGTTGCCTTGGATTCTTCCGAACGAGAATGATTCTTTTTGGCAAGCTTGACCTCGCTGCGGTTGCATTTTACAGGCACGTCGTTGTCTGGCACTTGTACTTTTAAGTCGCCTGTGAGGGTGTTGGATTCCACAACTTTTCCCACTTTTCCATCCGGCAAAACAACCATCGCATTCAATTTCGGCGTAATCTTGAGCAGTTCTTCATAGACGTTCTGCTCATGTTTCAGGCAGCACATCAATCTGCCGCAGCAGCCTGAAATTTTTGCTGGGTTGAGGGAAAGTCCCTGTTCCTTTGCCATTTTAATGGAAACCGGCTGGAATTCGCACAAAAAGCCCTTGCAGCAAAATTCCCGTCCGCAAATGCCAATACCGCCGAGAATTTTTGCCTTGTCTCGCACGCCGATTTGACGCAGTTCAATGCGTGTCCGGAAAATTGCAGCCAAATCCTTGACCAAATCCCGGAAATCCACACGATTTTCAGCGGTAAAATAGAACAGCAGTTTGCTGTTATCAAACGCACATTCTACTTCAATCAGTTTCATTTCGAGTTTCCGCATCGCAATTTTTTCTTCACAGATGTGGAATGCACGAATTTCTTTTTTGCGGTTCTGTTCCAGTGTTTTACGGTCTTCCTTGTTGACTGGTCGCAGAATCTGTTTCAGCGGCTGCACAACCGCAGCTTGCTGAATGGTTTTGTTGGGGATGGTGACTTCTCCGCATTCCGTCCCTTTGGACGTTTCCACGACCACAAGGTCACCTGTTTGAAACTGGTGGTCGCCGGGGGAGAAATAATATACTTTTCCGTTTGCTTTGAAACGGACACCGATGATTTCAATCATATAAAATCCTTTCTCAGGTCGGTAAAAATAAAAAAATAAGGTCAGCTAATCTGCATCCACGTTCCGCACAGAGTCGCCAGCAGCAACGGAACAGTGCCGTTTGCTTGCAATGCCTGCTCTGCTTTGCGGATGGTTTCAAATTGCAGCAGCCCTTGCCGCTGGGCAGTTTGCCGAGCCGCTTGCTTTGCCAGCTGCGGTGCACAGCTGCACGTTGCAGCAGAAGGGTCATTGTGCAGCACTAAAACGTCCCGGACATAGAGCCGCAGTTGCTGGAGGAAAAACCGTGCTTGTGGGCGGTCTTTTCCAATGGTGGCGACTGCTTTTAGAAATGCATATTCATTGTGCTGCTGCAGGGCTTGAATGCTATCTTCGATACGGGCAACGGCAGTTTGTAGATTGGAATCTGTGGCATAGGCAAGCGTTTGCCCGATGTTGCCGGGGAATCGCTGGAAATCTGCATCCGGAATGCCAAGAGCCGTGGCTGCTTCCTGCACTTCTGACGGTTGACATGGAATCAGTCCGAAAGAGAGAATGCGGGAGCGAATCGTAGAAAGCAGCGTATCCTTTGCCGATGCTGTAAATAAAAAAAACGCATATGCTGGCGGTTCTTCCAGCTGCTTCAGTAGGAGATTTTGTGCACGGTCATCCATCTGGTCGCAGTCCAAAAATAAATAGACCTTACGGCTGCCGTTGTTTGGCGGGATGGAAACGCTGCTGCAAATCTGTCGTACTGTTTCTACAGAAAAACCGCCCAGTTTTCCGCTGTGCGGAACTAATATCAAATCTGGGTGGCAGTCTTTTTGCAGGTTGTGGCAGGATTTACAGTGTCCGCAGGGCTGTCCGTTTTCGGGATGTTCGCAGAGCAGTAGGGCGGAAAACCAATGTGCGACGGTTTTTCGTCCTAGGCCAGCATCTCCATAAAATAAAAAACTTTGTGCAAGCCGTTCGCCGCTTGCCATACGGGACAAGGTAGTTTGAAGCGATTTTTTACCGTATAAAGTGGGCAGCATTGCCGAACCTCCTTGCATACAATTGTTCGATGGGTACGCTCTTTATTATAGGCGATTTCCGGAAATTTGTCAACCGGAGAAAAACAGGGAATTGTGGAAAGTGGGGTTTGGTTGCGGTGTTGAAAGGGATTGCAGTTTGTGGAATGGTTCTTGGAAGATTTTTTCGAGGTGGGTTGTTAAGATACGAGCCGCAGGCGAAATAAAAAGTTTTTCGGTGCAGCAGTTTTTCAAAAATGCTGCCGAGGTGTGGGCGAGTAGCCCACATTTGCGGAGCAAATTGGATTTTGCAAACTGGTTTTTCTGCTGCAATTGCATATTTTGAAACTGTCAAATTCAAATAAAGTTGAATGATAAGAATCAAGGTTGTAAATTCGAGCAAGGCAACGGGGCAATTGCAGCACGCTGGCAGGCAAAAGCAGGGGTGGAACCCCCTTTTGCCGGACGCTGAAAATTGTTTTTCCTAGGAGCAAGGATTTTCTGTAAAGTAATATTTCGTTGCAACTGTTCCCCCGGAACAGTTGCAAGGGATTGTTTACTACTAAGGTTTCACAAGGCGGAGCGGTCTTGTCAATGTCATTAACTTAACATCTAGCCAAGCGAGCTAAAATCTGCTAAAATAAAGAAGGGTGAAGATAATGAAAGCAGAAACAAGGTTCATACGG
>JABLTS010097775.1_pt1 | contig 40260 bp, 31 predicted proteins | sample 7160081 | NCBI WGS metagenome assembly JABLTS01 (sample SAMN14651231, study PRJNA627086) | human gut metagenome | isolation source: feces | host: Homo sapiens | reverse complement strand
CCCTCTGGACGGCGGCCCTCTTTCTGACCGTTTATCTGACGAAAAAGGCTTGCGCGGCAGATGTTTTTACTTACCCCACCAGCTTGAACAGCAGCACCACGGCTCCCAGCACCACCAGCACCACACCGGTGGCCCGGTTCAGGGTCTTGGGCGCAGCCTTGTTGGCGAACACGGCGGCGATGCGGGCCCACAGCAGGGTAAACACCACGCACAGCGCAAATACCGTCCAGTCCGGCGCTCCGCCGATGGCGAAGTGGGACACGGCGCCGGTGAGAGCGGTGAAGGCCATAATAAACACGCTGGTGCCAACGGCGGTTTTCAGCTCATACCCCAGCACGGAGGTGAGGATCAGCAGCATCATCATGCCGCCGCCGGCTCCGACGAAGCCGCAGATGAAGCCGACGATCACGCCGCACACCACCGACTGCACCGCCCGCTTCTTGGCGCTGACGCTCTGCATGGCCTCCTTGGTGGTCATCACCGGCCGGACGATGAACTTCACACCCAGCAGGAAGGTCATTACCACGGAAAAGCTCCCCATGGTGGCCGAGGGGACGATACTGGCGATGTAGCTGCCCACCACGGTAAAGGCCAGCACACTGGCCATCATAATAAGCCCATTGCGAATGTCCAAATTTTTGTTCTTCCCGTAGGTATAGGCAGATACGGCGCTGGCCAGCACGTCCGAGGACAGGGCGATGCCCACCGCCAGATACGGGTCCATGTCCAGAAAGGTGATGAGCATGGGACTGATGACGGCGGCGGCGCTCATCCCGGCGAAGCCGGTGCCAAGACCGGCCCCCATCCCGGCGAAAAAGCAGACGAGTACAGTGATCAAAATGTGCATGGAAACCTCCCAAATTGCGAAACATACAAGCGATACGCCCCATTGTAAAGCACTCCCCGGCAAAGTCAACGGGGAAGATTTTCCGGTGTATTAGAAAATAGACAAAACCTACTTCTGCGAAGAATTACTCCCCGGCGGTTCCGCCGGGGAGAAGCACGTCAAACCTTGTAAATGGTGTCCTGCTTGCCGAAGGCGTTCAGGGCCTGCACCACGGTGCTCTCGGACTCCTGCGTGTAGGGCAGCAGCACCAGCATGGGTTGGTGGAAGGTCAGTACGATGACCTCCTGGCTGATGATGCAGCAGTCCCACTGCTCCCATGTGAACCGCTCCGTGTGGTCGGAGGCGTTCCACTCCCGGATACCGGAGGCGGTGAAGGTGACGGTGCCGTCGGGACGGTTGTCCTTCCGGAACTGCGTCCAGGACTTGCGGTAGCCCATGCGGCCCGCCTGATAGGTCCAGAAGGTCACCAGCGACATCACCAGACACAGGAAGAACAGCCCCTTCAGCTTGGCATGAAAGGCCCAGACCAGCACAGCGGCCAGCGCCGTCAGCACCGCAAAGGCGATGCACTGGAACAGCAGGCGGCGGCAGGTCTCCGTGAAGGACTTGACCTTGACGGTCCCGCCCCGCTTCAGGATGTTGCGGCGGCCCGCCAGCCCCTGAGCCACGTCAAACAGCCTTGCCGGATCCTCCGGCAGGTGATAGTGCAGCTCAAAAAACTGGGACATGGCGCTTAACCCTGCTGCAGCGCCTGCTCCAGCGCTGTGGCCAGCTGATCGGGACAGGAGGTGGGCTTGAAGCCGCACTGGATGCCCCTCATCCGGCGGATGGCCTCCTGAGCGTCCATGCCCACCACCAGACGGCTGATGCCCTGCAGGTTGCCGTTGCAGCCGCCCTCTACCCGGACGGCCTGAATGGTGTGGTCGTCGTTCAGCTCCACCGTCATCTTCCGGGAACAGACGCCCTTGGGGATATACGTATAGGTCATAGTGAAAAACTCCTTTGTGAATTGGTATCTGAAGGTCTTATTTTAGCAGAATTCGCAGAAAACTGCAAGCCCTCTCAACTGTTGCGGGAACATTTTTCGGCGTCGATGGCCAGCACCACCATCAGGGCGCACAGCCCATCCCGCCCGTCGGCCACGTCGATGACGTAGGTATCCGTCCAGTGGAGCAGCTCCTTGGAGATGGCGGCCACCTGCCGCTGCCCGTCTGTGATCTCGTACTCCCAGCCCATGAAGTCCCCCTCCACCTGCCAGCCGTTGAAGTCCAGCGTAAACAGCGGGCGCACGATGGTGAACTCCTTGCAGATGGTGCCGATGCAGGCGTCTCCCAGATACAGGTCGAACTTCGGCAGGAACGTCAGTACCCGCTGCTTCACCGTGGCGATGTGCCGCCCGTCTGCGTCCAGAATGTGCAGACAGTGACCCCAGGCCAGCTGCCCCTCCACCGTATACACCACATCGCCGGTGTCGTAGTCATAGATATCGTAGCTGTCAAACCACGAGAACAAGCGCTGCTTGAAATAGAGCTTCATATGTCGCACCTCCTTATATGACCTCAGTATACTGCAGTACCACCTGAAACACAAGGGTGTATAGCCCGCTCTCCACCGGCGCAGACTAAGGCGGAAGAAAAGGAGGCGCAGCCATGAACACAGAACCCACCAAGCCCGCACAGGAGGAAGAGGAGGACAGCCGGGTCCGCCAGATCGTGGACCTTGGCTCCTCCGTGGTGACCAACGACCACGGCACCGTCCACTGCCTTACCATCATCGGCCAGATCGAGGGCCACGGGCAGGCCCCTTCCGGCACCAAGACCACCAAATATGAACACGTCCTGCCCCTACTGGCCTCCATCGAGGAGTCTCAGGAGGTGGACGGCCTGTTGGTGCTGCTGCACACCATGGGCGGCGACGTGGAGGCGGGGCTGGCCATCGCAGAGATGATCGCCGGCATGACCAAGCCCACGGTGACGCTGGTATTGGGCGGCGGCCACTCCATCGGCATCCCGCTGGCGGTGGCCGGCAAGGTGACGCTGATGGCCCCCTCGGCCTCCATGACCATCCATCCCATCCGGATGTCCGGCCTGATGATCGCCGCTCCTCAGACCTACCACTATTTCGAGCGCCTGCAGGACCGTATCACCCGCTTTGTGGCGGCTCACTCCCATATCACCGAGGAGCGCTTCCGCCAGCTGATGCTCTCCAGCGGCGATATGGCCAACGACGTGGGCAGCATCGTCTACGGGGAGGAGGCCGTGGCCGAGGGTCTTATGGACCGGGTGGGGACTCTCTCCGATGCGCTGAACGCCCTGTACCGGCAGATGGAGCAGTGACCCCGCAAGCGCTGCACCATGCAGCTGCCCGCAGCCCCAGCCGCCGCAGCCACAGGCCGCAGCGGCCCGCAGCGCCTGCGACCTTTGACACCTGTACGCCGTTTCGCCCCAACACAAAAAAGGCGGGGCCGGACAACTTGTCCGGCCCCGCCTCTTGCTGCGTATTCGTGTGCGCTTATTTCTTCTCGCCGTGCCGCACGGCGTGGGCGCAGATGGCGGCAAAGGTCTCGTCGCTGATGTCGTGCTCGATCTTGCAGGCGTCCTCCTCCGCCACCTTGGGGTCCACCCCCAGAGTGATGAGGAAGCGGGTCAGAGTGTGGTGCCGGTCCAGCATACTGGCGGCAATGGCCATGCCGGAGTCCGTCAGGGTGATGAACCCCTCCCGGTCCATGGTGATATAGCCGTTCTCCCGCAGACGCTTGGTGGCGTAGCTGACACTGGGCTTGGTGACACCCAAATGCTCCGCCACATCGATGGAACGGATATAGCCGTGCTCCTGCTGCATCATCAGCATGGACTCCAGATAGTCCTGAGAGGATTTCTGTATCTTCATGGCAAACTGCACCAACCTTTTTCGGGTATTTCTTATAGGTTAACACAGACTAACCAAAAATGCAAGGAGAGAAAAAAATTTTCCAAATCCCCTTGACAAAGTGGGTTAGAGCGGTTAAACTTAGTCGATGGTTAGGGCAACTTAACTTTAATTTTGGCACAGAGGTTAGCGGGTGCTAACCGTTTGGTTGGGAGGAATGATGTGATGATGCCTTTGGCACTGGCCAACCCCGGCGAGGAGAATCTCATTCGGAAGGTGGGCGGAAGCCCGGAAGTAAAGAAGCATCTGGAGGATCTGGGCTTTGTAGCCGGCGGTACGGCTACGGTGGTGGCTACGCTGGGCGGCAATATCATCGTGAAGATCAAGGAATCCCGTATCGCCATCAGTGAAGAGATGGCACGGAAGATCATGATTTGACAAAAAAAGGAGAGAAAAGTATGAAAACACTGCGTGAGGTCAAGATCGGCGAGACCGTCAAGGTGGTAAAGCTCCACGGCGAGGGTCCTGTCAAGCGCCGCATCATGGACATGGGCATCACCCGCGGCACCGAGGTATTCGTCCGCAAGGTAGCCCCTCTGGGCGATCCCATGGAGGTCACCGTCCGTGGCTATGAGCTGAGCCTGCGAAAGGCCGACACCGAGATGATCGAGGTCGAGTAAGTGTCCCGTTGCGGATGGAGCGAACCCGGCCTTCATAGGCCCTGATTTTTGTTAGTGATAAGTTAGAGAAATCAAACCAAAAGGAGCAAGCATCAATGGAGAAGCAGATCAAAATTGCCCTGGCGGGCAACCCGAACTGCGGTAAGACCACGCTGTTCAATGCGTTGACGGGCTCGAACCAGTTTGTTGGTAACTGGCCCGGTGTTACCGTGGAGAAGAAGGAAGGCAAGCTGAAGAAGCACGAGGATGTGGTCATCATGGACCTGCCCGGCATCTACTCCCTGTCTCCCTACACGCTGGAGGAGGTGGTGGCCCGTAACTACCTGATCGGTGAGCGGCCCGACGCCATCCTCAACATCATCGACGGCACCAATCTGGAGCGTAACCTCTACCTGACCACCCAGCTTACCGAGCTGGGCATCCCCGTGGTCATCGCCATCAACATGATGGATGTGGTCCGCAAGAACGGCGACCAGATCAACACCGGGGAGCTGTCCCGTGAGCTGGGCTGCCCGGTGGTGGAGATCTCCGCTCTGAAGGGTACCGGCGTCATGGAGGCCGCCGAGGCCGCCGTGGAGGCTGCCAAGAACGGCAAGACCATCCCCATGCACACCTTCTCCGGTCCCGTGGAGCATACCATTGCCCACATCGAGGAGGCCGCCGTACATACCATGCCCGAGGAACAGCAGCGCTGGTACGCCATCAAGATCTTCGAGCGTGACGACAAGGTGCTGGAAAAGCTCAGCATCCCCGCCGACGTGATGCAGCACATCGAGACGGACATTCAGGCCGCCGAGAAGGAGCTGGATGACGATGCCGAGAGCATCATCACCAACGAGCGCTATGTCTACATCGCCGAGATCATCAAGGGCTGCTACAAGCAGAAGCGCAAGGGTCAGCTCTCCGCCTCCGATAAGATCGACCAGATCGTCACCAACCGCTGGCTGGGCCTGCCCATCTTCGCTCTGGTGATGTTCCTTGTGTACTGGATCGCCATGGTGGCCGTGGGCGCCCCCGCTACCGACTGGGCCAACGACGGCCTGTTCGGCGACGGCTGGCACCTGCTGGGTATCGGCTCCAAGGCCTATAACGAGGTCAACGACGAGTACACCGCATCCCTGCAGGCTGTGGAGGCCTTTCTGGGCATCGAGATCGATCCCGAGGCCGATGACTTTGATCCCTCTGCCGTCACCGCTCAGATGAACGGCTTCACCGCCAGCAGCAACGCCACCGCTACCGTGGATGTGGAGGATGAGGAGACGCTGGCCATCAACACCATGACCGCCTACTACGACGCCATCCCCGAGGGTGCCGACGAGGACAGCACCGTGGGTGTCACCTATGTGGACGCCGTGGCCTACCTCAACGAGAACGGCTTTGACGCCCCCGATCCCGCCGACTACGGCGTGTGGGTCCCCGGCGTGCCTGTTCTGGTGGAGAGCGGTCTGGAGTCTGCCGGCGCAGCCGATTGGCTCAGCGGCCTGATCCTTGACGGTATCGTGGCCGGTGTCGGCGCCGTGCTGGGCTTCGTGCCTCAGATGCTGGTGCTGTTCCTGATGCTGGCCTTCCTGGAGGCCTGCGGCTATATGGCCCGTATCGCCTTCGTTCTGGACCGTGTGTTCCGCAAGTTCGGCCTGTCCGGTAAGTCCTTCATCCCCATGCTCATCGGCGTGGGCTGCGGCGTACCCGGCATCATGGCCTCCCGTACCATCGAGAATGAGCGTGATCGTCGTATGACCATCATGACCACCACGTTCATCCCCTGCGGCGCCAAGGTCCCCTTCATCGCCATGATCGCCGGCGCCATCTTCGGCGGCAGCGCATGGGTTTCCACCTCCGCTTACTTCATCGGCATGGCCGCCATCATCATCTCCGGCATCATGCTGAAAAAGACCAAGATGTTCGCCGGCGACCCCGCTCCCTTCGTCATGGAGCTGCCTGCCTACCACTGGCCCACTCTGGGCAACGTCCTGCGCTCCATGTGGGAGCGTGGCTGGTCCTTCATCAAGAAGGCCGGTACCATCATCCTGCTGTCCACCATTTTCGTGTGGTTCACCACCTACTTCGGCTGGGTGGACGGCACCTTCCGTATGCTGGATGAGTCCGAGATCGACTCCTCCATTCTGGCTGCCATCGGCGGCGCTATCTGCTGGATCTTCAAGCCTCTGGGCTGGGGCAACTGGCAGGCGACCGTGGCCTCCATCACCGGTCTGGTGGCTAAGGAGAACATCGTGGGTACGCTGGGTATCCTGTACGGCGGCGGCGACGGCACCGTGTACCAGAACATCGCTCAGGCCTTCACCGGCATCACCGGTTACAGCTTCCTGGTGTTCAACCTCCTGTGCGCCCCCTGCTTCGCTGCCATCGGCGCCATCAAGCGTGAGATGAACAACCACAAGTGGACTTGGTTCGCCATCGGCTATCAGTGCGGCTTTGCCTATCTCGTCGGCCTGATGATCAACCAGTTCGGCAACGCCTTCACCGGCAGCCTGAACATCATCGGCCTGATCGCTGCTCTGGCTGCGCTGGCCCTGATCGTCTATATGCTGGTCCGCCCCTACAAGGAGGCCACCAAGCTCAGCGCCAAGGTGTAAGCAGCCGATCCATCTTTTCACATCGGTACGCAAGGCCAGCGGTTCCGTCTCCTTCGGGAGACGGGACCCACGCCGCCCTATCGGGTCGGTGTTCCAACATTTTCCAAGTATTTTTGAAAAGGAGTGAGTTTCCATGCTGCAATGGATCAGCGAGAATGTAGGCACCATTTTGATTTGTATGGGACTGATCGTCATCGTAGCGTTGATCGTCCGGAGCCTGATCCGGCAGAAGAAGCAGGGGAAGTCCTCCTGCGGGGCCGGATGCGCCCACTGCGCCATGCACGGCCAGTGCCATAAGGACTGACGGGCGCAGAAAATGCCATAAGGGAAGGGACACGGAAGCACCCCGTGTCCCTTTCTGCCCCTTCGCAGACCCGGAAAATGTCATCCAAATGACAACAAAGAGGCTCTTGCCCATAGGCGAGAGCCTCTTTGTTGCCCTGACAGAAGGGGAAAATAGACGCATCGTCGGTCGCCGCCATGCAGCGTTGCCGGAGCGGAGATACGTCCGGACAGGGGAGGAGCGTATCCCCCTCCATAGCGCCCTCAAGGGGGCATCGTATTTTGCACGGCAAACACTTCTTCTTACCCACCGCCCTCTGAACAAAAGGCTGGCCCCCGCTGCGTGCGGGGGCCAGCCTTTTTAGCTTATGCGCTTATGCCTTTACAGGCTGTGCGTCGGAAGGCTTCCCTTATCCACGGCGCTTCTTGCCAACCAGCAGGGCCGCACCGGCCACCGCCGTGATCCCCATCAGGGAGACCCACAGCACCAGACGGCTCTCGTCGCCGGTGGCGGGCTTGGTGGGATCGGCGGGCTGATCGGGCTTGCCGGGCTGATCGGGCTTGCCGGGATCCACGGGATTCAGCTCAGCGCCGCAGGTATCGCACTTGCCGTCCTTGTCCGCATCCGTATGGCCGGTGGCGGGGAGTACACGGGTCTCCGTCTCGCCGCAGGGGCAGGTGCGGGTCTCCACGCCGTCCCCGGTGCAGGTGGCGGGAGTGGTGACCTCCCACTCACCGAACTGGTGGGTGTGGGCGGTGCAGATGATGTCGGCACGGTTGCTGATGCGGATACGGGGCGCCATAGCGGTGCCGTCGGCCAGCACAAAGGTGTTGTCGTAGGAGGCCAGACCCGTGGCGGAGATCTCGCAGCCCTGCTCCAGGTTCTTCACCTCGTCGTTGGGGCAGATGTAACCGTCGATGAACACACGGGATACCACACCGGCGCTGTCACGGACCAGAATGGTCTGCACCAGACCGTTGGCCATCTCGATGCCCACCACATAGCCCTTCAGGGTGATGAGCTGGCCCAACACGGAGCTGTCGTTGACCTGGGTGGAGGTGACCTCTCTGGGGGTCACGGCCTCACCCTCGCCCAGCTTGACGATGTCGGTGACAGCCAGCTGGTGCTCGCCCTGATAGGAACTGGTGGTGCCGGACACACGCACCCGGTCGCCGATCTTGAAGTCGCCGGCCACAGGGAAGCAGTTGATGCCGCCGGTCTCGTCCTGCACATAGATGCAGTCGAAGAAGGCCGTCTCCTTGTCATAGCCGGAGGCGTTGGAGGTGACCACGCCCTCGATGGTGTACTTGTAGCCATCCTCGGTCTGGGCCTGTACCTCAGCGATGGGCGTGATCTGCACGGGGTTGATGAGCCGCAGCAGATTCTCGCAGATCTTGTAGTTGGAGTAGTTCTTCTCGGAGCCGTTGTCGCTGATGCTGGCCTGCACCTCAAAGTTGGACATGAAGGCCGCACCGGAGACCACCACCATGCCACGGCCCTCCAGCTGCTCGGTGGCCATGACCATCAGGCGGCTGTCGTTTTCGGCAAAGGCATACTTGGGCGTACCGGCGCCGCCCAGACCGTCCTGATCCACGTCCACGGAGTAGGTGGTGGCATGGCCATACACCACGGGGGACACGGTGGTGGGCAGAACGGAGGTGGCATTGCCGCTTGCGTCCACGGCATAGATGGAAGCGCCGCCGTAGTGGCTGAAGCGCTCGGTGTAGAGCTTGTCATAGGGATGGTCGGGATCGACCTCCACGCCGTCCATCAGGGGGTTGTCCATGTTGTAGGAGCTGAAGTACAGCCGCCACTTATCCACGCCGTCGGCGGCGCTGCGAACGTCGTCATAGGTGGCGTCGTCGCTGATGCGGAGGCTGGAGCCCAAGGCCGCCAGCACCTCATTCTGGGTGGCTGCCATGTGCTTGATGGCGGGGTTGCTCTGAATGACGTCGTAGTTCTCGTAGTTGTCGGACCAGCCCGCCAGAATGACGGTGCCTCCGGCTGCGTTGAAGGCGTCGATGGCCGCCAACTCGTCAGCGCTGTACGTCTTGGGATCGGCCTGAGCGGCCTCCAGACGGCGGCTGGGAGCGGTGAGGATCAGAGCCTTGAACTTGGGATTGCCGCAGGCGGCAATAAGCTCCTCGCTGGAGTTCAGCTGCACGGTCCGGACGCTGTACTCAGCGGCCAGATTGCCGAAGTTGCCCATGGAATCCTTATAGTTGCCCGCCACATACTCGTTGTAGTGGGAGGCGTCGATGCCGATGTACACCAGTGCATCCGCATTGAGCACATCCAGATCGATGGTCTTGGTGAAGGTGTACTCCTTGCCGTTCTGCTCCACCACGGCGGTGACCTGAACGGTGAACACACGGGCGGCGGTGGGGGTGTAGTGGAAGGAGACATCCAGCGTGCTGCTCTTGCCCAGCGTGTAGCCCTTGTCGCCCTCGCCCTTGTCCACACCGATGACGGTGCCGCCGATGGTGTAGGTCAGGGACTTGATGGTGGCATCGGTGTCCTCGCTGTTGAAGAGGGTGGTGGTCAGGGTCAACTCCTCGTCGGTGACGGGGGTGGCGGTGCCGCAGACCATGTTGGAGATGCCCAGCTTCAGGCTCTCACCCACCCACACGGGGGAGGTGACCGCCAGATCGCCGTCACCCTCGGTGACACGGATGAAATAGTAGCTGTAATCCGGATCCAGCGTCACGGACAGGCTGCCCTGATTCAGCTCGGCGGGGTCGGACCAGGTGTGGACCACCTTGCCGGAGTTGACCACCACCTCCACCTTGGAGATGGAGTCGCTCTTGTCGGGATCGTTGACCGTGACCTCCAGATTCAGCTTCTCGGGGACCTCGGTGATGCTGGAGCCCATCATCTGACCGTTGACGGTGTAGCCCAGCTCCAGGTTCTTATCCTCGGTGGCGTACATCCGCAGGGCCCGGATGGCCTCGTAGATGCCATCTTCGGTGAAGTTGTCGGTGAGGATAACGTCACGGGCGTCGTTGGCATTGCCCCAGCGGCCCTTGTGGTTGTCCTGGTTGTTGGTGGGAGCCAGATGCCAGCCCTTATCCAGCGCCATGATGTACTGCTCATAGCTGGGATAGTAGCCGCCGGCGCCGATCTGGCCCTCGCCGTTACCCACCTCCACCATATACATACGGCTGTCAATGACGGGATCCCAGTAGGAGAAGTCACTGAAGTTGCCGAAGGTGGTGCCGGGATGGTTGAACTGGCTGATGGAGTCCACGCCCTCGGCCTGACTCAGCAGAGCGTAGTAGGCCTTCATACCGGCGTCGTCGGGCTTGTTGTTGAGGGTGGTGTTGTTGCGGGAGACCACGCCGGGGGTATTGAAGGTGTTGATGTGGCCGGGGCCGCCGGACCATGTCATCTCGAAGCCGCCCAGCGCCACCATGGAACCGGCGTTCTCGGCGTTGAAGGCATCGATGGTGCTCTTATAGGTGCTCCAGCTGTGGTTGGCGTCGGAATCCTTCACCAGAGAGGTGTCATACAGAGCGCCCTCCACGTTAGCATTGGTCTTGGAGTCGAAGTAGTTGGAGTGGTCGGTGAAGGCTACGAACTGCACGTTGGCGCTGGCGGGGATGCTCTTGATGTAGTCCAGCGCAGAGGTCAGCGTACCGGAGCCGTCGGAATACTGGGTGTGGCTGTGAAGCTGACCGAAGTACAGCTGATACTGGGTCTTGCCCACGGTGAAGAACCAGTTGAAGCTGGCCTCCTTGCCGTCGGCACGCTTGGCGGTGACCACCACCTCCGTGCGGCCGTCGGTGAGGTCGGCAGCGGGCGTGTAGGTGACACGACCATCGGCATACACAGCATCCACAGTCTTGCCGTTCACCGTCATGGTGATGGTGGGCTCCGTCCCGGCATTGGCCAGCGCCACAGAGATGGCGGGCCGCTTGTCGCTGCCGGTCTGAGAACCCCGCATGGGCGTGGGATCGGAGAACACCGGCTCGTCCTTCACGGGGATCTCCACCGTGCGGGTGATGGCCTTGCCCTGATTGTCCACGCCGCTGATGGTTACGGTGAGTTTGTCGCCCGTCACCTTCTCCACGGGGATGGTGACGGTGTAAACACCCTCCTCCTCGGTGACAGTCAGGGCCTCGCCCGCCAGCGTGGCGGTCATGTCGCCCTTGACACCGAAGGGAGCATCCACGGTGAAGCTAAAGGTGTAGGCCTGCCCCACATAGGCGTCATACAGGTGGTCGATGACCACGGCGGGCATATTCACGATGCCGCCGGTCAGCTCCGTCCCCTCCGCCACGGGATAGAAGGAGAAGGAGTAGATGGTGTAGTCCAGATCACCGGTGGAGCTGTACATACTGTACACCTTGAAGCTATCGCTGTAATACTCCAGCCACTGGCTGTATTTGCCGTTATACTTGGCGGTGCGGCTCTCCATTTCGTAGCCGCCCACATTGCCGGAGCACTCCCGGACCAGCCAGTCGGCGTCCTCGCTGGCGGTGAGGGAATAGAAGGCGTTGTTGCCGGTGCCGTTGGCGCACAGATAGCCGTAGGTGTCGTTGCGGAAGCGATAGTACTCGCCGCTGCGCTCCACGGTAAAGACCACGGCGCCGTTGGAGCAGACAGCCTTGCCGTTGGCAATGGTGGCGGCCGCCTTGTTGATGGCGGGGCTGTCGGTGTTGTCATTTTGCTCCGCCAGAACCGCCTCAGCGTTCTGGTTGTAGATGACCACCTCATCGCCGGCCTGAGGCAGCTGGCCGGGGGTGGGAGGCGTCACGTTGGTGACATAGTCGCTGCTGGCGCCGTTGCGGAGCTGATAGGTGCCGTTATAGGCGGAGCAGCAGGCGTACAGGGCCGTGACATCGGCCTCAGTAGTATTGGCGGGCAGCGGCACACCCTTGAAGAGCTTGGTGCTGCCGGTGGCGTCGGTGACGGGGGTGCTGCCGGAAGCGTTGTAGGTACCCAGCGTCACGTCCGTGATGTAGACGTACTCACTGAGATAGTCGGCGCCCATCTGGGAGACGGTGATCTCCTGTGCGGGGATGGCCTCCACGCCGGCCTTTACCACCTCCATGGCAGGGGACTGCATCTGAGGCACGCCGCCGTAGAGGCTGACGGTGCCGGTGACCTTCACCACGTCGCCTACCTTATAGTTGGCGTGGTTGGCGTAATCATAGACCTGGAAGCCGTAGATCTCACCGCCGATGACGTCCTCCAGAATGATGGAGTTGATGCTGGCAGCGCCGTTATAGGCGTTGCCGTAGTGATACACCACCTGACCCACCACGGAGACATTTTCGGTCTTGGTGGTGATGGCCCCGGCCTCCTTGACGGTGAGCGTCCCGTCGGGGATCATGTCGTCCGTAATGGGGTCATTGACGGAACCGGCGGCCCGGATCTCGTCGGCAACGGTATTCCGCAGCTGCAGGGTACCGTTGTTGGTGCCCACGGCGGCGGTAACATCTACCTTGTCGCCCACGGCAAAGGCCCAGCTGTCGCCGTTCTTGGGCAGAACTGCCTTATAGAGCTGGATGGTCTTGCCGTCGGCATCCTTGAAGGTGACGTTGGGGTTGGCGTACTGACCGTTGTTGTCGTAGATCTCAGTGATCTCCAGCCCCTTCAGCTGCACATAGGTACACACATCGTCGGCGGTCAGGGCGGCGATGGTGGTGGGTTTGGCGTTCAGGGTCAGGCCGCTGGACTTGACGAAGGTGCCGCTGCCCAGCTGCGCCATGCCCCTGAACTCGGCCCGCTTGCCGGTACCGATGATGGTGTCGCCCAGAGCGATCTCATCGGTCTTGGCGGCCAGCCGCAGACAGATAGCACCGGTGGCGTCCTGCAGATAGTAGTTCTGGCCGTCCACCAGTGTCACAACGCCCTTGACGGTGAACTCGGTGTCGGTGGCGCCCTCCAGCGCCGTGCGGATGGGTACGGTGGCGGGCTCCTCCGGATCAGGCTCCGGGGTGGCGTCCACGTACTGCTTCTCCTGCGTCAGCTTGTAGAAGGTCATGCCGAAGTCCGCTTCCTTCAGCCGGTCAGTGCTGGTGCAGTAGGCGGTAAACTCGGTGAACTTGGCGAAGTATTCCAGGTAGACCTTGCCGTACTGCCCGGTGACGCCGTTGCCGGAGAGGTAGTAGGAGGCGTTCTCGGCATTGCAGGTCTCCACATCCCAGCGAGTGGCGCCCTTGGCGGCCACGTTGAGATGGAACTTGCCATTATTTTCACCCAGCGTCAGGGTCTTGTCGTTCTGGGTGAAGGTATAGGTGCCGTCATCGTTGGCGGTGACATCCCAGACCAGCGCATCCATGGCGTTGGCGGTGAGCACATCCTTTTCCACCGTGGCGGCCACGGGGGTCAGGTAGTAATTGCCCATCACGGTGGAGCTGACGGCAAAGCCGTTGCCGGCGTTGAAAATGACCGCCTTGTCGCCGCCGGTGAGGGCAGCGGTCTTGACGTACTTGTCTACCAGACGATAGGCCTTGTAGGTGAACACGACCTCCTGACTGTCGGTCATGCCGTCCTTCACAGCCTTGACGGTGATGGTGCAGGAGGCGGTGATGGTCACAGGGCCGGTGTAGTCCTGATAGGCGCCGTCATCCACCTTGTACCGCAGGGTGGCATCCGCCGTCTTGCAGGCAAAGGCCACGGTGTCGCCCACCTTCACATCGCCGGAGGCGGTACCGGTGGGGGCAGCTACCTGCTCCAGCCCGCCGCCCAGCTTATAGAGGGTGAAGTGGCAGGGGTAGCCGCCGGGAGACTTGGTAATGGTTTCATTTTTGTAAGCACGGAACTTGTTCTGGGCGCTGGCGTTGCTGGCCAGCTTGACCGTGTCATCGCCCTGTCCGGCGAAGGTAAAGGTCCCGTCGGTGGCATCGAAATCCACGGCCCACCGGTAGCTGCCGCTTTTAATGCCATTGTTGTTGCCGCCTTTGGGAGCAATGGCCTTGCCGTTGGCGTCGCTGAGAATGGTACCATTCTTGTCCACGGTCAGCGTCCAGACGCCGCCTGTGGGATCAATGACCTGATCGTTGGCAGCTGTCACGGCCACTGCCGTGACCCATGTGCCGTCCAGCACACCGGGGGCGTAACCGTTGTTGGCTACCATCACATACTCGCCGGTGACCAGTTCATCGGCGGACGTGACCTTGGTGTAGGTCTTTGTCGCTGATTCGTCTGCCAGAACTGCTGTGGGCAGCAGCGAGAGCAGCATCATCAGCGACAGCAGCACGGACATGATCCGACTGCTGAGTCCTCTCTTCTTCAATGAGATCCCTCCTGTTCAATATTACACGTTTACACGGCGGCCTGCTTCTGTCCTTCCGTTCCCCCCGGAGATAGTACAAAGCCGCCTGAGCCGCATCCGGCGGGCAGACGACCTTCCACAAGCTATCCTGTTTTTGGCACGGAGGCAGCGTCAAGGGCTCCGATCAGCCGAAACAGGCAGACTGTGGGGGATACCGTTGAGCAAAGACAAACCTTTCGTGTATCGTGCTGCCGGTCAAAACCGTGTACGCCGCTTTTGGCCGTACATACCGCCTTTGGCCGATGGTAACAGTCTATCATAAGGGGACACAAATGGCTACCCCTTTTTCAATGATTTTGTCAGAAACGTGCAATAAGTTTGTATAATATCTGCAAAGTCTATTGACAGATGTAGCTGACTAGTGAACACTATTGACATCAGGGGCGGAAGTTGCTATGCTGTAACCAAATATCATTGACGGAGGAAACGCCCATGAAGCGGAAGAAGGGGAATGCGGACCGGCTGACAGCCGGGGCCTGGTGGAGCAGGAACCGGTGGAGCTGCGTCATTCTGGCGGCGGCGCTGGTGCTGTTCATCGTCGTGCGGATGGCGGCTGTGACCTTTGAGCAGCCCCAGCCCCGAGGGGATGAATATGCCGAGTACGAGACCGGCGTCGTTACGGATATCCTGTCGGACAATACCGAGGCAGATGCCGTGGCTGACGGCGGCTATCGAGGGGAGCAGCTGCTGCTGGCGCAGGTGCGCTCCGGCCAGTACAAGGGCGAGACCATGCAGGTGTATAACTATGTGGGGCCGCTGTACGGCCAGCCCCTGAAGGTGGGGCAGCGGGCGGTGCTGCTGATCTCCACTTATAGCGACGGCAGCCATACCGCCACGGTGTACGAGTATGACCGGGCGGTGGGTCTGGCGGTGACCGTGGGCCTGTTCCTGCTGGCAACGGTGCTGGTGGGCGGCAAGGTGGGAGCCAAGTCTCTGGTGGCGCTGGCAGTGACGCTGGTGTGCCTGTTCTGGATCCTGATCCCCCTGCTGATGAAGGGAGCGCCCACGCTGCTGACGGTGTTTCTGACGTGCGCCTACATCACCGTGGTGACGATGGTGATCTTGGGCGGCGTGTGCCGCAAGACGGTGTGTGCTGCGCTGGGTACGGTGGCCGGTACGGCGCTGGCGCTGCTGTTCGGCCTGCTGTCTCAGAGCCTTCTGCGGATCGACGGTCTGCGGCTGACGGATGTGGAACCGCTGCTGCAGCTGCGGCAGACGGGTACGCCCTTGGGCCTGCGGGGCCTGCTGGTGGCGGGGGTAGTCATCAGTGCGCTGGGCGCCGTGATGGACGTGGCCATGAGCATCTCCTCTGCGCTGACGGAGGTACATACCGTGGCCCCGGACCGGGACGGCCGGGCTCTGTTCCGCTCCGGTATGAATATCGGCCGGGATATGGTGGGTACCATGACCAACACCCTGATCCTGGCATTTTTGGGCAGCGGCCTGTCCTTCATCATCTATCTGTATTCGCTGGGGCTGGATCCCCGGCAGCTCATCAGCTCCCCCTATATGGCCACGGAGGTCATCAGCGGCATCGCCAGCAGCATCGGCGTCATTCTGGCGGTCCCCCTGACGGCGCTCATTACCTCGTTCATTTTGGTGAAGGATAAAAAATCGTCCAAGCACCAGACGGATAATGCCCCCGGAAATAAGAAAATGCCGACATGATATCGTCTCTGGAAAAACGAATACCGGCAGAACTGAAAACCGTAAAAAAGCAGGCGGGGAAGGCAATTTTGCCTTCCCCGCCTGAGACTACCCCCAAAGCGAGAACCTTTCGTCAACGGGGCGGAAGGGTGTGTGCGGGAAACCCGGGAAGGGTGTCCTGCACGATGATGATCACCATTTTTCAGAGCTTTTTGAAGCTCTGAAAAATGCCTCAGCGTGGCGAAAAGACCTTTTCGACACGCTGAGGCGGGGAAGGCAATTTTGCCTTCCCCGCCTGCTTGCCGCCGGATGCGGCTGTACAGGAGGAGAGCTCACCTGCTTGCGGCGCAGGGAGGAATGACCTATACACCTCCCAGTATATACGAAATTCGGAGAAATGGCAATGTTTTTCCGGAAAAATTTTCCTGCTGGGAGCATGAATTTTTTGAATATTTCGCATAGAGAAAATACTGAGGCGCAGAAGGGCCACAGAGCCGCTCCGGATTTTTCGATGCTGGCAGCGTGGCGGCATCAGGGAAAAGTGGCAGCAAAAATCGAATCGTATCAGAAGATGAAACGGTATCGAGAAAATCAGGAAGCAGCGGGAAATCAGGCGACGGCGGAGAAGCCGGGTGGTTTCGGAAAAGCAAAAGGCGGAGGGGGGACCCTACTGGGTCCCCCCTCCGCCTTTACAGAAAGAGAGATGCGCTATTTCAAGGGGCCTTGCCGCCGAAGGGCTTTGCTGCCAAGGGGCTACGCCGCCAAGAGGCTGTGCCGCCAAGGGCTTTTATCGCCTAAGAGGAGCGCTGCGAAAGGGGGGAATCAGGCCCGGTACCTCTTGCCGAGAACCAGAAGGGCTCCGGCCAGAGCGGCCACGGTCATGAGGCTCAGCCACAGACCCATGGCGGCTCCGTCAGCGGTGTTGGGGCTGTCGGTGCCGTTATTGCCGGTATTGCCGCCGCTGTTGGCGTTGGGATCGGCGGCGCCGCAGACGGTACACTTGCCGTCCTTGTAGCTGTGGTCGGCGGCGGGGATGACCTCGCCGGTCTCGCCGGTCTCGCCGCAGACGGTGCAGACCTTATCGCCGGTGTAGCCGGGCTCGGTGCAGGTGGCAGGGGTCTCGGTGCGGGTGGTGTGGTCGTGATCGCAGGTGACCTCCACGGCGATAAGGGCGTAGATGGTGTCCAGCTGCTGCGGCGGGGGGAGGGGGGCCTCCTGATACTGGCCCACGGCGGAGATGATGTCCCGCAGCCGCTGCTGGGGTGTGTGGCCTGTATATTTATAAGCTTTTTCGCCGCCGGGGCGAACATAATCCCAGACCAGAAACCATGCCAGACAGGTGTTGCTGCCGGAGAGAGGAGTGAACAGGAATTGCAGCGTCTCCTCGTCCTCTGACAGGTGCTCCAGCAGGTACTCCTCTGCGGCGGCGATATGGCGCACCTGCGGCACCAGCTCCCGCTCCGGGATGCCGTAGGTGTCGCAGATGCGGACGGCCTCTGTGACGGCGGTGCAGTATTTTTCCTCCGTGGGGGTGTAGTGGCGCTCCAAGGCCACCAAGGCCTCTACGCCGTATGCATTGGCCTCCTGATAGATGAAACCCATAAAATCCTCCAGAAAATTTGATGGAGATAGAAACGTTTTAATTATTCTGCAATGTATTGTACCCCCACTTCTGGCGCTGCGTCAAGCATAGGGACTTCCTCTGAGGGCATAGGCTGGCAGAAAAGGAGGGATCTGTATGCTGTCTGCGGCGTTGCTACTGCTGTCCAACAGCCTGTTTTTGTCCCTGCGTCTGACGGGGAATCCCGGTTCGTTCCCCCGGCCGCTGCCGCCGGAGGAGGAGCGGGCGTGTCTGGAGCGGTGGGCGCAGGGGGATCTGGAGGCCCGGAATCGGCTGGTGGAGCACAATCTCCGGCTGGTGGCCCACATCATCAAGAAATACTATACACAGGCGGACAATCAGGAGGATCTGATCTCCATCGGCACCATTGGACTCATCAAGGCCGTCAACACCTTCCGGGCAGACCGGGGCATCAAGCTGGCTACTTATGCGTCGAGGTGCGTTGAAAATGAGATCCTCATGTACTTCCGCTCCCAGCGGAAGCTGCAGGGGGAGGTGTCCCTGTCTGACGCCATCGACACGGATAAGGAAGGGGGCTCGCTGTATCTGCTGGACGTAGTGGGGGCCGACGACACCATGCTGTCGGACCTGCAGGACCGGGAGGAGCAGCTATTGCTGCGGCGCTTGGTGCGGGACTGCCTGACGGAGCGGGAGGCGGACATCATCCGGAGGCGATACGGGCTGGAGGGGCATCCGCCCCAGACCCAGCGGCAGGTGGCGGCGGTATACGGCATCAGCCGCAGCTATGTATCCCGCCGGAACTAATGTAAGTGATGCCCGGAAATCCTTGAAAATCAAGGGCTTTCCGGGCATCGGGCATGTTAGGGTAGCGCCGCCGTTATTGTAAGCGGTGGCAAAAAATTAAGGTAAGCGGCCGTTCATCAAGTAAAATAGTTATATTAAATAAGATTCATCGGCGAGTACTTCAAGAATTTCTGCTCGATCTTCACCATTGAGGGAATCTGGGAAAATTTCATATAACACAGTTTTTCCGTAAATACTTGAAAAATCCAGTTTTTCATTATCTCTTTCGTGGAAAAACACATCTTCAGGACTATGTTGGATAAAACCATAGTTATAACCATTTCGATCACGTCTCGCTTTTACTATACGCCCTCTGAGCACCAAAGGTTGAGGATTATCGTATTCAATTTTGTCTAAATTGCCTCCTCGAATAAATGTCAATAAGAATTTTGTAAAGGCGGGGTTATCTTTTATACCGTGTCGATATTGCTGTCCACGTTTCCTTACCCATTCTGCAATTGCTTTTTGCAATTTGGAAGAGCTTTCTTGAATGGCCGCTGTGTATGTAGTGTCGTCAGAAACGATTTCTAATATTTTGTTACAGTAAGCATCTATCTTTTTACTATCGTTAATACTTGGACAAACTCCAGCAATCAATTCACTGACGATAAGAAGTAAGTGGTGCTTATGGTTATCCAAAGCTCGAACAATTTTTTCGTCGCGTTTTAGCTTTTCAAAATTTAAACACATTAGTGCAGCGGTATAATATGGATACAAAGATTGACCATCCACATAGATACTGTTCTTATACTTTTTGAGGAGAATTGCTTCGTGAGAAGTGCCAAAATGAGGAGATTGCATAAACACACTAACAAAGCTTTGAGTAAGGGTTTTTAAGCCAATAATTCGAGTGGAGGGAATTTTGTTGTCTCGAGCATATTGTCGAGAACGTCGCTCATAATAAATTCTATTAGGCGTACCATCAGTTTGAATAACTGTGAAAAACTCCTCAAGATTTTTATGGAAGTCTCGTGTTGTTTCAAACGCTTCGTTATAAACAACATTTTGGCTATTTGTGCCTCTAATAATTGCGCTTGTAACTTCATCTTTTTCGGTAGCAATTATTTTTGCCAGAAGAGTTACTTTAGAAAGATCCAAGCCTTGCATATATGCGTCAAACAAGACATTACATGTTTGACATCCGTTTACAATTTGTGGATTTGATAGGGTGATTTTTCGATTGCCAGTACGCACACTGGTACATACAATTGTGATACCATTATTTAAAAGGGCGAAGTTGCTGGGCGAGTTTTGGATGGTATTCATTATGTCTGCGTTAATATCTGTGTTTCCCTGATAGTCGCGCACATTGTCTGTGAATAAAGATTGTCTAAGCATCTGCTCATCTGTGGTAACCATTTTGATAAGTTCTGGAGCAGCTAACAGAACAACCAGAGAGTTATTTACACCAGAAACTTCAGTGAGACTAAAGTCATCAATAACCGTCATAACGGCGGAGAATGAATTTTCATTTTCCCCGCACATCTTTTTTAGTTCTGTGTTGTCAATAAATTTGAAAAAAGCATCACTATAACTTTGGAGAGCGATAATATCTTGTTTAAGTTTATTGGTCTTGGCTTCGAAGTGCTTATTGTCTCGCCATTGTCCAAAAATAATATAATATATTCTAACAATTGGATTTCTTTTCCAACGCAGGATTATATCATCAGAAAAGAGGTAGTCTTTTAACTGTAAAATGGCTTCGATTTTTTCGTTGTGAGGTTCGTGATGTTCATCAGCTAAAAAATCAATAATACCATCAGCAAATTTTCCGTACTCACCAGAGTCGAGTTTATCTTTGTTTTTCGACTGGATAAATAAGAATTCAATAGAGATTTGCTTATTCAATTCAACCAGTTCGTCTATATCTTGCTTAGTAGATACAAATATCCCATTTACTTTAATTGCAAGACCATCAATACCCATATCATCGGCGCCGCCTACAGAGCATTCGTCTAAAATTACTTCCTCAGAGATTCCAACATCAGGCTGATGACTACGCAGAACGACATCGTTGACAAAAAGCTCAAACAGCTTGTCTTCAGGGATATTCGACAAAGCGTGATGGGTCTTAAATGAATTAATCCGAGCCTTTATCATAGGTTCAAATTGCATTGAAATATCCTCCTTTTCTTTAATTTATATAGGTTAGCTTGTATACCCAATGACCACACTCATAGCGTTTAACAAGTTTGCCATCTGCTACTATGCTTGCCAGAATCCGATTCGCCGTAGCAGCAGACACACCACATAGTGCCCGCACATCCGCATTCATAATAAACTCATGCGTCTCCAAAAACTTCTCCATCTGTTTCCAGCGCATGGTTGCCTTATCCATCGGCTCATCGCTCACTTCATCGCTCGTGTTAATTGCGTCGATGAGCGACGCTTTGATGGTAGAGAGCATGAACTCGATAAATACCGTGGACTCTCCGGCGTCGTTGGAGGCATTAATCGCTGCATAATATTTCGGTTGGCGGGCATGGATCATGGACTCCACCGGCAACCAGGCAAAGGCAGGATTCCACTTGGAGAGCAACAGCGTGTGCCACAGACGTCCGATACGACCATTACCGTCAGCGAAGGGATGGATCAGTTCCAGCTCGTAGTGGAACACGCAACTGCGGATCAACATGTGTATATCGCTGTTCTTAGCCCAGTCCAGCAGCTCCATTACCAAATCCGGCACATACTGTGGAAGTGTACCGAAATGTAGGACATGCCCTGCCTGATCAACTACCCCAACTGGGCGGGAACGGAATACACCGGATTCCTCAACCAAGCCTCGCATCATAATGCCATGTGCAGTCAGCAGATCATCCACAGAATAGGGGTCAAGCTCGTCCAACCGTTCGTAGATTTCATAGGCATTCTTGACTTCGGCAATATCCTTGGGCGGGGCCAGCACCTGCTTGCCGTTCAGAACTGCGGTGACCTGTTCTAAACTCAAAGTGTTCTGTTCAATGGCCAGAGAGCCGTGGATCGTCCGGATACGGTTTGTCCGCCGTAAAGTTGGGTTCGCAGACAGCTGATTGGTGGAAGTCAGCTTGCCCACCAGTTCGGCGATTTCCGCAATCTCATGGATCATCGTATTTGTAATTTCAAAAGGAGGTTTCTTATTCCTCATAGAAACACCTCATGCAAAAGATTCATTCGACCGTATTATACCACACATCGCTCATTTCATCAATCATTTTTGGTGACATGATTGAGTGATGGAGCGTATTGCTTATATAAAAATGAGCCCTGAGAGGCAACTCTCCGGGCCGTTTCAATTTAGATGGTTATTCTTCAATTCGAACCCATGCACAGATATCCCAAACTGATTTCGAGTCAAGCCGTTCATGCCCACTCGCATAAATCTGTAGAAAATAGATTTGCTGTGGCTCAAACGAGAATTGCAGGCCTCCTTTATGTAAAATGAAAGCAAAAACGGGAGGCGCTGATATGGTCGCAGGGCACATGACAAAGAAAAATGGGTATTGGTACTTGATTCTTATGGTGAGGGATGAGACGGGCCGGTTAAAGCAGAAGTGGATTTCAACCCACCTTCGGGTGGAGGGAAATAAAAAGAAAGCAGAAGCAATGCTCCTTGCCGCTCGACGGGAATATACGGATTTCGCCGAAATACAAAAGCGCAGCAGCGATGTTCTCGTCAGCCACTACCTCACGACCTGGGTCAAGAGTTGTCGTGGAAAAGTTTCATTTGGCACCTACGAAGAATACCAGAACTGCATTAATAACAGAATTGCCCCTTACTTCAAAGAACGGAATATTTTGCTTTTAGATCTGAAACCGGCAGATATTCTGGATTACTACAATTCGCTATATGCCAAAGGCCTTACGGGAAATACAGTCTTGCACTATCATGTGCTTCTCCGCAAGGCCTTGAAGGAGGCAAGCATGCGGGGTTTCATTCAGAATGACCCGACAGACTTTATTCCACGACCTAAAAAGGAGCAGTCTGCTGCGGATTGCTATTCTCCGGAGGAATGCAGAAAATTACTCAATGCGCTTCATGATGATCCACTTGAACTTCCCATTACGTTGGCCGTTCTGTATGGACTGCGGCGCAGCGAAGTTTTGGGGCTGCGATGGGGTGCTATTGATTATGAGCGAGCCACAATTACCATTTCACATTCCGTAACATCGACCGCAGTTAATGGGAAGCGGCAGCTGATCGCGAAGGACAAATTAAAGCGCAAGTCCAGCTTTCGAACATTGCCGCTTATGCCACAGGTTGCAGCTATGCTCCAGAATGCCGCGATCCAGCGTTATGGGACACAGCCTCCGCCTAATGAGGAATACATCTGTGTGAATGGGACGGGGCAGTTGTTTACACCCGACTATCTATCTGAGCATTTCAAAACAATTCTCGCAAAGAACAACTTGCGCAGGATTCGATTTCATGATTTGCGGCATAGCTGTGCCAATTTGCTGATCTCTGCCCGTGTGCCGCTGATAGAGGTACAGCAGTGGTTGGGGCACAGCAGCCTGTCAACTACGGCGGATTTATATTCGCATCTGGAGTATGCCGCCAAGGAGCAAAATGCTCGCGTCATCTCGCAGATGTTACTTTGACAAAAGAAAGGAGAACACCATGGCGTTTGATATCATGAATCTTTTCGAAGAAACGGAAAACGTAATTACAGAATTGGACGAAGGGAACGAGCTGGCTGCGGTGGATTTTGCCAACCGTATTTCATCTATGTCGCCCTCGTGTTCGGCAACCAAAAGCTATGCAGTCTACCAGGACGATGCCGTCATAAGATACGCCCAATGGTTTATAGCCTGTAACAAGGAACTCGGGATTGACCGTTGCATAGACGGCCTGCACCAATATGCCAGTAGATTCTGGTATGCGGATACACCGATACTCACGGAAGAAGGCGTGGCAACGGCGGTTCAGATGGTGGACGCCCTGTTTTCCTATTCTCAAAAAGTACTGGACAAGCATCCGGTCGACATTTTACTGATTGATGCCCAACACGAGTGCTTGAATGGCGAAACCTTTGCTATGTTTACAGCGGGAGGAATGCAGAGTTGTATCTGTATGTACCGAATGCAAAGTGAAGAGGTAAACCCTATCCATGTACTGCTGCACGAATTGGGTCATTTGCTCCACATCAAGGCGACCGGGACACTGACTGATGTTCCTGACTCTTTCAAGGAACATTTGCTGGGACTGGGCATAGATTGCAGGAAGCTGACCACAGCGCAGCTTCGAGAACTGTTTGCAGATACATTTATGCTGGCTGTTGTTTGCAGACAGCCTGAATTAGGAATGCCGAAACCGGGATTTTCAGAAAGAGTACTTATGGCTTGTTATACATACATTCGCTCACTTTTGACAGCATAAAATAATTCGACAAACTGCGCTCTACAATAGCAATAGAATAATGCGGAAAGGAGTATTGCGTATGGAATTGATTGCTTCACTCTTCTGTCATGTTTCCGAAAGTATACCTGAAGCGGAGATACAGCGGGAACTGCAAAGACAACATGATATACTTGCTCAGAATGCAGCGAGCTCCGGTCGGACAATTGAGCATTGCTTTTTCCATGTGGGCGAGTTCAACTTGGAAGATCCGGATCAGGTCTTGCTTCGTTTTTTGCAACGCGCGCAGGCCGATGATCTTGGGCTTGTTCTTGTAGAAAGCAAGGATTTATTTCCCTTGTCGCAGCAAGCACATATACCATGCATGGAGGTGTGCTTTGTACGGGAGGGTGTGCAAGAAATCCTTGGAAATAAAGATGTCCAAGTGGCTGAAGAAGACCTCCGGCCAAAGAATGTATATATGTACTGGGGCTTTTAGTTGAAATTTGTCGGAAACTATGCCACAATAGGAATACCTTTCCAGAGAGGATGTGTATGTTGTGGACGCAGTTTCCCATTATCTGAATAGTATCCTCGCACCCAGGCTGCGCGGCTATGGTGTTTCGGAACACTTTCTGCTACGTACCATTGGTATCATTCATACACAGATGACCTCTCTTCTGCGCCATTGGGATGATCGGGTTTTCAAAAATACCGTTTTACTGCTTGGCCTGGAAGAAGGCAGCTTTTATGAACCTCGGGCAAAAATCGATATTCGCTGTTTTGTGGTCGTCGCCATTCGAAACAGTCCCATTGAAACGATCCAGAGTGACGCCTATGGAGAGGCCGGACTGAGTAAATCGCTACCCAGCAAAGATGTGAAGGAAATTACATCGGAGGCCATTCGCTATTTCAGTAAGCAGGATTTTGCTGAAATGTGCAGACAGGCAAAGCTTAGCGCAAGACAGGATTTGTATCAGGAACTCGCAAATGAGTACCCTGTCGCATGGGCTGCGCTGAAGCACCTTGCCGCAACGAACAGCAAGACCGTTGATTATCCGAAAGTATCCGTTTCCGAACCTTATTTTCTGGAAGGCGTAGATAAAGAGACAGAGATTACTGCAACGTCTGGTGAGATGAAAACAGGAATTTACGATGGCTATTCTCCCGAAATAGAGCCGCCGCTTATGGCTTTTCTAAAAATGCTTTCCGCCGACTCCAATGGCGCGTTGATCGTTGATTCGTTGAAGTCCGTTACGAGAAACATTACCAAGTTACTCAGTATCCTTGAGTTTCTTCTTACGCGAGACCTTATATTTGCATCAACAAACTACTACATGGAGAACGGACATGTCGAACGTCGTATGAAACCTTTGCGTGCAGGCCATAATACGAATGACATGCTGCGCAACGTCTCTAATACGAGTGGTCTGGGCTATAAGCACAAGGCAGCATTAAGCCAGTATGCCAAGCAAGCTAAATCAACTGAATAAATGTTGTGAACCCGTACCTAACCCGGTACGGGTTCTTTTTTGTTCGGCAGCCGCAAGTTGGCTGCCGTTTCTTCATAGTATCAATACAGGAGGTGTCTCATGAAAAATAAGCAAATAATCGTTCGTTGTACGTATTCCGATACGGACCAGATGCTGGCAGAACTCATCCAAGAGTCCTTTCGGTTCTTTCTTCAAAAAGAGCTTTTTGCCCTGGCTATTCGCCAGCCGATGTAGTATTGTTGTGACGATGAATGGTCGCTTATTTCGGGAGGACAGTTTATGTACTTAGAGATAAGCAACCCCATGGATTACCATGTGGCATTATACATCAGACTATCAAAGGAGGACGAAAACGAAGGGCCGTCAGAAAGCGTCAACAATCAGAAATCCCTCTTGGATGATTTTGTGAAGAAGCATCGGCTGTCGGTCTACGACACTTACATCGATGATGGTTGGTCTGGAACTAACTTTGACCGCCCGGATTTTCAACGGATGATCGGCGACATCGAAGCCAAGAAGGTCAACATGGTCATCACCAAAGACTTGTCCCGTCTGGGCCGTGACTATATCATGACCGGCCACTACATGGAGCGGTACTTCCCGGAAAAGCGGGTGCGGTACATCTCACTACTGGACGGTATCGACACTGGTGTGGAATCCAGTGCCAACGACATCACCCCGTTCCGTGCCATCATGAATGACATGTACGCCAAGGACATTTCCAAGAAGATCAAATCTGTCAAGCGGGATAAGCAGCGTAAGGGACAATTTATCGGCGGCAAACCGGTCTATGGTTATAAGATGCATCCCACAGAGAAGAACAAAATCGTCATTGACGAGGAAGTAGCGCCCATAGTGCGGCGCATCTTCCACATGGCGTTGGAAGGTATGAGCTGCAGGCAAATCGCCACACAGTTAAACGAAGAGGGTGTACCCACTCCGGCAACCTATGCAGGACTGCCTGTGGCAAACCCAGGTCCCTACACCGGTCTGTGGAGCAGTGAACGCATCTCAGATATGCTTCAAAATGAGACTTACATCGGAAACATGGTTCAAGGACGAACGGTGAAGATCAGCTACAAGTCCAAGAAGTGCCTGAAGCAGGACCGTGAAAACTGGGTCGTGGTGGAAGGAACGCACGAGCCGTTGATTGATCGGGAAACCTTCCAAAAAGTACGCATGTTGGTCAACAGCCGCAAGCACACCAGAAGCCGAACCTATGACTTTCTGCTCAAAGGCATGATCTTCTGCCATGAGTGTGGTTACCCGCTGGCGGTGCTCAATCGCAAAAATGCTGCCGGAGAGGATGTGCTGTACTTTGTCTGCCGGACTTATCAGCGCTTCACCAAAGCCGGTGTCTGTTCATGCCACAGCATCAAGGAAAAGACTGTGACGGACGCCGTTGTCGCCAAGATACAGGAGGTCTGCGAGGCCTATTTGGATCCGAGTCTGCTGCAGCCAATTGCCATTACTGCTGTGGAAGAGGTGCGCAAAGCAGAGAGCCACGATAGCGAGATTCAATCCCTGCACAGCAAGATCGACGGCCTGACTGCCAATCTGGATAAGATGTACATGGATCGGCTGACTGGCCTCCTTGCTGAGTCGGATTTTGAACGGATTTATCAGCGCATCAAGATGGAGCGCAACTCACTTGAGGAAAAGCTGAAGGACTTGGAAGCGCAAAAAGAAAGCCCGGTCAGCACCGAAGACCGAGCCAGAGAGTTGGTGCAAAGGTTCATCACATCGGCTTATGCCAGTCGGGAACTGCTGGTGAGCCTGATTGAGCGAGTGGAATTAACGGAAGACAAGCAAATCATCGTCAAATTCCGCTTCCGTGAACTGGAAGCAATTTCTTAGGGCAAATCGTTTACAATAGGCGAGTCGCTATGTCTCCCGCATCGAGAAGCGGGCGCTGGAGAAGCTGGAAAAGGAGCTGCGAAAGGGGTAGGAGGATAGCGAAAGGGCTTGTCTTTGGGGCGGGAACATGGTAAGATGATAAAAAACACCTATGCGGCAGCCTGTGGAAATGAGCGGAGACAACATGAGAAAGTTTTTCAGAGGAATATGCGGCGTACTGGCGACGCTTTTGACCCTGTGCATCCTATTGATGGCGGCGGGGCTCATGGGGGTGCGAGCCTTCGGCATCACGCCTTATGTGGTGCCGGCGGACATGGAGGGGCTTCCGTGGTCCGCCGGGGCGCTGCTGTACGTGCGGCAGGAGCAGCCGGAGACGCTGCAGCCGGGGGACACCATCGCCTACGTCACGGACAGTGACCTATCGCTGGAGGGGGGCGTCATCGGTTCCGTGGACACAGAGCGGCGCTTCTTCTATGTGGAGGGAGCCCCGGTCTACTGGGACAATGTGCTGGGGCAGCCCTTGTGGGGCATCGATGGGCTGGGCTATGTGTCCGGCTATATCAGCCGGCCGCCGGGACTGTATCTGGTGCTGGGGGCTGCTGTGGTGCTGGCGCTGCTGTGCATCTTCCCCCTGCGACGCCGAAAGGGAGAGAAAACGGAAGAATCCCCCACCGGGAGACGTATGGTAACGAATGCGGGAGAGAAAACTCCCACCGAATCGGCGCAGGCTGCGGCGATGGAGGAGGAAGCCCCCACCTTGACGGAAAAGCCTGCGTCTGCGGAGGTATCTGAGCCTGTGAAGGTGCCTAAGCCTGCGGTAGAGATACCGAAACCTGAGCCTGTGCCGGAAGCGCCTGAGCCTGCGGCGGAGGTACAGCGGCCTGCAGAGACCGGGCGGCGGCAGACCTCCGGCAAGCGGGACGAGGCGGTGGCCCGTCACGGCGGCAAGCGCCTTCGGCGCTGATGGAATCGAGCAAAAGAAGGACCGAAGGGCTTTGCCCTTCGGTCCCTCTTTTGGAAGGGGGCGTTATTGGGGCGTATCGGACGGGGTCTCGCCGGGGCGGTCAGTCAGCACCAGCTGCACCTGACGCCGCCGCAGGAATACCGTCAGCCAGCAAACCGCCATGACGATCAAGCCGCAGATGGTCATGCAGAGCCGATAGTCCAGCACCTCGCCCAAAGCACCGATGGCCAGCGACAGCACCGCTCCCGCCGCCGTGCAGAGCATGGACTCATAGGCATTGAGCCGGGCCCGCAGCCGGTCGGGGATGTAGCGCTGCACCGCCGCCTGCCGGATGGTGGCACTCTGGATGCCCAGAAAGCCGCAGACGGCTCGGTTCACCAGCATCAGGGGATACGGCAGCCACAGAAGGCAGGTGTCCATCAGTTCGTAGGTCTGATACACCCCGAACAGGAAGCCGAATCGCTTTCGCTCCGGCAGGGAGTAGCGGTAGCGGACGGCGCCGCCGATGGTGCGCCCGGCAAACTCCGCCACGGAGAAGAAGGAGTACATGGCGGTGGTGAAGCCCGGCGCTGTGCGAAAGAAGGCGATGAGCAGGGGAGAATAGCCCATGGCCATGCCGTGGGTGACGGCCATGTACTCATAGAGGCCGTGGAGGCCGTGCTCCTGCCGAAGATAGGCGGCGGCCTCCCGGATGTCCCGCCACCAGGTTTTCAGGGACAGCAGCGGCTCTTGATCCCGGCGGCTCTCCTGCACATGGATGCGGTTTTCGATGAGGGCGGCCAGCACCGACAGTGCGCCTTGGATCAGCAGCAGCCGTCCCACGCCTAAGGTGTCGTACAGCAGCGCCGCCAGCGGCATCATGAGGACCTTCAGAATGGGATAGAGCATGGCGGAGACGGTGTAGGCCCGCTCCTCCTGTCCCTCCGGCAGCAGCAGGGGGTAGAAGCTGTTGTAGGCCAGCTCATCGAAGGCTGCAAGGCACGATACCAGCAGGGAAAAGGCCAGATAGGCGGTGTAGGAGAAGGCACTGTGCAGCAGGAACAGTCCCGCCCCGGCGTAGCACAAGCCGTTGAGCAGGTCGCCCCACACCAGAAAGGGCTTGCGGGGCAGGCGGTCCATCATGGGGGCGACGACCAGCGGCAGCAGCACCATGGGGATCAGCTGAATGGCCACCACCAGCGCCGAGGCCAGAGTGCTGCCTGTCTCGTCAAAGACCAGAAAGGACAGGGCGAATTGACTGATGATGCCGCCGGCAGCGCCCAGCGTCGTGGCGGCGGTGATGCGGGTAAAATTCCGTGTCCAGAGAGTTTGTTTCATAGCGTTCACCTCACTGCTATGATTATCCCACAGCTGCTTACAAAAGAAAAGGGGGTCATCGTGGGAAAGTTATTCCCGTGATGACCCTCTTAATGGGGCAAAAATGCTATTTTACAGGAAACTCCTCCAACAGGCGGCAGGCTTGACGGTACTGACGGTTGGCCTTGTACCACGCCAGCACCCACGGCAGGTGGAAGCGGGTGAAGCCCATAGGATATGTGTCTCGCAGACGCTGGAAGCAATCCAGAAGTTGGGTGCCGTAGGTATCGTCGTGGAGGTAGTCCGGGTGCTCCAGCCGATAGCGCACCAGCGCCAGCATCCGCTGCTCCATTTCGCCGGAGGCCATAGGCTCCGCCTGCTGGACGGCGGTCAGCGCCTGCTCCCGATGGCCCAACTGCTCGTGGCAGATGGCCAGTTTGTGCAGGTCCAGAAAGCCGGGGCGGGGGAGGGAGGCAAAGTAGGGCAGGGCCTTTTCCGGTTGACCCAGCTCCAGTTGAGTGGAGGCAACATTGTAGCGGAGGGCAGACAAGCTGCCGGTATCCCTCAAGGCTTCTGCCAGACGCTCCGCTACAGAGTAGTGGGTCAGCATCTCCTCCATGCGGCCCAGATCCGAGTAGCAGTTGCCCATCCACGCCCGGCAGGACAGCATCAGGTAGGGGTAGCCGGCGTCCGATGCCGAGCGGTAGGCGTCCCGCAGCACCTCGATGGCGGCGGTGTATTCGCCCTCGGCGTAGAGGAACTCTCCGTAGTGGGCAGCCAGCAGCGGCAGCGGCTCCAGCCGCACCGCCTCCTCCCATCGGCCTTGCAGGCCTCGCTGTAAGGCCAGCTGCCGGGTGGAGAGAAAGGGCTCCCACTCCACCGGCAGAGGGCGCATCTCGTCGGCGTAAAAGGCATCCAGCAGCAGGGCATCCGCTGCCAGCGGACTGGATGCAAGAATCTCCCGCCGGGGCTGCACCAGCTGTTCATAGAGGGAATCGAAATTCGGGCTGCCGGAGAGCAGGGCCTTCCAGCAGGGCGCTAAGCCCTCCGGCTCCGGAGTCCAGACAAGACCCAGCCGGTGCAGCAGCAGCTCCGTCACCTCCGGGGAGGGGGCGGCCTTGCCCTGCTCGATTTTGGACAGATAGGAGGGGGCGCAGATGCCACGGCACAGACCTTCCTGACTCCAGTCCCGCTGAAGGCGGGCCTGCCGGATCAGCAGTCCGGCGATGTCGCCGCCCCTCATCCGATGAGGTCCCGCACAATGGCGCCGGCCAGCAGGATACCGGCGGTGGAGGGGACCCATGGCACACTGGCCGGGACGCTGCGGCGGCCGGGGGAGGGGGCCTCCAGCTGGGTGGTGGCGGCGGGCTGCTCCGGGCTGAACACCACCTTCAGGTGGCGGATGCCACGGCTGCGCAGTTCTTTCCGCATGACACGGGCCAGCGGGCAGCCGCTGGTCTGAGAGATATCCGTTACCCGCAGCAGGGTGGGGTCCAGCTTGTTGCCGGTCCCCAGCGCCGACAGGATGGGGATACTTCGGTCCATGGCCTGCTGGATCAGATCCAGCTTGCAGGTTACCAGATCGATGCAGTCGGCAATGTAGTCATATCGGGCGGAGAAGAAATCCTCCCGATGGGCGGCGTCGTAGGTGGCGCAGATGGGGTGGATGACGGCGCTGGGGGAGATGTCCCGGCAACGGCGGGCGGTGACCTCCGCCTTGGACTGGCCCACGGTGGAGTGGAGGGCGCAGAGCTGGCGGTTGATGTTGGTGACGCTGACGGTGTCCTGATCCACCAGCGTCAGCTCACCTACGCCGGAGCGGGCCAGGATCTCGGCGGCATAGCTGCCCACGCCGCCCAGACCGAACACGGCCACATGGGCGTTTTGCAGGCGCTCCAGCGCCGGCTGGCCCAGCACCATCTCGGTGCGCAAAAACTGTTCGTGCATAAATAGGCTCCTTTGCTTCCAGACGGTATCAAAAAAGACCGGCCGAGGCCGGTCTTTTTCGGAAATTCATCAGGCGAGGTACTTCATACCGGAGGCCTCGGTGGCGGTGATATCCTTCACGAGATCGTTGTTCCACTGGGTGTAGTCGGCGTTCTTCATGGCGTTGCGGACCTGCACCTGCCAATAGGGGGCGTCGGTACCCACAAAGTATATGACATGGTAGCCGGTGTAGCTGCCCTCGTTGTAGACGATGCCGGTGTCGCCGGGCTGACGGGACTCGTCGAAGCACCAGTCATTGAACTCGGTGACCATCTGGCCCTTGTACACCTGCGTATACAGACCGCCGTTGGTGTTGGAGCCGGTGTCGGAGGACAGCTCGTTGGCCAGCTCGGCAAAGCTATCCTCGGTGCGGGCGCCCTCCTCCCACTTCTTCAGAGCGGCCTCGGCGGCCTCCTTCTGCTCGGCCTTGCGGGCGTCCAGCTTCTCCTGATAGTCGTCAGCCTTGCTGTCCAGATCGGAGGTATCCACCTTGAACAGAATGTGGCGCACGTCCACGGTGTTGTAGTCGTTGCGGCCGCGGCTGTGGAACAGGACCACATAGTAGTTGTCGCCGCTCTCGATGAGGGTCAGATCGCCCTCCTGACGCTCCTCGTTGAACACCCACTCGGTGACGGCATCGCCGCTGTAGGTGCCGGTGGGACGGTCGGTATAGGTGCCGTTATCGTAGTTGCCGGCGGCCTTCTCCATCAGCAGACCGTTGCGGACGGCCTCCAGAGCGGCATTGGCATTGGCGGAGGCAGCCTCCTTGGCGGCGGCGTTCTCCTCGTCGGTGGGCTCCACGGTGTTGCCGTCGGCATCCTTGGTGGAGTCGGCAGTACCCTTGAAGTAGATGTACTCGTAGTCGGCCACGTCGAAGTTGTTCTTGTGCTCGTTATAGTAGGTCGCCACTTCCTCGTCGGTGTAGGTGAGGCTGTCGATGTAGTCCTGCTGATAGTGGGAGGCCAGAATGGTGTCCTTCAGAATGCTCTTGAAGGTGGACATGGTCATGTTGTTGCCGTACATCAGCTTCAGGTAAGCGCTGGTGGAGTAGCCGGCCTTCTTGGCGTAGGTGGAGAAGGTCTCCACGGTGCGGTCCACTTCCTTCTGCATATCGTCGTTGAAGGTCATGCCCTTCTCGGCGGCACCCTTCTTCAGCATGGTCAACTGGATAAGGCTCTTCTTAGCGGCGTCACGGAAGTAGGCGTCCCAGGTCATGTCCTCGCTGACACCCAACATCATCTTGGCGGTGTCGTTCAGGTTCTGCTGAGACAGGGCCGTGTTCTTGTTGATGCCGTAGAGACTGACATAGTTGGAGTTGGCGATGCTGTTATAGGCATTGTGATAGTAGTAGCTGACCTCGGCGGCGGAATAGGACTCGCCCTCCACCGTGACGGCGGTGGTGCCGCGCTGGATGATGTTGGAGTTCCCCACCACCAGACCGATGGCGACTACCACAAAGGCGATGGCGATGATGGCATAGAGTCGGTTGGAGCGGCGCTCCTTGGCCAGCTCTTGGGCGTGACGGGCAGTCTTGGGGTCTGCGACGCCGCTGGCGGCAACCTCCTGCCGGTTCTTCTTTTCTCTTGATGCGCTCATAGTTGTTTCATCCTCTCAAAATAGGGGTCATTACGACCCGACTTCGTAAAGTTAATTGTGATTATACAGGAAATCTGTCTGCTGTGCAAGAGGGGAAAGCGGAAATTATCCGACCGCAGACCGAAAAAGCGGTCAGCTCCGGAGGTCTTCCGGAGCTGACCGGGCTTTTACCAGTTGTCCCGCCGGGCGTGGGGGCCAAGTTATAACCTGCACCGTTTCAGCAGGTGGGTTGTCTCCAGCGTGCTTCACCGCTTCCAACTTCCAGCCGCAGACGGCAGCCGGGAGGCCTGCGATCCACATACTGATCCGACATCCCCTATAACAAAATGTGAGGATAAAAAAGACCCGTCACATCCCTGCGGGACCATCGCCTTCCGGCGACAACCCTATTATAACAGACCCGGTGGGAAAATAAAAGGGGGTTTTGCAGAAATGGTCAGGAATTTTATTCCTCGTCGGCCAGCAGCTGTTCCATGAACAGATCATAGATCTTCTCCAGCTCCGCTTCGTCATCCAGCGTGCTGAGCAGCTCCTCGCCGTTTTCCATGACGGATTTCAGGATCACCAGACCATAGTCCTCGGATTCCTCGTCCGCCTCGTCCTCCACGGCGGGGAAGAAGGCCATATAGGTCTGCCCCTCGTGCTCCAGTGCGTCCACATACTCCAGCTCGATATCGTTGCCGTCCTCGTCGGTGAGGGTGATAAAGCTGGGGCCAAACTCATCGCTCATGAGAAAATACCTCCTGCATAGGTTGATGTCCCCCTACTATAACGGATTTCCACAGAAATTGCAAGAGGGCGGCGCTGCCGATTTCCGTGCAAAAATTGGAAAAGCAGCACAAAACGGAACCTATGTGCCGGGTCAAAGGATACGGTGATTGCGTTTTTTACGCAAAAAGGTATTTTTATCGGTTGACAGGTGTGGTAAAATAACTCTTATATTGGTTTAATATGTGCTTTTTGCCGCCGCCGGGACCTTCCGGAGCAGAGCGGCAGGGAGAAGCCGTATAAAAAGCCTGAGGCCGCCCGTCGGCGGCCGGAACAACGAAACAGAAAGTGAGGTGCGCTGTCCATGAAAGAACACTCCAACGACCGTGATAAGGCAGAGCAGAGCGCCCATCAGAGGAAAAACCGAGGGAAGGGACGGGCCAAGAGGGTCTGGGGCGTCATCGGCACCATCGTGCTGGTGGGCGTGCTGACCATGGCCATTTTTGTGGGGATCTTCATGACCTACATCAATAAGTCCCTGAAGGGCCACGTAGAGGTGGATATGTCCGAATATGACCGGAAGGTATCCACGGAGCTGTACCGTCTGGGGACGGACGGCGAGACATGGGAGATGTATCAGACGCTGTTCAGCGATGAAAACCGCATCTGGGTGGATATCGGGGACATCCCCGAGTATTTGCAGGAGGCCACCATCGCCATCGAGGACAAGCGCTTCAAGTCCCACCACGGGGTGGACTGGAGGGGGACCCTGCGGGCCATCACCAGGACCCTGACCGGCAGCGGCACACAGGGCGGCTCCACCATCACCCAGCAGCTGCTGAAAAACGTCACCGGCGACAATCAGGTGACGGTGAAGCGGAAGATCACGGAGATCTACCGGGCGCTGGCGCTGGAGAAGGATTACTCCAAGTCCCAGATCCTGGAGATGTATCTCAACACCATCTATCTGGGAGAGCAGTGCTACGGCGTGCAGACGGCTGCCCGGATGTACTTCCACAAGGATGTGAAGGACCTGACGCTGGCGGAGTGTGCCTGTCTCATCGGCATCACCAACAATCCCTCCATGTATGATCCTCTGCTCAGCGACTGGGCCCGTGAGAACAACCGGGAGCGGCAGCTGACCATCCTGGGCGAGATGCTCGGTCAGGAGAAGATCGATCAGGCCACCTACGATGCCGCCGTGGCGGAGGAGGTCCAGTTCAGCGACGGGTATACGAATCTCGGCAATTTCACCGAGCCTACGGAGGATCAGGAGACCCCGGAGAAGCCCACCGTGCAGTCCACCGCCAACAACTCCTATTATACGGATCAGGTCATCTCCGATGTGGCGGCGGCGCTGGTGGAGAAGCTGGGGCTGGAGGACGATGCACCCGACGAGAACGGCAACGTCCGTACGGCACAGGAGAAGGCCGTCAGCAAGATTTACAGCAGCGGCTATAAGATCTATACGCTGCAGGACAGCAAGCTCCAGTCCATTGCGGAGAGCGTTTTTGAAAACAGCGATCTGGTGGAGTATACTGACGACTACGGCAAGCCCTTGCAGGCGGCTATCACGCTGGTGGACAATTCCACCGGCAACGTGGTGGCTATGGTGGGCGGTCTGGGCGCCAAGACGGTGGATCGTGGCTGGAACTGGGCCACGGAGCCCCGGCAGTGCGGTTCTGCTACCAAGCCCATCTCCGACTATGCCCCGGCGCTGGACGACGGTACCATCACCGCTGCCTCCGCCATCGACGACTATCCCGTCCGGGATTTGAGTGGCTACGGCGCATGGCCCAAGAACTCCCACTCCGGCTTCTACGGCTTGACCACCGTGTGGACGGCGCTGGTGGAGTCTCTGAATACCTGCGCCGTGCGGGTCAATGAGAGCTACGGCTCGGCGGCCTCCTATAATTATATGGTGGAGAAGCTGGGCTTCACCACCCTGACCCAGCGGGACAGCCAGCAGTCCGGTAACATGGGCCTGGGCGGTTACGACGTGGGTGTCACCACGGAGGAGATGGCTGCGGCCTATGCCGCCATCGCCAACGACGGCGTATACACCAAGCCCCGGACATGGCTGCGGGTGGAGGACTCCGAGGGGAATGTCGTCATGGAGAACGAGACCTCCGCCCACAGCGCCATGAAGGAGACTACCGCCTATCTGCTGCGGGATATACTGGAGAGCGTTATCACCAGCGGTACCGGTACGGAGGCATATTTCTCCGGCATGACCATCGCCGGTAAAACCGGTACCACGGATGACAACCGGGACCGTTATTTCGTGGGCTTCAGCCCCTACTACTGCGCTGCGGTATGGACGGGCTATGAGTCCAACGATGAGCTGTCCTACGGTATGGGCAACGGCTCGGCGCAGCTGTGGAAGCAGGTGATGCGGGAGATCCATGGTGATCTGGAGGACAAGGCCTTCGACAGCTGCACCGGCCTGACGCAGGTGACGGTGTGCTCCGACAGCGGCCTGCTGGCCACGGATGCCTGCACCAAGGATCTGCGGGGCAGCCGGGTCCGCACCGTGACGGTGGCGGCGGATACGGCTCCCACGGCGACCTGTAACGTTCACAAGATGGTGGATTATTGCACCGAGGGGAAGCATATTGCCACCCAGTACTGCCCCAAGGACAAGGTGAAGCAGGTGGCGGTGCTGGACTGGAACCGGGCGCTGTTCAACGATATCAAGGCCAGGGACCATGAGTACCTGTTGAAGGTGCTGGACGGCTCCGCTACGCCCAACGATCCCAAGGATGATATCTGCCCGGCGCACCAGAAGGCCATCACACCGGTGACACCTACCGACCCCACCAAACCGACAACCCCCACCAAACCGACGACCCCCACGGATCCGACAGATCCCACCACGCCGGATACCGGCGGCGCTGAGGACTCCGGCGGCGTTGGGGACTCCGGCGGCGTTAGAGGCGGCGGCAGCTGGTGGAAACGACCGTAAGTAGAGAAACGAAAATGCAGCCTGTGAGCGGTGCTCACAGGCTGCATTCTTGCGAGGCGGTGAAAAAGAAGGGGTATGGCTCTGCCGTACCCCTTCTTTTCTTGCATAATAGGGAGATCAGAAGCTGCGGATGATATCCACGATCTCGGTGCCGATGCGCTTCTGAGCCTCCACGGTGGCAGCGCCGATGTGGGGCGTGCAGGACACCATGGGATGGCTGTACAGAGCGGCGTTGGCAGTGGGCTCGTCGGCGTAGACGTCCAGACCGGCGGCCCGCACCTTGCTGGACTCCAGAGCAGCCAGCAGGGCATCCTCGTCCACGTTGGCACCACGGGAGGTGTTGATGATGACCACGCCGTCCTTCATCTTGGCGATGGTATCGGCGTTGATGAGGGGAGCGCCGGGAGCAGCGGGAGCGTGGAGAGAGATGAAGTCGGACTGAGCCAGCAGTTCCTCCAGTGTCACATAGGGGATGCCGAATTTGGCCTCCACCTCCGGACGGCGGGTGGTGCTGTAAGCGACGACGTTCATGCCGATGGCCTTAGCCATGACGCCCAGATGCTGGCCGATGCGGCCGAAGCCGATGATGCCCAGGGTCTTGCCCTGCAGCTCGATGCCCTTGCCGTAGGCCTTCTTCTCCCACTTGCCCTCACGCATGGTATGACCGGCGATGGAGATATAGCGGGTGCAGGCGAACATATGGCCCATGGCCAGCTCCGCCACGGACTGGGAGGAGGCACCGGGGGTGTTGCGGACGGCAATGCCGTTCTCCTCGGCGTACTTGACGTCGATGTTGTCCACACCCACGCCGCCACGGATGATGAGCTTCAGTTTACCGCCCTTGGCCTCGTCGATGTGGTTGGCACGGACCTTGGTCTTGGAGCGGACCACCACGGCGTCAAAGTCCCGCAGGGCGGCGCCCAGCTGATCCGGCTCATAGAACTGCTCCACCACCTCGTGGCCCAGCTCACGCAGCTGCGCCATGGCGGCCTTGTCCATACCGTCTGTAATAAGAATACGCATAGTAATATTCTCCTTCGATGATACGTTTTATTGTCGGAATGTGGCGATTTGTCCGGTTTTCCGGACCTGCGTCCCGAGAGACAGACGTTACGCCTGATGCTCAGCCTCGAACTTGGTGAGGAACTCTACCAGAGCCTCCACACCCTCCTTGGGCATGGCGTTATAGATGGAGGCCCGGAGACCGCCCACGGACTTGTGGCCCTTCAGGTTGTCGAAGCCGGCCTCCTTGGAGGCGGCCACCACGGCGGCATCCAGATCCTTGTCGCCGGTGACGAAGGGGACGTTCATGAGGCTGCGGTCCTGAGGCACCACGGCGCCCTTGAAGAGCTTGGAGGAATCCAGGAAGTCATACAGCACCTTGGCCTTTTCGATGTTGCGCTTCTCCATCTCCTCCAGACCGCCCATGTTCAGCAGGTACTTGAATACCTTGCCGCAGCAGTAGATGGCCCAGCAGTTGGGAGTGTTATACATGGAGCCATTGTCGGCGTGCGTCTTGTACATCAGGTAGATGGGGGTCTTGGGGTCCAGATCGTCACGGATCAGATCCTCACGGATGATGACCACGGCCATGCCGGCGGGGCCCACGTTCTTCTGCACACCGGCCCAGATCAGGCCGTAGTCAGAGACGTTGCAGGGGCGGGAGAGGAACATGGAGGACTGGTCGGACACCAGCACATGGCCCTTGGTGTTGGGCAGCTTGTTCCAGGTGGTGCCGTTGATGGTCTCGTTTTCGCAGATGTAGACATAGTCGCAGTCGTCGGGGATGTCCAGATCGCTGCAATCGGGGATATAGGAGAAGTTCTTATCCTTGGAGGAGGCGATGACGTCCACCTCGCCGAATTTCTTGGCCTCGGCAATGGCCTTCTTGGACCATGCGCCGGTTTCCACATAGCAGGCCTTACCGTTCTTCATGAGGTTCATGGCCACCATGGCGAACTGCACGGTGCCGCCGCCCTGAATGAACAGGACCTTGTAGTTGTCGGGGATGTGCATCAGCTTGCGCAGGTCGGCCTCGGCCTCGTCAGCGATCTGCTGGAACACCTTGGAGCGGTGGCTCATCTCCATGACGCACATACCGCTGCCGCGATAGTTCATCATCTCGTCCCGGATCTCCTCCAGCACGGGCTCCGGCATCATAGCGGGACCGGCGGAGAAATTGAATGTACGACCGTATTTCATCTTGTGGTTCCTCCTTTTTCCATTCAAGCGTTGTTTTCCTTGTTTTTGCCAGTTACCCATATTATAGTGCATCCCGTCGTGAGAATCAACAGGGAAAAATAAAAAATGTGAGATGGGCTGAAAGATTTTCAGCTTGACAAAAATTTCGTAGGGCGGCAGCGGCGGCGATTGACAGGCGCCGCAGGAAATGATATAACAGACAGGATATAAAGATACTGTAAAAAAGCGGAGGGACGGGACATGGAACGGCTGAAGGAGCGGGTGGCCCACATCGGACAATATGCGGTGACGCTGCTGAAATGGATGGTGTTGGGCGGTGTCATCGGACTGGTGGGCGGGATCATTGGCTCCCTGTTCCACATCGGCGTGGACACCGCCACACAGGTGCGTCTGGCCCATTCGTGGGTGCTGTACCTGATGCCGGTGGGGGGCCTTGCCATCGTGGGGCTGTATCGGATCACCAAAACGGAGGGAAAGGGTACCAACGACGTCATCGCTTCTGTCCACTTCGGGGAACAGGTGCCGGGGCTGCTGGTGCCGGTGATCTTCGTGTCCACGGTCATCACCCACCTGTGCGGCGGCAGCGCCGGACGTGAGGGCGCTGCCCTGCAGATCGGCGGCGGCATCGGTTATCAGGCGGGGCGGCTGCTGCGCCTGGGGGAGAAGGATCTGCCGCTGGCCACCCTGTGCGGAATGAGCGGCGTGTTCGCCGCCCTGTTCGGCACACCCCTGACGGCCACGGTGTTTGCGCTGGAGGTCATCAGCGTGGGCGTTCTTTACTATGCCGGACTGGTGCCGTGCCTGACGGCGGCCTTGACGGGCTATCTGGTGTCGGTGCTCATGGGGGTACCGCCCACCCGGTTCACGGTGACGGTGCCGGGGCTGGAGGTGCGGACCATGCTGCTGGTGATGGTGCTGGCGCTGCTGTGCGCCGTGGTCAGCATCCTGTTCTGCCGGGGGCTCCACGGAGTGGAGCGTCTGCTGAAGCGGACGCTGAAAAACCCCTATCTGCGGGTGGCGGCGGGAGCGGCGGTGCTCATCGGCTTGACGCTGCTTACCAATGGAGACTACAACGGTGCGGGCATGGAGGTCATCAGCCGGGCCATCGCCGGACAGGCGGATCCGTGGGCATGGGTGTGGAAGCTGCTCTTTACCGCCATCACCATCGGGTGCGGCTTTAAGGGCGGCGAGGTGGTACCCTCCTTCTTCGTGGGAGCCGCCTTCGGCTGCGTGGCGGCGGGCTGGCTGGG
>JABLTS010032572.1_pt1 | contig 40532 bp, 27 predicted proteins | sample 7160081 | NCBI WGS metagenome assembly JABLTS01 (sample SAMN14651231, study PRJNA627086) | human gut metagenome | isolation source: feces | host: Homo sapiens | reverse complement strand
ACTCTTTTACCCATCCATTAATTATTCATAGTATCTTCTGCTTTTCCAAAAATTTACATATTCTTTCTTAACTAAATATTATTTTACTTAGTTTAACTCAATGTGTCCACTACTTTATACTAACAACAATCAATATTTCTTTTATACTACTATAAAGATAACTTTTGAAATGGCATTATATCTTTACGTGCAAAAATGCACACCCCTCAGTTAAAATTCCACTAAGGGGTGTGCACAAATACTCAAAAAGCCTAAAAGTGGCTAAAATATCTATTAAAATCAGTTTAAAATTTATCTTTAAAAAGCAAAATACAATGGCCAAGCCTTGATATTTCAAGATTTCACCATTGTATCCTTACTTGCGTTCTTATTTGGTGGAGGCGAGGGGTCATGTGCATCCATTATTTCTATATGGCACTGACTATATCTTCTACTATTACTTAAATAGTAGCTTGGCATATTATAGAAGCTTAGTATAGTTTATATCTTCTATCCTAGTATTCCATAGAGATTACTCCTTAGGAACCTATGAGTCGATACGAGGCTGTTGAATTTCTTCACATACCTCTCGGTATTGCCGTCAGCATTCTCTGTTACGGTTTCACCGATAAAGCCAAGTTATCACTTAAACATCACTGTTTAAGGCGACTTTCTTTCAAAATCGAACCCCTGTCCGAAAGCAGACCAGCCTGACTTTCTACGAGCGTAGTTTAGTGACTAAATTTTCGGTTCTTAGTTCGCTCACAAACAAACTCCTAATTCCCTAGCTTCATAAATACCCCTTTAGCTCAAAGCTTTGCTAAACTTCGTTTCCCACTTCTATGACACCCGCTACCCAAGTCATGGGGAACCTGGACGGATGAGCGGCTATATTAAGCTGCTAATGCAAAATTGTCTTCTGCGTTTATATTTAATGCATAGCTTATTAACGAGTCGTCCATGCTTTACTCGGCCCGCTTATCAAACCCATCACACCCCCGTCGAAGCCAAAACGCCCCCATGTAAGGTTAATAGGTCATAAACGCCTTTACCTATTAAATTTTCAATCGATGATTAACATCGTGATTTTATTATAAAACATACAGTTTGAACTGTCAACTTAACTATTCTATTAAACCTTTGGTAAACTGATAATATTATTCTTTTACAAGAAATTTTATTTATTCTTAAAACAAATTTTCTAAATCTACCATAAAATTTTTTAAATTTAATAGTTCTTTTCCAATTATTAAACTTAACTTCTTTATAATTTACAATTAATTATTTAAATCATAAATATAAATAGAATTTATAAACTAATTACTTTTTATATTATATACTAATCTTTTATTATTATAACCTTAATACTCAATATAATTTTAAGTTATAAATAAAAACTCTTGCATTCTTTGTCGAAAGGTGTTATTCTAAATTAGCAGTTAGTACGTAAAGTGCTAATTACCGTAGAGTCTAGTTTGTCCTTCGCCGGATGCTAGGCTCTACTTTATTTTTACAATAAAATTTAAAAAGTTATACACATGAAATAAAAAACTATTCACACTTTTATTCATATTTTTCCCATTTAACTGTTCATAAGTGCACAAAACTAGCTCTTTTATATACTCATATACATACTAGTAAAATAAAAAAAGCAACATCATTAAGACATTGCTTAAAATTCTAATCATCTTTAGTTTCAAACTGTATTACATCATAATTTTCAGAGTTTATATAATAGTCATTTTCATAATCATCTCTATTAATATCATAAATATATATCATTTTAGAATAACTAAAAAAAGAAGCTCCAAAAGATTTATCATTTATCTTTTTCCCATTAATAGTATATACATCATAACTTTCATTATCACCATCTATAGTTTTGCAAATAAATACATTATTAAAAGCTGTAATTGAATCATATTCATCATCAATAATCCAATTTCCTTCTAAATCTCTTACTCCAACATTAGTATAATTTTCATCATATACTATTAATCTATTTTTATTTGCAACCTCTACATAATAAAATCCCTCTTCTATTAAATTTCCTTTTGAATCAACTATCCCATAACTATAATTATCCTCATTAACTAAATAAGCACTAGCAATTCCATCTACAAAAAAACTATCAATTTCATATTTAGAATCAAATAACTTATTTCCACAATAATCTATATAGGTATATACTCTTTCATTGCTTCCATAATAATATACACATGCAATTTCATTCTCATTATCAAAACAAGTTAAATAGCTATAATCATCCTTTAAATATATTGGTTCTAGTTTATTATTTAAATATACATATTCTCCTTTATCTTCATTATATAATTCATAAAAACTATTAGATATATCAGTAATATTATACTCGTTAAAATTAATAATTTTTAAATCCTCGTTTAAAATATAATAGTCATAACTTTCATTATCTTGTATAACAGCATATCCATCGATATATCCTCTATATATAGAGCACTTATTACTTAAAGAAATTTCATTACCATTTACATCATATAAAGTTTCTTTATTATCTTTTTCAGCTACAATAAACCCATTATATTCTGTAGTAACATAATCATATTTATCCCTTAAAACTTCTTTTCCATCCTTATTAATAACAGCACTAATTTCATCATCCTCTTCATTACCTTTAATATCATAATAGTATACAACTGCTAATCCATTACAAAAACTATCTCCATAAAAATAATCACCACTAGTAATCACTTCACCTTTTTCGTTTATGTACGCACCTTTTTCATCTATAACTACAAAGGCCATCCCCTCAGAAAAAAAGTTTGCATATCCATATTGTGGTTCAATTATAACTTCTCCACTACTGTCAATATAACCATACCTTCCTTCTTCATCAACAAATGGATATAAATCTAGTTCCTTCTCTTCTTCATACTGATACAATTTTATATTATTAACAAAAACATTATTACCATCAGTTTCTACTTGTGGCTTATCTTCAATTTTTATTTCAACACTTCCTAAAGTTCTCCCCATATTACTACTTATAAATTTCACACTAAGTAAATAATATACTATACCTATTATTACTATTCCTACTATTAAAAAAGCAGTAATAAAAATAATAACAGCTCTTTTGCTAGCTGCTTTTTGAGTTATATATTTTTCCTCTGCAATTTTCTGCACATCACATCGATGAGTTTCATCACTTTTGCCCATTTGCAGTTCACCTTCTTATTATAATTAATTACATTTTATATTATATATGTCAATTAGCTATTTTAATACTATTTATATTTTCTTTCAAAATAAAAAATGATAAGACCTATGCGTTCGTAAGCCTTACCATCTCTTATTCTTAGATAATATATACTATTCAAATTTATTGTAAATGTTCTAAAATAAAAAATAAACAAATAGTGGTAGTAAAAGCTCAATAAATTTTAGAAGTTTATTTTTAATATATAGTGAACTAAGTAGTGCTAAAAGGTTCTATCCATTATAGTTAGTACAAATTACTGAATAAATTTTATAAATAATTCATTTTCTAATTTAATCTATGAATATCTTCTAAAAATATCTCTTTTCTAAATATATTTTTAGAAGTTCCATTTTTCAATTCTTGCAGTACCATTCCCCTTTAATGTTAAAGTAGAATCAACTAAATCATTATAGATTCTAGTACTAAATACTTCTTCTCCATTATTCAAGAAAATTTCTAAAGAAGAATTATCAGAGAATATTCTCATTGAAGTAACAGCTTCAATTTCTACTGCTCTCATATCTCTTCCATAGCCTGATCTTCCAAGTTCTAATTTAAATACCTTATTATTAAATGAAAGCTTACAATCTTCTCTTAAAGCTATTTCAAACTCTGTAGTGTTTATAAAATCAATATTTAATTCAAAAGTATTGCTTTCAAATATTTCTAAAGTATTAGCTTCATTTAAAGAAACCTCTTTTTTTATTGAATCACCTTTTCTTAAAGCCTCTAATTCAACAACAGGAATTTGATATACCTTATTATTCTTTAAAACTAACTCTCTTGGAATTGTTAATTGATGTTGCCAGAAGTTATTTATAGTTGGATTCTTATGTTCTACAGCATCTGGCACTCCCATCCATCCTATAACTATTCTTCTTCCCTTAGAATCTTCAAAAGTTTGCGGAGCATAGAAATCAAATCCTCTATCTATTTCAACAAACTCGCCAAGTTTAAGTTCTTTTTTATCATTCAAAAAATTCCCTACAGCATATCCACATTGATATACATTATTATATTTATATCCTTCTGCTTCCATACCTTGTGGTGAAAACATTAATACATCTTTATCACTTAACTTAAATGTATCTGGACATTCCCACATATATCCCATATCATCTAACTTACCTGCTGGTACAGAGTGGAATTCCCAATTATAAAGATCATTTGATTTATATAATAAAATACAACCTTTATTATCAGTAGTTCTAGCTCCTAGAACCATATAATAAACTCCATCTTCTTCCCAAACCTTAGGATCTCTAACATGTAGCGACATATCATCTGGGAAATCTGTATTTCTTAAAAGCACTTTCTTTTCTGAGAAGTTTATACCATCTTTACTAGTTACTAAAATAACATTTTGCTCTCTTCCAGTTAATATATAATCATGATTTCCTTCATGCTTTACATTACCTGTATAGAAGAAATAAATTGTATCATCCTTAACAAAAGCTGATCCTGAATATACTCCATCCTTATCTTCATTTATATCTGGATAAAGAGCAACTCCTTTATCTTCCCAGTTAGCTAAATCTTTAGAAACTGCGTGCCCCCAAAACTTTAATCCTCCCATTGGCGTTAATGGTGAGTATTGATAGTAGCAATGATATTCTCCATTAAATTCACATAATCCATTAGGATCGTTTATCCATCCTATTGGAGCCATTATATGATATTTATTTCTCCATTTGTCACTATTTACAGCATCTAAATTCTTGTTCATACATTCATTTATTTGCTTATCAAAATCAACTCTTAACATAACTATCTCCCTTGTGCTAATGTTAAAACTTCTTCTTTAGTCGGTAAAGCACCTATAGCTCCTCTTTTACAAACTGTTAATGCAGCTGTTGCATTTGAGAAAGTTAATATTTCTTTTACCTTTTCTTCTGGTAAATTAACTAAACTTTCTAAAGTATTATCGCCTTCAGCAACTTGATATAAGAATGATCCTATAAATGAATCTCCTGCTCCTGTTGTATCTTGAGCTTCAACTTTAAATGATGGAGAAAATACTTTTCTTTCCTTAGTTATAAATTCTGCACCATTAGTTCCTTTTGTGTAGATTATAACTTCAACATCTCCTTGTAATAAGAAGTTTAATGCTTCAGTTTCATCTGCAATTCCAGTTATGAATTCTAATTCTTCATCACTTATTTTAACTATATTAGCAAATGGTAAGAATTCTAAAATTGCCTCTCTGCAAGCTTCTGGTGTTTCCCATAATGGTAATCTAACATTTGGGTCAAAACTTATTAAGCAATTATTCCTTTTAGCAAATTCTATAGCTTTTCTATGGGCTTCTTTTATTGGTGCATCTATTAAACTAACTGAACAGAAGTGTAATATTCCACCTTGTGCAAATACTTCTTCTTCTATTTCTTCTGCATTTAATAACATATCTGCACTTGGGTTTCTGTAGAATGAAAAATCTCTTTCTCCATCTTCTCTTAATGAAACAAATGCTAATGCAGTATTTGCTTCTTTTGTTCTTAAAACCTTTGATATATCTACTCCTAAAGGTTCAACTTGTTCTAAGATGTGATCTCCAAAGCTATCAACACCTAACTTAGTAAGCATTTGTGCATTACCACCTAACTTTGCAACTGCAGCTGCTACATTAAGCGGAGCTCCTCCTGCTACTCTTAAAAAATTACTTACATTATTTAAAGATTGTCCTTTTTCATGTGGTATAAAGTCAATTAAAGCTTCACCTATTGAAATTACTTTTTTCATAAATCTTCCTCCTCTATACTTACGGGAACGTTCCCTCATTATTTAAAAAATATACTAATTTAAATAAATATTTTTATATCATTTTTCTACGATATTATTATAACATTTATTCATTCTTAGTCTATATATTTTTTCTAATAAATATCCTGATTTAATAAAAAAAGATACCTATTATCCTTATATGACCTTTATAGTATAAAGTTAAAACATAAAACTCTAACTATAAAGACCTATAAATTATAGGTATCTATTTTTTATTTATCTATTGTCAAACATATATGTCACTTGAGCTAAATAATTATTTTCTTTATCTTCATATACTAAATATAATGTATGATAAGCTTTATTAAAGTTAGTTGTATCAAATGATACTACTCCATTTTCATCTACACACTCATCTATATGAAGAGAAACATCTTCTAATGTTATATTATTTCTAACTACTATAGCTGATAATTCTACTGTCTTTCCTTCTCTATTAACAGCATCATATTTTGCAGTTATTTTATTATCTTCTTTATAAAGACTTCCTATCACTATATTTTGGTACATAGCTTGTAAATTAAATAATTTCTCTAACCCCTTAAGTTTAGATAAATCATTTATTTCATTATAATCTAAATTTAATGTTTCTAAATTTTTAGCATATTGTAACCCTTCTAAATCTGAAATTCCATAACCCATAGCATTTAATTCAGTAAGGTTATACATATCCCCTATAGTTATATCATTTGATGATATATTTAATTCTGACTTAATAGCTTCTTTTAAATATTCATCTGAAATATTAACTACTTCTGATAAATCAACAGCTTTTTCTAACTTTTCATATGCTTCATTTAATTTAATGAACAAGTTATCAATTTCTTCTTGAGTATATCCATTAGCTAACTCTACATTAACAACTTCTAACACTTCTTGTAGATTATCAATACTTTCTCCTGTATAAATATCTTTATTTAAGTTATTTATAGTTTCAATTAATGAATCTAATTCAGCTCTATTTATTTCAAAACCATTATTATTAGCAAAGTGTAATTTAGTATCACCCCATGTTGCATGGTCTGAACCATTACCATTTCCACCATCAGTTACAACAAGTTTTAACTCCTTAGCTCCATTAATATCTACTTCAACATACTTTTGTGAATCTCTTGATGTCATTAATCCACTATCAAATTTCTTTTCACCATCAACCCAAACTTCAAAGCTTACAGACCCAACAGTTCCATACATTTGTCTATCTACACCAATATATGAAGTGAAATATGCATAATCTTTATCACTTAAATTATAAATTATAGTAGATGTTGAATGTGATCCTATACCTCTTTCATAAGATACTTCTTGTCCATTTTCACCTGTTAATCTTAAAGCTCTTCCACTTATTGATATATCTTTCTTTGGAGCAGTATAACTGTTATTAGTTGAATTCCAATCATATTCTGTTAAGTAAGTGTAATCATTCATATCAACTACTGCAATAGTTCTTGTTTTTGTAGTTGTATTCCCATCACTATCGGTTACTTTATAAGTTAATTCATACTTTCCAGCTTTATTAAAATTAACTTCTCCTGCTACTTCAATATTATTTGTTAAATCTCCATCTTCAGCATCACTTGCAGAATATTCTTCATTTAACTCTATAGGATATCCTACCTTTGTAGACACTGACTTTGGTATAGAAAGTGTTGGTGCCGCATTTAATATTAAGAATTTAGCATCACCAAAGCTAGCATGATCTGATGCATTTCCATTTCCAGCATTATCTGCAACAATCTTTAACTCTGATACTCCCTCTAATGGGATTCTTACTAACTTAGCATCATCTGCCCATTTCATTATTCCACTATTATAAACTTCTACGTCATCAGCATAAACTTTAAATATTACACTTGAATTATTTTGTTGTGCAATATTTCTATCTATACCAACATAAGTTTCAAAGTATTCATAATTTTTACCTTCTAAGTTATAAACTATTTCTGAATTTGCATGAGTTCCAATACCCTTATCAAATACTTTTTCTTCACCATTTACACTTAACTTAATTTTAGCTCCACCTGATGCTAAATCTTTTCTTACTTGTCCATAGTCAGTTCTTGCAGAATCCCAATCGATATCAGATAAATACTCTGAATCACTATAAACTACAATAGTTTTTTCTGAAGTAGCAATATTTCCATCACTATCTGTTACTGTATATGATACTTTATAGTCACCAGTTTTATTAGTTGTAAAATTATTTGAATTAATTACTACTTTATTTGTTATATCTCCATCTTCTTGATCGCTGGCATTTACAGATGACATTAAATCATATTCACTTCTTAACTTAACATATTCTGTTTCACCTACAGTTAAGCTTGGGAATTTATTTCTTATAATTTCTTCAGCCCTATTTAAATCATCTTGGAAAAGTTCTTCTGCTGGGTGAGCACTAACCTCTTCTCTTAATGCATTTAACTTTTCTAAAGTATTATATTGTTCACTTACTTCATTTTTATTATCGTCAGTAAATAATTCATTCTTAATTTTATCTGATAATTCATCAGTTTTATAGAATGACATTTCACCTATACTTGCCCAGTTTTGATTTGCTTCAATGAATTTAAACTTAACTCTTCTTGCTTCTGTTTTAGTTATATCAATTTCAATAACATCATTTACACTACCATTATATGAACCAGTACCTGCTAATCTAAAGTCATTGCCTTCTGCTTCGGTAGAAACATAAATTGCAAATTTGGTTGCAAATCCTTTCCCACCATTTCTAGCTGCATAAGCAATTTTATCTATCTCATTAACTTCACCTAAATCAAACACAACTTCATTTTGGAATGATAGACTATTTGGATTTCCAGTTTCCCAATGAGTATTTCTATTATTATCTATTGCATATCCAATAACACTGCTTCCATAGTTTCCACCATTATTAGAAATTGAAGCTACTGGTATTTTGAATTCTTCATTATATGCTTCTAAATTATTAAATGCCCCATACTTTGATTTAGTTGTAGTTAGCTCTTCATACACTGTTATATATGAAATCTTTTCAACTACATTATTATCACTATCTGAAACTCTATAAGTAACTTCAAATCTACCAACCTTTTCTGCTTCATAAGTATTTGAAACTATTTCGATACTTGAAGTTAAATCTCCATCTTCAATATCAGTAGCAGATATACCTTCATTAAAATCTACTACTTCTCCTAGCTTATAAGTTTTATCTGTAACAGTTAAATCTGGTTTTGCATTATTAGTAGTTAATTTTGGATTTGCTATTACTGCATGGTCAGATGTATTTCCATTTCCTCCATCACTAACTTCTATAACTAATTCCTGACCGCCCTTAACTGGAACATTTATAGCAACCATATTATCTGCATGTTTTATTACACTTGTAGTAGCTAGAACTTCACCATCAGCAATAACTTTAAATACTACACTTGAATTGCTTTGAGATTCTATGCCCATATCAATTCCAACTAATGCTTCAAAGTAGTCATAATCTACATTTGATAAATCATAAGTTATCTTACCATTTGCATGTATTCCAAACCCTTTATCAAAAGTTTTTATTTCATTATTTACTCTACCCTTTATACTACTATTTCTTCTTGGAGTCCCATATTGAGTTGTAATGCTTGTCCAAGCTGTATCTGATAAATAATCATAATTACTTACCACTTGTACGTTTACTGTTTTTGTAACAACCACTCCATTATCTTCAATAGTATATTCTAATGGATAAGTCCCTTTTTCATTTACATTAACTTCTCCATTTATAACTATATTTGAGCTTATATCTTCTCCATTGTAATTTAATGCTTTAACTAAATTCATTGGATCGAATTCTTCTCTAAGTTTTATACTTATTGACTCTTGTTCTACGCTTAAACTTGGTGTTAAAGAATTTACTACTACTTCTTCTCCAATATTTAGTTTTTTATCATATGGTACAACAGTATAATTTACTGACTCTCCTATATTTGATTCTGTATCAACAAAACTATTAGTTGAAGTAAATCCTATTAATTCACCATCTTTAAATATTTCATAACCTAATACATCATCCTTAAACTCTTCATTAACGCTAAAAGATAATTTTATATTTTCATTTTCTTTAAGCACATTAACATTTAACTCTGGATTACTAGTAAATCCTTCACCATCATATTCTATATAATCATAGTTAGCATACCAAGTTTTTATATCAGGTTTTGGATATTGACTTAATAACTCTTTTGTCTCGTCAGAAACCCAGAATCCATGTCTTTCAAAATGCTCGCTTAAATCTAATTCTAAAGCTATACTAGAATATTTAGCTAACTGATTTAACTTATCATTTGCTGAATTTGTTGAATCTAAAACTATGTTGTTTTCTCTGTACTGGCTATTTAATTTCCCCCAATATCCTGGATATATCATTTCTAATTGCCAATAAACAGCTAAGTTTTCAAAATATCCTCCATCATAATAATAATTACTATCTGTTGATATAACATTTTTGAAAACATGACTTTCGAAAGGTATTCTTTTATTTGGATTATTATAATAATAAGAAGAATTTTGAGGTATCATATTATTTGTAACCTCACCTATAGTTCTTACTCCTATATCAAGCTTATGACCCATTTCGTGATCAACACCCCAGCCTCCTACACTAGTTAACATAGATACCATTACATCACTTTGAACACCTATATGCCCAGATGCAGCATACATATATCCAAATGGCTGAGCTAATCTTATATTCTCTCTAGTATACTTAATATCATTCTTTATGCTACTTCCATCCATACCTAAATATTCAAATATCATATCCATATGATCATCATACATATTTACAGTATTCATTGGACCAAATTCTTGGTTTATATAAGCCTCATATGCCCCTGTTGCAGTTCCTGTAAATACAAGATGATCTGAAACTATCTCTACAACATCTATCATTTTCCTATCCATAACATTAGGATTTTCTGCCTTGTCCGCATCAAGTCTTGCTTTATAATCTTTTAGAAGCTGTAAGAACTCTTCTTCATCAGTATTTTTATCCATCATAGGGAACTGTTCACAACCAGATGCAAATCTTATAACTGGAGCTTTACTTTGTTGTTCTTCAGTATAAGGGTTTACTATATATACAGCTCCACCTGGAGTTACATCATGTCTATACCATCCATCATTTTGACTAACAGCAGGTACAGTTATTACATTTTTACCTATATGTAAACTTACTGTCCTTCCCCAACTTGCAAAACTTCCTTCTTGTTGTGAAAACATTAACTGTGGTAATGGTTGCCCTGGTTCTGCATCAACATATACTGTTATTGTTTCCCCTGCTCTAGCAACTACTCCAGTAGGCTGATTATTATTACCAAATCCAAACTTTAAATTACTATTGGCATGTGCATTTCTATCCCCATACTGTTCTGCGACAACAGTTTTAACAGTTTGTAAAGTACCATTTACAATATCCTTAGCCACTTGTATATCTTTTAAATAAACTGGTGCTAATGGATGTTCACTAATATCACTTTCAAGTTCTGCTAATTTTTCTATAGTATTGAATTCATTTGAAACAGTATCCATTAATCCATTTGTAAATAGTGTTTTCATTTTTTTAGATACTAAATCTTCTTTATATAATCTTATATCTGAAATTGATGCCCAGTTTTCATGCGCCTTATCAAATACAAATTTTACTCTTTTAGCTTTAGTTGCATCAAATTGTATTTCTAACATATCATTAGTTACTGTATAACTACCTTCTGTCACCTTTTGAAAATTATCTCCTGAGTCAACTGGCGATATATATATACTAAACTGCTCTGCAAACCCTTTTCCACCAGATCTTGATTTATAAGTTAATCTACTTATTACTTCTGCTTCTTCTAAGGTTAATATAACTTCATTCTTAAATGAATCACTATTAGGCTTTCCTGTTTCCCAATGAGTATTAGCATCTTCATCTATTGCATACTTTATTGCAGAACTAGCATATTGTCCTCCATTGTTACTTATACTTAAGTTTTTAACTCTATATACATCATCATATTCATTTATATAATCTGTATAAAATGGTTCAAATTTAGATACATTTGCAGTACCACTTTCAACTTGCCCAAATTCAATTAACTCTTTAGCTAAATTTAACTTTTCAATATATTCATCTTTAAATGGATGTCCATTAGATTCTGCTATTAAATTATTAATAGCTTCAATTGTTCCAAATTCAGGATTAACTTCATTCATTTTTTCATCTACAAATAATATATCTATTTTTTGATCTAATTCATCTGGCATATATAAACCAAATTCAGAAGCTAATGCCCAATTTTCATATCCCTTTTTATATACAAACTTTATTCTTCTTACTTCTGTTTCTTTAAATTTTATTTGCAAAGTATCTTTAGTCGTTATACTTGTAGATCCATCTGATATTTTCTCAAATGTATCCCCTTCAGAAGTTCTAGATCCATATATTTCAAACTCTTGTGCAAACCCTCTCGAAACTAGGCTTGTATACATTATTCTATCTATCGTAGTTAACTCATCTAAAGTTATTACCACTTCATTTGTATGGCTAGATGTATTTTGCTTACCTGAATGCCAATTTGTGTTTACATCTCCATCCATGGCTCTTGATATATCATTAGAGGCATATTGTCCACCATTAGTTGTTATACTTGTAACTTTTTCTAATGGTACCTTGAATAATTCATCATAACTTGCTAACCTTTCATCATTAAACGACTTAAAGTTAGATACCTTAGCCTCTGTAAATTCTAATACCTTTCCTTCTAATATTATTCTAGCATTATTAATATCTTCTGCTATTTCACTATATAAAGGATGTGTACTTGCTTCTAAATCAAAAGCTTCTAATTTTTCTAGTGTATTAAATTCTTCACTTAACTCATTCTTTGAATTATTAGTGAATATATTATTCATTTTATCTATTATGTTATCTTCTTTATAAAACATAAATTCAGATGCACTTGCCCAACCTTGATTAGCCTTTTTAAATACAAACTTTATTTTCTTAAATTCAGTTGCATCAAATTTTATTTCTACAACATCTCTTGTTGAATCTTTATACTCACCAGTAGCTACTAATTGAAAATCATCACTATCATCATTAGATGCATATATTTCAAATTCTTCAGCAAAGCCTTTTCCCCCTGCATCTGGTCTTGCTGCATAAACTATTCTATTTAATGTAGTTGCTTCTTTTAAATTAATTATGACCTCATTAGTAAAACTTGAACTATTAGGTGAGCCTGTTTCCCAATGAGTTTTGAAGTTTTCATCTATAGCTTTATCTATGGTGCTACTTCCATATTTCCCACCATTATTAGTTATAGATTCAATATTAGAATTATCCATTTTAAATACTTCATTATAACGCTCCAATAAATCGCTACCATATAAGCTAAATTTAGTTACAGTAGCCTCCTTACTTTCAGTTTCTTCCACCGCTCCATCAACTTGGATAGTATCATTTTGTTTTAATGTCTCTGCAAATACATTAACAGGTGTAGATAGTAAATTTGTTATTGTTGCAGCTAAAATTAGTGTTGATAATTTTCTTTTTAACATTTATTTTCCCCCCGAAATATTATTTCCCAAGAGAAGTACATTAAAAAAAGCTACTCTCTAAAGAGTAGCTAAAAATAAGTCTTAATAAAGATTAATATTTATCGAAAATGCTGTAAGGGTGCATTTACTTGAAAGTAAAGCACTTCAATGAAATATAAAAACTTTATTTACTTAAAAACAAAAAGTCTAATGTACTCTTTGGCAACTGGCTGACATAGTAATTAAACCTTAGTCCCTATAGCTTTGCGTCCTTAAATTTCTTTAAGTTTGCCTATTAAATTTTCAATAATATTGATAATCCTTAATATTATTTACAGTAAAATAATTACTATATAAATTATATCCCATTCTCATTAGCAATCTATTAAAAAGTATTAACTTTCATATTTTTCAACACAATTTTCATTAATAAATATTTATTTTCCTTTTATTCGACTTATATTCCATTTATACTATGCATACTTAACTAATATTAATTATTTTTTAAATTATTCTATTTCTTTTTCTTTCATGTGTTTTTTATGTTTACATCTGCCATGACTTTTCATATGTTCTCCATGTGCAATGTTTCCTCTCCACGATTTTAGCAACTTTGATAATATTACTTCTAATTGCTGTTGTTCTTCTTCATTTATCGCATTGAATAATTCCTTTGACCTATTTTTAAGTTCTTCTTCCTTTAGTAAAATACTTTCTTTACCCTTTTCAGTTATTGATATATTTACTTTTCTCTTGTCATTCTCATCTTTTTCTCTTATTATTAATTCTTTTTCCTCTATCTTGCTTAAAATTTCGCTTAAAGATCCTGAACGAATATCAATAATATTTTGTAATTCACTTTGTGTCATTGTGCCCTTTTCCAAAAGCACTCTTAATATACGTCCTCTTCCATGGTGACCACAATGTTTATTATTTAAAATAGTGCCACATTTCCCTATCATTAGCATAAGTCTCTCTTCTTGAGGTAATTTTTTAAATTCTTCACGCTTTTTAGACTGCTCTTTTAATTCCTTTACCTTTTCTTCTGTTATTTCTCCATTATTTAATAATCTTATGAACTTCTTTCCCCTACAGCATTTTAGTTCATTTACGTCACAACCTTTACCACATATTGGACATTTTTCATATTTAATTTCTTTATTCATATATATTCACTCCTTTTAGTTAGGTACCTTGTTATTTTCATTATACATCCTCTATATATTTTTATCAAGGTACCTAATTAATTTAAAAGCAAAAAAGAAGAAAATGCATTTTACATTTTCTTCTTTCTCTATTTATATTAATTTATTAAGCTTCTTCCTTAATTCCCATTATCCAAGTAGCTATAAATGCAACTGCACCCGCAATAACTAAACCAATACAGTAGTTAACCATTGTATCTGCTGTAGTAATTGCTATAGCTGGTAAAGCTGTAACACCAACAGCTGTCATCTTAACATGTGTAAATACTACATAAGCACCTGCTGCTGCTCCACCAATAGCCGCACCAATAAATGGTTTTCTATATCTTAAGTTTACTCCAAATATAGCTGCTTCTGTTATACCCATTGTACAACTTATTGCTGCTGGTAATGATATAGCTTTCATCTTCTTATTCTTAGTTTTGAAGTATACTGCTAAAGCTGCTCCACCTTGTGCAAAGTTAGCAACTGCCCATATTGGAAGTAATGTATTAAATCCTGTTGAAGCAATAAGTCCTAACTCAATAGCATGGAAGCTATGATGTATACCTGAAATAACTATAGCTGAATATAATCCACCAAAGATTATACCTGCAATATACCAAAATTATTTAATGCATATTGTAAGAATATACTTATTCCATCACCAATCCAGTTAGCAAATGGTCCAACAACTACTAAAGCTAAGAATCCACTTAGTATTACTGTTATTAATGGAGTTAATAATATGTCTAACATATTAGGAACAATTTTTCTAACATTTCTTTCTATTATAGACATTAGGAATATTACAAATAATATTGGTAATACAGTTCCTTGATACCCCTTTAGAGGCATATCAATAATTCCAAATACAGACATTGTTTGAGCTACAGCACCTGATTGTTGTTCCCAAGCATTCATTAATGCTGGGTGAATCATTATACCAGCAACAGTTGCTGCTAAGTAAGTATTACATTTAAATACTTTTGCTGCACTGATAGCAACTAATATTGGTAAGAAGTTAAATGCTGCACTACTAAACATATCAAGTAGTGTCCACCACCAAGTTCCCTCAGCAGAAATACCAAACTTAGAGCATAATCCCATAATTCCCATTAATAATCCTGAAGCAACGATTGCTGGAATTATTGGTACAAATATATCTGATAATAATTTAGCTAATTTTTGAAGTGGATTTAATTTTTCTGCTCCTGAATCTTTAACATCTTGAGTACTCATTTCAGTTATCCCACAAATTTTAATTAATTCAGCATAAACTTTATTAACAGTACCTTGTCCTATAATAACTTGAAATTGTCCACCATTAATAAATGCACCTTTTACGATATCTAGCTTCTCTAACTCTTCTTTGTTAGCTAAACTTTGATCTTTTAATACCATTCTTAATCTTGTCGCACAGTGTGCTGCACTTGCAATATTTTCTGAGCCACCGATATATTTTAATATATCTTGAGCAGCATCATAATACTTGTTAGATCCCATTTTTTAATCTTCCCAAATATTTTTATGTTCTTATATTTACCTTGCCATAAAGGCCTTATTCATTTTATGGTAATGTTCCCACTCTTTCCATAAATAAACGTTTCTCGTTTTCATATCATCTTGTGCATTGTGATTAAATTTATTATTAATTCAAAATTTAATATGATTATATAATTTTATTTTGTATAAGTCCATAGTTTATTTATAATTTTATACTAGAACTTTTTACCTTATTATTAATTAAAAGTAGTTTTACAGGGGAATATTCCCATATAACCCCTTTGTAAAACCTTTTCATATTTTTATTATACACTATTTCTTTCGACAAGTAAACATTTCAATTTTACTTTTTTTACTACAGAATTATTTTTTTCTATCTTACTATCAAGCTCTTCTAAAATTATCTCTGCTGATTTTCTTCCAGCCGTTTTATAATGATAATGTACAGTTGTAAGTCTCGGTCTTATAACTCTAGAAATTTTAGAATCTCCCATTCCTACCACTGCTACATCATCCGGAACCTTATAATCGTTGTCTATTAGATACTCTATTGCACCTAAAGCTAAATTATCAGTTACAGCAACAATGGCTGTTGGAACATCTTCCCCCTCCATCATCTCTCTAGTTAATATATATCCACTCTTCTCATCAAAATCACCACTCTTAATGTTTTCATAATTTATCTCAATATTATTATTTTTTAATGTCTCTATATAAGCTTGCTTTCTATAAAGCCCAACAGCTTTATCCTCTTCATAAACTCCAATATATCCAATTTTTTTATGACCTTTTGCAATCAAATAATTAGTTATATCTTCTGTTGCTTGAAATTCATCAAAATATACAGATGGAAATTTTTCAATATCTTGTGCAACAACAACTATTGGAACCTCTAAATCTCTTATAACTTCTATATGCTTATCTTTTACCTTCGTTGCCATAAATATTATTCCATCAACTTGATTTGATTTAAATATATTAAGGTATTCTAATTCTTTTTCTATAGATAAATTTGTATTTGCTATCAAAATATCATATCCATTAGGAGACAAAACCTCTGTAATACCTTCAACTACTCTTGCCGGAGTTTCACTGCTTATTTTAGGAACTATTACCCCTATTAAGTTCGTCTTTTTAGTTCTCATACCTTTTGCTTGTCTTTGAGGTGTAAATCCTGTTTCTTCAAGTACTTTTTTTATTTTTTCTCTAGATTCAACACTTACATATCCATTATTTAAATATCTAGATACTGTAGATTTTGAAACACCTGCTAATTTTGCAATATCAATTATGTTTAACGCCATTAGCTATCCTCCCTATATAATGAATATTTATAAATTATCTATTACATTTTAACATTCTTTAAGAATTTTATCACATTATTCTTAATATTCTTCAGTAATAATTATAAATAAAACTACTTCTGCTTTACTTTACTAAATTACCTATATAACTTTACCTAAGTAAACTTAATATTTAGATATATATTTATTATAGGAATATTTTCAAAATTATTCTTATATATTAAAATAATTGTTCTTTTTTGTTTGGTAAATAATTCTTTTATAAATTGATAATACTATAAATAGATCTTTTTGCTAAATGTACTTATATTACCTTAATTATATATGTATATTTGGTAATTGTTTATAATAATTAAGCTTATGTATTTTTACTTAAAGGAGTGATTTTATGCTTCCCATAGATAAAAACAATAAAGTCAAAGTTAGAAATAATATTTTAATGATAGGATATTACTTATTAGTAATTGGATTGTTTGCTTACTTCTTCTTTTGCATAGGTAAGATTCCTCCTAGTAACTATATTTCACAAAACAACATTTTAAGTAGTGTTGCTGCTAGCGCTGATATTGATAGCATTGAATCAAGAAATAACCTTTATACTAAAACTACTACCCCTGATGAAGAAGCTCTAACTAAGTTTATTTCATCAGCTTTTAATGAACGTAATAATAGCTTTTTAAACGGTAATGTATCAAGATTATACAATTATTATGGAACTTCAGAAGCCAATGGGAAATATTCATTAGAATATGAATTTAAGAGAATAGCTTACTTGAGAGATTGGTCAATAGAAAGATCTATAATTTTTACTTCTATTAGTTCATCTGTTATTATTAATAAAATAAATAGAAATGATAATAAAATAATAGTCAACTTAGATGAATACTATAATTTTAATTATCTTCATAATAAACAAGTAACTTCAAATAAATTTTCCTTTACTATCCCTCACATAATGACTATTTATTCTTATAATAATGAAGATGGTGAAGAAAACTTTATTATTGATAAAGATTATTATAGTGATATTTTCAATGATGATTTAAATGATTATGATTTCACACTAACCGAAACTTCTTTACCTTATACTAAAAGAATAAATCCTGATTATAATGTTTCTAGTAGTTTTAATAAAGATGATGTCATAAGATTTGATAAATCACTATTTACTGATCACAAAGCTATAATATCTGGATACGATTCAAATGGATATCCTTTAATAGATAGTAATTTATTTAATATAACCAATATGCCATTTGATTTAGGTTGGAAAGAGAAAAATATAAAATTATCATATTAATAAAAGGTTAGGCACTGCCTAACCTTTTATTAATATCTATTACTTGCTTTCATTTGACGTTCAATATCTCTCTTAGCTGCTTTTTCTAACATTGAATCTCTCTTATCGTAATTTTTCTTACCTTTACAAATCCCAAGAGCTACTTTAACTCTACCATTTTTAAGGTATAAAGATAACGGAACTAATGTATAACCATCTCGTGAAACTAATCCTGCTAATCTTCCTATTTGTTCTTTATGAAGTAAAAGCTTTCTTGCTCTTAAAGGATCAACATTAAATATATTACCTTGCTCATAAGGACTAATATGCATATTTAAGATAAATACTTCACCATTTCTTACATCTGCATAACAATCTTTTAAGTTACACTTTCCACCTCTAATAGATTTAACTTCTGTTCCTACTAACTCAATTCCTGCTTCAATTGTTTCTTCAACAAAATAATCATGACGAGCTTTTCTATTTTCAGCTAAAGAATTACTATTCTTAACTCTTGCCAATCTTCTCACCCACTTTTTACTTACACGTTTTTTCTTAATTATATCAAGAACTACCAATAATCACAATATATCTAGTTACCTCATGTAATTACGAAAAAAATAAATATTATTCGTTAAATTCCTCTTCTGGTTCAGTTGTAGTTTCTGTATTTTCTATTTCTTCAGGTTTTGTTCCAAATTCTTTTTTTACTTCAGCTATTATTGATGCTGTTTCTTCACTTGGTACAATTTCTTCAAGATTTTGTTCGCTATCTAAAATATCAAAGAAAACTTCTCTATTATCTATATCAACTCTAGAACATTTAACTTTTACAGAATCTCCAAGTCTATAAACTTTTTTATTTCTTTGACCTAATAACATTAAATGCTGCTCATCATAAACATAATAATCATCATCTAAGTCAGTAATATGAACAAGACCTTCTACTGTATTAGGAAGTTCAACAAATATTCCGAATGATGTAACTGAAGAAATAATTCCTTCGAATTCTTCTCCTATTCTATCCATCATATATTCAGCTTTCTTTAAATCATCAACTTCTCTTTCTGCCTCTTCAGCTAATCTTTCCATTTCAGATGATTGTTTAGCTGCTATATCTACTATTGGTGCTAGTTTAGTAGCTCTCTTTTCATCAATCTTACCATTTAAATATTCCTTAATTATTCTATGAATTTGTAAATCTGGATATCTTCTTATTGGTGAAGTAAAGTGGCAGTAATAAGTTGCTGCTAATCCAAAGTGGCTTGAACATTCTGGCGTATATTTTGCTTTCATCATACTTCTTAATAAAAGAGTACTTACTACAGTTTCTTCTTTCTTACCTTTTACCTTTTCTAATACCTCTTGAAGAATTCTTGGATGAATATCTTGAGTAACTTTCATTGTATAACCTAAGTTATATATAAAATCTCTAAATTTATCTAATTTTTCTTCATCTGGATTTTCGTGAACTCTATATACAAAAGGTAAATTAGTCCAGAACATGTGCTCTGCAATAGTTTCATTACAAACAAGCATAAACTCTTCAATTATTCTATTAGCAATTTCTCTTTCATATGGCTTTATATCAATTGGTTTACCATTTTCATTTAATATTATCTTAGATTCTTCAAAGTCAAAGTCTATAGCGCCTCTTTTCATTCTCTTTTCTCTAAGAATTAAACAAAGCTCTTCCATTGTTTTAAAATCATCAACTAAATAATCATACTTCTTAATAAGCTCTTCATCATGATCTCTTAATATCTTAGTTACATCAGTATAAGTCATTCTTTCTGAAGTTCTTATAACTGTTTCTGCTATTTCGTGCTCACAAACCTTCCCTTTACTATCAATAGTCATAAAGCAACTTAATGCCAATCTATCGACTTTAGGGTTAAGAGAACATATTCCATTTGAAAGCTTTTTAGGTAGCATAGGAATAACTCTATCTATTAAATAAACAGAAGTACCTCTTTTTAAAGCCTCTTTATCTAGTGGATTCTTTTCTCTAACATAATGAGTTACATCTGCTATATGAACCCCTAATTTATACTTACCATTATCTAATTTTTCAATAGATACAGCATCATCTAAATCCTTAGCATCTTCTCCATCTATTGTAACCATTCTAAGATTTCTTATATCTTTTCTTCTCTTAATTTCTTTTTCCTCTATTTCCTCAGATATACCTTCAGCATATGCTAGTACCTTAGGAGGGAATTCTTCTGGAAGCCCATGCTTTTTAATTATAGTTAAAATATCTAATCCTTTTTCACCTTTTTTACCTAGAACTTCCTTAACTATTCCTTCTGGACTTCTTCTTTTATCTGGCCACCTAGTTACTTCAACAATAACTACATCACCATGCGTTGCACCATTTTTGTCTTTTTTAGAAATAAAAATATCTTGATTTAATCTAGTATCCTCTGGAACAACAAATCCAAAATTTCTATTATCTTCATAAACACCAATTATTTTAGTATTTGCCCTTTCAAGTATTTCTATAACTTCCCCTTCTCTTTTCTTACCGTTGATATCATCTCTAGTAATTTGTACAAGAACTCTATCATTATTCATTGCACCATTAATAAATGAACTTGGTATAAAGACATCTCTTTCGCCTTCTTCTTCTGGTATTAAGAATCCAAATCCTTTTTTATGTGCTTGAAGTTTTCCTTTTATTAATCCTAGTCTTTCAGGCACTGCAAATTTATCTTTTTTAGTTCTAACAATTGAACCTTCTAATTCCATTACTTTTAAAGCTCTCTTAAAAGCTTTATATTCATCTGGATTAATATCAAAAACTGTAACCAATTCTTGAATATCCATCGGTCTATATGCTTCTTCTCTCATGAAGCTAAGTAGGGTTTCTTTTATTCCCATTTAATTTCCTCCGTCTAACTTATAATATCTCCATTTTTTTCTTATACACACTATTTATTATACTACCACATGTTTGTTTTTTTATTCAATACAGCGAATTAAATATCTTATACTATAATTTTATTCAATAATTTTATCTTTAAACATATTAAAAGCAAATTTACAACTTACTTTTTACATTAATAAAAGGAGTGTATCAAATTACTTATCGATACACTCCCTAAATATCTTAAACTAAATTTAATGCTATCGTATTTATTGCAAATAAAAGCATTGAAACTATTGTTACTTTAACTAGCATTGCTTCTTTTGTCTTTGATTTATTCTTAGTGAAGAACGTTTCACTTTTGCTACCTTGAATTAACCCGCTTAAAGCATCAGCTTTACTTTTTTGCATTAATATTGAAATAACAACTATTAATCCTAAAACCGCTTCTAAAACAAATAAAAAAGTTTTCACGGTTACACCTCCCATATTGTACTTTTCGTGCATATTCATATACTTCATCATAACATAATATATACTATATATCAAGATTATTTACAAATAGCCCCATTATTAAACATATTTACTTACTTATTGCTATTTTATCGTTTAAAGTCATATTATTCATATACTTTTCTTTTAAATTCTTCTTAAATATCCCTATGAATAATACTACGATACCACTAATTATTACAAATAAATAAAAACTAATTCCTCTGCTTAATAACATAGCTGAGCTTAACGTACTTACTGGAAAAAGTGTCTTAAATAGTGTTAAAAAACTACTTTCGCTACTCCCAACAGAACCTGGAAGAGGTATTGCTGATACTGATATAAACAATATAGATTGCAAAGAAAAAACAGTCAAAAATGAATATGTTGATAAGTTAAAAGCTTTATATACAAAGAAGGTAATACTGTAATTGAAACATATTTGTGCAAATGTTGTTAAAATTACTTTTACAATAACCATCTTATTTTCCTTAATAAATTTAGCTCCTTCTTGATATTGATTAATTTCCTCATCAATGTTCTTAATTAACTTATTTAAATTTATAAATTTAACCCTACTTACTAACTTAAAAATTAATTCTATCGTCTTTGATATAAACTTTTTTGAAAATATAGCTAAAACTATAAATAGAAATACTATAGTGTTAGATATAATTCCTACCCAGATTAAAACCTTAATTGCTGGATTTAAAGTTATAATAAATTTATAATTTCCTATGAACGCTAGTAATGCAATAACTATAGTAACAAATTGGAAACTAGCCAACTCTACTAACAATACAAGTGATGAATGTGAAATATCAACATTATCTTTCTTCATATAATAAATTTGCATTGGTTGTCCACCCGAAGCAGATGGAGTTATTGAACTAAAGAAAAAACCTACAAATGCATATTTTAATCCATTAACAATACTTATATCATATGAAAGTAATCTTAACATACGTCTTATATTAATAGCTTCGCAACATATAAAAAGAAACATAAATAAAATTCCTACATATATATATGTTAAATTTACAGACTTTAATGTTTCAACTATATTATTTAAACTATTATCTTTAAAAACTACAAAAAAAGTAACGCCTATAAGTGCAATAAAAAGCAAACTGCTTTTTAAAATCTTTTTTAAACTCATACTATTCATAAAGTTCTCCTACATTTAAAAACTTAAACCCTTCTTCTAACCATATTGGTATTGTTTTATCTAATGCTACTATTGTTCTTGCTGGAGCCCCATTGCTACCTCTTCCATCATGAAGGCAAATAACATTTTTATTTTTTGACTCTTTCAATAATCGTCTTGAAATTTCATCAGCAGTTATATCTGATTTCCAATCGCCAATAATCACATCCCAAAGAACTAATTTAAAATCATATTTTCTTATATTAAATAATGTCATTAAATTCAAATGCCCCCATGGTGGTCTAAAAGATTTAATATCTATATCTAATTCTTTCATTATCTTTGAACTTTCCTTAAAATCCTTATTAGTATATAAAGGTCCCTTTATTAAGGCATTTTTATGCTCAAAGGAATGTAATCCAATAGTATGTCCTTCTTCTTTCATACGATTAATTATTTCACTATTTTTCTCTGCAAAGCTTGCTACACAAAAAAATGTAGCTTTTATATCATATTTTTTAAGTAAATCTAATAATTGTTTTGTATAATTTTCATCTGGTCCATCATCAAAGGTTAATGCTAAATATTTTTCTTCATTAATATTTTTAATTATCGGTGTGCCCTTAATCTTAAAATAAAAAGTTGGAATAACACTATATGATAATATTAAAAATAGTATTACAACTATAATTCCCATGATTATGCCCCCTTCATAAATTTATCTAAAACATTTATAATTTCATTTTGATTAATTCTGCTTTTTATATTTTTCATATTATTTTTCATCTTCGTAATTTCATCATCATCATTAATAAGATTTAAAATATCTGAAACTATATCAAAATCCTTGTCTCTAATTACTTTTCCTATTTTTTCTTTTTCTATAAACTTTGAGTTCTTAATTTCTTGAACTAAAAATGGATTTATAACATACATTGGAACTTCACTATAAATTGCTTCAAATAAAGTTATTCCCCCTGATTTTGAAATTATTAAATCTGAATTTTTCATATATTTGCTTACTTCTTCCGTATATCCTATAACCTTAATATTTTTATATTTGTCTCTAAGGTATTCATACATACTTTTATTATTTCCTGTTATAATTGTTGTTTTTATATCTTTTACATTATTAAGTACTTCAAACAATTCATCATTTACTGATATTAATCCTAATCCTCCGCCCATAATAAGAACTTCTTTTTTCTTATTATTTTTGTTTAAATCCATATCAATTTCTCTAAATTGTTTTCTCACTGGAATTCCAGTTATAATTATTTTTTCTTCACTAATACCTTTATTAACTAAACTACCTTTTATTTTTTCATCTCCAACAAAATAATAATTTGTATTTTTATGAATCCACTCACTATGACTTGATATATCAGTAATAAATGTTAGTAATGGTACATTAGATTTTTTTATTGATTTATATTTTGAAATATATTGAGAGCTTATTGGCAAAGTTGAAATAACAACTTCTGGATTATATTTATCAAATAATTTATCCAATTTTTTAATAAATAAATAATTAAATGTCTTTATATTCCGCTCTTCATTATTAGTATTTATAAAATTATAAAGGTTAGCCCATTTACTAACTAAAGTATCAAAACTTTTATAAACATAACTACTTATGGCTGGAAATGAATAATCTATAATATCAATTATTTTTATATTTACATTGATATCTTTATAATTTTCTTCTATTTCTTGCTTTATCGCCTCCGCCGCTGAATAATGCCCCATTCCAAATTTTCCTGTTAAAATTAATATATTCATACCTTATCCCCCAACCTTCTTACTATATTCACATTATAAAATTTAAATATTAAGAATTTACAAACCTAAATCTTAATATTTGCTTACGTAAATCTACTTATTTATTAAAATTTTATTAACATTTTAAAAACAGTTTATTTTAACTTTTCTTACAATATTAATTTTATAAAAATATGAAAGCTTGCAACATCGATTAATATTGCATTATAATTACATTTTCGTAAGAAATGAAAAAAGGCCGTACACCTAAGTGCACAGACCTTCTTGAGGAAAATTTATAAAAATGTATCGTTTAAGCTTAATTAAAGGAAACTCGACTCCCTTCAGTCGCTGAGTACACTAAAGTGTACTTTCAACTAGCCAAATTAAAATTTGGAGCTTCAAGCAAGTTCGATTAACTAAATCGAAGATTTAGAACCTTACTTATATTCTACATCATCACCGTCAACTAATTCTGAATTTTCTTTTATATATTTAACTAACTCATCAACTTGAGCATATGCTACTGCAACATAAGTATCTGCTGCTCCGTAGTAAATTGCTATTCTTCCTGTTTCAGGATCTTGAAGTGTTGCACATGGGAATGCTACATTTGGAACGAATCCTGTTGTTTCATATTCTTTTTCAGGAGTTAGTAGGTAATCTCTTGTTCTATATAGAACTTTTGAAGGATTTTCTTTATCTAATATAGCAGCACCCATGCTGTATACAAATCCATTACAAGTTCCAGAAACACCATGATAGAACATTAACCATCCTTCAGATGTTTCAATTGGTGTAGCACCACTACCTATTTTAGTTCCTTGCCACCAACCTTGGCCACCTTTTGTCATAACTCTTCTGTGTCTTCCCCAGTGAACTAAATCTGGACTTTCACTTAAGAATATATCTCCAAATGGAGTATGTCCACTATCACTTGGTCTGCTTAATAATAAGAATTTATCATTAACCTTTCTTGGGAATAAAACACCATTTCTGTTAAATGGAATAAATGGATTTTCAAGTCTTACAAATGTCTTGAAATCTTTTGTCATTCCTAATCCTAATGCTGCTCCACCAAAGTCACAACACCAAACAATATAATAAGTATCTTCTATCTTAACTAATCTTGGGTCATAAGCATAACTTGGTTGATAATCATTTCCTTGTTCATCTACCCAATGAATTTCTTCATCTTCTATATCCCAATTTAAAGCATCTGTACTTCTTCCTAAATGTAATTGTGGTCTACCATTTTTATGATCTGCTCTGAATACACCTATAAATCCATCTTCATATGGAAGTACTGCACTATTAAATATTCTTGCACTCTTCTTTGTTGGATTCCAATCAATTATAGGATTATTATCATGTCTCCAAACAACTCCATCAAATCCTTCTGGTTTTTCTTGCCATGGCATGTTTTTTACTGCATCACCGTAAATCTTAACTTTTTCCATAATACCCTCCATCTTATATCTAAAAATATAAAGTTATTTACTATTTTTCTTAATACAAAGTATCTGAGTTTAATAATTTACTTAACAAAAAATATTTCTTCAAAAACCTTGTTAACAATTACATACTTAATTTACTATGTATTAAATTTAATTTCTATACATTTGCTACTTTATCTTTGTTTTTGTATATATATCTGTAAAAATGTTTGAAAAGTATAAAAAATTTTAATTTAATAATAAAAATTTACTTTTACATTATTTATACTAGATAATTAATTCCAAATTTCTTCTCCAAAGCTTTCTATAAATCCAGTCAATTCCTCTGCCATCTCTTCTGCCTCAGGAATTCTTAAATGTCCTGGTGTTCCTATACCATTTCTTTTAAACTTAAATCTAACAATTTTTTCATCATTAATATCTTTTGTCATTTCATCTAACGCAGTATCCCAACCTTCGTTATGACATAATAAAGTTGTAATAACAACAAATAGTGCATTAGAATATTTGCTTCTTAAATCAAGAATAATTTCTTTATATTTAGATTTCCAATGTTCCCTTTTTTCCATATCATCATTAATATAGTCAACTGGATGTGAATCATTTTGACCTAAAGCCATAATAACTACATGTGGAGTATATCTATTAAAATCCCACTTATTACACTCTCCAAGCTCTGCACTATATCTTAATTTATCGTAAGTAGATTCTAATCCTCTATAACCTAAGCTTGGATTGAAATATCCTGTGCCATCTAATACTGCAATTCCACCTTGAGCATTATTATTAATCTCAGCCCCTAAATTTCTTGCAGTCATCATAGAATAAGAATACCATGCATTAGAATATATTCCTTCATGCCCTTCTGGATCAACCTTCCCAACATAATCAATAGCTTCAGAAACCTCACCTGCTGATACAGAATCACCAAAACATTCTATTCTTCTATTACTTTTAGCCTCTGGCTTTTCTAAATGGCATCCTTTTTCTAGCACCACACCATAAAAATCAAAATAATGAGCAGCATCTGACCTCTTAAATAAAATTAAATCATGAAGCCCTTCACTTAATTCATCAGCAATATCTAAAACAATATCCTTATCATGTTCTTCTATAACAGCTTTACCTGTTATATTTCCATCTATGATAAACCCAATAGCATTCTCATAGCATGCATGTATATTTTTAATAGCAACTTTAATACTTGTCCCAGTAAATTTTGTCTTAATCATACTTCCAGCATAAATAATTGTTGGTGATTTAGGGTTTTCAAAGTCCACTCTTCCCATATATTGATAATTTGAATTATCTGCTTCTATTAATATATATTTTTCTTTATCTAACTCATTTAAGTACATAATTATCCTCCTAAGAAACTAAAAATCCCATTATATTTACTTCAACTGGTTTATCCTCATTTATTACTCTTATTTCAATTTCATGTTTTGTATTTAATGATTTTTCTACTAAAACCTGCGTTGCAGAATAATCTCCCCATCCTTTTCCAAAAAATGTATCTACCGTAATTACATTATTACCATCAACTTTTATTTCTAACTTTCCTGCCGTATCTTTTATAGACTTCTTAAAAAGTAAAAATATATTATTACCTTCTATTGAAGCTTTTAATAAAGCTTCTTTTCCCTGTGTAGAATCAAACTTCCATCCATTTTTAAATACTTGAAAACCTTCATTATCTAAATTAAATCCAGATACCTCTTTACATATTAAATTATTATTATTTAATATTTTACCATTTATATAATCTTCTCCAAACAACGGTTCTCCAAGCTCTATTTTATTAACTTTTAACTCTTCCAAATTGTTATATATATTTTTCATGAAATCTATTAATAATTCTGATATTATAAAATGTCCATAATCATTTGGGTGAACTTCATCACTTCCAACTTCATCCCATTTTAATCTATTTTCAATCATTTCAGTATAAACAGTATTTCTAAAGCTTATCATTGGTAAATTATATTTTCTTCCTATTTCTATTTGTTGGTCTTGTACATTACTACCATCAAAATTTGTCATAAACACTTCTACTATTGCTGGTGGATTTTCCATTGATAATATTCTTCTTACTAAACTCTCATATGCTTTTTTATCATAAATTATATTCTTATCATTAACTGCAAAATCGATAAATACTATATCAGGATTATAAGATAATACTTGATTTTCAACTCTATGAACTCCTATTACCGAACCTGTTGCCCCTACTCCTGCATTTATATATTTTACGTTTATATCACTAAATGTATTTTTAAACCATCTATAAGTTCTACTTGCATAGCATTGTTCAAAATTACTTGCATTACATCCTTGTGTTATTGATCCACCTAAGAATGCTACTGTAATATCTTGTCCACTCTTAGCTTTCTTAATTACTTGTACAATTCTTGCAATATCCCCCTTACTTACTAAAGAGTTTTTAATCATTTCATCAGTTATTTTAAACCCCATAATACGCCTCCTATATCTGCTATATTAAAATCAATATTTAAAATTAGTTTATATTTCTCACATTATAATTTTATACTTTTTTGATATATATAATTATATATCTTAAAAATTTACTATAAATCTGAAAAATAGTTTTATTCATCAAATAATTCATAAAAAAATCATGTTTGTTTTAACATGGTTTTTAATGCTTAATATTTTAATTATCTATGATACCAAAAGTCCCATTACTCTTACTTCCACAGGTTTTTCTTCATCAACTACTCTTATCTCTACTTTATGTTTTCCTATTTCTAAATCATTTACTAATATCCTAGTCTCTGCATACTCTCCCCAACCACCTTTAAAGTAAGTATTTACTAACATAGCTTTAGTTCCATCAACCTTAACGTGTAGTTTACCTGCAGTTTTTTTAATTGATTTTTTATACAATAAAAATATATTTTTCCCTTCCACTTCAAATATTAAGGTTGCTTTCCCCCCATTATCTGAAATATACCTCCATCCCTCTTTAAATACTTGAAAACCTTCATTATCTTCCAAGAAATCATTAACATAACTTACTTGTAAATTCTTATTATTTAATATTTTACCACTTATATATTTATCTCCATACAATGGAGCACCTAATTCTACTTTATCCTTACCTTGTCCATCTAAATTATTTATAATATTATTTATAAAATCTATTAATAATTCTGCAATTATAAAGTGTCCATAATCATTAGGGTGAATTTCATCATCAGAAACTTGATTCCATTCTAATTTATTAGCCTTAATTTCTTGATAAATTGCATTCCTAAAACTAACCATGGGTAAATTATATCTTTTTCCTATTTCTATTTGCTGCTCTTGAACATTATTAAAATTGCAATCACTCATAAATATTTCTATAAGCGCTGGATTTTTTTTTACTGATAATATTCTCCTAATTAAACTCTCATATCCTATCTTATCCCACATACTTTCTGTATCGTTTACAGCAAAATCTATAAATATAATATCTGGATTTTTAGATAATACCTCCTTTTGAACTCTATGAACACCTATTATTGAACCTGTAGCTCCTCCACCTGCATTTATATAATTAATATTTATGTTTTTAAATTTTTCTTTAAACCAAGAATAAACCCTACTTGCATAACACTTTTCAAAACTTGTTGCATTACATCCTTCAGTTATGGACCCACCTAAAAATGCTATACTTATATCTTGACCGCTATTAGCTTTTCTAATAACTTCTACTATTCTAGCTACATCTCCTTTATTCACTAATGAATTTTTTATCATTTCTTTAGTAATAGTAAAATTCATTCACATCTACCTCCATCTTAACAGATAGCTTACTATTTAGCTTAGAGTAATCTAAACTAATCAAACTCATAGGTTTTCAGTAGTATAAGTATAACTTTCTTTCTTCATACAATAATTATAAAATACCCTTTACCTTAAAAATACCTAATAAATCTTAATAAAAGTATGTAAATTTTTATAATTAATTTGTATATTTATAATACAAAAGTCGTACTCTTAAAAAGTACGACCTTATACCGCAACTTATTTATTATTCTTTAATGTTGAAGAATGCTTTTTTACCTCTAAATTCTGCAACATCATCAAGTTCTTCAGAAATTCTAATTAATTGATTATACTTAGCAACTCTTTCAGATCTTGCAGGAGCACCAGTTTTAATTTGACCAGCATTTACAGCAACAACTAAATCTGCAATAGTAGTGTCTTCAGTTTCACCACTTCTATGAGAAATAACTGCTGTATATCCAGCTCTATTAGCCATTTCTATAGCATTTAAAGTTTCTGTTAAAGTACCTATTTGATTTAACTTAATAAGAATTGAATTAGCAACACCTTTCTTAATTCCCTCTTCTAATCTTTGAGTATTAGTAACAAATAAATCATCACCAACTAATTGAACTTTCTTACCTAATCTATCAGTAAGTAGCTTCCAACCTTCCCAATCTTCTTCGGCCATTCCATCTTCAATAGATATAATAGGATACTTATTTACACAATCTTCAAAGAAATCAACCATTTCTGATGCAGTTAAAGTTTTACCTTCATTTTCTAGCACATACTTACCATCTTTATAATATTCAGATGATGCAGCATCTATAGCTATAAATATATCTTTTCCTGGTTCATATCCAGCTTTCTTGATAGCTTCTAAAATTACTTCAATAGCTTCTGCATTACTCTTTAAGTTTGGTGCAAATCCACCTTCATCACCAACACCAGTAGAATATCCTTTATCATTTAAAGTTTTCTTTAATGCATGATAAACTTCTGCACAAGCTTGAACTGCTTTATCAAAATTATCAAATCCAACTGGCATAACCATAAATTCTTGAAGGTCAACCGAATTGTCTGCATGTGAACCACCATTAATAATATTCATCATTGGAACTGGCAGTACCTTTGCATTTACTCCTCCAACATATTGATATAAAGGTAATCCTAAATAATTAGCAGCTGCTTGTGCTACTGCTAATGAAACTCCTAATATAGCATTAGCTCCTAAGTTTCCCTTATTATTTGATCCATCAAGTTCTATTAGCATTTTATCAATGTATGTTTGATCAAATACATTACATCCTATCAATTCTTCTGCTATTGTATCATTAACATTTTCAACAGCTTTTAAAACACCTTTTCCCATGTAATAATCTTTTTTACCATCCCTTAATTCAACTGCTTCATAAATTCCAGTTGATGCTCCTGATGGAACTGCTGCTCTACCCATTGTTCCATCTTCTAGATAAACTTCAACTTCAACTGTTGGAAAACATCTTGAATCTAATATTTGTCTTGCAACAACGTCTACAATCTCAACAAAATTTTTCATTTCAAATCCTCCTTATTTTTAGAAATAAATGAAATTTTTATTTTCTTCTAAAATATCTACCTAATTATTTTTTACAGTGAAAAGAAATAATATTCAACTAAATCACTTTTTCTATAAAAAATACACCTCTAGATAAAGTTCATATAACGAACTTTACCTAGAGGTGATTATATAATTACATTGGGTAGCTTTTAATTACTTCAATATTTCCTTTTACAACATATTTTCCTAAAGTAGCTGGAATTAAATAACTATCTCCCATTTTGATTTCTTCTGAGAAACCTTCTCCCTCTATAATCCCATTACCTTCTACAAATGTTAAAATAAAGAACTTTTCTTCATTGCTACAATCGCTCCATTGATTTTCAACATTAATTTTTTGCATTCCAAAATATTCATTTTCACAGAAATCAACTTTTGAGAATCCATCAAATTTAACAACTTCGTTATTAGATAAATTTTCTGCTTCTAAATCAAAGTTAATTACATCAAGAGATTTTTCAACATGAATTTCTCTTGGTCTTCCATAGTCATAAACTCTATATGTTACATCTGAATTTTGTTGAATTTCAGCAATTATTAACCCTTCACAAATAGCATGAACTAATCCACTATTAATTAAGAAACAATCACCCTTTTTAACATCAATAACATTTAAGTAATCTTCACATTTTCCTTCTTCAATTGCTTTAGCAAATACAGCTTTATCGCAATTTTTTGTCCCAACAATTAATTTAGCTCCTGGTTTTGCTGCTACAACATACCAAGCTTCTGTTTTACCAAATTCATTTTCAACTCTCTTAGCATATTCATCACCAGGGTGAACTTGTACAGAAAGTTTTTCTCTTGAGTTAATTAATTTAACTAATAGAGGGAATTTTTCTGTGCTAACCTTAGTACCAACTAATGAATGTCCAAACTCTTCAATTATTTCAGTAAATGATTTTCCTTTTAATTCACCATTTGCAACTATTCCTGTTCCATTTGGATGGCAAGCTATATCCCAACTTTCACCAATATCCCCCTCTGGTAAATTTGTTCTGAACTCTTCTAAATCTCTTCCACCCCATATTTTATCATAATAAATATTCTCAAATCTTATTGGATACATCTCTTTACTCTCCTTTTATATAAAATTTACATTATAAACATAATATTTAAAATTTATTATTTTAATTCACTTATAGCTAATGCAGCAGCTCCTAAAACACCAGATTTTCCTTCTAAATTTGATTTTTCAATCTTACAGTTCTCTGCTATTATATCTAAACATCTACTATTAACAACTTCTCTCACTTTTTCAATTACAATATCTCCACCATTAATAACTCCACCACCTAGGACTACCATATCTGGATCTAATGTGTTCATTACATTAGAAACTACTAATCCTAAATATGATAATAATTCGTTTAAGATATCATTAGCAACATAATCACCTTTAGCTGCTTCTATAAATACTTCCTTAGCACTTACATTTTCATAATCTTTAAGTGATGTTTTTACATTACTATTAACAGCTTCTACTGATCTCTTCATTATAGCTGTTCCTGAAGACATTCTTTCTGAGCATCCTTTATTGCCACATCCACATCTTTGTCCATTTTCAGAAACAGTAGTATGTCCTACTTCTAGTGCATTTGAAGTGCTTCCTCTATATATTTTCCCGTTTAATATAGCTCCGCCACCAATTCCAGTACTTACAGTTACGTAAACCATATTTTCTGTACCTTTACCAACTCCAAACATATACTCAGCTAGAGTTGCAGCATTAGCATCATTATCTAAGAAAGTTGGAAGTTCATATGTGTTTTTCAATTCCTCAACTATATTATAATTTTTAAAAGGTAAATTTGGAGGTGCTACTATTAACCCCTTTTTTACATCAAGAGGACCTGGTGATCCAATTCCTATTGCTTTTATGTTATTTTTATCTATTCCATTTATAACATAATTTATAGTAGATTTAATATTGTTTACTATTGTTTCAACACCTTTATCAGCTTCAGTGCCAACAATTTTTTCGTTTACCATATTTCCATCTAAATCAACTAATGCTGTATAAATTTTTGTTCCACCTAAGTCTACAGCAACAACGTATTCTTTACTCATATTATTTTATCCCTTCTACTTTTTAAAAATCTATTATAGGGAAAGATACTTAAAATCTTCCCCTATAATATTTACTATTATTTAAAATTAAAATCCGTTATTTTGGGCTACTTCTTTAATCCATCTACCTGATTTTTTAATTGTCTTCTTTTGTGTTGCTAAATCTACAGCTATAAATCCATATCTATTTTTATATGCATTTGACCAAGACCAACAATCAATTGGAGTCCATGAATGATATCCAAAACAATTAGATCCATCTACAATACCTTTATGTAAGTATTGTAAATGCTCTTCAAAGAATTCAATTCTATAATCATCTTGAATTGCACCATTTTCATCTATATATTTTTCTTCACCTTCAACACCCATTCCATTTTCAGAAATGTACCAAGGAATATTATTGTAATTATTCTTTATATTCATAGCTATATCATACATAGCTTGTGGATATATTTCCCATCCTCTATAAGGATTCATTCTCTTTCCTGGCATATCATAATAATCAAAATGCTTATCCGGTAACCAACCCTTTGAGTTATCAAATTCACTTTCCTTAGCTTGTATTCTTCTTGGTTGATAATAGTTAACCCCTAAGAAATCAATAGTGTTTTCAGATATTATTTTCATTTCTTCTTCTGTAGCTTCCCACATAACTCCATTTTCTTTTAATAATTCAACTAATGATTCTGGGAAGTGTCCTTTTACAGCTGGATCTAAGAAAGAATTATTGAATATATCATCTGCAATTTTAGCAGCTTTTAAATCTTCTTCACTATTACTTCTTGGATATGCTGGAGTTAAGTTTAGAACTATACCAATTTTCCCACCATCTTTATCACATCCAAGTTCTCTAAACTTATTGATTACCTTTGCAGACGCAAGATTTAAATTAAATAAAACTTGCATAGCCTTTTTACCATCAACTAATTTTGGATAATGGAATTGATATAAATATTCTCCCTCAACAACAACTATTGGTTCATTGAAAGTTGTCCAATACTTAACTCTATCACCAAATAATTTAAATGCTGTTTCAGCAAATTTTATGAATAAATCAACAACATGTTTTGATTCCCATCCACCATATTTATTATATAACTCAACCGGGATATCAAAATGATGTAAATTCATTACTGGAATCATTCCATTTTTTATTGTTTCATCTATAACATCATTATAAAATCTTATTGCATCTTCATCTGGCTCTCCTGTTTCTAAATCCTTTACAAGTCTAGTCCATTGAATTGATGTTCTAAAACTGTTTAACCCTATTTCTTTTAACATTGCTAAATCTTCTTTATAGCTATTATAGAAATTAGATGTAACTGATGGTCCTACTCTATCAAAAAATGCTTCTGGCTCTACTTCATACCAGTAATCAAATACACTTTTATGTGGTTTATTAAAATCACCTTCTGATTGTGGTCCTGATGTAGCTGAGCCCCACCAAAAATCCTTCGGAAATATATACTTCTTGTCCATTTCTTTTCCCCCTTAGAGTTTCATTATTCAAAATTTATTTTATTTTTAATATTTAAGCCGTTTTACACTTATATTATATATTTTCTTTTTTAATACGTCTATACTTTTATAAAACAAGTTATATCTTTTATTTTTTTAGTATCTCCTTTTACTTCCATATTAAAAGTTAATCCAGCTTATTATCAGTATTTAATGATGTTTTTTCATTTATAAACTTTATAAAAAAAAATAAAAGATGCTTAATTAGCATTTATTTTGCTAATTAAGCATCTTTTATTTAAATTATTATATTACTGTAATTGATTTAAATTCAAATTTATCATATCTATGTCTAGAAAATGAATATTCAAATACTTTTCCATTATCTAAATATGCAACTCTTTCAACTTCTAAAATTGGCTCATCTTTTTCTAAATTTAAATATTTTCTATCTAACTCATCACTTTTCATAGCTCTCACAGTTGAATGAGCACTTTGAATATTTAAACCTAGTTTATCTTTAATATATCCATATATAGATTTTTTTACATCTGCTAATTTCATCCCTGGAATAAGATTTAATGGGATGTATGTTTTTTCAATAACTACAGCTTTATCATCTACATATCTTACCCTATGTACAAAATAAATAAATTCATCTTCTTCAATTTTTAATATATCAGCAATTTCCTTTGTTGCATTAATAATCTTAAATTCTAAAACTTTACTAGTAACTTTATGACCTATACTAGTAGTTGTTAATCCTGAAAATTGTTTTTTTTCTATAATCCTTTGAATTTCTTTTTCAGTTATATCTTTTACAAAAGTTCCAGAACCTCTTCTTTTTATTATTAAACCATCATTAACTAATAGATCTAAAGCTTTTTTAACTGTCATTTTACTTACATTATATTTTTCGCATAATTCTTTTTCAAAAGGAAGTTGTTCATTAGGTTTATATTTTTCACTTAATATGTCTTCCTTTATATCAAAGGCTATTTTTTCATATTTTAACATTTCTAAAAACTCGCTTTCAAATTTAATTTCTTATACACTATTCTACTAATTATTTATATTTTATACAAGTTAAATAAAATATATTTTTTATTGTAAAATGTAATGCTTTGTAGTATAATAAGTATATACTTTTTAGGAGGTTATATTATGGAAAACAATATGGAATTAATATCATTTGAATTAATAAGTAATGTGGGAGAAGCAAAATCTTTGCTAATGGAAGCTTTAGTACTAGCTAGAGAAGAAAAGTTTGATGAAGCTGATGCTAAAGTTGCTACAGCGGGAGAATTTTTATCAAAAGCTCATCATAGTCATTTTGGATTAGTTCAACAAGAAGCTAATGGTGAACAATTACCTTTCTCACTAATTTTAATGCATGCAGAAGATCAATTAATGACAACTGAAACTTTAAAAATGTTAGTAGAAGAACTTATTTTGACACACAAAAAATATTCTAAATAAATTATTCTTTAAACTAGCTTTTATGGCTAGTTTATTTTTTTATGTATATAAAAAAAGCTAAAGTTAATAACTCTTACAATTTTAATCTACATATATTTTTTTACAAGAAAAAGGGGCTTAATAATTAATAGCCCCTTAATTTTATATCCTAATTTTCTTAAAATATTGATCTATTTTTTTATTCCATTCTTGTGCTGTTTTTTTATCAATACTATATATCCCACTTAAAAATATTTCCAAACAATCTATTCCTTCAAGCCCTTTCATTAAATGCCTTGGATAATCAACCTTTCTTTTATAGCATTGTTTTGGGTCTATTACCTTTACTCTTTCATTTTCATTTACATATATATCTCTACATCTCGCATCAAGCTTTGTAAACTTTAAAGCTTTAAATTCATTAATTAATCTATACAAATTATAGATTAATTGCTGACTTAATCCATTTTCTTGAATGTAGTGGTCAAGCCTTTTACCATTTACCATTTCTCTTAATATATAATACTCCCCATTTTTATATATCCTAGGAAAATACTTAGACTTTTTGACTTTATATAATATATCTGCTTCGCTTTTACAAATATTTTTATCAGTAAATATTTTTATTGCTTTATTTCCTGGCACTTCATAAACAATACCATTATGACCTTCACCTAATAACTTAGCATCTTTAAATAGACTTTCTAACTCTTTATCAAAGTCTGCTGAATATGCATATGTCCTAGCCATTGTCCCCTACCCTTTATTAATATTTATACTATTATATTAATTAGTGTATGCATTTATAACAACTATTGCTAGTTACGTATTTTCACCTTTCAAATTTATAACGAAATAAATAATAAGTAAAAATAATTAAATAAAATTTTCAATTTTATTTTTCATTATCCATTACTATTTATATATTCATATTTAACTTATTACAGAAATAAAGGCAACTCCATTTCTGTAATCGCCTTTATTTTTGTTAGATATATTATTTTTCATTCTTTAGCAGCTCTTCATTTTTGTTTATAAGCTCCTGTCTTTGTGCTGTACAAAGAAGTGCTCTATAAGGATCTGCTGGTGTATTGAATGTATAATCTATTAATTTATCTACTGTAGTTGTAGCAACATGTAATCTAGTATCACTTGATGCATAGTAGATATTTACATTATTATTTTCATCAACTGTAAGTCCATTACAGAAGATTACGTTAGAAACATCGCCAACTCTTTCATCATCATAAGGAGCAATAAAATGACCTCCTGGTAATGCAATAATCTTTGTTGGATCTTCTAAATCTGTTGCAAAAGTATAAAGAACATATCTTAATCCTGCAGCAGTATTTCTAACGCCATGTCCTACATGTATCCATCCCTTTTCAGTTTTAATTGGAGCTGGGCCTTGTCCATTTTTCACTTCATAAACTGTATGATATTTCTTCTCATGCATTATTTTTTCTTCACTAACAACAGGATTAGTCATATCATCACAATATCCGTAAGCAATTCCTCCACCTGATCCTGTAGAAATAAATCCATCTTGTGGTCTAGTGTATAAAAGGTATTTACCATTTACGAATTCTGGATGTAATACAACATTTCTTTGTTGTGGAGATGGAGTTTTTATATCTGGTAATCTTGTCCAAGTTTTTAAATCAGTAGTTCTTACTAAACCTGCTTGGGCCACTGCTGAAGATGTATCTCCTGGTTCTGCATCTGGATCTTTCCTTTCAGAACAGTAAATTCCATAGATATACCCATCTTCATGTTTAACAAGTCTCATATCATAAATATTAGTTTCTTCTTTACAGGTATCTTCCCATTGTATTAATGATTCAAATCTAAAATTGTCTAAACCATTTTCACTTGATGCTAATGCAAAAATAGATTTTCTATCTAAACCTTCAGTTCTTACAACTAAATAATATCTTCCATTTAAATAAATAGCTCCTGCATTTAAAGTTGCATTTACTCCTAATCTTTCCATGAAGTAAGGGTTAGTTTCTTTATTTAAATCAAATCTCCATTCAACTGGTACATGATGTCTAGTTATTACTGGATATTTATATCTATCATAAACACCGTTATACCAAGTTGTATCTATTTCATTTTTTCTTGTTATTAATTTTTCTTGTTCTTCCTTTAATGCATAATATTTTTCATGTATCATTTCTTATTCTCCTATTCTCTTCATAAATTCTAAACAAAATCTTCCATTGTGATAAGGTGTTTTCCAAGGTTCAATAACACTTCTTTCAGTTGGCTTACCATTTGGTTCTATAGACCAATACCATTCTCCACCTTCTCTTGGATCAACCATATTTTTCATAGTATATGTCATTAAATTATTAACTATATTTAAGAATGATTCATCATGAGTTCTTTCATAAGCATTTAAATATCCTACCATAGCTTCAACTTGAACCCACCAAACTCTTGTATAATCTTTAACTCCATTTTCTGATTCATTAATTAAAGAACCATCCTCTTGAATTTGTGCTTTAATGTTATAAGCTATGTCAATTATCATTTTTTCAATAGATTCATCTTTTAAATTTAATGCCTTATAAGCATCATCTATAAGCCAGCTTGCCTCAATATCATGACCATATGATTTAACATCAATAATTGTATTCCATTCACTATCAAAGAATATCTTTAATAGGTGTTGCTCTTTATCATAAATTTTATTATAGAAAGTATATATAAGTTCCTTTAATCGCTCACCTACAACTCTATTATTAGTTACAGAATAAAGATTAGTATAACCTTCTAAAACATGTAAATGTGTATTAGTTGTAATTTCAGCGATGACACCATTTTCACTTAACATTTCATTTGGAGTTATATTCCACTCTCTATCAAACTCTTCTAAATACGCTGAATTTTCTTTGTTGAACCCAATATTTTCAACTAATGAGAATAAATTCATTGCTAAATCTAAGGCTTGTTTATCTTTTGTTGCTTTATAATATTCACTTAACGCATATATAGCAAATGATTGACAATATACATGTTTTCTAGTGTCTATAGGATTTCCTAAGTAATCAACCATCCAATACACACCTTTGAATTCTTTATCTATTAATTTATCTCTTAAAAATTCGTAAGCATGTGTTGCAGCTTTTTTATATTCTTCATTTTTTGTTGCACAATAAGCCGCTGAGAAGAACCATAATATTCTTGATGTTTGAATTCCACCTTTTTCACTTGTCTTATTAACTTTAAGATCATAAGTTACTTCTCCGTAGAATCCACCATTTTCATTATCAATTAACTTAAGCCAAAATGGTCCTAAATTATTTAATAATTCTTCTTCTGCCTTCTTCCTTAAATCGTAAATCATTTAAATATCCTCCACTTCCTATATATTAATTTCGAAATAATTTTCTTTCAAAATAAACTCACTATATAGTGGGTTACACAATTATAATATGTTAACATTTTCATCTATTCAATTAATCTATATTAAAATCTTATTAATTGCTAATTTTTAATAATATTTGTATGTTTTTTATTTTTTATAAATGATAAATTACAATATCAAGTGCAACACTAATTAATTGCAAAAAAAATAACCCATACGGGTACGTTCATGTTAAAGTAATAATT
>JABLTS010055309.1_pt1 | contig 41345 bp, 58 predicted proteins | sample 7160081 | NCBI WGS metagenome assembly JABLTS01 (sample SAMN14651231, study PRJNA627086) | human gut metagenome | isolation source: feces | host: Homo sapiens | reverse complement strand
CTTTTCCTCGCCATTTTGATACTTCCAGACATTCTGCTTGCCATTCAAGAGCCGTTTTAAGTTAATGACATTGCAGCTTGTCCCCCTTAACAATCCCTCTCCGCCGAGCTGAGCCAGCTCGACCGCTTTTGCCTGCGGCTCGTATCCGGATAACCCCCTCTGAACATAAAAAAGCACCCTGCTAAAATCGGCTTTTAGCAGGGTGCTGATTCTCAATTTTCTTTTGTACGCAAGTCAACCTTCCGCACGGCATCCCGTACCTTTAATACAAAGGTTGGTGAAACGGAAAGTTCATCAATTCCCATCCGCAAAAATCGCTCTGTCAAGGACGTATCTGCTGCCAGTTCGCCACAAATGCCAATCCATGCCCCGTGTTCGTGAGCGTTCTTCGCACTCCATGCAATCAAGCGTAAAATCGCTTCGTGATGGGTATCGCAGAACGATTCAATATCTGGATTCTGCCGGTCACACGCTAAGGTATACTGGGTCAAATCATTCGTTCCAACGCTGAAGAAATCCACCAGCGGTGCAAGCTGGTCACTGATAATCGCAGCAGCTGGCGTTTCAATCATAATACCAAGTTCCATCTTTTCGGCATATGGAATTTGCTCTGCCTGCAATTCTTCCCGAACAGTCTTGCAAATCTCCAGAACCTTTTGCACTTCGGAAACGCTGGTAATCATTGGGAACATAATGCCCAGATTGCCATAAACCGATGCCCGATAGAGGGCACGCAGCTGGGTCTTAAAGATGTCCGGACGGGTCAGGCAAATCCGAATTGCCCGATAGCCCATCGCTGGGTTATCCTCTTTTTTCAGGTTGAAATAATCCACCTGCTTATCTGCTCCGATGTCCAGCGTCCGGATGATGACTTTCTTTCCAGCCATGCTTTCCAGTACTCGCTTGTATGCTAAGAACTGCTGTTCTTCGGTCGGGTAATCGCTGTTTTCGAGATACAGGAACTCGCTCCGGAACAGCCCAATTCCGCCAGCATCGTTCATCAGCACTGCACCGATATGGTCAACGCCGCCGATGTTGGCATAAATCTGAATTTCTGTGCCGTCTTTGGTGATGTTTTTCTTGCCCTTGAGTTCTTGCAGCAAGCGTTTTTGTTCCAAATCCTTTTGCTGCTTTTCGAGCAGCCGAGCCTTTGTTGCCTCATCTGGGTCTACGAAAATTTCTCCCGTAAAGCCGTCTACAATGGCTTCCATACCGTTTTGAATCGCCTGCAGGAATGCATCGCCCACGCCGATGACTGCCGGAATATTCATGTTTCTTGCAAGAATCGCCGTGTGCGAGTTGGAAGAACCGTGTGCGGTGACAAACGCCAGCACTTTATCTTTATCCAGCGAAACGGTTTCACTCGGGGCGAGGTCGTCTGCACAAATAATCATGCTTTCCTCGGATGCGGCTGCACCGGAGATGTTTCCGGTCAGGTTTGCAATGATGCGGTTCGAAATGTCTTTTACATCCGTTGCTCTTGCCTGCATATATGCATCATCCATAGAAGAAAACATCTCTGCAAAGTTGTCCGCCGTCACAGCAACGGCATATTCTGCGTTGACTTTCTGGGTTTCAATGATGTTGGCAATGCTTTCGTTGTAATCCTCATCTTCCAGCATCATCATATGAATCTCGAAAATCTGAGCGTTGGTTTCGCCAACTTCTTTCAATGCCTTTTCATAGATTGCCTGCAACTGTTCACAGGCAGCCGTCTTTGCAGCTTCGACTCTTGCCTTTTCCGCCTCGGTATCTTCTATATGCATCCGCTTAATCGTGGTATCATTCTTCTTAAAAATGGAGAGTTTTCCGATGGCAATCGCTCCATAAACACCTTTTCCTGAAAATACAGTCATCTTTCACACCTCCTGATTCTGAGCAGAACCAAACTTTTTCTGATAGCTGTCCATTGCCTCTTGAATAATCGCAATGGCTTCTGTCGGGCCTCCAATGTCATTGACTTCTGTCTTTTTTCCTTCGAGCTGCTTATACACCGAAAAGAAATGTTTCAGTTCCTGAAAGATATGCTTCGGCAGTTCGTCCACGCTGGTGTAACTCATATACGTTGGGTCGCTATAGGGAATCGCAATGATTTTTTCATCGCCCATTCCGCTATCTTCCATCGTCATGACCCCAATCGGATAACACCGAACCAATGTCATCGGCTGAATCGGAGCAGAACAGAGAATCAGCACGTCCAAAGGGTCGTTGTCGTTGCCGTATGTTCTGGGAATAAAGCCGTAATTCATGGGATAATACGTTGCAGTAAACAACACTCTGTCCAAAGACAGCATACCGGTTTTCTTGTCCAGTTCATATTTCATGTTGCTGCCCTTGGAAATTTCTACCACTGCGGTAAAATCTGTTGGATAAATGCGTTCTGGTTCAATATCGTGCCAAATATTCATGGGGGCTTCCTCCTTCTGTTCGATTCTTATAGATTCTCTTCAAAAAAAGTCTGAATTTGTTCCAATGCAGCTGCTTCGTCCGAACCCTCAATGGTGACTTTTACGGTTTCCTGATACTGGATGTTCAGCTTCATGACGGCAAGCAGCTTTTCGAGATTGACAGCTGTGCCATCTTTTTCAATCAGAATAGTGCTGTCATATTTTTCTGCCATTCTTGCCAGTGCTCCTGCGGGTCTGGCGTGCACGCCGACTGCATTCTTTATGGTATAACAAAATTCTTTCATGCTGACACTTCCTTTTGATATACAATGCAGGATGTCAGGTTTCCCGTCCATCCTGCATGCTGAGCCTCTCATTTTTTCGTTGGCATTATTCACCGAAGCCGTCTTCAAACAGTTTGGAAATCTCATCCAAAACCGCTTGTTCGTTCGCACCGTCACAGACGATTTCCACTTCGCAGCCCTTCTTCATACAAGCTGCCATAATCTGCATCACTGCCTTTGCAGCAATCGTCTTGCCGTTTGCGTGCAGGGTGACTTTACAATCTTTGTGTGCGGCAACTGCCTTTGCCAGAATGCCTGCCGGACGCATATGCAGTCCCTGTTCGTTGATGACTGTTACAGTTTTGCTTACCATAATAAATCGCTCCTTTTGATTTTCTCATTTTTTATTAGAAGGCAAGTTCGCCTTTTTTTCAGATTTTGTGTGAAATCTGTCTATATGATAGCAAATTCCACAATATTTGTAAACAGTTTTTATTTTCTTTTAGATAATTATTTTCATGATTCTGTGGTTGCCGGCACTTTTTTCTTCTTGAGAACTGCCAGCATCAGCATGCCAACCAGAGAACCAATCGCCAGCGAGAGCAGGTAGAATGGCCAGTTGCCAACCACTGCGAATACGAAGATACCGCCGTGCGGTGCCATCAGGGTGCAGTCAAATGCCATGGAAAGACCGCCTGCGGTTGCAGCACCAATCACACAAGCCGGAATGACTCTCAGCGGGTCTGCGGCTGCATACGGGATTGCTCCTTCTGTGACGAAGCTCAGACCCATGATATAGTTGACAGGGCCGTTCTTCCGTTCGTCTTCTGTCCAGCGATTCTTGAAGAACGTGGTCGAGAGGGCGATTGCAATCGGCGGAACCATACCGCCAATCATAACAGCTGCCATAATATCATAGCTGCCGGAGGCGATTGCCATCGTACCGAATACATACGCTGCCTTGTTGAATGGGCCGCCCATATCAATCGACATCATACCGCCCAGTACACAACCCAGCAGAATCTTGCTGGAACTGCCCATGCTGTTCAGCAAGTTGGAAAGTCCAGTGTTAATCATACCCATGAACGGATTGACGGCACACATCACAATGGCAATCATTCCCAATCCAACCAGCGGATAAATCAGAACCGGCTTGATGCCGTTCAGAGCCTTTGGCATGTGGTCACAGAGCTTTTCGACACCCAGCATCAGGAAACCGCCAGCGAAACCAGCCAGCAACGCACCCAAGAAACCGGATGGCACATCGCCGCTAATCGCTGCAAAGGTTGAACCTGTGGTTGCCAGATAACCGCCGACCAGACCGACTAAGAAGCCGGGGCGGTCTGCAATGGATTTGCCGATATAGGCTGCCAGAATCGGCACCATGAAGTTAAAGGCATATCCGCCGATGGTCTTGAAGAAAGCTGCTGCTGCGGTATACGTTCCGAAATTGCTGTCCTGCGGTGCTCCGGCAATCGTATCAATCAAAAATGCAATTGCAATGAAAATACCGCCGGCAATCGTGAACGGCAACATATTAGAAACGCCGTTCATCAGGTGTTTGTACATCTTTCTGCCGAAGCTTTCGTTGTCGCCGGAATCCTGCGATTCGCCTGCTCCGCCTGCGTGGTGGTAAACCGGAACATCTCCGGATTCAATCTTCTGAATCAGTTCTTCCGGAATCTTGATACCATCGGAAACTTTGGTCTTCCAGACCTTTTTCCCATCAAACCGTGCCATTTCAACGTTCTTATCGGCTGCAACAATGATACCATCACACTGTTCGATTTCTTCCTTGGTGAGGATGTTCTTTGCACCGCCAGAACCATTCGTTTCTACTTTAATCGAAATGCCCAGCTTCTTGCCTGCCTTTTCGAGGGCTTCCGCTGCCATGTAAGTATGGGCGATACCGGTCGGGCAAGCGGTGACTGCCAGCACCTTGATTCTGCCGTCTGCTTCCGGTGCAGCTTTTGGGGCTTCCTGCGGTTCATCCGGATATTTTTCCCGTTCCATCTCATCAATGACCTGCAGGAATGCTTCCTTGCTTTCGGCTGCCAGCAGCTTTGCACGGAAATCTTCATCCATCAGAATGACCATCAGACGGGAGAGCACTTCCAGATGCACATCTCCGCCATCACTCGGAGCTGCAATCATAAATAACAGGTTGGATGGTTCATCGTCCAGTGCTTCATAGTCCACACCGTCTGGAACGGTCATCGCTGCCAGAGAGGGGGCTTTCACGGCTGCATTCTTTGCGTGCGGGATGGCAATGCCTTCGCCAACGGCAGTCGAGCCGTTTTCTTCTCTTGCCAGAATGCCTTGCTTGTAAGTTTCCCGGTCGGTAATCTTTCCGCCCTTGACCTGTAAATCCACCAGCAGATCAATGGCTTCTGCCTTGTTTTTCGGGCTGGCGTTTAATAAGATACTGTCTTTGCTCAATAAATCAACAATCCGCATAATGCGTTCCTCCTATCTGTTTCTGATTTTTACAGCTGCTGCAACAGCCGTTCAATTTCTGCTCGCTGTGCCAAACCTTCGGAAAAGGCAGTTGCACCGCCGGCAGCCGTTCCCAGTTTCAAGGCTGCTTCATAATCACCGTGCATCGAACCTGCCACAAATCCGGCAACCATGGAATCACCTGCACCGACGGAATTTTTCACCGTGCCCTTACATACGCCGCAAACGTGCTGTTTTCCGGTTTCGTCAATCAAGAGTGCTCCATCGCCTGCCATGGAAATCAAGACATTCTGTGCACCCATTTCCTGCAACTTCTTCGCATAGGTTGCAATTTCTTCGATGCTGTGGAGTGTCACGCCGAACAGCTCGCCCAACTCGTGATTGTTTGGCTTAATCAGGAATGGATGATACGGCAATACTTTCAGCAGCAGGTCTTTCGTGGCATCCACGACAACCTTAATCTTCTTATCTGAAAGATGTGCCAGAATCTTTTCATAGCTGTCTGCCGGCATGGTGTTCGGAATGCTGCCTGCCAGAATCAGGATGTCGCCGTCTTGCAGCTGGTTCAGCTTTTCAAATAATTCTGCAACGGCTGCCTCTGAAATGTTCGGGCCTTGTCCGTTCAGCTCGGTTTCCTCGCCGGACTTAATTTTGACGTTGATTCTGGAAAAACCGCTGTCCAGATGAACAAAATCGGTTGCAATGCCCTGCTCCTGAATGCCTGCTTCAATGGCTGCTCCCGTAAACCCTGCCACAAAGCCCAGTGCCTTGGAGGGCAAGCCCAGTTCGTGCAGGACGAACGAAACATTGATGCCCTTTCCGCCGAAATACAGTTCCTCGCCCTGCGAACGGTTGACCTGTCCCACTTGCATCGTTCCGGTGTGGACGATATAATCAATTGCCGGATTAAAAGTAACGGTATAAATCATTTACAAAACCTCCCGAATCGTGGCTTCCGAACGGTATTTCTGGTCGGGAAGCCGGTCTGTAATAATCTGCACACCGTTCAGGTGTGCAAAGGTAATGGCTGAAATCTGGTCGAATTTGGAGTGGTCTGCCAGAAAATAAACTTGCTTGGATTGGTGAATCGCAGCTTTTTTCACGCTTGCCTCGCCCTTATCCGGTGTGGATAAGCCAGCCGTGAGCGAGATTCCATTCACGCCCATCAGACACTTGGTGAAGTTATAGCTTTGCAGGCTCAGCACACATTCTGCTCCGATGATTGCCTCGGTGGCAGCTTTGACTGCTCCGGCTGGGATGTAGACCTGAAAGCCACGCTGTGCCAGCCGCTTGGCGTGCAGGAAGCCGTTGGTCACAAACGTGATTTTTTTCAGTGGGATGAAATCAATCACCTTTTCTGTGGTCGTTCCGGCATCCAGATAAACAAAGTCGCCTTCTTCGAGCAGCGATGCTGCATAGCGGGCAATTGCAGTTTTTTCTGCAATATAGAGATTTGCTTTCTCCTCCATATTGTGTTCCACCGGAAAGAAACGTTCATTCCTGGAAATTGCTCCGCCATGAACTTTGGTCAGCAGACCTTGTTCGGAAAGCTCTAGCAAATCCCGCCGAATGGTGGACTGGGATGCGTGCAACCGACTGCATAATTCGGTTAATTTTACATTTCCCTGCTGATTGACCAAATCCAAAATCAAAGCGTGTCGTTCTTCTGCAAGCACGTTTGGTCATCTCCTTTTTCGTTTGATTTCGTTCTGTTCTTTCGATGGTTTTATTCTAACACAGTTCTAACGAAAATGCAAGCCTTTTCCGTCAAAAAAATTCAAAAACGCCGAAAATCAGTCATTTGCATAAGAAAACGTTTTCAGTTTTATGCAGATTGTACAATTATTTTTCCACAATTCCATTCTAATTGCGAGCAGGACGACTTATTTTTGATGTTTTTTGAAAGAACTTGCAGGATTGCACAGGATTTTGATTGGTTTTTGCGATTTGTTCCGCAAAATTCTGTTGAAAAGAGAAAAAACAGCAAGAATCATCCAGAAAACTGCACAAAAACAGGCAGCACGATTTCTTTCGCCTGCCTGCTTGGGAATGTTTGAGCCATCAAAGACGTTTTTCATGTTTCTGTTTGTGATACCAGTGAATCGAGTGCCAACGCTGCACAGCTTCGATTGAAAAGAGAAAAAACAGCAAGAATCAATCAGAAAACTGCACAAAAACAGGCAGCACGATTTCTTTCGCCTGCCTGTTTTGGGAATGTTTGAGCCATCAAAGGCTTTTTCCATGTTTCTTTTTATGATGCCAGCGAATCAAGCCGCCAGCCACTGCAATCAAAATCAGAATACCAACGACCAACGCTGTCATCTTCCAGTTGCCTTCCCATAAGCTGCTGCCCATCTTCACCGTCAATGCCATCGCCGGAAATCGGGCAATCGTTGTCAGGAAAAACAACGGCAGCGGCGGAATCGTCTTATTAAAGGCGACAATGTACGTCAGGGCATCTTTCGGCAAGCCCGGACACAAAAATAATAGAAACACAATCCGTTCCATCTTCCGCCGATTCGTTAAAAAGGAAAACCGTTCGAGGTGCTCTTCTTTTACAAAGAGATTCAAAAGCGGTCGTCCAATCCACTGCACCAGATAATAGACAATTGCTGTTCCCAGGAATGACCCTGCCAGACTGAGCAGAATCCCCGGCACCATGCCGAACACCGCTCCGCCAATCATCGGGATTGGCCCTCCCGGAATAAACGCAACGACAATCTGAATCACCTGCAACAGGACAAACAGCAGCGGTGCAAAAATGCCATAGGACTGGATTTTTTCAATCAGCTGCTCTTTTCCGCCCTCCTGCATCATCAGACGCATCACGGGTATCATCAGGATGGTCACGGCGACCACCAGCACCAGAAAGATGACGCCGGACAGAATCATTTTCCAGCGGGCGGATGCCTCCGGCGATTTGGTTGGACAAGACATTGCATTTGTGGTTTCTTTTTCTTTCATATGTTCCACTTCCCCTTTTTGTCCGTTTTTTTCTTTTTTCTTTTAGTATACCCTTTTTTGCGTTGAATTGCAAATGGTTTTGTGATAATTTGGAAAAAAGAACGGAAATTTCCACTGGCTTGTATGGTTTCACAGCAGTTCTGCAATTCCACACGAAAATACTGTGCAATTTGTGTGAAAGCTGCATGATATTTTCTCAAAAGGACTTGACGAACCAAAAAAAATGCAGTATAATAAACACGTTCCACAGAAAAAGCGAAAAAATACTTGACGAACGGAACAAAATGCAGTATAATAGAGGGCGTTGTAATTTTTGCAACACGATCTTTGAAAGTGAATCCCGTCCCATCTGTGGACTGTTCGGATTGAAAAATAGAAAGGAAGATTTATATGAAATCAAAAACAACAAAAGGGATTGCAGTTCTTCTGGCTTGCTTTTTGGGCATGGCCGCAGTTGGATGCTCAGGGGATAACGATTCCAGCAGCAAGAACAGCGATGCCGCAGAAGTTTCCGCAGCAACCCTGCCGGTTGAAACCGATGCACAGGGCGAAGCTGTGACCGATGCAAGCGGAAATGAAGTTCTGGCATCCGGTGCAACTGATTTCATGGTAAAAGAAATTGAATTTACATGGGGCAACCAGAATGGCTCTAGCGACAGCAGTCAGGATGCTACCGAAGCAACCGACAGCAACGGCAATGCTGTTACTACCGCAGCAGGCGGCTCTTCCAACGCCGCAACACCGGCAAACGGCAACGCTTCCAATGGTGGCGGCAACAACGCTTCTAATGGCAACAGTGCTTCTAATGGCAACAGCGAAGTCGTTACCTCTTATGCAGCAGTAACCGATGACAGCGGCAACAAGGTTGTGGACGATAACGGCAAGGTTGTCACCGAAGTTGTTACCACACCGAGCAGCAACGGCGGTGCAGTGGTTGACCCGAACCAGAATGCTGCTTCCTCTTACACCGAAAAGCTGGATACGTTCCAGGCTTACTGGATGGATATGACCAAGTCGCAGGATATCGTATTCAATGGCGATATGATCAACGTTACCTTTAAGGTAAAGGAAACCACTCCGGACGGCAACTATGTCATCCACCTGTCTGACTCGCAGTATAATTCTGAATTTGCAAACTGGGATGCAAAGACACTCGTTCCGTCTGTCACCAACGGCTGCATTACGGTCGGCGATGCAACACCAGAAGCACAGACTGCGACCAATGCAAGCGACTTTGTGCTGACTGCGGATTCTGTTACTGCAAAGCAGGGCGATGAAGTAACCGTATCGTTCCGGATTGCAGATAACCCGGGCATGGTTGCCTTTGTTCTGCGGTTCCAGTATGACTGCAATGCACTGGAAATCGTCAGTGCAGAAGTTGGCGATGATTGTGCGGATGCTCTGCGGAACGGTTTGAATCACTAAGTTTTTATATGCAATTGGGGGAACTGCGTGCAGTGGCACGCTTCCCCGTTTATCTGGGTGTGGCGCAGTTGGTAGCGTGCTACCTTGGGGTGGTAGAGGCCGCCGGTTCAAGTCCGGTCACTCAGACCAGAGAAAACCCACGCAGTTTCGAGGCTTTTTCGGAATTGCGTGGGTTTTTGTTTTGGATGGGAAAATTGATACGACACTTACCACGACACATACAAAATGTTCTGTAGAGAATAAAAATCCAGCGGGATATTTTTTGTCTGTATTGCACATCTCATCTTATTTTGAATACATCTAATTTTTTCTTCTTACATTCTTGTAATTAGTCTTGAAATATAATCAGTTTTGTGTTATAATGATAAATATCAATAGTCAATTCAGGACGGTGAAATTAATTTGGAAACATTATTATATCATTCTCCGATGTTAGAGAAAAAACCTTACTGTTCCGCAACAGAACTTGTTGATAAAATGGAAAGCAAGGGAATCACATTTCAAATAATACAAAAAAACGATGCCGCAAAATATCTAATAGAGAAGAATAATTTTTTGCGGCTGTATTCATATAGAAAAAATTTTCAAAAAGCACAATTGGGTGAAAAGAAAGGTAAATACGTAAATCTTGATTTTTTTCATTTGAAAGCACTTGCAATTTTAGATTTGCAGCTTAGAAAACAGATTTTTGGGATTTGTGTCGATATAGAACATTGCCTAAAATTATCTCTTTTGAAAGACTTTGAAACAAGAAAACCAGAAGATGCATATGCAATCGTTACTGCATTTTTAAAGAGCGATTCTTATACAGCAAATGATATTTTACAGAAGGGAATTCAGCGAAATGGTTATATAAGCGATTTGCTAAAAAAGTATATTTCTGAGTGTGACTGTTCAGATAACAACAATGATGTATATTGTCATCTATATAAACAAAATGGTAGAGAAAAGCAGTACTGCATTGATATGCCCATATGGGTTCTGCTGGAATCTATCACATTCGGTGGGTTAATTCGTTTTTATGATTTTTATTATAAATATCATGAAGAAGATAGCCCACTTTCATCTCAACTGCTACATAGCATAAAAAGTATCCGCAATGCTTGTGCACATAACAATTGTATCTTGCATGATTTATCAGGAAATGAATGTTATCCACTTTCGGTTGTCAGAACATTCGTTTCGAGAAAAGGATGCACAAAATCAATGATTCAATCAAGATTGAGGTGCCGAACATTGCATGAATTTGCAAGTGTATTGTATCTTGCCAACAAGCGATTTGGAGATTCTACATTTCTGCCAAAAGATATTTTGCAGCACGATCTGAAAGCAATAAGAAAAATTCTTGGGCGATTTGAACATAAATATTTATCTTTTTTCGGAAAAAATGATATAATACTTTCAAGTTTTCAATTTTTAAAAAAAATCGTTGACTTTTAAGAACCAAGATGGTATAATAAATATGTAATGTAAAAACTGAATCAGTTTTAAAGGGAGCGGCGTTGTGACGGTGCTCCCGATTTTTATATATGGCAATATTATGTGATATTTCATGTAATATTGCCATTTATTTTTTCATCTATGTTTGCCACATGCTTTAAAATCTGTTGCAGCGTGTTTTCTTCACTATCTGGTTCAGGTGTTGGCTTCGGCTCTGGTTCTGGCTCTGTTTTTCCAAATCCATTTAAACCAGCTTGTTTGATGATCGCCGGGTAATTTTTATACGCATAATTCAGATCAACATCGCCCGTGATGCCAGGAATGCGTCCCGTCCAGCTATACTGCCACAGCCCATATGCTCCAGCGTAAGAGGTCTGTTGCACGCCGACATGTGAAAGAAAAATATCATAGTGGCTCTTGATCGCTGCACTGATGTTATTTTCTAGAGCCGACTTGAACGTATAAATTGCCGCATAATAGCCCTGTTTTTCCAATGCACTGCAAAATGCCTGGCATAAGGCATCTGCATTTTGCAGGCTTTCTTTTTCCTCAATGTCGAAGGCAACCGGATATTCAAATTGCTTTCCCCGAATCGTTTGCAGGCAAACTTTCGCTTCCTGCTCTGATTCTGCGGCAGTGGTAGCATAACTATACCAGTAAACGCCGACTGGAATCCCCAGTCGTTTGCAGGCGGCATAGTTTCGTTCAAACTGTGTGTCTACCTGAGTGGTTTCCTTTCCGTAGCCTGCCCGCAGAATCGCAAAATCCACTAATCCGGATGCTTTTACTTTTTCCCAGTCAATCACGCCCTGTGCATAGGATACATCAATCCCTTTTAAGATATTTTTTGTTTTAGTCTCTGCCTTTTCAATACCAAAGTACTTGTAAAAGTCATCTGTAACCGTGCCATTGCCTTTTGTTTCGTCACCTAGCCAGCGGTATCCCGTCCGAACATCCAAATGCGTATACTGATAGCTGCTTGTGATGTTAGCGATACCTCCAAACCCCAAATCCTGAGCCTTGCAGCACACCGTCTTGCTGCTGATCAGCTGCCCGTCCTGCCCGTAACAGCAGACATCCGCAGCAGTGCCTTTGGTATGCTGACCGCTGCTCGTACCGCCAACCGCCTTGTCATGCTCTGGGCAGCGGTAGCCACTTGTCACGATGATTTTACTGCAATTCAGGGCGGTGTAAAGAGATTCCAGCTTGTCGACCAATTCAGATGCAATCAAAGTTTCGTGTGATTGTCCACACTGACACCGGAATTCCCTAACATTAAAATGTGGGGAAAGCTGGGTACTATCATTATAATCATAATGATTGACTGACATAATATCATCCTTTCACAAAAAATATTTTTAGAAAAATTTGAAAAAGCACTTGACAACCACCTTTTAATGTGGTATAATAATATACAGAAAGGGGGTTAGAAAGCATTGGCAAGACAAAAAAAGAAGCCTACCAAACGGCATAAATCAAAAACTAAGATTGATGTCAGCAATCTTTTGATTAGTGCGTTGGTAGACTTCACAGTCGGATTTCTGTTAATACTGATTGATAAAATCATAGGCTAACAGAAAGGGTAGCATAGAGTGGAAAATTTCCGCTCTCCCTGCTACTCACCATTGTATCATAAAAGAAAGCCAATGTCAACACAATGGGAACACTTACAAAATTCGGTTGCTTACTCATTTTATTTGGAATTGTAAAGTTGACGCTTTACTTTTACCAGAAAGGAAAGAAATGAACCTGAAACAAATTCGAGCACAAAAAGGGTTAACGGTTCAGCAGTTGGCAGATCTGGCGGAATTGCCAAAACGAACAGTTGAAAACATCCTCAGAAATGGGGATTGCCTCGTGTCTAACGCTATTAAGCTTGCCGATGCCCTGGGTGTCACGCTGGATGAACTTTGCAGAGATAACCCAGAACAGACCGAAACCGAATAACCCGATGCCGTCCGGCAGCTTTTCCGCTGCTGGGCGGTTTTCTTATTCAACTACAATTGTTCTGATTTCATCAAGATTGTAAAAACCAATCCAAGCTTCATTTTTCATCACAATAAAAAACTTTCCATCATAGGTGTAATCATCCCATTCACCTTTCTTCCACTCAGCAAATTTTCCATCTTTCATCGTAACTGTGATTGTTTCATATTTGTCTGGACAAGGCGGAATGCAATTTGGCATTGGTGGATGCGTTTCAGAAATCAATTCCTTCAACCCTTTCCCTGACAAAATATCATCATATTTTATTAGCTTCCTTCTATTCATCGTTCAGCCTCCGGCAGCCCTGCTACGGATGTCAAAACGGACAACACCCCAGCCAGCAGAGCCGCACTGCCAACGGCGATCCAATTGACATCTTGCATCACGGCAGCTACGCCAATCGTTGCTACTGCGGTCTGTGCCATGGTTTTCACGGCTCTGACTGCTGCAGCCTTTGCCCAAAGTTTCCAGTTTCTCATGTTATGCTCCTTTCTCGGTCGGCAGTGCCATAAATTCTTCGTGCAAGTGTGTCATCACACCATTGCCGCCCAGTTCATGATACTGCTGATACATGTTTTCATAGTTTTCTTTTGCGTAAATCGGTGCAAACCCTGCATCAATGTACTTGTTATAGCAGTGCAACATCCGGTCACGGAGCAAGGCTTGTACGCCAAATTCCAGTGCCTTTTGTCGCATTTCCTGTTCTTTCATTCGGGCTAAAATTGCTCTTGTCCCAATTCCAAGAATCCCAGACGCACTGATTACAGATAAAAGAATTGTAATAATACTGCTCAAAAAAATCACTCCCACTTATGATGAAATTTTCAGAATCTGAATTGTGATTTTGTCACCATCATTTACGGTTTTTAGCCCAAAATAAGTAGAAATATCCGTATACCGCATAGTATAATCTACGTTACGAGTCAAATATAATCCGTTTTTATACACGTTTGCAACTGCTTTCCCAGCGATTTCGTCGTCTAATGAGTATCTGCCTTTTGCTACAGGAACGTCACCGTTTCCGTTTGTAATAGTATATTGTGTTGTATCCTCTAACAGTTTGATTTTGTTTTGTTTCTTGTCATTCCACCAAGCATTAAAGTCAACCTCTAAAGTTTGTAATTCTGTTTTAGAATCAGTCAAAAACTTGTCAAACTGTGTCTGCTGTGTACTTAGAGCAGTATCAATCTGACTTTGTGCATCTGCTACAAATTTATTTGTTTTTGCCTGTGCATCTGTAACAAATCCGGAAATTTGTGTCTGTGCATCCGCCACTGTTGCAGTAATTTGACTTTGTGCATTTGTTGCAGCTTCCTGCACGACATTCACAATATTTTCCGTTCCTGTGATGCCGACTACATACGGACAATTCGCAGCTCCACGATTATCGTTTACGTTTTCGGCATTGATAACGGTTGCCTGTGCAGGTACATAGACATAGGCAAGCACAAACAACTTTGCTGCGTTGGTGTCCGGAACATCCGGCTTTTGCGGATCAGCTGCCGGTGTCCCTTTATGTACATCAATATAGCCGTTTCTGTATGCTTCATCCAGATTGACCGATACACAAACTGCATCCCATCGAGGGTTCTCGCTGTCTGCCGCATCAATCTCGACTTCCAGAATATCCGTATTTCTCACATACTTATTTAAGATTTTTGCTCTGCCTGTGTCAACCTGAACGCCCATCGTAGATCCATCGGCAAAAACTCTAAATTCTTTTCCAATGCCTGCATAAATCCCGTCAGAAATCAATCCTTCGAAATAATCTGAAAAATCATCTGCCCCATACAGGCGGTCATGATTGATACTGTCATAAAATCCACTTTTTATCATGATTTCATCTCCCAGTCTGAAAATGTTGGCGTTACTCTGTAACCGTTTTCGTCATCCGCTTCAATTACTTCCAAAACTCGTGCATTTGCTTTCATGCCGTATTCATTTTCAATGCTTACAAGGTCGCCTAAATCCAAATCCCGGCGGTATATAAATTGCAGTGTTGTGTCCACTTCTCCGGACAGTCCCTCAATGATGCCAGTTTCAAACAGCTTTTCTTTTCCACGCTGTCTTAAAAGTATCCCATATTCAGCAGCAGTGTAATATGTACCATCGTCTTTTTTCATTCTTAGGTCACGAGCATCCACAAAAATTTCCCGGCGGTCTAATTGCTTCGGAACATTGTGTTCATCAGCAGAATTCCACGTCTTGTGCGTCCAAATAACTGATCGGTCAGCACCTTCCCCTTCTCCGGCAATAAAAGCCATCGTTTTATTATTCTCATCGTCCAAAACATATTGACTATTGATTAAGTTGTAGTATTTCGGTGAAAAAATAACAGGGGTATTTTCTTTTTGGTCGAATGTCCGATCAACGCCTTTGTAACACGTAAAATTGAATCCATCCTTTTTATCTGTAAAAACAAATCTAAAACTAAAACCATACTGCTTGCATATACTGAAAATTGCATCAAGAAGATTCTGATATTGATAGATGTTCCAATAAAAATATCCCTCTTCATTATCAATTTTCACACCATACAAATCTTTTATAATATCGATTTCCCGATCGGCATATTTTGCATTCACACCTTTTGCTTCCAAGCTGATCAGCCAGCAGCACAATGCTGATGGAGAACTTGCAGAGAAAGAACCGGCATTTGCAACGACCCTGTAAGATAAGATATTTTCAACGCCACGTCCGGAAATGATAAAATAGTTCCCGTTTTCTGCATCGGTCTTGATTTCAATGTGTTCAATCATCATCGTGCTTTCACAATCTTCCCGAAAAACGTAAAATCCAATCTGCAAGTACTGTAGTAAATCTGGATCAGCTGGAACGTATAGCTCAAAATCCCCAACATCCCAGTAACGCCGTGTCCAAATTATGGAACTATATTGATCAATTACAGCAACTCTTTGAAAAGTTTGATTCAATATGTACAATACCAAGCCATCATACCCCCAGTAATAACTTGTCAACTGTGATAGTAACAAGCAGATTTTCCGGCTTTTCGTCTGCCCCATAGGTAAGACGATTCTTTCCAGGCAGCAGCTGCACCCACTCAAAACTTTCATCCATCGTGTTCAAAATATTTTTGGTTGTTCCATCCGTAAATGTCTTTACAATCGATAAATGATGTTTGTTGGTGTTTACTGTAATTTTTTCGCCTTGATTCAGCGTTGTTTCTGTGCCTGTCAGCTTCATGGTTTGATTGGATGTCAAATTGGTTAGCCATGGTCTGGATGTGATTTTTCCAATTGCCTTAAATTCAACCACCATTCCCGTTGACACCAGTCCGGCATTGATAATACCAGATGTGCTGTAATTTCGTTCAGAAACGGGAATTGGTTCACCAATATTGATGGAAAATGGAAATTCAAAACGGGCTTCTGATACTGACAAAACCAACGTTTCTTTCTTTGCACTTCTAAAATATGGGTCATTGCAAATAATGGATACTTGTGCAGCTTCATTGTTGCTGAACAGGTCGCATTCAAATGTTTCCACATATCCATCAATGTAGACATCATGCAGCCCATTCCGGAAATAGATCCGGACGACTTTTCCCAGCGGAAAATGTTCGTATAAAGCATTCCGGTTTTGCTCCACGTCTGGAAACATCTTGATATATAGCACAATATTTCGCTTGTTGATTCTGCCAGAGTTATAAACCTCTCCGTCTACGTTGGCAATTGTGCTAAAATTCAACGTTGCTCCGGGTGGGGCTAATCCATCTATTTTATAAATGCAAAAATTAGCGTTATTTGTAAAATCAATCGTTTTTGTTTTGACGAAATACAAAAAAATCACCCCTTTGCATTCAGCAGATTTTTGGACTGCCTGTAAATATCATACCGAGATAGTGCCTTTGGGCTGTTGTTTGTCTGATTAAAGTTATAATTGTTGACAACTTGCGTTGTTCCAGCCGCTTTGGATGTGCCTGCTCCAATATTCAAATCGCTGGAAACGTTTGCAATCGCAGATTTCGCAGCCTGTAGCGTTTTCTGTGCAGATTTCTGCATCGCATTCACAGCGGTCTTTGTTTCATCTTCGATACCCTCTGCCATGCCCATCGGCAAGAATTTACCAATCTGATCCGCCATGACTTTAGACGGAGAATTGATGTCAAAGAAACTTCTCAGCCCATCTAAAACACCCTGCCCAAATCCCTGAATTTTATCCCAAATCCAGCCTGCCATGTCATTGATCCCATTCCATAAGCCTTCCACAATATCAGAACCAATGCTATAGATTCTATCTGGCAAGCCGCTAATGCCATCTACAATGTTATCCCATAAATTCTGTGCGGCTTCGCTCGCCTTGCTACCAAGATCACTTGCAAATGTTGTGACTTTTCCAATGATGTCTGTCAGCCAGTTCCAGAATTCGCCCGGAAGTTCCTGTATTTTCGTGGCAATGTTCTCAAAAAAGTTGCTCGCTGCTTCGCTGGATTTCACTTGCATTTCAGCTGCCCACGTTATAACATTGCTGATTACATTTGTCAGCCATTCCCAGATTCTTCCCGGCAGTTCTGAGAAAAACTGCACAATGGAGTCAATGATTTCCGGAATTTTTTCTGTTACAAAGGTTTTGATATTCTCTGCCCATGTCAAAATTGTTCCGATTGTCGCCCCGATTGCATAACCAATCTTATATGGCAAATCGCTGAAGAATTGTACAATCCCGTCAATGATTTCTTGTACCTTCTGGTCAAAGGTCAATTTCATTTCAGCTGCCCATTCAATGATTTTCCCCGGCAGCTGTTTCAGAGAATCAACAATAGCTTGTATAAATTCTTGCATGGACGTTTTCGCATTCGTCCCTAAATCAGAAAACCATTGCTTGATACTTGTCCAGACCTCTGATAATTTCTCGCCGATTTTCTCCGCAAGCGGTGTCAATCCTTCCACAATTGCATCTAAAATTTTCGGAATTGCAGCAACCAGAGCTACTAAAATTTTCGGAATTGCCTTTACAATTTCCATAAGAAGCTTCACACCGGCAGCCATAATTTTTGGTTGTGCATTGGTTAGAAATTCTGTAATTGCAACAATTATATTCGGCAATGCATCAACAAGGCTCTGAATGATGTCCGGCAGAGCATCCACCAACGCATTCAAAAGTTCAGTTGCAGCATTTAAAAGCTGTGGATAGCATTGTGCAACAAAATCCACAATTGAGCGAATAACATCCGGCAATGCAGCAGTCAGCCCTTGAACGATTTCTGGCAATGCATCAATCAAACCGTTCAGCATGGTTTTAGCTGCTTCTAAAATTTGTGGTGTTGCTGCGGTCAGCCCATCCACCAAAAGAGGAATCAAAGATAGCAACTGATCCAGTAAACCCGGCAACGCTTGCACGATTGCATCAAAAAGCGTGGTAATTCCGCTTAAAATCTGTGGTGTTGCATTTACCAGCATTTCAATAAGAGCCGATATAAGTTCGGTCACGGTTGTTCCAAGGTCTAATTCTTTGAGTGCAGTAACAAGCCCCTGAAACAACTGCATTGCAGCACTTAAAAGCTGCGGTGCAAGTGTAATGATTTTCTGTGCAAGCTGTGTAATAATGGTTGTAAGACTTGTCAGCAATTGCGGTGCAACGGTTACAATTCCATCTGCAAGCGTCATGACAATTTCTCCGGCAGCAGCTAAGAGTTCCCCAGAATGCTCTGTGATACCGTTAAGAATGCTCTGAATAATCTCCACGCCGATATTTGCAACGGTTGGTAAAACACTGGTAATGGTTGTTGTTAAGGTTGTCAGGATATTTCCGACAGATGATCCAATCTTTTCGCCTGCTCCGTCTACACCATTGGTCAAATCCATAAATGCACTGGCAAGATTTTCAACATCCGGAACAATTTTTGCAAGCACCCCAGATGCAAATGTGGTGAACATAGCAAGAACCGGTGTGAATGCTGTGCCAATTTGGGCAATGGAATTTTTCATGTCAAGTTGAGCAGCGTTCAAGTCCATAACAGCCTTGTTATTTTTCTTGTACTGCTCCCCAAGGTCGCCATATAACCCATCCAGAGTATCAACAATTAGCTGCTGCCGCTGCTGTTCATCACCACAGGCTGCCAATTTGGCATTAAAATCATCTTCGTTTTCGCCTGCCCAGTTCAGAGCATCCGCCAAATTACCTGTAACCTGCCCAACCTTTGCGGTTTCGTTGACAGATTCTGCTAAGCCATCAAGCGGAATTGAATCGCCATATTTTGCCCAGATACCAGCCGAACTATTGAGCAGGCTATTCAGATTCTCTGTGCTTGTCCCCATCGCCATGAAGTTTGATACAGTGGTATTTGCAGCGGTTTCATCGCCCAAAACACCATACATGTCCTCGAACATTTTTCCGGCTTTTTCGCTGCTGATTCCGGCAGATTCCGCAGCAGAATTTAACTTTGCCATGTTATCATTAAATTCCTTGCTGCCCTCTGTTGCTGCAACTAAGCCTGCTCCCAGCCCTGTCAGAGCCATTCCAAGTCCAGTCAGAGCCGCTTTTCCAAGAGATCCAAGAAATTCTTTTAACTTGCCACCGGATTTTTCTGCTTCATCGCCGGTATCTTTGATTTCTTTGTTCGCATCGTCCAAAGATTTTTCGGCTTTTTTAGCAGAATCCCCCGTTTCATCCAGCGTGTTGTCAAAGGCATCTGCTGCACTTTCAGACGATTTCAGATAATCCTTATTTTTCTTTAGGTCATCTGACAAATTGGAGATTTCCGCACCAAGACGTTTTGCTTCGTCTGATTCTTCCCCGTACTTTATGACAGCATTTGCGTGTTCCTGTCGCAGGGACTTTAGATCCGATTCCTGCTGTTTGATTTCATTTGATAACTTGTCAAACGCACTTACAGTTTGTGTTTCTGTTTCTTCAGCCTTTGCAAGGGTATTATCAAAATCATTTGCTGCTGTTTCAGCTTCTTTCAGTTTCTTACGATTTTCATCTAATTCGCTTGATAAATCAGAAACTTTTTCCGCTGCTGCTTTTGCTTCATCTGAAAATTGCCCATACTCCAATACAGCACTGGAATATTCTTTTTTTAATGTCTTTAGATCCGATTCCTGCTGTTTGACTTCCCCTGACAGATTGTCAAACGCACTTACAGTTTCTTCTTCTGTGTTTGCAAGTTCTTCTGCTTGCCTTGCAGCTTCTTCGGCTGCCTTACCCATCTCGTCCAGTGTGTTGTTATGCTTTGCAATCTCAAATTCATTTCCCTTAATAGCAGCTTTTAAGCTGTTCATTCTAATCTGCATATTCTGTGCAGCTTCAGAATTTTCACCCTCACTTTGCACAATCTCAGCAAGTTTCTTTTCATAATCCGACAGAATTGTGGAATAACTTTCGTTTACGGTCTTTAATTGTGTGATTTTTGCAGTTAGTCCATCAGCAGAATCGCTCCACTTGTCCATTCCAGCAGTCGCTACTTTGAACTCTGAGTTTGCAAGAGCAATTTGTCGGTTTGCTTCCTGCAAATTGCTTTTCAGTTCCGAAATATCAACTTTAAATTTCGTTGTTGTTTCTTTCGATTTTGCCATTCCTTATCACCACCATTAAAACCAATTATCCCTTGCCGGTCGCATCATGCGAGCAGGCTTTTTCTTTTGCTTGCTATGTTTTACTGTACGCTTCATCAATAAAATCACTTCGTGAGCAGGATATTTCCGCACTTTAATTGGATCTAAGCCACTGAATCGGTCGCATAAACTCACAGTAATATCAAAAAATGTATCATATAAGGACAGCTTTCCGCCGCCCATCATCAGTTTCCCTGATTTTTTCCGTTGTCCAATGTCTTAATTTCAGAAAAGCAATACTTGATTGCCTGAATAAAAATCGGTACCAATTCGCTGACTTTTGTCCGGCGAATCTCTTCTTCTGTAACACCTTCAAAAATCTGCATCAGCAATGGTTTCAGCTGCGGCAGCAATTTCAGAATCATTCCACCGACTGCCGCTTTATCATCCACCTTGTCCAGATCTACACATTGCACAAGGTCTTCCATTGTACCCCACATCAGGTCAAACTGTGTCGCTGTGTAAGTCTTTTCCAATGTTTTTCCGGTCTTATCATAAATTCTCAGTTTCATGTCCATTATCATTTCCTCCGTTTAAAAATAGGCACCACACAATGTGGTCGTGCAGTGCCTAAATAAAATATCAATCTGTGTAAAGTTTACGCTGTCTTCGTTACTACATCATCCGGTGTCATAACCTTTGTGAACCATTCGTCCAAATTATCAGCCCGTGCATAGCGTTCATCGACCACAATACCAGTAATAGATTCTGTTCGCTGTGCTGTCTGTGTACCCTCTACTACAACGGTTGTATCGTCTCGATACGCAAATTTATGAATGGTGCTGATTGCAGTATAGGTCAATTCCATATTGGTTGTATCAATGCTGTCAGATTCGGTGTTGACTTCTTCGGACGGGATCGCAAATACACCCTTGTATTTCCATGCAAACCGCCAGAAACCATCTGTTCCCTTTGTTTTGTAACCAATGCAGAACTGTTTCGGTCTGGTTTCCCCTTCGATCAGCATGCCCTTTGTTGCATCAAATGCCTGACCGGTAATGTCTGCCAGTATTGCCAACTTCAACGGAGCAACTGTAAGTGTAAATGTTTCTGCACCCTTTGCAGGAATTACAATCATACCTCTGTTGTCATAGAAGTGCGTTTCGCTGGAAGTTTCCACTTCTTTTGCAATCGTTGCAACATACGCCAGTCGATATGGCGTTGTAGTAACAAATTTCTCCTCACTATCTTCCAAGACCTGTGCATAATACAAATCCTGTACGCCACGATATTCAAAAACGCTGTTAGAATTATCTGCCATGGTTAAACCTCCTCATTGTTTTCACGGATTTTAAGAATCTGCACAGAAATGCCACGCCCGATGTGGGTATCCAAGTCACTAACCGCATCGTAAGCATCGCCCCATGCTTCAAATCCATTCTTTTTTAACTTTTCAATCGCTTGCCGCAAAACGTCATAGCATTTTTCCGGTTCAACGGCATAAAAATTGACATCATAGGTGTATAATGTCGCATATTCCAGATTATCATAAGCACTATTCAAATCGCCAGAAACCTGCCAGAATGTGAAAAACGCATCTGGATACGGTTCATCTTCCAGCAAACTTCCCTGCCGCCGAACCGGATACCCGAATTCTGATAATAGTGCAATCAAACGGTCTTCCATCGGTCACCCCATATTCCGTTCAATCCATTTTTCAATGGCTTCTCTTTGCAAATAGGTAATTGCAATTTGCGTTTTCCTGCCATAAACAGCATCATACAGCCCCGGAACGGCTGCCATTGGCGGTTCGTGTCGAGGTGTTCCATACATCAGGAAATTAGATACCAAACTTTCCGACAGGTTAAACCCGATTTTTATTTCGCCAGTAAAGCCCTTCCATTCAACGGAAAAATTCTTGTCCAGTGTTGCTTTCGTGTCCCCTGTCCAGAACTTTCCCTTTGCTGGCATATTGGCTTTTCTCATAATCGCAGTGACTTGCTCATTGACGTATTCTTTGGATGCTTTCAGGGCGGCTTCTGTTGCTTTTTTCAGCCCTTCTTCCCCTGCTGCCCGGTCAATGCTCTGCATGAGTTCCTGCCAACCGGAAAACTGTAAGCCGATTTGATTCTTCTTTCCCATGATTACGCACCTCCGGAAACAGCCCTGATTTTGAATTTCAAGATCTGATTCCTCATATTGATGTTTTCTGGTGTTCCAATGACTTCATATGTTTTCCCGTCCGCATTCTGAATCCGGCAGTCTGCTTTGATATCAGGTCGATACCAAGTTTCAATGACTGCTGTATCTTCAATTGTGACCACATCATTATTTGTGCGTTCTGTTCCGCCGAATGTTTTAAAAGATGCATAAAACAGAATCCCAGTTTCCGGATAAACTTTTTTGGTTATGCCCTTTATCAGTTTTGTCTGCGGAATCAGCAGCCATAGTGGAACAACAAACGGCTCATTCGGTCGATAATTGGACAATTATGCATCTCCCCTCTTATAAATCAGCTGGATTGCACGCTGAACAAAATACTGCGACAATTCCGCTGTGCCCATCCCATAATTCCATAGGTCAGAAACGCCACGGATAATCACACCGACAGCCTCCGGACTGTTTACGACCGCATCCGAAACGCCAGCATCCAGCAAAAACGCTTTTACATCGTTGATATAGGTTTTCAGTGTTTCATCCTGATACGTCCCCGTGATATTCAGACCGATTTTCACTTTTTCCAACAGTTCTTCGGCTGTCATGTGATTCACCTCTTACTTTGTAGACTTTTTCAACACGAATACAGAATTGACATCCAGCAGCTTGCCGTCCATAATGCAAAGTCCCTTATTGTACCATACATTCTTTTCATCGCTAAACCACCGCTTGAATGCCAGCTGCAAATTGGTGTTGATTGCATAATCATTCGGGCGGAAGTAAATTGCGAATGCATCCCCGTCCGCTGCTGCATCAAAGTCTTTCATAATGTCTGGCTCCACGAGAATGACTTCCCGTCCTGCAAACTTGCCGGATACTGTACCATTGACCGGATCATATGTTTCCATGTAAAGCGGTCTGTCGTTCGCATCCTTCAACGTCATGATCTGAGATTCAAACGTTGCAGCAGTCATTACCAGAACGCCTTCCCCACGATAAGCCAACGGCACTTTTGCAAACAGCTTTGTTCTCCACTTTGTCCAGTCTGCAAGCTCTGCCACAGTAAAGGTGATCTTGTTTTCTGCCTTTACCCGTGTATCATTGAGAATGCCCATCGGCTGACCGCTGCCAGTGCCGGACAAGATGACACGGTCAAATTCCCGTGCAAACGCTTCAGACAACAGCCGTGCCATTTCCGTTTCCAGCGTATCCAGTGTAACCACCTGAGAAAGCAAGGACTGAGAAAGATGTGCTTCCACAATGTGATAGCCGAAAGATACGCTGGTCTTGATTTTCGGAACTGCCTGTGTATCAGAAACAGTCGTTTCTGTAATCCAAGAAACCGTTGGAACCAGTTCTTCAATCGGAAATTCTACGCCGCCCTTAACATTCAGCTTCCGGACACGGTTATACAAGTTCCCATAGACTTTCAGTTCCTTGATAAACTCGTTCATGATGGTGTTCGGAATCACCTTGCCGACATCGGATGTAACCAAAGTTTCATCCTGTCGCTTCTGGTAGTCCCATTCACCAGTCTGTACATACCGCATAAATGCCTTCCGATATTCCACGGAATCCAGTGCATTTCCGGTTCTCTGTTCTCCCTGCGGATTCATTGTAAACGTTGCAAGGTTTCTTGCCTGCATCGGATTAAATGCAGACCGCTGTCCGGTTGCATCATCGCCTGTCTTGTCAGCAGAATCACTTCCAGCATCATCCTGATTATCGTCCTTCTCTGCTTCTTTCAGCTGCTCTTCTGCATCCTGCAATTCCTCTTTCAATGCCAGCAGGGTCTTCCCAAGATCTCTTACTTCCTGTGCATCTTTGGAAGTTTCAAGTTTTGCCTTGAGTGCTTCGATTTCTTTCTTTCTTTTTTCAATCAGATTTTTCAGAAATTTTGTCATATGCTCATACCTCCAGTAAATATTTCAGTTTCAGCTTTTCCAGTTCTACATCTTCACTGCCTTTGGAACGTGATTTTCTGGCATCTTCAACCGCTCGCTTGTCACGGGCGGAAATTTCAGTACTTTCATATGCTGGAAATGTCACAGCAGAAACCTCTGCAACCTGTCCAATGCTATTGATGTATCGGGTCGGATGGTCGGTATCTAAGCCTTCCCATTCATCTCCAGTAATCGTAAACATAAAGGACATACCGGAAATATCGCCACGCTGCACAGCAGAATATAACGCCTTTGCATCCGGATTGTTTTCCACGTCCAACTGTACTTGTATAGCTAACCCATCCTTGTCACGCTGGAGCTGCATCGTAGATTTTTTGTTTCCGGCTTTTGCCCGTGCCAATGGAATCATGCCCGTATTGTGATTGACCAAAAACCGCACATCAGATAAATCTGCATCATCCAACGCACCTCGCCGAATAATTTCATCGTAAAATCCCAAATCAGTTTTCATTTCAAAAACAATCGGTCTTCCAACCAGATAAGAACCGCCATCGCTGTCTGTATCTGCTCGAATGTCAAACATAAAATTTCTTTTGCAAAATTCAAGCATTGCATTGCACCTCCTTACATAATTGTAATATCATTGATTTTTGGAGAACTGTTGTCGCTTGTTCCCGACCATGCCAAATAATATTCACCTGCCGGAACACTCGAAATATCAACGGCTTCTGTTACGCCAGCTGTTGCATACACATACTCAAAATCGACTTTGACAATGTTTTCGTTGTCCGCTGCCAGCAGGCTTTGAATTGATGTCGCCTTTTCTGCATCTGTCGCACCGGTAACCAGACCAGCAGGAATGAACTTGAAAAATTCCCCGTCTTTCATCGAGCTTGAAATGTACCCATATAACAGCAACTGTGTCGGGCTGATGGTCAGTGGCGTGGTGCTAAAAGTCGTCACTTGCTGATTCCATCCGAAATCCGTATTATTATAATACAAGGAATGATTGGAATCTGCATTGCAAAATGCACTTTCCGCTGTGATATATTCCTGCAAAGATTTCAGCCCCGTTGTTGTCAGCGTGTAAATCGTACCTGTATAGTTTGTATACATTGCGTTATCAAACACATAATAACGGGTCGTGGTTGACCCTGTGCCAATCAAATTTGGCGTAATGATAGATGAACCATCCGCATTATTGACTTTCAGCCGATATACGGTCGGTGTGTTTTCATAGATTTCAATCGTTGGAGAAATACCATCTGTTCCCGGTTCGCCATCTTTTCCGGGTACACCGTCTGCACCATTCACACCCGGTGTCCCAGCCGCTCCGGCTGCTCCCGTTTCCCCGGTATCTCCCTTGTCGCCCTTTGCACGTCCGGCATTGATGATTGACCCATCCGACAATGTAACAATTAGATCTCCGTCATTGTTAATCGTGCAATTTTGGACAGAAACAGCCGAACCGCCACCGCTACCACTTTGCTTGATTTTTTTGTTTAAAATCGCATATAGCAACAGATCCATCTGCAAACACCACCTTTACAGCTTGTACCATTTTGACTGGTACAAAATATAGACATCGCCGGTATCTGCTGCAAGAAACATTGTGCCTTCATCGTAATCTGTCTTGAGTGTTGCAACATCAGAGGACAATCCCAGCAACTTCCAGCAAGATGCATAATTAAGTTCCTTCATCCGTGCTTCCACCTTCCTTACAATTTTGGATATTTGTTGGTTGCACACAGCAGCCATTATTTTTCATTGCTATGGCTCTCGCTTGTGTTTGATATTGCTTTGCATCATTTACATTGATGTAATTTAATGACATCATCCGCACACCGGACAATTCTTTCAACGGACGCATTCCAAATGCTGCCCGTTTTTCGTTTTCGTACAAACTACCGCAATCTCCCAACAAGCGTATCATTTCCAAAGTCTGATCCGTTGTCATAAAGACCAGATTTTTCGTGTAGAATGTAATTTCATTTCCAAATGACTGTTCTCGTGCAGTCAAAAGAACCTTTGTAAAGTTCTGCGACAGCGATATGACAATCGGTTCAATGGTTTTCTGGAAGAATGCTTCGTATTGTTCCTTTGTATAGTCCCCTGTCAAAATACACAGCGGAACACCAAAGTATCGCAGTATCTTTTCATCAATAAATTTGAGCGTATCTGCATCCACAAATTTTACAGTTCGGGTGATTGGAACAAATTCCGACTTGTTGTCCAATGCTAAGAATCCACTCTGCGATTTTGCGAGTTTTTCTTCCAGTTCTTTCATTGCTGCTTCTGTCTTGCCGTCATCCATTATGGTATTGTACTTAACGACCCCATTGACCGCACAGCTGGAAGACATCGCAACTGACAAATTATGCAGTAATTTATAGTTTAGATCCAATGTGTCCAGCAACGCTTGATTGTCTGGCTGTCCACATTCATTCCCACCCATATATTCACTCACACTGTAATTTTTCCGGATGTGAATGATGTCTGCATAGTTCAGCGTTGTTTCATAATTGTTCGCAAATGTGAATTTTACAAACAGTTTTCCAGCTGCATCCTGCAAAAACACAACATTCTGCGGTGCAATCGGATATAATCCAGTATAAACCTTTGTCACGCTGCCATTTGCATCCTGTCGGGTGTAATAAGTCGGAATAATAAATGCATTATAGTTCAAATACAACTGCCAAATCACTTTTTCAATGAAATCTGCTGTTGCCATCAGTTCATTCGGGGCGTTCAGCAGCGTTTGCAATCCGCTCTGAATCGGAATAGAATCAGAGCCATCCTTTTTCACGTGCATCGGAATCAGTTTTTTGCACTCCGAAACAATGCAATTGATTGCCTGCTGTACAACATCGCTCGCATAGATGTTCTGCCCAAACTGCGAATAAATCGGTGTGAATCCGTTCAGGATGTCTGCATACTTTTTATTCTTGCTTCCATGGATCAATTTATCGAACTGATCACGTAACCAGCCCAAGCGATCACCCCCTATCTGGATTGCCGAATCAGCTGTGTAAAGTCTGTGCGGTATCTTCTGTACATCTCATACAAAATAATCATCGTAACAGCCCCGTCAATTCGCTTCGCACGTTCTGTTTTCACACATAGAGCAAAATTATCAACGGTTTTAATACCAGCGTTTTTCAAGCACCATTTATCAATCTCATTGTTATTATAGTTAATCAGCTGATGTTTCAGGTCTGCTTCACAATATTTCAGTGCATTGGATAATGTGTAAGCGTTCTGCAAAATCAGCACCAAATCTTCATTTTGTTTCGTCCAGCCATAATAATCCATACGATTCATCCAGTCACGGCTAAATCGCTGATCATATCCGCACCGCCACAGACGGATGTCATAATCCGTGTACAGCTTGTAAAACCAATCTGCAACCACAGACAAATCAATGTCTGTTCCGTCTGTAATTGTAAGCAGTCCGGATTTTGCCCAATCTTTATACCTTGCACCAGCAATCCAGTCATCTGAATCTTCTAACTTTGACTGTGGAATAAAATACATGGTGTGAATGTATTTGGTTTTGTCGTCCGGCTTCATCATCAAAATCTTTGCACAAGTCAGGTCGGTTGTTTCTGACAAGTCCACTGCACCCAAACAAATGCAGCCACGAAATTCTTCCAAATCATAAACTGCACCATAATCATAGTCTTCCAGATTTAGCCACGATTCTACTGCATTTTGCTTGATATTAAAATCTTTTGGCAATACAAAAATACGATCCGCTTTGGATGACCGTGCAAGATCTACCTGTTCTCGCAGGTAATCCCATTTTTTCACGATTCCCAGCGTTGGATTGCTTTTTACCCAAGTGCGTTCATCCTGCCACACTTCGTTTTCAGAATCCTGTGTATAAAGCCACGGCAAAAGTCGCTGCCCTGCAAGCGTGTCATCTTCTCCACTGATTACAGCCCGTGCTTTTTTCAGTTCATCGTCTAAATAGCCGCCGACCACAAAGCCTTCGGTCGTGATATTGATAAATTTCGGGTTTTCTTTCAAGCTCTGCGACTGTTCAATAGATTTCCCGATGATGTTTTCTTTCATTTCGTGGGTTTCGTCTATGATTGCGAAATCAATATTACGCCCTTCTTTGTTTTTTGTCCGGTCGGACAGCTTAAAAATCTTCGACCCATTCACTTTATTGAGGATAAATCGCTGATTTCGCTTTGTGTCCAAATCGTCCGGATCAATCAACCGCCGCATGGTGTCAATTGCATCGTAAGTAATGCTTGCTTGATTGTCATCGTTGGAACTGCATACAATATCTGCACCATTATTGCCAACAATCAATTCAGACAAACCCAAAGCAGAACAAGTTTCCGACTTTGTATTCTTTCTGGCAATCAGCAAAATGATTTTTTTGAACCGGTCAAATGTGGTTTCACTCATCTTGAAGCTGTAGATTGCTTCGATAAAAGCCTTTTGCCAGAGCATCAGCACCATCGGCTGATTATAATACGGCGATTTTGTCAGCCGGACGCACTTTTCCATGAAATTGATCCGGATTCGTGCATCTTTGGTATCATAATAAAAGGCATCGTTCAGAAAATCGGCTTTTAAGTTTTCTAACTCCTGCCACAATTCCTGTCCGACAAGGATTTCACCACATGCAATCCGTGCATGGTATTCCAGCAAAAAAGAATTATCCGGTGTCCAGATTTTCTTTTCCTTGATTAACATGCACAGTCCATCCCTCTTTCTCTTGCCCACGCTCGCAATGGACTTTCCTGCTGATCTCCGTTGTCATCGGAAATACGGGCGACAATTTTCACAACATTCGTGTACTGTTGCAGAAATTCCCGATACTGTTTTGCTGCCGGTGTTGCTTTCTGCTGAGACGGATTTTCTGCATTGATCCGAATCATCGGCAGCTTTTCTAGTTCTTCCAGCTTTGTTTCCAGAAAAATCATGCGGTCAATCAAGGGCAAAATTGCAATGCTGTTCGATTCATTCACGATTTTCAGCAATTCTTCTCTTCGATTCATTTCTTTCCACCATCTTCCAGAATTTCAAATCCAAAAATCTCATTTTTCAGGTTTCTGCGAGACGGCTGCACCCCTATCATCAGTTAGCCCTCACTCGTTCTTTTTTCGATGTGGGGGGTGGGCAAAAATTTTTCCCACCAATCCAAAATAAATTTTTCCCACATTTCTTTATCTCTATTGTCAGAAAGATTTCGCAAACGGTCTAAGCATTCTTCCTTGCTGGTATCCACAAAGATTTCACGAGCGTTCAAACTCTTCTGCAATCGTTCCCGTTCGCTGCTCAATGGATAGCCGCCAATCAGATAGGCGTTCTGCCATTTCCCTCGCCGTGTGCGAATCATATCAATCAGCAGATCACGCACACCAAATGCAACAGCGTTCAGCCTTGGTGGTTTGACATATCGTTCTTGCATGCTGATGCATTGCCAAATGTTATCCATATCCACAACCAAATCACCAGCTGACATACTCTGCTGTACCAGTGTTGTCTTACCAGACAACGGACAGCCATACACCAGATAGACTTGTCGTGTGTAATATCCCAGCTTGTTGTGAATCTTGTTGTGGCAATGATGATGCACCAACATGACATTGTCTGGATTCAATGCAATCATTGCATCTGTTATGTTTTGGTCAGTCAGTTCGATTTTGTGATGTCCGATGCAATCATACTTATGCACAATCGGCTTTCCGCAAAATTCACACAGCAATTCTCCCTTTTCGTTTACCCGTTCCATCCGGAGAACTGCCATCAATTTCACCCAAGGCTTCGACTGATAGAAACTACCATTCATTCGTAAACATCCCTTTTGCTCTTGCAAGTAATTCCGATGCTCTCAGCCGGAAACGCATATCTTGCTTTTCATCCAGAAAAATTTCCGTCCAGAACGATTGAATCTCTGCAATGGTCGCCACATGCTTTCGTGGATCATTTTCACACAAGCTATTCAGATATGCAATATACTGTTGTACTTCCGGACGTGCAACTAATTTAGTGGCATTGCCCCTTGCATACTTTTTGGAATATCCTGCCCGAATTACGGATTGTTCCGCATTTCCGGCACATTCTCCGCAGTAATAAGTTGCAACTAATTTATATTGCGGTTTTACGTTCGGTTCATCCATCTTCCATCACATGCTTATCAGCATCTGACCGTTCAATTTGATAGGCTGCTTTGCATGGATTCTTCATGTTTTCCCCTCCATCGTCAATATTAACAAAAATGCCGATACAGGTATTTCCCTATATCGGCAAAATCCATATTATAATTGTATCATTTATTTACAAGAAAAACAACGAATTTTACTGCAAATCACCGCAATTGTCTGCAAACTTTTGGAGTGCTTCTTGCAGCTTGTAGCTGATTGTACGTTCTGAATAATGCATATGATTTGCAATGTCCTGAACCTGCTCCATGTTTAAATACTTGCGAATCAGGATTGCTTCTGCAACTGGATCTCTAAGCTGATGTATCGCCGTTTTAATTTCTGTCCGGCATGCTTCGACCACTTTTCGTTGCTTCTGGCACATCTGTTCTGCTTCAGGGTCTTCTTCTTCATGTTTTTGCTTGTAATCTTCCAAAGCAGCTAATTTGATTTTTTCTTTTTCCAGTCTGGAGAAAAACACGTTTTCCTGACTGGTTTCTGCCTGTTTATCTTTCATCGTAATACTCCTTAATGCACCGGATTGCTTCGTCGAACCCATAGCAGACCTTTGCAAGATAACCCTGCTCCATCAATCGTTTCAGCCATTTCTTCTGGTTTTCGGATACTCTGCCCCGTTCTGCTTTCATCTCTATGTACAACCCGTGATACTGCCCACGTGCAACCGGCAAGCACAAATCCGGTACGCCAGACTTTACGCCAATATCTTTTCGCTGTTTGCCTTGTGCTGCATTGCATTTGATCTCATTCGGGATATGATACAGCAAATCTAACCCCGGATAGCGTATGCGATTGCTGGCATAGCACGACCACTCCATAACGGTTCTCTGATGTTGATATTCTGTCATTCCATCCTCCATCCGTACAGAGCCGCTTTAAATTCCTCCGGATTCAGATTGCGTTCTGTGCGTTCCTGCTTGCATGCCTTAATAGAGGTAAATAAAATTGTCTGAATCTTCCCTTGTAAGCAGCCCTGTATCCATCTGCCGGTAGTGCGGTTGTAAATTCCGTAAATCGGCTTCCGTTTCTTCTTTTTTCGGATTCCAAACAGATTTTCCGTTTCTTCCGATTCGAAGCGAAACATCTTTTCCATTTCCAATTCTTCCGGTGTAAATTCCGGCTTCTCTGTAAAAGGTGGTTTTTGTTTCTGAGCGACTTCTCGGACAGTGTCACCGGACACGTGAAAAGTTTCTTTGATTTGTTCCGTGGTCATCGTCCCATTGAAATATTCGTCAGCAACTGCCTGCAACTTCTTTTCCCGCTCCAACCAATGCATGATAATCGCATCCCAGAACGCACCCCGATATTTTTTTATGATCAGCCGTGTGTAATTGTATGACCGATGCAACTGCTTTGCGATATCCTCAATGCATGCTTCATCCACATAGTAGCGATAGGCTGCTTCTGTCAGTTCTTTTTCTTTGCACATCCTGATTCCTCCAGTTCCTTATTTAAAATTTCTGCTGCTTTTAGGGCGTTTTTCTTGGTGTCAAAAGCCACCATGCACGGATTTTCCCGTCTGGTACTGTAACTTATGTCATATCTGTCTAGAAAATGGTCAAAATAAACATGGTACTTTACTTCATCATCATCTTCGTAGTCTGGCACATAATCCGGGCAAAGCATATCATGCAGCTGTTCCAACCGTAACAGCAACCGCATTTTCTCTGCGACTTGTTCGACACGTTCTCTTGTCGGAAAGTAGTTGCCGGATAAGATACAAGATTCGTCAATATCATCTCCAATATAAATATACCGGACAACATCAACACCGTTTTCGATTGTAAAATACTCTTCTCCACGCTCCGGCTTCCACGGCTTCAGGGCTTCCAATTTCTTTTCGTTGTCATTCATTTCAACGCTTCCTTTCTCTGTTTAATATCGCTGCCACTTTATCAGCTGTTTCGAAGCTATCAAAATAAACCTCATAAACAGATTTTTCAGAATAAGTACAAGTGGAAACCATTTTATCTTTTTCACAGTCAAAATGAACTGCGATTTTCGGAGTGTCATGGTCATTCCAGTCTGGTTCAAATTCCGGGCAGAATTGATCGTGCAACTGCTCCAGTCGAAATAGAAATTCCAACTTCTTTGAAACCTGCTCCGCACGTTCTGCTGTTGCAAAGCAGTTTCCAACCATCATATAATCAAGATCGTCTCCTTCTTCAAAAATGCATTCAGTAACCCCATAAACGGCATCAACAGCAAAAAACGGTTCTCCATAGTCAGGCATCCAAAATTCTGATTCTGTCTGATCCTGCTTCGTTGCCGCTTCTTTTTGCAAACCATCCTGTGATAATGGTTTCTCTTGTAACATCTTCTTCAAGTCTGTCATTTCGTTTTTTAGGATTTCGATTTCCTTTTGAATGTCTTGAATGTCACCCATTTTCGCCTTTCTATTCCTCAGTTTCACGTTTTCTTTCATTCTTTTCCTTTCTTCCTCTTCCTTTTTTACAATCGCATTCCTTCTCTCACAATTGCAACATGGAAGAGAATTTCTGTCTTTCTCATTAGACGGGCAATCTTCACCGCAATTCATGCCACTACACCTTCTTTTCCCCACTTCCAAATACAAAATCTTGATTTTTCCATCCTCCTTGAATGTTTGCTCTCGCAATCTCCAAAGCATGCACAGAGTTACGATAGCATTTATCACACTGCTTTTTGCCGTTATCAATATCCTTGCCACAGATTACGCAGTGGTATCCATCGCCAAACAGACACCTTGGTAACATCCCCATTTTCCGGTTCTTTTCCATGTGCCTTTTTGCATCCCGTTTTGCACACATCACGCATGCAACTTTACCAGATACCGCTGGTTTCTTTCCGCAATAGACGCAAATTCCAGTGGCTTTTCTGCTTTCATACATTTTTTTATGCCTGATGCTGTTTTTTTCTTTCTGCTCCGGTGTCATGTTTGCATTATATTTCCTGTTGTATTCAGCTTTCTTTTCGCTACATTCCCAACATTTCCTTTTGTGTGGTTCTGCTTCTCTTTGTCCGCACTCTACACAAATTCCATGACTGGCATACCATTCACGTCTTATCATCCTTGTGTTCTTCATCCGGCAACACCTCTTCCAGCACATCTAAGCCACCATATATACGCAACTGCAACGCCTCAATCACAACAAAGTTGATATATGTGCCGATGTCGACAAAATCAACATATGTATCTGGGTCTGTATCTCTCTGACCAGCTGTTTTCTGTACCATTGCTTGCCGGATGATGTCCAGATGCTCTTTTAGTATCCTGACATCCTCTTTAGTGCAGGTGTTTTTGCGTTGCAGCTTTAAAAAGTTCCACATCGTCTGAAGCTGCCCTTGGTCAAGCTCTCTGAGATTGTGTTTTGCCATTATTTTAACTCCTCCCATGATTTTTACACTTTTTACCTTTGTTATAGCCAAACCATGTTGACCAATATCCCTGATGATATTTCCGATCCTGCACTGCCCAAATATAGATTGTCTTCAGCGGATTGTAATAGATTTTCCCGTTCCGCTTTCTTTCTTCGATTCTGTTTTGGTAAAATCTGTACGCATCTGCACCAAATTCCAAGATTACAGTGCGTTCGGTCAAATTCTCCGGAATTTCCACATACATTTTTATCACTCCAATCCCAGCAGCTTTTTCACATCGTCCTCATACCGCCATTTGCATTGTGTCCCGTCACAATCACTGTTGCAGCAGTGGCAGTATTCGTTTGCTAAACATTCTTCATACGGGCTATATTCCGCACACTCTTCAAAAAGCCCCTCTGCATCATCTGCTACTTTTTTCAGCATCTGTTTCAGCTTCTGGTTTTCTTCTTCCAGTTCGATGATGTATTCATCTTTGTGATCACAATGAACGCAACACAATCCGGAGATGTTTGCAAACGGGCTTTTGATGTCCTTATTAACTCTCCACTGTTTCGTTCGCTTTATAATCTGCTTCTGTTCCCCGTTTTCCTGCTCCAGTTCCTTGTTTCGCTGTTCGAGCAGTTCCACGGTTCGTTCCAGCGGCTGAATCGTTCCAAGCAACGTCTGTTTGATTTCATGCATTGGATTTTCATCGTAAGCACGTTTGTTCCATCTTGTTGCATATTCGCCGATACAGCCTGATTCAAGGCATGCATCGCCTGCTCCAATCGAAAACGGCATACAAATATCATCCAGAATGCAGGATTCCTCTTTATTTATGTCGTAATCTTCATGCAGGAAATACAAATAATTTCTCCGCTTTCCGTCCCTGCCTATCTGCACATCGTTATGAAACTGCATTTTCCGTCCGCAGAACGGACAAGGTTTCAGCCTGTTGCCAAGTGTTTCTATCGTTTCTCCAAGAGCTTGCTGCCGTCTGTTCCAGTCCTGACAAGCCTTGTACTTGTTTGCAAACCATTCTCCGGTGCTGTTGTGTACCCCATTTTCAGAGCAAAACAGCTTGTAACAATGTTCCGCTTTTTCCGGATCTATGTCGTAAACATCATTGATTTTCGGCACAGCCCCACAAATTGCACAAGGCATCAGATGTTCGACCAGTTTTCCCATTTTCATTTCTCCTTTTCATTCTTCTGGATTTTCCAATTTTACACTTTGCCCACAGTACGAGCAATACTGCACCTGCTTGTCTGTATGCTGTAGCTTCTTGCATTTGCCGCACGTCCACCAAACATATCCATCCATCAATGTAGATGCTTCCACGTTTTCCGGATCGGTTGGAACGGTCCTTCCCTTTAGCTCATTTCCATCGCTTTCCACTCCATACGCTTCCGGAAACGGCATCCACGCCACGACATCATACAAGGTAACCACACCGCCACCATCTGACCGCATCACAACAAACTGCTTGTCAACTGCCCAATACTGTGCAACGCATACTCTCCGAAATCCAACACGCTTGTCATCTATTGTTACCAGCAGTACCCCTGTTTCCTCAGGAAGTTCTTCTTCAACCGGTGTCCATCCCATCGCAGAATCCACATCATTCAGCAGGCTGCACGCTTCATCAATCGCTGCATCCCATCCCTGAAAATATGCTTCATCTGCATCCGTTCCGCCGATGTAGTCCAGCATCGCATACACTTCCCGGCGGCTGACGTAATCATCCGGAATCGTAAAGTCCAGATTCTTATACTGCGTTTCAATGTAGTCTTTCATGATTATTTCTCCCTCTCGCTTGTTATTTTAAAAATCCGGCACAGTCTGCACAATACAGACCGCCGTTTGCTGATTTCATAAGTGGCACACCGCTGATTTTACAGCGGCAGCACTGCTTCGGTATATCGTCCGGAGCAGGCATTGGCTGATTCCAGCAGTATGTGCAAAGGCTTGTCCATGTGCTGCCCCGTCCCTTGTCGTCCTGCTCACACAGCCCCTTTTCACAATGCAGAAAAGGTTGACTGCTTGGGCAGCCATCTACACCGCCAATCGCTTCCTCATGCACCATGTACGGTTTCTTTTTCTTCATGCATTCCTTTAAGGTCATGCTGCTTTGCTCCTCTCTGTATATCCTTTGCAAAGGCAATCAGATTGCCCAGCTTTCCGCACAACTGCTCTGCAACCTGAATGACATCCTCTACGCATCCGACCTCATTCAGCAGAACCAACCGCTCAGACTGTGCTACCAGTTCAATTGCCATACTCAGCAGTTGCCGGTTCTTCGGCACTTCCGCTTCTTTTTTCTGCTTCATACGTCTTCCCCTTTCGGAATCCGTTCCAATTCTACCCCTGCTTCGGCAGCCCGAACATCCACCTTGTGATTGTGGATGTCAAAGGCAACCTTAATCATGACAGCCAAAGTAAGTATCAAAAAGCATCTGATCATCTTTCCTGCTCCTTTCCCATTTCCGGCGGCATTTCGGGCATAAATACCAGCCCGAAAACTGCCAGGATACATTCCACCACTGCTTGCACCACGCACATTCCGCATACTTGTATCCGTTCCGGATTTCAATTCGTGGCGTTCCGTATGGGCGTTTCTCTTTCGCCATCGCTTACCGCCGCCCGTAGTTCTGCGGCGGTGGCGGTGCTTGCTCGTAATATCCATCATAATATCCGCCCTGCGGTGCGTTGTAGCCGTTCGGCTGCTGCGGTGGGTAGTTTTGCGGATAATTGCCTGCATCGCCCTGTGCGGCTTGCTGTGCATTCCCTGACGGCTTTCCATCACCGCAGAAGTTCAGCTGATCCACATTGACTTCCATCGCATAGTGTTTTACACCGTTGTTGTCGGTATAGTCCGCATTCTGCAACCGACCCTCTGCGGTAATCATACCGCCCCTATGTAAATACTTAACTGCAAACTCTGCGGTCTTGCCCCAGCATACACAGCTGATAAAGTCTGCTTCCGGTTTTCCTTCCACCTTTCGATTTCTGCCAACCGCCAGACGGAAATGGCAAACCGCCGTGCCGCTCTGTGTCTGCCGTGATTCTGGATCCGCACACAGCCTTCCTGTGATTACAACCACATTCGTCATGCTTCAATATCTCCTTTCGCATCCTGCACTTCCCGCAATGCACGGGAAATATCATAAATGAATTGCTTCTGTGTTTCTGCATCTGGAAAAATGCATTCTGCCACATTGGAAACAAGCGTACACAATGCAGCACCCGTTTCCGCTGCATTCGCACCCCTAAACGCAGCACGGCAGCTGATTTGATGGTCTTCATGCAGAACTGCTTTCAGTTTCAGAATCTTTTTCATTTCTGTTCCTCCTGCTTCTGACTTGCTGTAGAATAAGAGCAGCCCAGTTCCTGAAAGAGTTCCTCTCTTTTCCCCAACAGGTAATAGAGTTCGTTCAGGAACATAGAATCCTCTGTCATGTCAGCGAACAGCTGTTCACTGTACAGCAGAATTCTGGATTTGATTGCATTTTCCAATGCCGTCAATCGTGCATATGCATTCATGTTTGGTTCTTCCTTTCCATATCTTTTAGTTCTTCTCGCAGTCGAGATATGATTTCCGCTTGCAGATCCGATATTCTCGACAGCCTGACGATTTCTTCTTTTTGCTTCCGGCGGACGGTTCTGGCATCTCCTCGATATTCCCTCTGGTAGTCTGCTTTCTGCAATTTCCGGTGTATGGACTGGCATTCCGGACAGCGTTTCAGGCTGTTAAACCGTTGCCGCCCCAGCGTTTCCCGTGTCCCAAGGACGCATCCGCAATCCTTGCAAAACTTGATCTCACTCACGCTTTTTTTCTCCCCTCTCCCCTGCTCCCCTCTCGGTTTTGTCCACGGTTTTGACTTCACCGTATTGGCTCATTTTCTGAATCTCGCTGAACAGGGAAGTGGTCAACCGCTGCTTTTCCGCACAGACTAACTGCTCTAAAAGAGCTGCATTCTCTCCGTACGATACAGGAAAATCATAGGTCAGATACCTGTTCTGCACATCATCGTGCCACTGGATCTGTACCACCCGATAATTTCCACACAGATTCTCCCGGCTCAAATCAATCTTGGTTTGCAGCCGCTGGAGCGTCTCGAGATGCTCCCGAATCGTTACCGTGCTGTCAATTCCGTGGGACACATCGTAAAAGTTAAATCCATAGATTTCTTCGCTCTGCTCCGCCGGTGTTGGCTTCGGCGGTTCTCTGTGCCGCTCTTGCAAGCCGTTCTTGATTTGCATTGCAATATGATATGCAGCCGCTCCGAACATTCCCAGCACACAGACCACTGCAAAAATGTCTTCTCCTTCCACAAACTTTTCCTCCTTTTTGCTTGACACCGAACCCGAAAAGGAGTATGATATTCTTGTCGATCCCTTTCGGCATGGTTTGTTTAATCCAATTTTATTTCTCCTTTTGATGCCCTGTTGCACCCTCTCAGCAACAGGGCTCTTTTTTATGCCTTATCACTGCTGTCATTCTCCTGTAGGTTATAGATTAGACTCTCATAGGCTGCTGCATTCTCTGAAACATAGGTTTCCGGCTTTCGCTTGCCCTGACAAGTTCCGTCTGTCTTGCCCCAATAAGCCAGTGTGCCTTTCCAGTTTGTAATCGGCTGACCGTTCTTGGTTTTCCATCCACGTTCGCTGTAATAGCTGTAAAACTTTTGCACATCTGTATGGATGCCTTTCTGCTCTGCATACTGTTTGACCTCTAATAGCGTTGGTGGTTGTGCTGATTGTTGAAAAGTTGAAAGATTTTCTTTTGATTCGCCATCTAAGATAGATAGATAGATAGATATCTTTCTCTATCTCTCTATCTATATCTATCTCTCCGTGACACATTTGTGACACCCCTGTGACATTGTCACACCCTGACGTTTCAGGCTCATTACTCTGTAACGATTGCTGTCGTTTTCTCTCCCGTTCTGCACGTTTTCGTTCTGCTGCTGCCGTTTCAGAACCAATGTTCATATCCGGCATGAAGTATTCCTGCTCGCTGCGGATCTCCAGCTTTCCGTGTTGCAGTAAGAAGTTCAGCGTTACTTGTACATTGTCCTCTTCCTCGTCCAAATCAAGGGCAAGTTCTGCCGGAAAGTCTTCCTCCAAGCCGTCATAGTACAAATACCCATCATCTTTCAGGCTGCGGAGCATCATTTTCAGATAAATGATAACGTATGTATCACCGCCAGCAATCTTTCGCAGCCGTTTAATGGCTTTATCTCCGAAAAAGTCTTCTGGAAGTTTCAGCCAGTAGTACCGTTTTCCCATCATCTCACCGCCGTTTCCATACTGTCATGTGCAAGCTGCTCCAACGTCACGCCGAAAAATGAACATATCATATTCAGATCCGCCCCCGTAAACGAGGACGGGTCGCTCATGCGTGTGTTCCATGTTCTTGTCTGTGCATATCCCAGCAGCTTACAGATTTCCAGCGGTGTGATTCTCCGCCGCTGCATCAGTCCGGCAATGTTTCCGGCTACGATGTCCATCGGTAATTCCCGTGGTTTCGGATCTGGTTTTCGTGCCATCTTTCATTTCTCCTCTCCCTCTCACGCACAAACGCCGTATTTCACAGCCAGTTCCTTGACGATTGCCACATAGATTTCAATCAGCTTCTTGTCCTCTGCGATGATGTCAACCCGTGTCAGCTTGTCCCGTTTCGATTTGCAAACGCCCTCGCCAGCCATCCGATTCCGCTTGTTGGTCAGACGGGTATTCAAGGAAACGTCTGCTCTGGATTCGATGGAACGATAGATTTCCTCGTAAACTAACCGAATACCGCCATAACCCTCTCCGGTTGCCCGTGCAATCTTGTTAATCAGGTGTTCGCTGTCTTTTCTCCATGCGGTCTTGTCCAGAGCGATGACCTCGCAGGTATTCTGCAACTTCTGTTCCAGTCCTGCGAGTGCAGTTGCCTGCTCTGCCTGACGGGCTTCTATCTGTTTCTGACGGGTTTCCATTTGGATTAAGACTTGCAGCTGTGGGGACAGATCCGCAAACTGCGACTGCACGGAATAGCTGCCATGTTTGCGGATGGATGGAAGCACTTCTGATGTCACCCATTTCCGAAATGGTTTTGCCTGCGGTTTGTCGCTCCGGAGAATCACGGTGTATAAACCGGATTCATTGATGATGGTTGTTTTTTGCTCTCTCCCCATTCTGTCGATGGTGTGAGTCTGACTCACCTCATCTTTTTCCAGCCTTTCTGCAACTCTGGCTGGCGTTGACAATTCCAGCACTTTGCACACATCAGACAGCACGAACCACGGTTCGCCGTTCACCTGTACTGTCCGAACTTCGGAACTCTCATAGTTCCATACCTGAATTTCATTCATTTGTATCTTCTCCTTTCTTTTCTACGCCAAGGATTTCATCAGCGGAACAACCCAGCTGCTCTGCCATGTTTCGCAAAATCTCTGCGGACGGTGGGCGAAAGCCATTTTCGATTTGGCTAACCATCTTGTCCGAAATTCCCAGAGCCTTTGCAAGCTGTACCTGTGTCAGTTCATGCCGGATTCGGGTCTTCTTAAAACTTTCTGCAATCAGCATCCAATCATCCTTTCTATTTTTTATTGCCCTTACGGGCAGTGGGTCGGGATACGCTCCCGACGGGCGTTGTTAGTATAAAGGCAAAGCTTGGAGGTAATGCCCACGATGCTGCCACATCGTCCCCGTATTGCCGGTAGGTCAGCAGGTGTTGTATTTCCTGTCAAATTGTGATAAAATTGACTGGAAAGGGGGTGAATGATATGAAGTTAAACTACGATTGCTTACGGTCATTGTTGTTAGAACTCGAAGAATTTGAAAATATCGATGAGAATCTAAACTACCAATCTATGACACTCGATGATATGGAAAAAGCACTGCCGGACTTTCCAAAAAATGTAATCGCATATACAACTTTAAAAGCAGAACAAGGTGGATTGATAAATGCACAAATAATGAATGCAGATAATAGCATTTACATGTGCATTTATTCCAGCTTAACCTACGATGGGCATCAGTTTCTTGACAATGTTAGAAGCAATAGTATCTGGAGTAAAACAAAATCAATTGCAAAAAAATTAGGATGCACATCGCTCAATTCGTTGATGTCTATTGCTGGGAAGATTGCTCTTGATGTAATTCAATCCCAATTATAGGCTTCCCATTTTTATCAGTTACGGCAAATTCTTTCTTTATCGTAAGAAAACAGCCGTCAGGAATCTGACAATTTCCTTTTGGGCACTCTGTGTTTTTCTGTGGGTCGCACAGATACAGGGTGTCCTTTTTTTCATCG
>JABLTS010010194.1_pt1 | contig 42168 bp, 37 predicted proteins | sample 7160081 | NCBI WGS metagenome assembly JABLTS01 (sample SAMN14651231, study PRJNA627086) | human gut metagenome | isolation source: feces | host: Homo sapiens | reverse complement strand
TATTTTTTTTTTGCAAAAGGGGCCTCGCACTAATTATTTAGTGCGACAGCCCCTTTTAAAATTATTCTACTACTTTTTTCTTTAATACTGCTAACATTGCCATTCCTACTACAGAACCTATTACAACTGCTGCTAAGAATCCAAATGGATTTCCGATTACAGGTAATACGAATATTCCACCATGAGGAGCTCTTAATTGACAGTCAAAGAACATTGTAAGTGCTCCTGCTGTTGCAGAACCTATTACACATGAAGGTATAACTCTTAATGGATCTGCTGCTGCAAAAGGAATTGCTCCTTCTGTTATGAATGATAATCCCATAATATAGTTTGTAAGAGCTGATTGTCTTTCTCTCTTAGTAAACTTATTCTTAAAGAATGTTGATGCTAAAGCTATAGCAAGTGGTGGAACCATACCACCAGCCATTACAGCTGCCATAACTTCATAGTTTCCTGATGCAAGTGATGCTGTACCAAATACATATGCTGCTTTATTGAAAGGACCACCCATATCAATTGACATCATACCTGCAACAACAATACCTAATAATACTTTACTTGTTCCACCCATTGAGTTAAGGAAATGTGTGATTGCTTCATTTATTCCACCAAAGAAAGGATTTACGAATATCATGATTGCTCCCATTAAACCTATACCTATTAGTGGATATAATAAAGTTGGTTTTAAACCTTCTAATGCTTGTGGTAATTTATCAAATATCTTCTTTAATCCTAATACTAAGTAACCACCAACAAAACCTGCAAATAATGCTCCTAAGAATCCTCCGCTAATAACAGATACTGAAGAATCAAATGCACTTGCATAAGTTGTACCTAAGTTAGCTAACATACCACCAACAAAACCAACTGCAAGACCTGGTCTATCTGCAATACTCATTGAAATATATCCTGCAAGTACTGGTAACATAAATCCAAATGATGTTTCACCTATAGTTTTTATAAATGCTGCGATTGGTGTATTCTTACCAAAGTTAGATGGATCTATACTATAATTATCTAGTAAGAATGCTATAGCTATTAATATACCTCCACCTATAACAAATGGTAACATATGAGATACACCATTCATTAAGTGCTTATATATTTGTCTTCCAAAGCTTTCTCCTTCATCTGATGATGAGCCTTCGCTATCACTTCCACCTGCATGATGATATACTGGAGCATCACCATTAGTAGCTCTAGTTAATAATTCTTCTGTTTTATGAATTCCATTTGCAACCTTAGTTTGAATAACTTTCTTTCCTTCAAATCTAGCCATTTCAACCTTCTTATCAGCTGCAACTATTATACAATCTGCATTAGCTATTTCTTCATCAGTTAAAACATTTTTAGCTCCACCTGAACCATTAGTTTCAACCTTTATTGTAATTCCCATGTCTTTAGCTTTATTTTCTAAAGCTTCTGCTGCCATAAATGTATGAGCAATTCCTGTAGGACATGCTGTAACTGCTAATACTCTATATCCACTAGCTTGTGCTTTTTGAGCTTCTTCTTTATCACTTTCAGCCTTTAACTTATCATTTTCTTTAGAATCAATAAGTTCTAAGAATTCATTAACACTCTTAGCATTAATTAATTGATCTTTAAATTCAGGATCCATTAACATCATAGATAATCTTGCTAACACATCTAAATGAAGATTATTTTCTCCTTCTGGTGCAGCAATCATAAAGAATAATTTTGCCGGTTCACCATCTAATGAATCATAATCAATACCATTAGTAAGTACCATTGCACTAAGACCAGCTTCTTTTACTGCAGTTGTCTTAGCATGAGGAATTGCTATATTATCTCCGATTCCCGTTGTGCTTAAGCTTTCTCTTGCTAATACTGCTTCTTTATAAGCTTCCTTATCATTTAATCTTCCTGTTTCATTCATTAAATCAACAAGTTTATTAATAGCTTCTTCCTTTGTTTTTACATTAGGATTAAGTGCTATACCATTCTTTTTTAATAAATCTGTTATTTTCACTTTTTAGTCCTCCTTTAAATTTAATTGATTTGATTTAATAATTCATAAACATAATCTTTTGTTGCTAAACCTTCTGAAAAAGCAGAAGCACTTCCTGTTGCTACTCCTAATTTAAATCCTTTTTCTACTTCGTTTGCTTCTAAATATCCTGCAATAAATCCTGCTACCATTGAATCACCGGCTCCAACAGAATTTTTAACCTCACCTTTTGGAACATTACTTGTAATAACATCCCCATTTTCTTTAATTAGAATTGCTCCATCACCAGCCATAGATATAAGTACATTTCTTGCCCCCATATCTTTAAGCTTCTTAGCATATTCTATAATTTCATCATTTCCTTTAAGTTTTACATTAAATAAATCTCCAAGTTCATGATGATTTGGTTTTATTAAAAATGGTTTATATTTTAAAACCTTTAATAACGATTCCCCAGTTGTATCTACAATAAATTTGACTCTCTTATCTTGAAGAGACTCCATAATTCTTTCATAAATATCTACTGGCATTGTTTTTGGGATACTCCCAGCTAATACTAAAATATCCCCTTCAGATAATTTATCTAACTTTCCATAAAGCTCATGTAATGCTTCATCTGAAATTTCTGGTCCTCCACCATTTATTTCACTTTCAACATCAGCCTTTATCTTAACATTTATTCTAGACATTCCATTTTTTAATTTAATAAAATCTGTATCACATCCAAATTCTCTTACTTCTCTTTCGATTTCTTCACCTGTAAATCCAGCAATAAATCCTAAGGCTTTACTTTTAACTCCTAAATTATTTAAGACAATAGAAACATTAATTCCTTTACCACCTGCATAAACATTCTCACAAGTACTTCTATTAACATGACCTAAATTAAAATCATCCATTTTTACTATATAATCTAATGCTGGGTTAAATGTAATAGTATATATCATTATTTTTCTACCTCCAAAATTTCAGCTTCTTGTCTATATCTATTATTCTCCAAAACTGTAGTTATTATTTTAGCTTCTTTAATATCTGCAAAAGTTACAGAACTTATTTCGTCAAATTTAGAATTATCGCATAATATATATCTTTTTTTACTTCTATGCAATGCTTCGCTTTTTACCATCGCTTCTTTTATATCAGGTGTAGTAAATCCTCTTTCAATATCTACTCCATTTACACCAAAAAAGCCTTTAGTAAAATTATATTTTCTTAATGCATTAACTGTTTCAGCTCCTACTATAGCTTCTGTTGCAAGCTTAAGCTCTCCACCTAAAATATAAGTTGTACATTTTTTTTGAATAAGTTTTCTAGCATGTACAATTCCATTTGTTACAAAAACAGCCTTTGTATTGTTAATGAAATTTATCATTAGTTCAGTAGTAGTTCCTGCATCAATATATACAAAATCATTATCTTTAATTAGTGATGCTGCATATTCTGCTATTTTTATTTTTTCATTTATATTTAAATTTTGTCTATTTTCAACTCTATCATCTATAGTTGTTATGCTTATTTCTTTTATTGATGTAGCTCCCCCATGAACCTTCTTTAATAATCCGGCCTTATCTAAAGCTATCAAATCTCTTCTTATAGTTGATTCGGATGTATTTAAATATTCAACTAAATCATTTAAATAAACTACCGATTCTTTTTCTAATTTATCTAAAATTAATTTATGTCTTTCTTCTGATAACATTTACATCACTTCCTTATCTCAATAATAACTTCTTTTTTTTAATAAGTCAATCATTTTCTTTCACATTCATTCATTTTCTTTCAACTTCGTTCATCATTTCCTCCATTTTATTTTATTTTTTCCAAAAGTACTATTTTTTATATGTAAAAATTTTAGTTGCATTTGCAACTATATTGCTCTTATAATATATTAAGTAATATATAACCTTATTAATTTTTTAAATTTAATTAGAAAGGACTTATTTAAATGAGCTGCAATAATGAATATTTAGGTAAATATATTTCTTTAATTCATAGACAGGCTAATGTATTTTTCACAAAAGAATTTAGTAAATTTGGATTTGGTAGTGGACAATATATGTTCATGATTCATTTATATAAAAATGATGGAATCAGTCAAGAAAAACTTTCTGAATTGCTTAACATAGATAAAGGCACTACTGCTAAAGCAGTAAAAAAATTAGAAGAACTTGGGTTTGTAACTCGTTTTAAAGATTCAACTGATAAAAGAATAAATAGAATTTACTTAACTTCAAAAGCCTTTAATATTAAAAATGACTTTTTTTCTGTTTTAACCAAATGGGAAAACATGCTTACTAATCAATTAAGTCCTGAAGAAATATCTGAAAGCTTAACTATACTAAATAAGCTTTCTAAAAGTGTAACAAGAAATAATTAATTATTAGGAGGACAAAAAAATGGCACATCAAAATCACTTAGGTGAGGAATCTATCGGAAAATTATTATTAAAATATTCTATTCCAGCAATAATAGGAATGATGGTTAATGCTTTATATAATATTGTAGATAGAATGTTTATAGGACGTATTCCTGATGTTGGCTCCCTTGCATTAACAGGAGTAGGAATAACTATGCCTATAATGTCAATTCTTTTAGCTTTTGGCATGCTTATAGGAATTGGATCAACTGCAAATATTTCATTAAATCTTGGGCGTGGTAAACGAGATGAAGCCGAAAAACTAATTGGTAGCGCTATTACATTAAGTTTAATAGTTGGTGTTATAATTACTATCATTGGTCTTATTTTCTTAAATCCAATATTAAATATCTTTGGAGCAAGTGAAAATACTTTATTTTATGCCAAAGAATATATTACTGTAATTTTATGTGGTTGTACTTTTAATATTCTTTCTTTTGCATTAAATAGTACTGTAAGAGCTGATGGTAACCCTAAGCTAGCTTCATTAACTATGATTATTGGATGCGGGACCAATATCGTTTTAGATTATTTATTTGTTTTTGTATTAAATATTGGAATTAAAGGTGCTGCTTTTGCAACTGTTATTTCTCAAGCACTTACATTCTTTATAATACTTTATTACTATACTAAAGGAAATTCTAATCTAAAATTAAAAGTTGAAAATATGAAACTAAAGAAAAACTTAGTCATGATGACTTTTGCAATTGGTATAGCCCCTTTTGCAACCCAAATTGCTAACAGCTTAGTACAAGTTGTCGCTAATAATTCTTTAAAAGCTTATGGTAATGATTTATCTATAGGTGCCATGACTATAATAGGCTCAATTAATATGGTATTTATGATGCCTATCTTTGGTATTAATCAAGGTTGTCAACCAATTATAGGTTTTAACTATGGTGCTAAAAAATATGATAGAGCTAAAAAGACATTTATAATTGCTACTATTGCAGCTACTGTTATTTGTACAATAGGAGGTATGTTAATACAACTATTCCCTGAATTTGCAATAAGTTTATTTAATAATGATCCTGAACTTACAGCTGTTGCTATAAAAGGAGTTAGAATGTATTTATTAATGATGCCTATAGTTGGAATTAACATTGTTGCTACTAGTTATTTCCAATCTATTGGTAAAGCTAAAATGTCTATGTTTGTTAGTTTACTTAGGCAAGTAATTTTATTAATTCCATTTACGCTAATTCTACCTTTATTTATAGGATTAGATGGGGTTTGGGCTGCTGGAGCTTGTGCTGATTTCTTATCTGTTGTCATCACAGCAGTTTTAATATTTAAGGAATTTAAATCATTAAACAAATTACATGAAATTCAATTAGTAGCATAATAAAACTAAACATATAAATAAAAAAAACTATTACCAAATAAAATATCTGATAAAGGAAAAGGTGGATTATATATAATCCACCTTTTTTACGTAAATTTAAATTATGAACCTATTTACTTTGTACAATACTAATCAATATTTAGTATTATCAATATGTTTATAAATAATTATATTTATATAATACTTTGTTGCAATATATTATCTATTACATTATATCCTTTAACGTATATTGAGCCATTTCATTTACAAATACATTTAATGACTTGCAGATAATACCCTTAAGTTTACACTCTTTGCTTAATAGTGGGCATGTTCCTGATTCACCCATACATTCCACTAAACTTAAATTTTCTTCTGTTAATAATAATACCTTACCTAAATTAATTTCAGCTGGATCCATTCCCAATTTTAATCCACCATTTCTTCCTTTTGAAGATATTATATATTCTGTCTTTGCTAATTTATTTATTACTTTTTTTAAATGATGTGAAGATATTTCTAATCTTTCTGCCAATATATCTACTGTTGCATTTTCCTCAGGGTTTTTAGCTAAATATATTAATGCTCTAAATGCATAATCTGTAAACTTTGATAATTGCATAAACAATTCCTCCTCTTATATAAGGTAAGATAATTATACCACAAATTTAAATGTGCATTTTATTTGCACATTTAATTTTTATATGGTATATTAATATCACAGACATGAATAATAATTATTAATAGATAATGATTTTAAAGGAGAGATAAATATGTTAGATCAAAAAACTATAGATATAATAAAAAGCACAGTACCTGTTTTAAAGGAGCATGGATTAGAAATAACAACAACTTTCTATAAGAATATGTTTAAAAACAATCCCGAAGTAAAACCATTATTCAATATGGATAAACAATCTTCTGGTGAACAACCTAAAGCATTAGCGATGACTATTTTAGCTGCTGCTCAAAATATAGATAATCTACCAGCAATTTTACCAGTAGTTAAAAGAATTGCTGAAGTGCATTGTGATCGTCAAGTTACTGAAGGACATTATCCAATAGTTGGTTCAAATCTTTTAATTTCTATTAAAGAAGTTTTAGGAGATGCAGCAACTGATGAAGTCCTTGAAGCTTGGGGCAATGCCTATGAAGTTATTGCTAAAATTTTCATTGATGTAGAAAAAGAAGTTTATGATTCAAGAAAAAACTAAAGCTTAACTTATAATAATCCCATCAGTAATAATTATTACTGATGGGATTATTAAATTTATTATTTTAAATTTTCAATTCTATATCCAATTTCCTTATTGGCCAGCTCATAGCCTTCTTCAATCATTTCTTCATTACTTAAACTATTTCCTATTAAATCATCTATTGTTAATTGATTTCTATTGCTAAAATACTTATTTAAAAGCATTTCCTCTATCTCTTCTTGACTTGCGATAGAATAATCATCCAATATATGTTTTACATTAATATTATTATCTCTCAAATATCTACCAACTAATATACTTCTATGACATCTTATTGGATCTTGCATTGCCCCTAATAATGCTATTTTATATCCCTTACTATATCCTGTCTTTAACCTTTCAATTCCTCTTATAAACTCCTCTTCATTTATTACTTCTTTAAAATCTGAATAACCTTCACTATTATATGAAACCTTTCTTACTCTTTTAGCTGCTAATTCCTCTCCCATATAAATATAAACAAATCCAGCCTTAGTTAATGTATACTTAATAGTATCCTTATCAAATTGAATATTATACTTAGAATAAGGTGTACCTCTAATATCAACAACACAATTAATATTATAGTGCCTTAACATATCAATAAGCCTTTCTACTGTATAATTCGAATGTCCTATAGTATATATTTCCATATGCTCATCCTTCCTCTATATTTTATATCTATCTTATTTTTAACTAATATTCTTTGTAATTATAAAAAAAATACTTAAATGATATATTATTATCATTTAAGTATTTTTCAATGGTATTATTTTATCATCTTATTCATCAATATCAATAGCAGAAACTGGACAAGCATCTCTTGCTTCTATTGCATCGTCTTGTAAATCACTTGGAATATCTCCTGTTATAGCAACTGATTTTCCATTATCGTTCATACTAAATACATCTGAACAGACTGAAACACATACTTCGCATCCAATACAAGTATCTTCATTTACCCAAGCTTTCATAAAATAACACTTTCCTTTCTATATAAAATATCTTTTATTTAATACTTTTATAGGTTTCCCTTACCTGTAATTTTTAGTCTAAAAAATAGCTATAAATGCAATGGCAATTATATCCACTATATTTATAGCTATATTTCATCTCTATACATTATTTTTCATTTAATTTATTCATTACTTCATTTAAATCTAATCCATGAATATAACAAGCCTGCTCTAAAGTCTCCATTGTTGCCGATGGACATCCTAAACATCCCATTCCAAATCCACTTAAAATATCAGCTGCCTTTGGATTAATTTCTAATATTTCACCAATTGTATTATCTTTATTTATCATTTCGTTATACCTCCAATTAATATCTTTTTTCTAACTCTTCTAAAATTGATATATATTTGTTCTTTATCTCTTCATTATTAATTTCATAATTTTCACATTCATCATCTATAAGCTTTATTACTTCATCATTTAAGTTTCTCTCTGCGAACTTATAAATTACCCTATCTTCTTTATCTATGTGACGTATTAATAAATGTGTATATGAAATTGCATTTGCTATAACATCTAGCTTTGCCTCTTCCTCTCCAGCTTTTACTTTTTCTAATGCAGCTACTAACTCTCTCACATGTAATCTTCCTAAATCATGTTCTACAAGCATCCCTTGATTAACTGCTTTCTTTGCAGGCTCTCCTAACTCTTCTACCATTTTAATAAAAAGTATTTTTTCTTCCTTTTTGTGATGATGATTATCAGCATAATTTCTAATGAAATCTATTATCTTATAAAAATCCTCATATATAATTTCTTCGTTATTTAATATTTTAAAACAACATTTTCTTATTACTTGTAACATCCTAAGAATATACTTATGTTCTTCATTCATTATTTCTATAGCCTTCATTCACTGTACTCCCTTTATATCTTTCTCAATATTGCTTTAACTTATATTATTACTATACAGTAAATTGCTATTTTATTTCGTAACAAACGTTACATTTTCAAAAAATAATTTAATTTCATATATTATCTTATTTATCTAATAAAGGTACTTAAACAATTATCTATCATTTAAATACCTTTATTCTATTTCACTATTATATTTCTTGTTTCAAACAAGTCTTTAAATCATCTTCAGGTGTACTTATACTCCTTAAATCAAAAGTATCAACTAAATATTGAAGAACATTTGGACTTAAAAATGCTGGAAGTGTAGGTCCTAAGAATATTCCTTTAATTCCAAGTGATAATAATGCTAACAAATCAGCTACAGCCTTTTGTTCATACCAAGAAATAATTAATGACAATGGTAAACCATTAACGTCAGTTCCAAAAGCATCTGCAAGTGCTGTTGCAATTCTAACTGCAGAATACGCATCATTACATTGCCCTACATCTAAAAGTCTTGGAAGCCCTGCCACTTCTCCAAACTCCAATTTATTAAATCTATATTTACCACAAGCTAAAGTAAGTATTATACAATCATCTGGCACCATCTTTGCAAATTCAGTATAATAATTTCTGCCTGGTCTAGCCCCGTCACATCCTCCAATTAAGAAAAAGTGTCTTATCTTCCCTTCTTTAACGGCATTAACTATAGTTTCTGCATTACTTAAAGTTGCATGATGGCCAAACCCAACTAATATTTCATGTGGTTCTTGATCTTTATCATATCCTCCAAGTTCTAAAGCTTTATTTATTATTTCAGTAAAGTCCTTTTTACCATCCTTATCTTTACCTATATGCTTTACTCCATCCCATCCAACAACACTAGTTGTAAATATTCTATCTTTATAAGTTTCCCTTGGTCTCATAAGACAATTAGTTGTCATTAAAATGCATCCTGGAATATTATCAAATTCTTTTTGTTGATCTTGCCAAGCACCACCAAAATTTCCTACAAGATGAGGGTATTTCTTTAGTCCAGGATATCCATGACTAGGTATCATTTCTCCATGAGTATATATATTTATTCCCTTTCCCTCGGTTTGTTCTAACAACATTTCAAGGTCTTTTAAATCATGACCAGATACTATAATAAATGGTCCTTTTTTAATATGAACATTTACTTTATGTGGTGTTGGATTTTCATAAACTGTAGTATTAGCCTCATCTAGCTTTTTCATTACTGCAACACTCATATCACCAGTTCTCATGGTCCATCTTATTAATTCTTCTACTGATAAACTATCATCAGTGGTTGCTTCTAATGCTCTTACATAAAAATTATCAACTTGATCATCATAATATCCAAGTTCCCTTGCTTGATGACCATATGCACTTATACCTTTCAATCCATAAACTATTGTTTGTCTTAGTGAACGTATATCTGGATCAAGATTTTGATCATACATTATTCCAGCTTTTTTTGCATCTTTTAACATATCAGCCTTTGTTTCACTTAAGTTATACGTAGCATGATCTGTATCATTTTTAATTTTTCCTACTTGTTTTCTTAATTTTTCTTTTATTTTTTGAGACTCTTTAAGCATTTCAACATGTACATCTGCATCAAAATTTACGTTTGTTAAAGTTGTAAATAATGAATTTTCAATAAATATTACAATATTCTTATCTACATTCTCCCCTTTTTCAACTATTTCTTTTGCGTAACAACTTATACCTTTTATTTGATATATAAGTAAATCTTGAAGTGCTGCAACTTCTGGTGTCTTACCACATACCCCCATTTTAGTACACCCTTTACCACCAGCTGTTTGTTCACATTGATAACAAAACATTGGATATTCCATTGCCATATTATTTTCCATTAATCTTCCTCCTACAATTTAATCATTTTCTATAATTTCACTTATATAATTCCACTAAAATGTAAAAATTATAATTAAAATAAAAAAGTAGCTAAATAGAAATTAATATATAATTCCTAATTCAACTACTTTAATTGTATTAATATTTATTTTTAGTTTATTTTGAACATTACTTCTTACTAAATATAATAATTATACACTTTCATTTATTCCTTTAAGTTCATATGCTTTCTTTAATAAAATAGGTGTGATTATTGCACATACTATTACCATTATTATAACAGCAGGTAAAAAATAAGTATTCATAATTCCCATTTTCATTCCTTTGTTAGCTATTATAAGTGCTACCTCTCCCCTAGCCATCATACCAGTTCCAATTTGTATAGCTTCACTTTTATTAAATCTACAAATTTTTGCTCCAATCCCACATCCTATTACTTTAGTTAGCATTGCAACTACTACTAGTACTATTGTCATTATTATAATTTCAAAACTCATTTTAGGTATTTTCATATTTATTCCTATACTTGCAAAGAAGATAGGTGATAATAGCATATATGAAATTATATCAAATCTTCTTGAAATATATGCAGTTTCTCTGTTTCTTGATAATACTAATCCTGCGGCAAATGCACCTGTAATATCAGCTACTCCAAAGAACTCTTCAGCTATAAATGCCATTAATAAACAAATAACAAATGCTCCAATAACAAACCTTCTTTTATCTACATCATATTTTTCTATCCACTTTCCAAAAAACACATATACCAAATAACCAATAACAAGTGTAAAAACTAAAAATCCTATAATTTTTAATAATACTACTCCAATATTTATAGATTGATCAGCCATACTTGTTATTACTGTTAAAACTAAAATTCCTAAAATATCATCTATAATTGCAGCACCTAAAATTACGTTTGCCGATTTTTCGCTCATTTTACCTAATTCTCTAAGTGCCTCAACAGTTATACTAACAGAAGTTGCAGTTAATATAGCTCCTATAAATACATTTTGTAAAAAGGCACTAACAGTTGTTAAACTTCCATCATTAAAAATGTATGCAACAGCTGTACCTCCAATTAGTGGTATTAACACCCCCATGCTAGCAACAATAAATGCTGATTTGCCTACACTTTTTAACTGACTTATATCACTTTCTAAACCTGCAGTAAACATTAATACAATCACTCCAAGCTCTGCTAGCATACTTATAAAATCAGTTTCTTTTAAAACATTTAACACTGATGGTCCTAGTATAACTCCCGCAAGCAATGCACCGACAACTTGTGGTAAATTAAATTTTCTTGTTATTAATCCTAATAATTTCGTACTTAATAAAATTAATGCAATATCTAATAAATATTTGTATGACATTAACCCCACCCCACTAGTAAATGTTTTTATTCCTTATGAAGTAATATATTTATATTATTTTAAATTTATACATATTAATAATATTTTATATGTATAATTTCAAAAAACATTTTATTTATACAACTATAAAGGGAGTATAGTAAATTACACTTAACTATACTCCCTTTATCTTATGATATATGATTTTTCACTCTAGTTTATTACTTTATTTTTCAAAAATAATAGTAACTTTAAATAAATCTCCATCTACACTTATATTAAACTTTCCATTTTGAAGTTCAACAAAACTCTTTGCTATTGCAAGACCTAATCCTGAACCTTCTGTATTTCTCGATTCATCACCACGTACAAACCTTTCTGCTATCGTATCTACATTAAATGTTATTTCTTCTGCAGCCATGTTTTTCATTACAATTTGAACATCATTTTCATTTTCAAAAATATCTATAAACACTCTTGAATTAGGCATAGCATACTTAGTCATATTAATTACTAAGTTTTCAAACACTCTAAATGTACGTTGACTATCTAACGGTAATATTACCTTACCTTCTGGCATATTCTTTCTAACAGATAATTTTGCTTCTTCAAGCTTATCTTCTAATTCAAGTAATGTTTGCTTCATTAAAGCTACAACATCTATATTTTCTATATTTAAAGTTATATTTCCACTCGTTGCCTTACTCATTTCAAATAAATCTTCTATTAAAACTTGAAGTCTTTGAGCTTTTCTATCTAATGTATCAACATACTGTTTACGCTTTTCTTCCGATAAATTTTCACCCTTCAATAGATCTGCATAAGTTATTATAGCTGTTAAAGGAGTCTTTAAATCATGCGACACATTTGATATCAAGTCTGTTTTCATCTTTTGACTCTTAACTTCTTCATCTACAGCTTTTTTAAATCCCTTCTGAATCTCTTTTAAATCCTCTTTAAAAGGTTCAAAAAGTCCTAAGTCTTCTTCTATATTAACATCTAATTTTCCTTGTGCAATTTTACTTGTAGCTTCTCTTAACTTACTATATTTTTCGCTTATTTTATCTACATATTTTCTTATTACGAAAAATAAAACAATTGAATACAGTATAACTACAGGAATTCCAAAAAACCAAATTGAAGTTATTATTAGTAATATAAGTGCATTTATTAATAATAATTTTATTATTAATTTATTATTTTTTTCTCTTAAATCTACTTTTGTAACTTCATCTAATGTTTTTTTGATAATTGTAACAAAGAACATTAATATTATTCCAAATATTGTTCTTCTCTTAAAGTACTCTTTAATTCCTAAATTAAATATATACTTTATTATTAATACAGCAAAGAATACAATTGCAAATCCTATAAACCAATTAATAAAGTTTAATACCCATATAACTTTTTCTGATGCAGTAAACCAATCAACATTAAATCCAACAAAATGTTCTAATTGTCCATTTAATGCAGGATGAATCATATAGCTAGAAGATACAATGAAAAGTGCTACTGTAAGTGATACTATAACTATCCAAATTTCAAATGGTATTTTTGATATCCATTTAAATAAAGGCATTTCATTTGCTCTCTTAATAGGGAATATTAATGCAGCTATCGCTACTAATGTAGCAATTATCATTACTGCCACTCCTCCTACAAGTTCATATCCATATGCCTCTGCATTTCTGATTCCCCATGATATTGAATCATTAAACACCAAATTATTAGGCACTGCATAAACAAATTCCATATTTTTAATCGGATTCATAGTAGCATTATAATAACCACTATCGTAGTAATTATCACTTAAAAAATCACTTAAAGCACTGTTCAAATAGTATTCAAAATTTTGAATATTAGCCCCCTTAATATCATTAATTGTTAGATTACCATTTTCATCAAAATTAATAGCTACATAAAATTGATATTCATCTTTCTTTATTGATGACAAATCTATATTATTTTCTATAATACCAACTTCATAATTTATATTTGTTTTTGTTATATTATTAGTTTTATCATAAGAATAATACTTCAAATTTGCGAGCTGATTATCTAATATACGATTCCAATTATTAAAATTAGAATTAAACCCATTTATAAATTCACTTTCTTCATAATCTTCATCATTATCATATATATTTTGGGGTATATTTAATAATGTTGATGCTGGATCTAATGTTCCTCCAGCTTTTTCATTTAAAGAATTATAATATGAACAATATAAAGCACCTGCTAAATTTTCTGAAAAGGCATATTCCTCAAAATAATTGTTATATGAAACGTTCTTTGCATTTTCTTCTATTAATGGATATGCTGCACACATTCCCAATGCTGCTGTTGCTATAATTGCTATAACTAATAAAATTGCTATAACCACTTTTCCCTTGTAGTTTGATTTTTTTATTCCATTAATATTGTTTCTAGAGTCATTAAATTCTTTATTATCATTACTGCTTTTCAATTTTATATCCAACTCCCCACACCACCTTCAAATATTTCGGATTTTTCGGATTAATTTCAATTTTTTCTCTTATCTTTCTTACATGTACCATTATTGTATCTGTATTTATTGCTTGTTCATTCCATACCCTTTCATATATTTCATCCGCAGCAAATACTCTTCCTGGATTTTTTATAAGCAAAGCTAATATCTTAAACTCAATTGGAGTTAGCTTTACAGGTTTTTCATCAACAGTAACCTCTTTTGTATCAAAGTTTAATTCTAATCCTCCAACAACATAAATATTATCTTTAACTTCTGGTTCTTTTACCATATTTAAAAACCTTGAATATCTTCTTAATTGAGAATTAACTCTTGCTAACAATTCAAGTGGTCTAAAAGGCTTAGTCACATAATCATCAGCTCCTATATTAAGTCCCATTATCTTATCAACCTCTTCAGATTTTGCAGATAGCATTATTACAGGAAAATCATTATTTTCTCTAAGCCTCATAACAAAAGTTATACCATCCATTTTAGGCATCATTACATCAACTATTGCTAAGTGAATAGTTTCTTTTTTTAATAATTCTAATCCCTCTATACCATTATTAGCTATAAATACATTATATCCTTGATTATTTAAGTATGCTTCTATTGCAATTGCTATATCATTTTCATCTTCCACTACTAAAATATTGTATGAGCTCAAATTATTCATTTCTATTTACCCCACTTTTCAAATTTTTTATGAACGTTCATTTACTATAATTAAATAGTACTTTTTAAAACTAAATAATAACTATATATATTTCTAAAGAATTCCTTAACTAAGTTTAAACACTTTCCTCATATAAATTTAGCTTACCTATTATATTTTATTATAATGCACGAAATAATAGAGGCTATAAATTTATAACCTCTATCAAATCCACTTAATTATCCAATATACTTAAAAATCCCCTCACCCAAAATATAACCAGCAGAAATAAATACTCCATTCCATATAAATATCCCACATGCTGAATATATAGTATATTTTAAGAAATCCATTTTCAGTACACCAGCTGGAATAGCTATAATTGTTCTTGCTACCGGTATTAATCTACTTATAAATACCCCCATATGGCCTTTATCCTTTAAATACTTTAACTTTTCATCTATGTAATCCTTCTGTTTTGGAAATTTATTAGTATATTTTTTTAAAAGAAAGTTTCCACCGTAAAACCCTAAGAAATATAAACACCAGCTTCCTATTACTCCTGCAATAACTGAAAGAAATAAAACAAATGGAAAATTCATATTTCCTCTTGATATCCATAAACCAGCTAATGGCATTATTATTCCTGCAGGAAGCCCTGGTAAATTTAAATACTCTAAAAATACAATTACAAATATAAATATTACTCCATACTGAGCTAAATAATCCAATATACTATTCACATCCATCTGTTAATTCCTCCAATTTTATCCTTTAACCATTATATTAATTTTATAATACTATTTAAAAATAAAGAAGATAATTATAATAATCTAAAGAAATTCTTAAGAATTTAACTTCTTTCATAATAAAATATATAAAATAAGAAGTCATTACATTAATAATGTAATAACTTCTTATTCAAGTTAAAACTTATAATATTATATAATCGAAAATCCATTTTTATAAATAATATTAATTACCTATTTTTAGATCATTGATTAATTTTTGTTTTTCAAAATATACTGGTAACTCCACAATAAATGATGTGTATTCTCCAACAACACTTTCAGCATATATTTTTCCTTTATGCTCTTCAACTATGGCTTTAGCTATAGAAAGTCCCAAGCCATATCCACCTGTTCCTCTATCTCTAGAATTATCAACCCTATAAAACCTTTCAAAAATCTTTTCTAAATGCTCTTTTTCTATACCTTCACCAGTATTTTTAACTTCTAATCGAGCCTTATTCTTTTCTATATTAAGAGACACCATAATTTTTCCATTTTTATTTGTATATTTAATTGCGTTATCCATTAATATACTTATGAGCTTTTTAATTTGATCCTTTTCACCATTAATAAATATATTATCATTTATATTCTCTTCTAAAACTAATCCTTTTTCAAAAATTACTACTTCAAAAACTAGTAAAGCATCGCTTAAAATCTTACTTAATTCAAACTTAGTTACTTCACCCTTTTTCTTATTAGCATCAAGGTTAGCTAATGATAACATTTCATTAATCAAAGTAGACATTCTACTTGCTTGAGAATCAATATAATTAACCCATTTTCCTTGACTTTCTATAGTTTGTTGCTTATTTTCCTTTAATATAGATACATTAGTTTTAATAATAGTTAGTGGTGTCCTAAGTTCATGAGATGCATCTGCTATAAATTGCTTTTGCTTTATAAAAGTCTCTTCTAATGGCTTAATAGCTTTATTAGTAAAATAAATACTTATTATAAATAATACAATTAAACTTAATGATCCTACTCCAAGAAATATTTTTAATAAATTTCCTAGTACATCTTGCTGGAATGACTTACTTATTAGTACTATTATGGTTCCACTACTAATACTCTCTTTTAAATAAGCATAGCTTTCTCCATCAATCTTAATACTATCCATCTTTTTAGAGTTATTAACAACCTTTTCAACCATTGCATGAATATCTAAATCGTCAGTATTTAACCTAGAAGTAACATTAACAATTTCATTTTTTGTATCTAAATCTATTTTTATTGACATATCCATCTTATTATCTTTTGGTGAAGGCTTTTGCTGCTGTTGTGGTGACATTATATTATTCCAAAGTTGCATTTTCATATCATTATTTAAACTATAAGCGGTAGATACATATATTGTCCCAAATATACCTACAAAAACAGTAGTTAAAAGAACCATATTCATAAATATAAATTTACTTTTCAGTTTTTTGAACATTTAATTTTCCTCCAACTTATATCCGACACCTCTTACAGTTGTGATACCAGTATTTGAGTTAACATAATTAAGTTTCTTTCTTAGAAATGAAATATATACTTCTATATTGTTATATTCTGCATCTGAGTCATATCCCCATATCTTACTTATAAGCTCATCCTTTGTAACAATCGTCTTTGGTCTTTGCATAAAACATCTTATTATTTCAAATTCTTTTAGTGAAAGCTTTATACTATTACAAGGTCCTTCTAATTCATAACTTGAAATATTTAATTTAATATCTCCAACTTCTAAAATATTATCATTTATAATTTCTCCCTGTCTTCTAGTAAGTGCTCTTAGCCTTGCTAATAATTCCTCCGTTGCAAATGGTTTAGCTAGATAATCATCTGCTCCACTATCCAATCCCTTTACTCTATCTTCAATTTCTCCTTTTGCAGTTAATAAAATAACTGGTGTTTTTATATTACCTTTTCTTAACCTTTTAAGTACTTCTAATCCATTAAGTTTAGGAAGCATAATATCTAATACTATTACATCATATATATCTGTTAATCCATAATCTAATCCATCTTCACCATTATATACTGCATCAACTACATATTTATTTTTAATTAATATTTGATTAAGAGCTTCTGAAAGCTGTATTTCATCTTCAACAAGTAATAATCTCATTAATTTTTCTCTCCTTATATTCCCTTTATAATTCTTTACTAAAAGTCTACCACACAAACATAATTTTTAGTTAATTTTTAAGACTATTTTAAGGTTATGCTACTACTATAAAACTTGTAAGCTAACCTAAATTTAACCAAATTATAAAGCCAACCAAAAAACTTTACTATAAAATGGATGTGATTTTTTTATGAGTAAACCTAAACACGAATTGAAATATTTTATTAATACAGCTGACTATCTAGCTATTAAAAATAGAATTAAATATATTGCTTCATTAGACATAAATGCTAGTTCCTCTGGAACATATCATATTAGAAGCCTTTATTTTGATAATTTTAATGATAAAAGTGAAAATGATGCTATTAAATTTATAAATAACTCAGTAAAAAAACATGTAGTTAAATCTAAAACTGTTTCTGCAAATTCAGGAATTGAATTAACTATAGAAATTAGATTAAAAGAAATGTCTACACAATTTGTAAATGAATTAAGCCATATTTCAGGAGTAAATAACGTTGTTTTAGTTAGCTATAATGGCGAATATATGAGCTAAGCTAATAGGTGGTGAAAAAATGATTTCAAATAAACATTTTAATATAATTGTTGCTTTATTTATGGTAATAGCTCTTTGTTTCTCATCACTTATTATGCTATTACCCAAAAGCAGCACTTCATCTACTTCAATAGAACAACCAGATTATATTACTACAATCTTTAATGATGATTCTGTAATAGAAATAAATATTGAAATGGATGAAGATTCTTGGCAAGAAATGTTAGATAATGCTGCTTCCGAAGAATATACCGCTGCTAATATAACTGTTAATGGAACTACCTATAATAATGTAGCCATCAGACCTAAAGGAAATTCTAGTCTATCTCAACTTGTTACTGATGATTCGACCGAAAGATATAGTTTTAAAATTAAACTTGATAAATATGTTGATGGTCAAACCTTAGATGGACTTAGCAAGTTAGTATTAAATAACAATATGTCTGATACAACTTCTATGAAGGAATATTTATCTTATAAACTACTTGATTCATTAGGCATACCAACCCCAGCCTGCTCATATGCTCATATAACAGTTAATGGTGAGGAATGGGGGTTATATCTTGCTGTTGAGCCTATTGAAGAAGAATTTATTGAAAGAAATTATGGCTCTATTGATGGTAATTTATATAAGCCCGAAAGTAATAACGTAGCTATAGGTGATAAAGACAATAATGAAAATAAAATTATGGATAATAATAATTTTTCTCCTTCAGAAAATACAACATCAGAAAATAATAACAAAACTACAATAGATAATTCTATAGATATGCAAAATCAATCTAATATGAATAATGGAGATTCTAGCGGACAAATGCAGATGCCTCCTGATATGAACACTGGAAATTCTACTGGAGAAATGCAGGCACCTCCTGATATGAATAAGCAATCCACTAATGACTCTACAAATCAACCTCAAATACCTAATGGTATTGGTGGTGGAATTGGTAGAAATTCTAATGGTGCTAACCTTGTATGGAATGGAGATGATATTTCAAACTACTCTGCTATTTTTGACAATGCTATTTTCAAAACTACAGATATCGATGATTATACTAAAATATTAGATATGATCGAACATCTTGATAGCCTTGATGATATAGAGTCATACTTAGATGTTGATGAAGTGCTTAAATACTTTGCTGCAAATACATTCTTAGTTAATTTAGATAGTTATGTTTCTAATATGAATCATAATTACTACTTATATGAAAATGATGGTATAGTAAGTATTTTACCTTGGGATTATAACTTATCATTTGCAGGATTCCAAGCTGGTTCAGCTTCAAATGCAATTAATTTTCCAATTGATTCACCTGTTTCTGATAGCTTAGAAGAAAGCCCTCTAATAGGTAAACTTTTAGAAGTTGATGAATATAAAGATATTTACCATCACTATTTAAATGAAATAGTTGAAAACTTCGTTAATAACGGCACTTTAGAAACACTAATAACTAAAACTGATTCATTAATAAGTAGCTATATTCAAAATGATGCTACTGCATTTTATACTTACGATGAATATAAAGCTTCACTATCTAACTTAATTAACTTTGGTTATGATAGAGCAACTAGTATTGCAGCTCAACTTGATGGTTCTCAACCTTCAACAAATACTGGGACTATAGAAACTACAGTAGATTTAAGTGCTATGGGACAACAAGGTGGCGGAAATGAAAAAGGTGAAATGAATAATATGAGAGGTTCATCTGATACTACTCCTCCCAATGCTGATAGTTCTACTCCACAATCAGATAATACAACTGAAAGTAGTATGAATATACCTAATAGTAATACTACAAGTAATTTCCCAGGAAATATTAGTAGTAATACTTCGGATTTAGATCCTTCAATTATGATGCAAGCAATGCAAATTATTCAAAGTTCCGAAGATGGTAGTATTACAGATTCAATTAAAACCGAATTATTAAATTTAGGTTTGACTAATGAAGAAATAACACAACTTTCATCTATTCAAATACCTAATCAAGATAATAACGGTATGCATGATATAAAAAATAATAATTTAGCAATGGGGCCAGGTAATATATCTACTGATAATACTAATTTAATAATCACTCTTTCATCAATTGTATTATTAGTAATAGCATTAGTTTTTGTATCATTCTTCAAGAAAAGAAAATACATTAGTTAATAGTTATAGTAACGAAGAAAATAATTTAGTTTACTACATTAATACAGAAAAATTGAAATATTATATTGAAGGGAATATTAAAATTGAGCCATAGAATTTAATAATTGATGGAAGATAATTTGCGTTAAGAAGATTATATGTTTGAAGCCGATAGGCAAGTTTATAATCTTTAGCAAATTATCTGAAATCAATTATATAAATTCAAAGCGAGATTTCACTGATTCCCGGAAAGATAATATTTTATTTTTTCGTTATTTTATGTGTAAACTATTTAACGCTCTTAACTTCGTATTCTTGAAATCTGTATTTTTGTCCTGTTGGATTAACTTTTCCTTCTGGAACCTCTTCAACAAACATATCGTAAGGTCTTACAAAAAGCCCACACTCTCCATATAATGCTCTATATAAAACCATAGTTTCTTGAGTTTCTGAATGTTTCACAAAATCCTCAACTAAATATAAATCGCCTTTAAAATGTCTAAATATTTTTCCTTTTAAATTAGATATATCTCTCATATTTTTTCCTCCGTAAGTAAACTTTTATTAAAATTAAAAGAAACAGTCTGCTATTAACAAACTGCTTCCTCTATTATATCACTATTTTTTATTTCAGTATTTACTTCATCTTCGTAAATTAAATACTTTCCATGAACCTTAATAAAATAATCTCCACAAAGATACAATGGATATATAAGCCATATCATAGCCACATTTACATCAAATTTATATTTGGCCCAAATAATTAAAACAGCTACAAATGAACTAACAACTAAAACTCCATTATTAATAATTAATTGTTTTATATCATTAATTTTTATAACCCTTAAATTAATCACAAATAATATAATTGTAAAAATTGAATATAATGCTGATTTTAATAAGTTTTCTATATTATAAATATCAACTCCATACTTTTTCATATAAAGCACATATTCAATCTTTTCCTTATATTCTTTTCCCATCTTACTCCAAAAATCAAAGTCAGACCACTTATTTGGTATCATATCCAATGGAATTGAAATTTTAATATTTGTAACTTTAAAAAATATAAATACAAAAGTCAGTGCCATAATAATATATATACCTACTAAAACTGGTTTATTTCTTGATTTAAATAAGCTACTTATTACTTTAATTAAAATTAATACTAAAGCAATTATTGGAAATATCATTGATATAAACTTAGCTAACATATAATATACATTACCATTAATAGCTAACTCTGAAATTCCAAATCTCATTTTGAAATCTTCTATTTTATTTAAAGTAAAATCAGTACCATCTATTGTTAAACCATCTAACGCTTTCATCGAATCATCTGGAATCTGAATAATCATATTTGATTTAGACCCCTTTAAAATTCCTCTTACAACTAATGTTCTATCATTATAAACAATTTCTCTACCTATACAGTTACTACTTCCAAATAGCTTATAAGATGTATCATTATCTATTAAACAACCTTCCAAATCATCAGCAAATAAATTAGATCCCTTAACTAATAAATTAGATGAACCTTTTATAGCTAACACATTTAATTCACTTGCACTTTTCCCTAAATCTAGGTTAGTGGCAGATTGTAATGATTCTTCTGCCCATCCTACTACAGCTAATTCCTTTTCTGATTCTTTTATACTATTGACTAATTCTAAATTATACTTATCATTTTCAAAATAAAAGTTTAAAGTTTTATTGTTACTTTCTATATTATTTGCATAACCTAAAGATATTCCCCAGCACATAATTAAAGCAAACATAAGAATTATTCTAACTATGTGCTTTAAGTACCTTATCATTCAGTCTCCAGGCGAACTCTATCGCCATCTTCTACTGTTTTATTACTATCAATTATTATTTTATCATTTCTTCCTAATGATCCATCAGATACTGCTGCATATTCTCCGTCTCTCTTTTCAACTTTAACATCAACCTTCTTGGCAGTTAATTCTTCACCAAGTACAGTTTCCTTTTCAGTAACAACTAAAATATAATAACTATCCCCATCACCTTGTCTTAATGCTGCTAACGGAACACATGTACCATATTTTTTTGATTTACTTGAAACTATTATTTCTCCACTTTCATCAATTTCGCCTATTCCAACTGGTAAAACAACTGTAACTTTTAAGGTATCTGGATTATCATCATTTTTTGAAATAGAATCAATAGTTAAATTTTCAATAATTCCTGATGAGCCCAAATTTAAAGCAACTGTTTGTCCTTGTTTTACTAATGTTCTATTACTTTTATCAATTTCTCCAACAAATTTATATCCCTCGTTCTTATCTGCAATTGATGCTATAGTATCAGTAGTAACTCCTCCATTTTCAGCTACAACACTAGTAACTATTCCTTCTTTTTCAGAAACAATCTTTCCACTAGCATCTAGTAAAGGCTGAAGTTTTGCAAGTTCCTTATTATATTCTTCAATTTTAAGAGAATCTTTTGTATCTTGAAGTGACCTATCTAAATCAACGGTATCATTAGAATCTGCCACTGCTGAATTATATAGTTCTTTCTTTGATTCATAGTCAGCCTTTAAACTTTCTTCCATCATTGAATCTTTTTCTTCTTCACTTAAATTATTATAATTATCTAATGCTTGCTTTGCTGTATTCATTTCATTTAAAGCAGTTTGTACAGCCTTCTTTTTAGTGTTTATAGCCTTGTTGTAATCTTCCGTTGCACGTGATAAAGTCTTTTGTTCTTGTTCAATATTCTTTTTAATTTCATCAACTTTAGCTTGTAAATCATCCTTATCAAGTTCAACTAAAGTATCTCCAACCTTAATACTTGACCCAACACTTATATTTACATAATTAATCTTAAGTCCCTCAACGACTGAAATCTTTTCTTCTCTATTTTTAGCTACTACTCCTTTAGCCTTAACTTCATCTACTATTGTTTTTGACTTAGGAGTATCAACTTTAATTCTTGGTATAGTCATAGAATCTGCAGCTCTAGATAACATAGTGCATCCTATCATCAATACCAAAAAAGCAAATAAAGCTTTTACTGCTTTTTTTTGCAAAGTATCTTTTCCTTTTTTTATATATTTAAAATTTATAATCTTTTTAATCTTTTCATTTTTACTCATAAATTATCATTCCTTTACTGCTGATGCTGCAATACCTTGCTCTAAATAGCTTTGTCCTGCAAAAAATACTATTATAGCAGCTATTAATGTTACAGCAGATGCTGTAAATGCTATATCAGCATTTTCTAAAGTAATATTGGGTAAATAAATCGATAATGGCCATAATGCCTTATCTTTTAAGAATGTAAGTGGTTGTTCTATTAAATTCCAGTATTCTAAAAATTGTAATACTACTGCAGACATTATGCCTGGCATTCCTAAAGGAACACCTATCTTTGCAAAAATAACAAGTTCACTAGCCCCGTCTATTCTTGCAGATTCAATAATTGACTCTGGTATATTACAGAAGAATCGATACATTATAAATACTGAAAATGTAGAAAATATAGCTGGTAATATAATACTTGCATGACTGTCAAGTAAATGCATTGTATCTAATACTAAATAACTTGATAGCATAGTTACTTGGAATGGCATTAACATTACAACTATATAAATAGTAAATAATACTTTCTTAAATGGGAATTTATATCTAGCAAATCCCCAAGCTGCTGGAATTCCAAACAAAAGTTGTCCAGCTACAGAGAAAAATACTATTTTTACTGAATTCCAGAACATTACGAAAAACTCTGGAGTATCTAATAATAACTCTATATATGATTTTAGTGTTGGATAGCTAGGCAATAACCCCCAGCTTACAAATCCTTTTCCTTTTTCAGATAAAACTGGCCCTAAATAAGCTGTTAATTCATCTACTCCCATAAATGATCCTGCTAATAAAAATATAACTGGGAAACACATAAATATAGATATAGCAACTAATATAATAAATAATATCTTTTTCTTCATTGTATAAATCACCTCACTCTAATCTTGCTTTTCCCAAGCTCTTTGTAATAGCATAATTAAAACAAATATCACAATGGCCATAAGAACTGAAGCTGCTGCCATTTTATCAAACGATAATTCTCTAAACCAATTATTAAACAAATGTTGTAATAAGTACATACTCTTATCTGGATAATCACCAGCAACCAAGTATGCTTCTCTAAATACTTTAAAAGAATTAAGAAGTGATAAAACCGAAACTGTATATAAAGTAGGCTTTAAACAAGGCAATGTAATCTTCGTGAAACATTGTATGTTATTAGCACCATCAACTTTAGCAGATTCATATATTTCCTTAGATATAGAATTTAATCCTGCTAGCCATAAAATTATATTATAGCCAAGATTCTTCCATATATAACTAAATACTAATATCCAAAAAGCCCATCCTGTACTCATCCAATCTTGGCCAGCAATATTAAACTTATCTAAAAATCCACTTAAGAATCCATTTTGGTTAAAAACAATATTCCATATTAACACTACTGATGCAATTGGTACTGCCATTGGTATTAAAAATGCTGTTCTAAGTACCTTTGATGCTTCTGTAAATTTATTTAATGCAACTGCTAATAATAATGATAATGTTAATAATAACGGTATACATATAAGTACAAATCTTATTGTATTACTTGCGGCTAACTTAAAAGCTGCATTATTGAACACTTCAACATAGTTTTGTACTCCTGTGAATTCCCTTGAAATTGCACTTTGGAAAGATCTAATAAATACATCTAAGAAGGGAAGCAATGTAAAAATTGCTACCCCTATTAAACTTGGTAATACAAAATACAACCCTGTATATTTTGTCTTTCTCTTAATCTCTTCTTGTTCAACTTTTTTTGTCTTTGCTTTTCCTTTTTTTTTTAATTGCTTTATTTTATTTTCTTTTAACTCTTCCATATTACTCCGATAAGTATAAATCCAAGTTATCTACAACTGTATTTATAGCATCCTCTAAAGATATTTCCCCTTGTGCATATGAATCAAATTGTTTTGCAACTTCTGTTAATAAAACCGTATTTACTGTAGTTCCAACATTTAAGCTTTCTATTTCACCTTTTAACTTACTTACATCTTCATCATTAGGTAATAATATATTTACTTCTTTTGAATTTCCAAATTCATCAGACCATCCCCATGTACCTTGAGTATAATGATTTGTTGCTTCATCAAGCTCTAATTCATATCCTTCTTCCTTCATCTTTTCGATAGAAAAGGCATCATTAAATTTATTTACATTTATACTAAATCCATCACTAGAATATCTATCATTAGAGTTACCATTAAGTAATGAAGTTACTATTTCTTTTGCTTGGTCTTTATTTTTTCCTTTTGCATTAATTCCAACTATGTTAGAAGGAATAAATATATTTTCTTCTCCTCTAGTTAAAACTTTATAACTAATTTCCGGAGAGTTATTTAATACAGTAACCATTGTTCCATAATCATAAGTTCCAGAAAGCCCACCCATAGCTAATGATGATGATCTATCAAATAAGAATGAATCTGCATAAATAGTTGGATTTAAATAATACTGTAAATCATATACTGCATATAGATCCTCATAATCTTCTTCACTATATTCTCCATCAACATCTTCATCAATGTACTCTTCACTATCAACACTCATATCAAAATCTTCACTATATTCCTCTAATTGTGAATACTTATCTTCCATAGTTTTCATATATGCTTCTTCATTAGTTTGAAGATAGCCATACATTTCATTAGCTTTTGTAAAGAAATTATTTAATGCTTCTTCATTTATTGTATTATCATCATTTAACCAATCATTACCGTATAAATAATATAATAAATAAACTAAAGATCTCGGACTAAAATAATTCTCAAATATCCTTTTATCTGTTTGTGTAGATAGTTTTTTAGTTAATTCAACTAATGAGTTCAAATCTGAAACCGAATCTATATCTTCCTTATTACCTAGTAATATTGGATATTTAAAAGATGTTGGTATTTGATATATCTTTCCATCATTAGTATATGCATCAGCAATATTCTTAAAGATTGTTCCATCTTCAACTAAAGGATTTATTATATCACTCATATCTTCTAATAAACCTTTTTCTATATATGATTCTGCAGTTAATCCATCTAAAATTACGACATCTGGACCATTTCCAGCCATTATTTCTGTATTTAAAGTTTTAAGTGCATCTGATTGAGTTGTCCCATCACCATAATTTAATCCAATTTCATATTTAACATATGTATCTGGATGTTCTTTAGCATAGCTTGAAATAGCTTGTCTTATTGTATAATTTTCTAATAATGAGTAAACAACTAATTGATTTTCAGGAACTGAAGGAATATCTGGATCATAAGTATAATTAATAACTGATAATCCACTATTTGACCAATCACTAAATACAGCTAAGAAATTTTTTTCACCTTTTTCAACAAAGCCCATTAATTGACTTTCATTATCCCCAAAAGTAGAAATTGCACCATCTATAATCATATCTGCTTTTTCACTTTTCATATCATAAGCATATAAGCCTAAAGTCGTATAATAGTAAAGTGTATCTTTGCTTCCTGAATTAACAAAAGTCGGATAATAATTAGAATTTTCTCCTAAAGCCTCTTTTTCTAAAGCTTTTAAATTTCCTTTTTCTTTACCATTTGTAATATCATATTCAATAATTGCATCATATGAAGTTGTAATTAATGAATCTCCTACAAATACAAAATTATCTATATAATCGCTACCTTCATAAACATATTTTTCTTCAAATGTTTCTCCATCAAATTGAACAACTAACTCATTGTTACTACCAGCTGAGAAAAATACATCTCCATTAGGTGCACATTTAAAAGTATTATATCCCCATGACTCTTCACCATCATTATATGATTCAAGATCTAAATCAATATCAGTTATAGTTCCATCAGTTTCAATAACTGCATACTTAAATTCTGGCTCTTCATAGCTATAATCTCCCTCATTCATAATTTCACTATCTTCACCTTCAGTAGCTAATGAATCATCAACCGCTCCTTCATCTTCTGATGGTTCAACATATGGATCAGCAAAATAATAAGACACTAAAATTCTTCCATCATTTAAATATCCAATATTATTTGTATATGTTTCCTTGCCTTCTTGTTTCGGCAATTCTATAGATTCATTTGTCCAAGTTTGTCCCCCATCTTCTGATATAAAAGCACTTTCTTTAGAAGTTTCTTCTGAATAACCAAACATTGCTATTCTTCCATCTTCTAATGTTGTTAGATTCTGAGCATATCCATTTGTTGGCGATTCATATCTTTCTTCAACATATCTTCCCATTGAAGATTTTCCGCTCCCCTTTGAACACCCTGTGATACCAACAGCTAATGTAAACGATAAGGTAATAGCCATTATTTTTTTTAAATTTTTCCCCATATTTGCCTCCAGTAAATTTTATTATTTTACATTTTATTCTATAATAACACTTTTTAATATATTTTAACATATTATTCTTTATTTTTAACATGCTAATAAATTTCTCTTTATTATTAGACTTCCACATTTACTAAAAAGTTCCATATAAATCTTATAATATAATAATTAATATTAAGTTAATTAAAACTTAATTTTTTCTTACAATTATTTTCAACAATTTATGAAAACAAAAAAAGCCAGCTTTCGCTGACTTTTATATTGCCCATTTTTTATTACCTGTAAATGAAACATTTAACCATTTATTATAATCAATATGCTTTATAGCATCATTTATTTCTTCTCTTACATTATCCATTTGATCTAAAGTTTTAAGCTTACTATCTTTATTATAAATAAAATCTATTTCAATTCTAAGTTCACGTCCAATTTTAGAAACTCTTGTTATAGATTCTTCAAAATTGTACTCTTCTTCAATTTCTTTAACTAATACATAAATATCATCATTTATTTCATCATCTGCTTTTACGCATATTACTTCTTTAAAACTCTCTATAAATCCTTTTAATGGAATTCTAATACAAATTAATGAAACAATTATTGTCATTCCTGGATCTATATATGGATTTAAGAAATTTAATTTAGTATTTGCTAATACCATTGCAACTAAAAACGCTACTAATACAGCTGCACTTAATGCTGTATCCATAAACCATTGAGTACATTCTGCTTTGATAAGTTCTGAAGATAATGCTTTTGCTTTTACTTTCATATAGTAAGAAATTCCCACACATCCTACAACCGATACAATCGAATATATAAGTGCTAATCCAAATTCTAAACTATTACCACCACTAGCTATTGTTTTTACAGCTTCAATTAATGAATATAAACACATAATTGCAATTATTAATGATTTTATAGAAATAACTATTGGTTCTAAAATATGTTTACCAAAAGGAAATTTTTCAAAATCTCTTTTAGCCATATATTTATTAATATATAAGGATATCATTGATAAAATTACGCTGATAAATGAATATAATCCATCGAATATAATCATATCAGAATCTATCGCTCATCCCCAAGCAATACCAAATAGTGCAAAGAATAACGCACCTACTACTGATATTTTTAATATTTTATTCTCTAGTTTCATTATTCTCACCTCTATTCATATATAAAATTCTAAATTTAAAAAACTAGATACTATTATAATACAGCAATCATGTCAATTTTGAAATGATTAAAATGCTATAAAATTGCAACTAATATATGCATTTTACTTCATTACATTTTTAGTAAATAGCTTAAATGTACCTATTTTATTATTAAAATGTACCTATTTTAATATTTTTTTAACATTTTATTATTATTTTTAGTTATTTTAAATCTAATTTGTTTTATATTTTGGTATTTTTACTTCATATATTTTTTATTATGATTCAAGATATTTTAATCATTATTACTACCACGTAACTATTTTTATTAGCCTCTTCAAATTAGTAGTTGATTATTACATTCCGCTTTCTAATATTACTACCTAGATTAATATTATATTTATATATAATATTAATCTGTTACATTGTACAAATTAAGTATATAATATCAATTGGAACTTATAGCTAATTATTTTTTTCTATATCAAAGTACCAAAAATAACATTAATTTAATAAAGGAGCTCATTTATAATGAAAGAATTATTTGATTTATTCTGGACCTTTTGTAAAATTGGAGCATTAACCTTTGGTGGAGGATATGCTATGCTCCCTTTAATCCAAAGAGAAATCGTCGAAAATAAAAAATGGTCCACTGAAAAAGAAATTCTTGATTACTACGCTGTTGGGCAATGCACTCCAGGCGTAATTGCAGTTAATACTGCAACTTTTATAGGATATAAACTGAAAGGAATTATAGGTGGCATTATAGCTACATTAGGTGTTGTATTTCCATCATTAATAATAATACTTATAATTGCAGCCTTTCTTCAAAACTTTGCTGACTTAGCCATAGTACAAAGTGCTTTTGCTGGCATTAGAGTTGCTGTTGTAGCATTAATTATAACCACAGTAGTAAAACTACTAAAATCATCAATTAAAGATTATTTATGTGCAATCGTAGCAATTTTAGCTTTTATCATTTCTGCATTTTTAGGTCTATCTCCTGTTTATGTAGTAATAGCTGCTGGGTTAACAGGATTTATTGCTAAAGGTTTAAGAGGTGAAAAGAAATGATATATTTAACTTTATTTTTAGAATTCTTTAAAGTTGGTTTATTTTCTGTAGGTGGTGGACTTGCAACAATTCCATTTCTATCAGAACTTGCTACAAAATACAATTGGTTTGATCAAAAAACTCTTATGGATATGATTGCAGTATCACAATCAACTCCTGGTGCTATTGGAGTTAACATGGCAACATTTGCAGGATTTAAGGCTTCTGGAATACTTGGAGGTATAATTGCTACATTAGGTCTTGTTACACCATCTGTAATAGTAATCATCATAGTCGCTCATTTCTTAAATAAATTTAAAGAAAGCCGAACTGTTGAATCTATATTTTACGGGTTAAGACCTGCTGTTGCAGCACTAATTGCGGCTGCTGGTTACGAAGTATTTAAAGTATCAATTTTAGCTTTTGATAAGTTTAACATAACACATAAAATAATAGATATAATCAATATTAAATCTACAATTTTATTAATTATATTATTATTCGCAATTACAAAATTCAAAAAACATCCTATTGTTTATATTGCTAGCGCAGCAGTAATTGGAATAATTTTTAAATTTTAAAAAATAACATTGTCCCTAATAAAACATATACTATATTAATTTTAATATAGTATGGTGGTGAATTTATGAAAGCCGATATCGTATGTGAAGGTGGTGGAGTAAAAGGAATTGCCTTATTAGGGGCAATTTATTATTTAGAGGAAAAAGGATATACATTTGAACATTTTGCTGGTACTTCAGCTGGTGCTATAGTAAGTTCATTATTAGCAGTTGGCTACACAGGAAAAGACTTAAAAAACATGTTACTAAACATAAATTTTACAGACTTCTATGAAAAAAACAAACTTACTCTTCTTCCCTTCATAGGTCCTACAGTTAGTCTATTTAAAAACAAAGGACTCTTCTCAGGAAATAACATAGAAGAATATCTCAATAATCTATACAAAGCAAAAGGAAAAACAAAATTTAAGGATATAGCCAAAAATGGTGAAAGTCCTCTTAAAGTTATAGCTTCAGATATTACAAATAAAAGACTTATAGTATTACCTGATGATTTAAAGGATTATAATATAGACCCAATGGAATTTAATATTGCTAAAGCTGTAAGAATGAGTATTAGCCTTCCTTTTTACTTCAATCCAGTTATATTAAAAAATGGAAAAGAAGCAAGTTATATTGTGGATGGTGGAATACTAAGCAATTTTCCTATATGGCTTTTTGATGTTGAAGGCACTCCTAAATGGCCTACATTTGGATTAAAACTTCTTAGTGATAATGATTTAAAGAAAAATCATCCTAATAATAGTAATTTAATAACTTACTCTTGTGATCTTATTGACACTATATTAGCCAATAGCGATGAAGCATTTTTAAATAATAAGGATTCTGTTAGAACAATAAAAATACGAACCTATAACATAGGCACAATTGATTTTGCTATATCAAAAGATCAATACTTAACACTATTTAATTCTGGATATAAATGTGCTAAAGAATTCCTTGCCAAATGGAACTTTGACTCTTATATCTCTAGATACAGAAGCGACAATAGAGGTCACTATTATTATTAAAATTTATATTTATCTAATAAACTACAATAATTTAGTTAATTGTTGTAGTTTATTTCTCAATATTTATATATAGAGAAAATATTTTTTATAACCTCCTCTACTAAATGATCATATTATATAAATAAAATTACTTATCAGGAGATTAATATGACCTCTATTATCCTATATGGATTATCCATTTTTTTATTAGTTTTATCCTTTATAAAAGATAAACCTAAAACAAAGAAGGCATTAATTAGTGCATTAAAATCCTTTGAAAATATTATGCCTCAATTTCTTTTTATTGTAGTTACTGTTGGTATATTACTGGCTTTTCTTAGTGCTGATACAATTTCAAAAATCATAGGTGCGAATTCTGGATTTTTAGGTATAATTCTTTCAGCAATTCTAGGTTCAATTACAATGATGCCAACTTTCGTGGCTTTTTCACTTGGTAATACCTTACTGTCAAGCGGTGCTGGATATGCACAAGTTGGTACTTTAGTATCAACACTTGTTCTTGTTGGTTTAATGACGTATCCACTTGAATCGAAATATATAGGCAAGAGAGCTGCTTTTCTTAGAAATTTCATAGGATTTATTTTTTCAATAATAGTAGGACTTTTATTAGGAAGGATTATGATGATTATATGAAAGTTTTAATTAAATTTATAAAACGATACAGATCATTTTTTATTTCTTTAATTTTTCTCATTATAATTTCATTTTTTAGTTATAACGTATTTTTAAAGGTAATTAATAGTGTAACATCAAACATACTACAAATGCTATCAGTACTACCTCCTATAATGCTAATGCTTGGATTAATGGATGTATGGGTTCCAAGAGAAAAACTTATGAAATATATGGGCAATAAATCTGGAGTTATTGGAATAATTCTAGCAATGCTAATTGGCTCTGTAGCAGCAGGCCCAATGTATGCTTCATTTCCATTTACAGCTGTCTTAATAAAGAAAGGTGCAAAGTTCTCAAATGTAATAATTTTTATGAATGCTTGGTGTTTGACTAAAATCTCAACATTACTATTTGAGTTTTCTGCATTAGGTTTAAAATTTACCTTAGTTCGATTAATTATAGATATCCCTGGAGTTCTGATTATGAGCTACTTCGTTAGTTTATTAACCCCTAAAAATGAGCTTGAAAAAATATATAACGAAAAATAAGCACATAGATTAACTTATCTATGTGCCTACATTTATTTATATATATCCGAAAACTCTATAGAACATTTTTCTACTTTTGATTTTGTTAAATCTACACTTTTTACATTCTCAGTAGCTACGGTTTTCTTTGGAAGACTAATTATAAATTTACTCCCCTCATTTACCTTACTTTCTACCCACACTCTACCTTCATGCATTTCTACAAGTGATCTTACTAATGATAATCCTATTCCACTTCCATTAAAGTTTCTTGTAAGTTTATTGTCAATTTGTTCATATCTTTCAAAAATCTTGTTAATTTTTTCCTCTGGAATCCCTATTCCAGTATCTGAAACCGTTATATATACATTTTCTTTATCTGAATAAATATTAACTGATATTTTTCCATCAGCTTCCGTATATTTAATTGCATTAGATAATAAATTCAATATTATTCTTTCAATTTTATCCGGATCACATGCTATTATCTCTTCTTCAACTTCAGTATCAAATACAAGTTCAATTCCTTTATTATTAACATATTCTAAAACGGACATCGTTATATCTTCTACCACACTAACAATATTATAGTTTCCTAGCTCAATATCATAATACCCATAGTCGATTTTACTTATATCAATAATATTATTAACTAATCTAAGAAGTCTATAACAGTTTTGTTTAATTGAATTCATATATCTATCTAAATTGGCACCTTCAATTGAAATTATACTTTTATTTTCAATATTTTTATTTATTACTTGCATTGTAGCTAAAATAATATTTAATGGTGTCTTAAATTCATGTGATATATTTGAAAAGAATTGACTTTTTATACTTTCTAATTCAATTGCTTTTTCATAAGCTATTTTTTCTTCCATAATTTGCTTTTTTTCAGTTATATCCCTAGCTGTAAGTATATATACTTCACTTTCTTCAACATATATACAATTATTTTCTATCCATCTATAACTTTCATCCTTGCATTTAAATCTAAGCTCTAATCCCTTAATTCCGTTTTTAATATTTGAATTTCTTATATATGCTAAAACTTTAAATACATCATCTTCATGAACAAAATTGCTCCACTCTGATAAAGTAAGTTCTTCTTCACTCCATCCTAAAAGTTCTTTGCAACACTTACTTACTTTTTTAATTTTCTTGTCAGTACCTATAATAGCCATAAGATCAACTGATATTTCAAAAAAATATTCTAGTTGGTCATTTCTATCTAATCCTAAAAGATCTTGCATAATCTCTCGATCCCCCCCGTACCATCCTCAATACTTCTTAATATTTACTAATATACCCTCTTTAAAACTTTCTAAATACATTATACATATATTTACTTTTTTCTTCAACCTTTTTTTACCAATTAGCTTATTTTTTTCTTTTTTTGTGTATTTTTATTAATATAAATAATAATTAAAATTTAATTTCCATATTTTTTAATAATTAAATATTTTATTTTATTGAATAAAATTAATACTATTTTATTTTATTGTTCTTATAACTCCTGCGCAATTCCCCACTTTTCATGTTTCTTATACATATTTACTTTATTAATCTATTATTAATCCATATTTGTTAGCTATATCAACATATTTCATTAATACATGCTCCTCTTTATAAAATATAGGAAACCTCTTATTGTAGTTACCCCATATAGTGCACTCTTCTTTAGTAAAATATATACTTGAAAATAATATTTCATTTGAATTCAATCTACTTATAAAAGGAACACTGTCTAGAGTCAAGTAATAATAAATTCCACCAGTTGTATTCTTCTCTTTAAATGACTCTATAAATTTCCTATCATCTACACTTACCATCTCTACTAGTTTAACCTTGTCTTCTTCAGACAAAGAATTATAATAAAAGTCAACATAAGAACTATTAAGTCCATTTAACTTTACAGCTTCTTCTAAAAAGCAAATCATTCCCCTTTCAAAATTTTCCTCATTTATTGCACTTATTGTTTTATTCTTATATCTATTAAACCCCTCAGTAATATTATTAAATTTAATTTCAACTTCTTTTTTAAAAACATTTTCTTTAACTGAAATAAGCATTTTTCATCACCTTATATTTTCTAATATTTATATTAATATTATATTTATAATTTTACATATATACATTATTAAAAACTTTTTTTATCATATAATTATAAAATCGGTCATAATGAACTATATAATATTATTACACTAAAGTTCAAAATGCCGATTTTATAAAAACTATATTATTATAAAAAGTTATATTTGTTTAATTTTCATAAGTTCTTAAAATTCCTTCTGCAACAACTTTTCTAGTTGATCGCATATCCATTGCTTGTTTTTCTATATATCGATGAGCTTCAGCTTCAGTCATATTTAAATATTGAATCAATATACATTTGGCTCTATCAATCATCCTAATATCCTCAATTTTTTGCAAAAGCTTATTATTTTCCTTCTTCAATCTGCACATTTTATTATATGTAGCATTTGCTATTTTCAATGCACTCCAAAATATAGTTCTATTCATAGGCTTAGCTATTGTAATTACTCCAAGCTCTTCTACTTTTTCACTTACCTCATCATAAATATCTGTTCTAACAACAAGAATTACTTGTCCAATTCCGTTAGAAACTATATCTTTTGCAAATTCATCCCCAAATTCATCTATTAATGGTGCATTTATAATACATAAATCAAAATCTCTTTCAACTAAAAGTCTCCTTGCTTCCCCACCATTTGTTACTGTAACAATTTCCCCATAGGAATTTTGAGAGAGCACTTCAGTAAAAAATGACATTCCCTTTTTACTGCTCGATACTATTAGAATACTATCCAAAAATTACGCCCCCTTGCATTATCTATATTTCATGGCCTACTAATTGTTAAAATAATGTTAAATGTATTCAAAATATAGCCTTTTCATTTTTTCCTTTTCTATTGACTTATTATATTGATCAGCTTCAATTTCCTTTAACTCTATATATCTGTCTAAAACATCACTACCTATTATACTTCTAATAAATTCACTATTCTTTGCAATATCTAATGCTTCTTCTAGTGTTTCTGGCAATACTTCTATATCCTTTAATTTCTCTTCATCTAATGTATATAGATTTTCATTTATTTCCTTTGGTAACTTAAGTGAATTCTCTATTCCATATAATCCTGCTCCAAGTATTAATGAAAATGCTAAATAAGGATTTATAGCTGAATCAGGTGATCTTAATTCCATTCTTGTTTTTTCACCAGTCGCTGCTGGTATTCTAACTAACTGTGAACGATTCTGATGTGACCATGAAACATATTTAGGCGCTTCAAATTTACCAAATCTTTCATAAGAATTAACGATAGGGTTCAAAAAGGCTGTAATTTCTCTTGTCTTACTTAATATTCCCGCTATAAAACTTTCAACTTCTGCCTGTTGTCCATTTTCCTCTTTAAATATATTAGTACCATTTTTGTTTAATGATATATTTATATGCAATCCATTTCCACTCTTATTACTTATAGGCTTTGGCATAAAAGATGCATAAAGTCCTGATCTAGCAGCAATGGCTTTTACTACAGATTTGAAAGTTAAGAAATTATCTGCAGCATTAAGTGAGTCACTGTATTTAAAATCTATTTCATTTTGTCCTGGGCCTTGTTCATGATGTGAACTTTCTGGTTTAATCCCCATCTCTTCTAAGCAAAGGCAAATTTCCCTTCTAATATTTTCTCCTTTGTCAATTGGTGCCATATCAAAATATCCACCTTTATCATGAGTAATATAAGTTGCTTCACCATCTTCATCTGTTTTAAATAAATAGAATTCACACTCTGTTCCTATGTATGGTGTATACCCCTTCTCTTGACATATCCTAACAACTTTTTTTAAGATGTTTCTACTATCATATAAAAACTCTTCTTTATCTGGAGTTTTTATATCACAGAAAAATCTTACTACTCTACCTTGTTGTGGCCTCCATGGAAGAACATTAAGAGTATCTGCATCAGGAAATAATAATAAATCTGATTTTGCAACATCACCAAATCCTCTAATTGCTGAAGCATCAAATGAAACTCCTTCTTTAAATGCTCTTTCTAATTCATCAGGCATTATAGAAATATTTTTTTGTGTTCCAAACATATCGCAAAAAGCTAATCTAATAAATTTAACATCATTTTGTTTAACAAACTCCAAAACCTCTCTAACTGTATATGACATATCTCTTCCTCCAGTTATAATAATCCTATATTTTTTTACGCAAAAAAGCATCCATCAAATATTTTTAGTGTCTACAAACTTATTCATAAGTAATAATTAATCTTTAGTAGTTTTTGCAAATTTAACTTTGATTACATCTTATGATTTAAAAAAGTACTTCTAAAAAACATTTGATGAACGCCTTTGTCCATTTCTAATATTATACAATATAAGCTATTTTTTATCAATAAACTTCCACTCAAAAAATATTTTCAATTTTTTTCTAAAAAAGTATTTACATTTCATTATTTTGGACATATAATACTTACATAAACAGCAAAGGCGCTGTGGACAAATGATTGTCCACGGTGCCTTTTTTTATTTGAAGGGGGTTATAATTATGAAAGATATACCAAATTTATTTGGAAGCTTAGTTTTTAATGATAGTGTTATGAAAGCAAGGTTACCAAAAGAAACTTACAAATCACTTAAAAATACTATTCAAGCTGGTAAACCACTTGACTTAGCAGTTGCTAATGTTGTTGCTAATGCAATGAAAGATTGGGCTATAGAAAAAGGTGCAACACATTTTACTCACTGGTTCCAACCAATGACTGGCATTACAGCTGAAAAACATGATAGCTTTATTTCACCAGATAAAAACGGAAATATTATAATGGAATTCTCAGGAAAAGAACTTATCCAAGGTGAACCAGATGCTTCAAGCTTTCCATCAGGAGGCCTTAGAGCTACATTTGAAGCAAGAGGATACACTGCATGGGATCCTACATCATATGCATTTATTAAAGATGGAACTTTATGCATCCCTACAGCATTCTGCTCATATAGCGGTGAAGCTTTAGATAAGAAAACTCCAGTATTAAGATCAATGCAAGCTTTAAATAAGCAAGCTTTACGTATATTAAAATTATTTGGAAAAGATGATGTAAAAAAAGTAATTACTACTGTTGGTCCTGAACAAGAATACTTCTTAGTTGATAAGGAAATGTATGAAAAAAGACCTGACCTAGTATTTTGTGGTAGAACTTTATTTGGTTCAAGACCTCCAAAGGGACAAGAAATGGAAGATCACTACTTTGGAACTATCAAACCAAGAGTTTCTGCATATATGAAAGAACTTGATGAAGAGCTTTGGAAATTAGGTGTTTTAGCTAAAACTAAACATAACGAAGTTGCCCCAGCTCAACATGAATTAGCTCCTATATTTACTACTACTAATATAGCAACTGATCATAACCAATTAACTATGGAACTTATGAAATCTATAGCTAACAAACATGGACTAGCTTGCTTACTTCACGAAAAACCTTTTGCTGGTGTAAATGGTAGTGGTAAACACAACAACTGGTCAATTTCTACTGATACAGGTGTTAATTTATTAGAACCTGGTGATACTCCAGCAGAAAATGCACAATTCTTATTATTCTTAACGGCAGTAATTAAGGCAGTTGACGATTATCAAGATTTACTACGTGTTTCTGTTGCAAGTGCAGGAAATGACCATAGATTAGGTGCAAACGAGGCTCCACCTGCTATAGTATCAATGTTCTTAGGCGATGAATTAACTGAAATATTAAAGTCAATTGAAAATGGGACTACTTATATAGCAAAGGAAAAGAGCCCAATGGAAATTGGTGTACGTGTATTACCTAAATTCTTTAGAGATACTACAGACAGAAATAGAACTTCACCATTTGCATTCACAGGTAATAAATTTGAGTTTAGAATGCTTGGTTCTACTTTCTCAATTGCAGGCCCTAACATTATATTAAATACAATAGTAGCTGAAGAATTAAGACAATTTGCTGATACACTTGAAAAGAGTTCTAACTTTGATGAAGATTTAAATACACTAATTAAAAATACAATAAAAGATCATAATAGAATTGTATTTAATGGAAATAACTACTCTGATGATTGGATTAAAGAAGCTGAATCAAGAGGTCTTTTAAACTTAAAGACTACTCCAGATGCTCTTCCTTACTTTGTAAGCAGTAAAAATGTTGATTTATTTACTAAACATCATGTATTCTCTGAAAGCGAATTATATTCAAGATATGAAATACTACTAGAAAACTATAGTAAAACACTTCATATTGAAGCATTAACTATGATTGATATGACTAAAAAAGATATTATTCCAGCTGTACTTGAATATCAAGGTGAAATTGCTAGAATAGCTAATGGTAAAAAACAATTAATGCCTAATATTCAATGCTATTTAGAAGAAGAACTTCTTAATAAAATTTCAAAATTAGGAAACTCTCTATATAGCAAACTTGATGATTTAGAAAAATCTGTATTAGAAGCTAAAACTCATACAGATCCACTTGATACAGCTAAATACTATAGAGAATCAGTATTTATTAATATGCAACACTTACGTGGTGTAGTTGATGAGCTTGAAACTTTAGTAAGTAAAAAGTATTGGACTCTCCCAAGCTACGGAGAATTACTATTTAGCGTTGATTAAATAATATAAATGCACAATGGCGTGTATTTTACTTTAGGGATATCCCCTATAGTAAGATGCACGCCATATTTTATTTTCTTATTTATAAAAAAGTTAAAAATAGTTATAGTTTAAATTATACTTACGGATGATACCATTATAAAATCTAGCTATTATATATTTGAAAATATTATTTTTATGAGATTTAAATAATCATCATCTCTATCTATTAAACTATTAACTTTAAATAAAAGGGGGTATTATTAATGTATTCAGCATTAGACACGATTTGGACTTTATTAGGAGCTGCACTAGTATTCTTTATGCAAGCAGGTTTTGCTATGGTAGAAACAGGATTCACTAGAGCCAAGAACGCAGGTAATATTATAATGAAAAACTTAATGGACTTTTGTATAGGTACAGTAGTATTTTGGCTTATAGGATTTGGGCTTATGTTTGGTGGAGATGGTGCTTTAATAGGAGGCCTTGACTTTTTTATACAAGGTGATTATAGTTCTTCAATTCCAACTTTTGCATTTGTTATATTCCAAACAGTTTTCTGTGCAACTGCTGCTACTATAGTATCAGGAGCTATGGCAGAAAGAACTAAATTCTCTTCTTATTGTATATATAGTTTAATAATTAGTGCTATTATTTATCCTATTTCTGGACACTGGATCTGGGGTGGTGGATTCTTATCACAACTTGGCTTCCATGACTTTGCTGGTTCTACAGCTGTTCATATGGTAGGTGGGGTTGCTGCTTTAATTGGAGCAACAATACTTGGCCCTCGTATAGGTAAATATTCTAAGGATGGAAAAGCTCATGCTATCCCTGGTCATAATTTAACAGTTGGTGCTTTAGGTGTGTTCATACTTTGGTTTGCATGGTTTGGATTCAATGGTTGTTCTACAGTTTCAATGACTGGAGATGAAGCAATAGTTACTGCAAGTAAAATATTCATGACAACAAATATAGCTGCTGCAGTTTCAACATGTGTAGTTTTAATAATAACATGGATCAGATATAAAAAACCTGATGTATCAATGACATTAAATGGTTCATTAGCAGGTCTTGTTGCAATAACTGCTGGTTGTGACTTAGTTAGTCCAGTTGGTGCATGTTTCATAGGTATTTTCGCTGGATTTGCTGTTGTATTTGCAGTTGAATTTATTGAAAAAAAATTAAAAGTCGATGATCCTGTTGGTGCAGTATCTGTACATGGTGTCTGCGGTGCTCTTGGTACTATTTTAACTGGTTTCTTTGCAACTGAGGGCGGATTATTCTATGGTGGTGGATTCAAATTCTTAGGTACTCAAATCTTAGGTGTTATTTGCGTTATTGCTTGGGTTGCTATCACTATGACTATTGTATTTACAGTAATCAAGAAAACCATTGGTCTTCGAGTATCAGAAGAAGAAGAAATTGAAGGTCTTGATAAGAAGGAACATGGTCTTGAAAGCTGTTATCCTGACTTTATGGCTGTAGGAGCTTCATATTCAGGTATTACCTTAAATCAATTATCAGCTTCTACCGTTCCTGAAAATACTACTATTGATAATACAGACACAATTCCAGTTGTTTATAATACATCTAAAACTGATGCTAAATTCACTAAGGTTGTCATCTTAACAAAACAAGATAGATTTGATAGATTAAAAGTTGCTTTAGATAAATTAGGAATTACTGGTATGACTGTTACCAACGTTTTAGGATATGGTATGCAAAAAGGATCTACTGATTACTACAGAGGTGTTCCTTTAGACGAAGTTACTTTATTACCTCAATTAAAAGTAGAAATTGTTGTATGTAAAATTCCAGTTGATACTTTAGTTAAAGTTATTAAGAAAGCTTTATACACAGGCAAAATTGGTGATGGTAAAATCTTCGTTCAAGATGTTGAGAATGTTATTAAAATTAGAACCAACGAAGAAGGTTATGATGCACTACAAGATGATGATGAAAAGTAAAAATATAGAACTGTATCAATTTTGATACAGTTCTTTTTTTATTTATCTACTACTATTTTTTTACATATAATATTGCATTTTATCCACATGCCATTAAATATAATCCACAAGCTTAATTTAACAATTACCATTTGTATGTTAATAATCTACAGAATAAAAAAAGAAACTCAATTGAGTTTCTTTTTTGGTGGCTTACCGGGGAATCGAACCCCGGACACCTTGATTAAAAGTCAAGTGCTCTACCGACTGAGCTAGTAAACCAAAACTGGTGCGTGTTAAGAGATTCGAACTCCTGGCCCACGCCTTAGAAGGGCGTTGCTCTATCCAGCTGAGCTAAACACGCAAATTAAGATATTATTAACTCCATATTTCTATTAGTTTATAATACTTTAAAATGGAGCGGGTAGT
>JABLTS010093451.1_pt1 | contig 43193 bp, 41 predicted proteins | sample 7160081 | NCBI WGS metagenome assembly JABLTS01 (sample SAMN14651231, study PRJNA627086) | human gut metagenome | isolation source: feces | host: Homo sapiens | reverse complement strand
GTCTCCTTTTCTTCTTCCCATAAAAAAACCTCCAAACTGAGTAATATTATCTTACATCAGTTTGAAGGTTTACACAAACTTTGGGATACTCCCTTACGCTATTGTGCGTTTACAATCGGTGCGTTTACGATTACCTTATGCTCTCTTACCGATGGCTCGCAAACAAAAAAGGCCTCTACATATACGTATACGTAGAGGCTACCGATGAGTCGCCAAACTCACCATAACTGAATTGAATAATACCGACTGATCGCCAGACCAATCATAACTGTATTCCTAGTTTACATCATCTCAATATGTAAAGTCAAGTATTATCCTTTAATTGTTCTTTCAAATAAATAACTTTCCCATTCAATGAATTTATAATGTTATCCTTTTTCTTTATTATATTACTGAGTCCAAAAATATTCAATAATTTATTATCAATTTCATTTATCTCATTTACCAAATCACATATTTTTGAAGAAACTATTCTTTCTTTTCCTATTGTTTTTATTTGTCCTAAATCAATCGCGCCAACAAGATTCTTCTGAACTCCATTTTCATCTTTAAATGGATATACTCCAGTAATCAGAATTTGAATATCTGGAATTGTCAAAGTACTTGATGAAATAATAGCACCTGTAAATACTGGAGATTTAAAGTTATACGCATTAGACTGAATTACCACAACTGGTCTAATTTTGTTTTCCTCACTTCCTATATTTTCTCCTAAATCCACAAAATATACTTCTCCACGTTTTACCGTCCATTTTCTTTGTCTTTTTTTCCAAAATTATAATATAACTTTTGTGCATTCCATCTGTTAATTCTTTGAGATTTTATTAACACATTCTTTTCGTCTTGTGTCATTCCCCAACTTCCTCCCTTACTGTGATAACCACGAATTTTCTCGTGTTTATCACTATAGCACAAAACATTTCTTTTTTCTACAAAAAATTATTATTTTAATTACTATACATATCTATCTTATCTAAAATTAATCCCATCTATATGTTAAATAGTTATTTAATTCTTAGATGTTTGCTCGTAGGAAATTGTCAGATTTTTACTTTTGCTATCTGACTTCATAAGGTCTCAGGTCACTTAAGTTTTACATAGTTTATAAGGCTATTGAAGTTTCGAACGTAGTCGGATAATATTTATAAATCTTTTTGTATGCATTAACCTCTTCTTCCTCAAAAAAATCTGCACCTTCTATTGGATATGCCACATTAGGCATATTTTGATTTAATATTGCTAATTCTTTATATGTAAAATTAGGTACTGTAATATCATAAGGATTATTGCTACTATTATAAAACTCAAAATCTTCAAAACCACATTTTTTAAATTTCTCTATATCTTCTTTTTTATAAACAATCCAACCCAGAGTAAGCATTGTCGCCTTAGAATCATTATACTTAAAATATACCAATTGTTGAGACATCAATTTTTCATCATCATTTCTTATTGTACTATTTCTTTCCAATATTTTATTTTTTACAACCATATCAAACATTTTATTTGTAGTTTGATAAATTTTTTCTCTAGCCATATCCTTTGGCAAAAGTAACTTAACTAATATCTCATTGTCAATTCTATCACAATATATCTCTAATTTTTCTTTTGGGGAAGCCCTTTTAAATTTATCCCCTAAATCAGCATTAAAACTTACAAATACCACACTTCCCGATTCCACTTTACTGATGCACGACTCCACATCTTGAATTTGATTGCTGTTTATTCCTCCATCATAATCCAGCCAAATAATATTTTTCTCTTGTTTCCACGGTATATTGGAACTATTTAAGATATCACTTGCATTTCCAAACAACATTTTTATACAATTAAATGGCTTATTAAATTCAAATCTTTTCTTGTTTTTTTCAGAAGAATTTATTTCCATACTATACATATCATCAATTCCGAACTCCTTATGCAGCAAAGAAAAATCCACAAAATACTTTGCACCCATACCAATATATCTATAATTTTTGATATAATCAAATACAGTTAATCTCGAAATCATTTCGCACATCATTTTTCGTTCAATACTCTTGCAAGGTCTTATGCTATAATTAACGCTAATACTGCTCCCCGCCATTAAATTCCCTCCATTTCACAATAGTACTCAAACAATTTTTCTCCAACCGCTTTGTTTGTTCGTTCCCCCATGTTTTCTTTTACTTTATTAACTTCAGTTAATGGTTTAGAAAAAGATATTCTTGCCATCGGAATTTTCGGTTCTGTCTCTGTAATATTAAAATCTTTATTCTCAGATATATTAGTTATTGTCGAATGATTTAATTCCGTCTCACTTGCCTTTTTCACAAAGTCTAATTCATCTAAATTGGATACATCATGTTTACGTTTAGCTTCATCTATAACTTTAATAACTTGCTTCATTGCTTCACTCATACTTTGTCTAGCTATAACATATAACCTGTTTGACGTATCAATTCCTGTTTTAGTTGTATTCCACGGAAGTTCTAAGAGATTTTGTGATTCAAAATAAACATATCCTCTAAATTCGGCTAAACTATAATGAAAAACTCTATTTTCAACACCCCAGCCCGTTAATTCTGTCTTGTCTGCGTATAAAACTAATCTTCCATTACAATATATATACCAACCTGCTTTATTCGGTTCTCCCTTATTCGTAATACCAGCAATAATAGTTATCTTTCCACTGTCATCGATAATTTGTTTTTCATATGGTTGAATATCTTTTGATTTCAAAAGTTTTTCCTTCCCATAATCAATAGCAATATTATTTACTTCTATATCCAAACCATTTTCAGCTTCAACAGTTCTATATTTTTGAATGTAGTCAATTAACGAATTAATAAACATTTCACTTTCAAACTTATTTACAATATCTGTGTTAAGTTTTTCAACTATTATTTTGGTTCCTGTGTTACTGTTATTCATTCCAGTTTCTACTTTATCAAATTCAAACTCCCATTCCGGTCTATTAATCCATTCGTCAACATCTACCTTTAAATCAAAATATTCTGTCCGTGTTGTTGAACTTACTTCAAATTTTTTTCCTAATTTAAAAAGTGCTCTTTTCATTCCTATTCCAAAAATTCCAGTAAAATATCCTGAAGAATCACTTTCTCGTTCAGATGATCTTCCAAACTGAAAAGCATACTTTTGTGCAGTTTCTATATCTATTCCTCCACAATTATCTTCAATAATAAACTTATCTTGAGACATATTTATTTTAATAAACAAGCCTTCATATTCTGTATTATTTCTAATCTTTTTTGCACCATCAATTGAATTATCTATTAATTCCACTATAGCCGGTCTCACGTCAATATCTCGTGTCAACATATAAATAAAAAAACTTTTTGTTGGACTCGCATCGACTTTTTTATTCTGCACTTCCATATGCTTTCCCCCTTATCTTTTTGACAACTTTTTTTTCTCAGTCACAAATTTTCGATATGCTCTTGTATATTCATATGAATCTTTAAACACAAAATTAACTGCTTTAAATAATTTTGGTTCGTGTTGTTGCATTATTTCCAATTCTTCTTCAAAATTTCTTCCATAAGGACAACCTGCACATCCCGTTCTTTTCAATCCATATTCCATATAACATCTACTATGCACAACATCATAATATTCTTCGTATATTCTTTTTGTTTCATTTAAATACCAAAATATCGGTCTATATTCATCACACTTGTCTTCATTTGATGAAAAACATGTTTTATATGCGGTTCTTCGAGCCCCTCCTTCTGCTTTCCGCACCCCATACATATTTAAATCAAATTTTCCCTTTGTCTTAAATTTGCTAGCAACCATCTTTTTTGCATAATAGCAACATTTATTTGATATTCTAAAAGTTGGTGGATTTTGAACCATAAATTCTTTCAAATATTGATTATAAGCAATGTTAAAACTACTCTCTTTTCCTTCACCGCTTTTCTTAAAATCATTGCACCACCATCTTAATGCAGCTTTACACCTAGGATATTCTTTATATAATTCTCCAAACGGCTTATCTTCCCACTGAAAATGGTGATTTTGTAATCTTTCAATCCATTCACTTACCTGTTTTGATAAAAATGGTTGCCCATATGTTTTACAACAAAACGGAATAGATTTTATTGCTTTTATTTGTTCAATATGTATACCATACTTTTGTTCCAAATATTGCAAATGTTCCTTTGTTGCACGATACTCGAGCCCCGTATCAAAAAATACATATGTTATTTTACTAGATTCATCAAATTTCTCACACAAATCTATTAAGATATCGCTATCACTTCCACCACTTATGGAGCAAAGTATTTTATCATATCGTTTCAACTTAGCATGTGTAATTACTATGGAATCCGCTATCATCTGACTATCTTTCGGTGCATTCTGCAATATTTCTAATAATTCCACTGTAAAATTCCCTTCATTTTCAAATAATTATCTCATCTTTAATAAAAATTATACACTATAATCAGTTAAACACCAACAATTATCTTTTTAGAAATTACTATTCATTATCGAAAATTTTATCCAACGCCTTCTCCATATCCTCAACTAAATTAACCACCATCACATTTCCCATCATAAATCTACGTTTTCTCAACAGTATTTCCACTGTTTCACCTTTAACCAAGCAAATTTCGTTTGATCAGTAGTGAATCTCTGAATAGTGTAAGATTTTTATATTTCTCTGCTAATGCACAATCCATATATCCTTCTCCCCACTTCTAATTTCTTAAACTTTCTATTCTTATAATAGCACATACTTTCAACAACTCTCCACAGGTAATATCTTCCAACAAACACAAGCAGCCAGTACAACTCAATTTTCCCAAATCAAATTGCATTGGCCACATTACAACTCTACTTCCAAAGCTTCTCCGCATAAACTCCATCTCGGATTAATCCCGCAAAAGCTTCCTGCACAGTTTCTTTATCTTCCTTATATGTAACTCCAAACCAACGATCCTGTGTCTCCAACACCTTCACGTTCGCTCTTTCTTCTTTCAAAAGCTTGTCCACGATGTTCGGTAACAGATATTCACTCTTTAAATCTCCTTCTTCCACATTCGCAAGGAAATCTTTGAAATCTTCTGCTAAGAAATCCAAAAATTCTGGATATCCTGCCCACATGTTCATGGATACTTTATCTTCTGGACTAATCCATTTCTGTACTTCTTCGCTGTCACATTTGATCTGTCCGTCTTCTCCCATTTCAATTCCTGTTGTCTCATGTACCTGGCTTAATAAACCATTCCCATCGACAACACTAACTCCTCTGGTCACTGTTCCATTGTCGCTTAATGTGTTCTTTAAAATGAATCCGCCCATTCCCATGGTAAATTCTCTTCCAAGGTCTTCTCCAGATACTAAGAAATCATGCAGCTTCACAAATGCTTCTTTTCCATAATAATCATCTGCATTGATGATCACAAATGGTTCTTTCACTACATCTTTGCAGCATAAGACTGCCTGACCTGTTCCCCATGGTTTTGTTCTTCCTTCTGGTACTTCAAAACCTTCTGGCAGATCATCAACTTCCTGAAATACATATTCTACATCGATCTGTTCTTTGATCCTGTTTCCGATGATCTCTTCGAACTCCTTGAAAATGTCTTTGCGGATAATAAAGACTACTTTGTTAAATCCTGCTTCTTTTGCATCATGAATGGAATAATCCATGATGATCTCTCCATTTGGTCCCATCTGAGCTAACTGTTTGATTCCTTCTCCAAATCTAGATCCAATTCCAGCTGCCATGATAATTAATGTTGTATTCATAAATCTCTCCCCAAAATAATACTTTATGCTTTTCTACACATTATGCTAATTCAACATCGCACATATTTAATACAGACGCAATTACAGCATCCATATCGTAATATTTATATTCACCCAATCTACCACCAAAAATAACATTAGTTTCTTTTTCAGCTAACTTTTTATATTCTTCATATAATTTACCATTTTTATCATCGTTTACTGGATAATATGGCTCATCTCCAAGTTTCCATTCAGAACTATACTCACGACTAATAACAGTCTTCGGTAAATCATTTCCGTCTTCATCTTTACCAAATTCAAACCATTTATGTTCGATTATACGTGTCCATGGTGTCTCTGCATCTGTATAATTAACTGCAGCATTTCCCTGAAAATTAGGTTTGTCTAAAGTTTCTGTTTCAAAACGTACAGATCTATACTCTAATGTCCCTAACTTGTAATCAAAATATGCATCTATAGCACCTGTATATATAATTTTATCCGCAAGTTTACTATACTCTTCTTTATTTTCTAAATAATCTACACCTAATCGTACTTCTATTCCTTCTAACATATTTTCTACCATTTTAGTGTATCCACCAACTGGTATTCCCTGATATAATGCATTAAAATAATTATTATCAAATGTAAGACGTACTGGCAGTCTTTTAATAATAAAAGATGGTAATTCTGTACATGGTCTTCCCCATTGCTTTTCTGTATAACCTTTAATCAACTTCTCATAAATATCAGTTCCTACCAGACTAATAGCTTGCTCTTCTAAATTCATCGGCTCTTTGATTCCTGCTTCTTTCTTTTGCTCCTCAATTTTTGCCTCTGCTTCTTCAGGTGTTACAACACCCCACATTTTATTAAATGTATACATATTAAATGGTAAAGAATATAATTCACCTTTATAATTAGCTACTGGTGAATTTGTGAAACGATTGAATTCTGCAAATTGTGTAATATAATTCCAAACTTTTTTATTGTTAGTATGAAAAATGTGTGCTCCATATTTATGTACATGAATTCCTTCAATATCCTCTGTAAAAATATTACCAGCAATATTAGGTCTTTTATCAATTACAAGAACTTTCTTTCCTTTTCTCTTTGCTTCGTGTGCAAAAATTGCACCATATAATCCTGATCCAACTACTAAATAATCGTATTTCATATTTTCTCCAATTCATTATCTATTTTTTTTAAGTATTTTTTTTAATATTTGTTCTACTATTTCATTCACTAATGGCTCTTTCGCTATTATTAAAGTAACACCGTAAGTCCCAAAAAAAACAATTGCGGTTAATACAAGTGTTATAAAACTTCCTAACCTAAAAAGCTTTATCCATATAGATAACATGCTTGCAATTATAATACCTAGTATAATTGCAAAATATTTCACTTTTTTATATGCTTCTATAATATCATATCTTAACGCTACAAACTGAACTATCCAGACTGCTAATTCTGCAATTAGTGTACCAATAGCTGCACCTGTTGCTGCCATACGTGGAATCAACAATATATTTATAAATAAATCTACAATAGCACCTGCTATCTCAGAATATAAAACTATTTTTTCTCTTCCCAATGGAACTAATATTTGAATTCCCATAATATTAGTTAATCCAATAAAAATCAATGTTGGCATAATTACCTGCATTGGAAGAATTGCCTTACTATACGCATTTCCAGATAAAAATAATATTCCTTCTTTTGCATATAATATAAAATATACAGTTAAAGGGATAGATATTAAAAAAACAAACTTAATTGCTTTTTGTGTTATACGTCGAAATTCTTCCATATAATCATTTTCAATATAATATGAAGCACGTGGTAATAACACGGTTCCTAAGGATGTAACAATACCTAAAAGAATATTTTTAATTTTAACTGCTGCATTATAATAACCAACATCCATATCTGTTTTCATAAATCCTAACATTACTGTGTCCAAATTAGTATAAATAGTTGTTGCACACGACATTGCGAAAAAAATCAAAATAGGTCTCATATGTTGTTTTATATTATATTTTCCTATTGGTTTAATCTGAATATATTTTTTGACATTAAGTAAATTACATATATTTGAAGCTGAGCCAGCAAATATAGAAATCCCACCATAAACAATATAATCACTCTTTTGATGTACGAACATAAACATAGCTAATAATGCTATAAATTTAAATATAATAGATCTTATTGTAATATATGTATATTTTTCTAAACCTTTATATAACCAATCCATTCCTATAGCATTAAATAAAATGGTACTACTAGTAATAACAAATAATGTCTTGTCTGCTTGCATTCTCGGAACGATATTTAAAACTAAAAAAAAGACAATATATGTTATTAAACTCATTACAATATTAATAATAAATATTTCTTGTACAGTTCGCGTCAATTTTTCTTTATTATCTCTTACCTTTGCACATGCTCTAATTCCATATGTTGGGATTCCAAGTTGAGCAAATAATGCAAAATATGTAACAACCGATGTTGCAAACGAGACTTTACCTGTACCTTCTGGTAATAAAATGCGGGACACATATGGAAACGTAATCAGTGGAAAAATAAACGCTGATATTGTCAATATAGCATTCATTAAAAAATTTAATTTTACGGATGTATTTTTATTCTCCATTTTAATCTACGCCTTCCTATATTTCCATCTTAATTAAGTCCAATGCTTTTGCAAGTGCTGTCTTAGTATAATAACCATTTACTAGCAAATTAGCAATTTTTTTTGTTTTTTTTGCGTATAAATCGTATTGTTTTGCTGTCATATTGCTTAATTTTTCTTGCAATTCAAATAAAGAATCCACCACCAATCCAACTTCATTTGTTTCTATAAACTGCGCCTCTGCTGCTTGAGACCAAACAACAACAGGAAGTCCCGATGATAAATATAGAGATAGTTTATGCGGATTATTATATTTTAAATACTGACCTGTATTTCCCCTACATCCTTCAAGGCTATTTCCGTCCCATACTAATCCAAACCCTGATATTAATTTTTTAGGAATGATATCAGAAGGTACACTACCTCCATATTGAATATTGGAATATTTTTTCATTTTATTATCAAAATTAGGACCATAAAGCTGAATTTTAATCTTATTCAGTTTACATAATTCTCCAATGTATTTACATTTGTTTATATCTAAATTACCTGCAACTGTAATTTGTTTTTCGAAATATTTTTTTGTTTTATTTGAATCCTTTTTTTGAAGATAGTCAAAGATTTCTAAAACAACCAATTTTTCTTTCGGTATTCCTTTTTTTACAAAAAAATCTTTCATTTTATCATTATGTACAATAATTACGTCCGCCAACATGCACATTATAGCAAATTCTTTTTCATAATACTCATTGTATAAAGATTTCCTTAACTCTTCTACATCGTGTACTAATGATATATATTTAATATTTTTCTTTAATTTTAAGTTTTTCAAAAACTTTTCTCTTCCAAATTGCTTTACACGAAACGGATGTTGTAATAGAATAACATCTCCCTCATCAACTTGATTATAAATTTTCTTCCACTCCAAAAAAAAACTTATCTGACGATAAATTTTTTTTAAAAAATTATTTTGTCTTTCACAATTTTTTATATATAACTTTTTGAATCCTAGTTCATTTGCAACCTCAATTATATCTATAACAGCTTTAGAACCTGCTGTATTATCATTTGTTATATTTTCCACCAATTGATATATTTTCATTTTATCTCCTTAACATAATATTTAATTTCAATTTCTAATTCATTTAATATTTTAATTCAATAATTAATTATCAAATAATACTATTCATCCACTTTAATTTGATAGCTTATGCTCCCCCCCCGAAATAATACCTAATTTTATTAATACTCCTTTGAAATCTTGTTTGAAGCAATCTTTCGGTAATGCCCTCATTACCAATCTATTAAATGATTTTCCTTTCTTCAATCCTTCAAAAAATTTTTGTTTTCCTTTAGGTGCCATTGATGGATGAATTAATTGATGATTATTCTTTATAGCATTCTCAACATCAACATCGCTAAGATACATATTAGTCTTATCTAATAACTTTTTTCCTTTTAAAGATTGACATAAAATCAATGAAATTCCTTTTTTCCACTCTACCTCTGGCAACACACTTCCCCATGAATCTCCTAATGTTATATCTCCAACCCTTTGCTTTTTTGCATAGCTACACTCATAACAATTCTCTGTATATGTTAAAGCTGATAAAAATGATGTCATATATCGATCACAACATCCTAGTGTCGCTATTGTCCCATTAGCACTGGATACTTGAAATTTTCCTTTAACTCTAAATTCTATATTTTTAACATCATTTATTTCTTTGTTATATTGTTTTAAAAATTTATCTAAAATTTTAGGAGATGGTGTCCCATGACAAATTAAATCCACTGTTGTCAAATTTTCTTGTAATGATTTTCCTACATATTTTTTTACTGCAGCAACCTGACATGGTAATCCAATAAATAATATTGAATTATCCTCTTTCAGCTCTTTTTTTAACTTTTCATAAATACCCACTGGATTACTTTTAATATATTTTGATCCGGCAAACATTTTTAAATCATTTGCATTATCAACAATTTTAAACAAAAATTTTCCTTTATCAAATGCACAGCTACAAACTTTTCCTCCATCTTTCACAAACGTATGAGCTAATTGCATTGCGACTCCACCAGAAGCACCTTGTTCTCTTATTGCTTCATTTTCTGTCCATCCTTGTTTCCACATCTTTGGTTCATATGCTTCAACTAACGTATGATTTTGACATACTCTTTCACACATTCCACAATTTACACACTTATGTTCATCAATAACTGCATTATATTCTGAAAATGTATCTTTTATCATAATAGCATCTTTTTTACATACATCTATACATGCCATACATCCAACACATTTATTTCTTTCACATACTGTTCTCATTTTAATTACCTCTTAATATATGTCCTTTTTTATCTTTCTAATAGTATTATTACTACCAATACTTTCACAAGCATATGTTAAATATATAATTGTATAAACAAAACATGAAATAAATGAAGGATACATAAAACAAGTTTCTCCCAAGCTTGAAAAAATATTTACTCCCAAAATAATAGCCACTACTTTTTTCATAGAGTTGTTTTTCCCCTTTAATAGTCTATAGCACAGCCATATTATAAAACTTACAATAAAAACTAGACCAATTAATCCTGTTGACATAAGAACATACAAAAAGTAATTGTCGACAAAAAAAGTATTGTATGCATGCAATTGATAAAATTCTCCTGAACCTATAAAACCAAGACCTATTAAAAAACGTCCACTTTTGATAAGAATTGGAATATTATAAATAAAATTATATGACCTATTAGACACCTCAAATAAAGATTCTGCAATATTGTTATTACTAATTAGCAATAACAATCCTAATATTATTATCAATACAGTATTTATTAACACTTTCCAATGCTTATTAAATATTTTTTGTTTTAAATTACTATACATATATAAAACAAAAAACAATATTAGTGCACACACTGAAGTTCTAGAGGATGAAACTAGTATTAAATAGCACATAATAATATCAATAATAATATAAATCTTTCTTTTTCCATTCTCAACCATCAATAATATAGATAATAAAATTATACATAAAGCTATATTTGCAACAGCATTAGGATGGTAAAAACCAAATGCATATCTTTCTCTAGTATATCCTTTAAAAAAGTTATTTACTAATTCATTTATACTTAACACCATATGCCAATTTAATAAACTTATAATAATAGTAGTGATTGCAAGTATCCAAAAACTATTTTTTACAAATTCTATTTTCTTTTTATTAGAATCCAAATAATCTGCCATTAAAAACACAATTAGATAAAAAATAAACATTGCTCCAAAATTAAAGTCTATTAATTCTTTTAATTGATCATTTTCCAATATTTTTCCAAACAATATTACATATATAATAAAGGCTATCAACCAAAATGCATTTCGATAATTATATTTTTTATTATTTTTGATTTTTCTAATTGTAATTAACCATAATATTAATGCACTTGATGATATATAATAAATCCATAATGGACTAATACCTATTGGATTTTCCATAGAAATTAAAATTCTACTAATCAATACTATACTCCATAAAAAATATACTACTTTATTGCTCTTAATTTTCATTACATATGTCCTTTAATATTGTTTCAAATTTTAATACAGCTTTATCCCATGAAAGCTGCTTAACTGTTTCATTTGCATTTTTAGCTAAATATTTCGCTAACTCTTCATCTTTCATTATTCGAATTACATTATTAACTAAGCCTTCCACATCCTTGGGTTCAACAAGTAATACATTTTCCTCATTTTTTCCAAGATCTAACATACATCCCGTATCAGTTCCAACAACTACACACCCTGCTGCCATTGCTTCTAAAGGTGTCAATCCCCATCCTTCTTCTCGTGATGTATACAAAAAAACATCTGCTGATTGATATAATCTTTTTAATTCTTCTCTTGTCGGATTTGAATAATAAATCACCCCTTCTGGTAAATCTGGTTTCCTATCCAATCCAAACATTGATAATTCTACGTTACTATATTGTTTTTTTAATCTTTTATAAGCTTCTAATCCTTCTACTATACCTTTTTTAGCTAAATTATGATATAACATTAAAATCTTAAATTTTCTATTTTCAGAATATTTATAACAGTTCGTCTTTAAATTATTAAATATTTCTATATCTAATCCATCATATACAATAGGTGCATCTTCATGTCCTAATTGCTCTATTAACTTATTTTTTATCCATGTTGAAATGACAATATGTTTTAATGGCAACGTATAAGAAAGTTGACCTAATCTTTTATTATTCCAAATTTCATAATCTTGAATAAAATAAATTTTTTTTCCTTTAGTTTTATGCAAATCATTTACTGAAAAAGCTGTTGGCCATGCACTCGCGATGACTAAATCTGCATCTCTCAAATATTTATTTTTTATACAAGGAACAGCCTCTACATTAACAGCAAATCCGGTTTTATTTTGATTTTTTTTAATTATATACGAATTTATTCTTTTTATACTATTAGTAAATACATGTATTTTATTAACTAACTCAGAATTACTATTTTTAACATCATATGCTAAAACAGGTGTATAAAATATTACATCGTGTCCTTTTTTTTCTAACAACTCCGCATATTGAAACAATACTCGTATACCACCAGATAGTCCAACTCCTGGAATTACTATATTTATTTTCATTTTATATTTTCTCTCCTATACCAACACATAAACCTTTAATCCCTGCCTTAAATTTATTCCACTTATCATTTTCAAATAATAATATAATTCCAATATGTTTTAATACTCCTAAAAAAGCTCTAATCGTATTAATTTCGCTATGCTTTCTCGCAACAATCATGGCATTTCTTGTACTATAATATCTACGAAATGCAGAATGATTCCAGGTTTTTATTATTTTATTCCCAATTTTTTTACTTTTTCCCTCTCCTATTTCATGAACAAAACCAATAAAATCAATTTGATAAATATAATATCCTTTTTCTCTCATAGACAAACAAATATCATAATCAACTTCATCTATAAACAATCTTTCATCAAATCCACCAACTTTTTTCCATGCATTTATATTTAATAATGCAGCAGACGTAATACACCAACTTATTTTTCTTATGCCATACTTATTTTTCTCATCTTCATTTTTAAAATTACGATCTATATATTCACAAGTTAGTTGACCTACATTATCCATTTTTAGATATTTTCTATATTTTTGTACAATATCTTTATTGCACACTGTGTCTTGATCTAATGTCATTACCCAATTAACATTATAATCAATACACTTATTGACTATAACATTTAATGCCGCTGCAATGCCTTTATTTTTATTCAAATTTTTGTAAATAATTTTTTGTTTTTCCAGCCCGTCCAAATATTGTTCTATTTCCTCTGTATTTTCAGATCCATTATTAACTAAAATAACTCTCGAAACCTGATTAATAATATTATCTACATTCTCTTTTAATCTTTCAATATCTGGATTGTATAATACTATTCCAGCAAATATTTTTTCCATATTTCTCACCCTATATGTATTAATTCCCAATTATCCTGATATACATCAGCATGCCTATGCTTTCCTGTTTTATACCAAATATCTGGTGCTATAACTTTTTTTTGTTCAGAATCTGATAAGTATTGTACCCACCAACTAAACGAGCTATTTGAGAGAACAAAATGCTTACATGCAGACATTAATCTAACTTTTTCCCACACTGGATCTTTTCCACTTTCAAAAAATACTTCTCCTGGGAATTCTAAATTTTCTCTAACCCATTCTACATCATCTGAAAATCCAAAGAATGTACAATTAGGAACTAATTCTTTTATTTTTTTTAATGCTTCTTTAAAATAGTTTTCATCACAAATATAAAAAGTCCCTTTATTTTTTTCATTCATAAAATCTCCTCGACGAATTGTAACACACACTGATTCTGTCGATTTTATTTTTTCATAAAGTTCTTTATTTTCTTCTTTAATCGGATACTTTGGCGTTAATTCATATTTGAGTTTTTCTGAGATTCCAGAAAAATATTTCTCAGATTGCCAATATCCATTTAACACTATATTTCGTTTAATTTTATCATCTAATTTAGGCAATTCTTTGTACACCCTCGCAGATTTCCATACAAATATTCCCTTAGATGCCATTATATTAAAATATAAATTAGGAAAGAATTTACGCATTAACTTAACTGAATAATTATCTGCATTAACCGCTTTTAATGGTCTGTCAGAAACAATTCTAACATTTTCATTTAAATTGAAATCTAACAATCCCAATCTAAAATTCGGAGTATTTTTTTTCATTTCATATGTATTAAGAACTATTTCTCCACCATATATTTCCTGCAACTGTCTAGCACAAGCATATTCAAATAACTGATTTCCTAATTGACCTACAATATTTATTTCAATCATATTTATACTCCTACCCTACTCATTCAACACAAGTATTTCTTTAATCAATTCTTTTGATTTTTTTCTTTCATTATTCAATTTTTTATTAACAGAATTATACTCTATATTTTCACCAATATATGAATAATCTGAATAATCTCTTAATATTCTATTTTCTATTCCAAACTGCTGTAAAACACTTAAATTTCGTGCAATTTTCTCTTTAGGTAAAACCTCAATAAATTGTGTATTAAACATTATCGCAAATGCTGTTCCATGGAAAGAATCTGTAATCATATAATCAGCATTTTTTATATATGACAAAAATTCAAAAGGAGATAAACACCATTTAAATTTTCCAACTCTCATACAATTATGTGCTTCGACTGATACTCGCAATAATTTCAATCCAGCCTTTTTAGCAAATTTTTCTGCATATTCATCCATTTCACGATTAGCATTTAATTGATATAATAATACATAGTCTTTTTCTTTTATTTTAGGAGTTAACTCTTTCCACCTTTTTCCTCCAAAAATCATTGTAGGATCAAGAATTTGCACAGCACTATATCCTGCCTGTTCGACTAATGATAATGCGCTATCTTCTCTTACCGTTATCTTATCATAATTTTTTAACAATTGACTGAATTTATTTATTCGTTCATCTGGGTAATTTCCTTTCCCAAAGCTAGCTGAAAATGATATTTTCTTTGCTTTTTGATTTGCGAACTCCAAAAAATATACTGGATCAACATCATCTCCACCTATTTCTCCCCATACCTGATCACTTCCTGTGCAATAAATATCTGCATCTGGTATCTTATTTTTTTCTAATTTTACATCAGAAATTTTTTCACTTAATTTCAAATATTTTTTTCTTTCTTTTTCAAAAGCTCTTCCACAAACATAATGATCTGGCCACTGAACCATTCTATAAATAGTCCTTGTTATAAAATTTTTATTCCATTTCTTTGATTTACTTAATAACAATTCTGTAACATTACGATAATCTTCATCTTTACGAACATAGTCTAAGATTATTGTTTTATATCCATAATCATTCAATATCTTTTGTGTCGCATATGTTTGTAAAAATGATCCATAATTAACTATTGCATGTCGTGTAATAACACATATTTTCTTCATATATTACCATTCTCCTAAATATTTCATTTATTACTATTGTTTATATGTATATTTAATTTTCACTATCATTCTACATATACACATCAATAATTTATAATTTTCTTTTTTCATTAATAAAAACAAAATATTCCATGGAATACCAAGTTTATTACTTTTATAATTTTGTATAAATTCTCTTTGTTTTAAATCAAAAATTCCCTTTTTACATTTCTTCTCTAATTTTTGATAATTCTCTCCTGATTTTGCTTCGTTTATCATTGCATATAATAAACAAAACATCTTATATTCATAAAATTGTTCTCTTAACTCTTCATTTGGCATTATAAGATTTTCATTTAAATATTCGAATAATACTTTTAATCTTTCAAATCTTCTAGCATCATATGCCTTTGTCATTGATTGATTATTTTGTCTATAATAATAAAGATGTTCGTCACTTCCATAAAAACTTTCACACCCTAATATACAATTATATGTACATGAAACATCTTCTCCAAAAGTAATTTTCTTCTCTTTACATAAATTTCTCTTTAAAAGCTCTCTTTTAAACACTTTAGACCATACAGCAGGTAAAATACCAAATGAATAAAAGTTCTTGCGCTTATCACATATCATATTAGGAATAATTTTATTCTTAATATCATTTCTATTTAAGTATCCTCTAAAATTAGATGTTTGAATTTTTTTATTAACTCCGTCTGTACTTTTATACACATTATATTCAATAATATCTGGTGCTGATTGTTTTATTATTATTTCATTTAATATATGAAGCCATTTTTCATCTACCCAATCATCTCCATCAACATATCCTACATATTGACCTTTTGCTACCATTACTCCAGCTTCTCTCGCACTCACAAGTCCACCATTTTTTTTATGTATAACTACTATTCTATCATCTTTTTTTGCATAATCATCACAAATTCTGCCACTTTGATCAGTAGCTCCATCATCAACTAAAATTAATTCGAAATTAGTATATGTTTGATTTAATACACTTTCTATACATTGTTCTAAAAAATCCTCAACATTATATATTGGAACAACTACACTAAATCGTAACTCCATTTGTTCCCTCCAAAATTTTCTTATTCGAAATATATATTTTATTTTCTTCAACTGATTTTGTTACTATAGCCCCTGCTGCTATTACAACATTCTTTCCAATCTCAACTCCAGGTAAAATAATCACATCACTTCCTACCCAAACGTTATCACCTATACTAACCTTATCAATCTCATACCCTTGTTTTTTAAATGGTTTGCTTCCTATTACATGCTTATGATTATGATCATAAATTTTTACATTTTCCCCAAAAATGCAATTGTTTCCTATAGAAATTTTTCCCAAGGAAGTAAAAGAACAATTTCTATTAAAAAAACATTCATTTCCTATTTCTATTTTTCCATTTTTTTCTATCATAAAATGACATCCTGGATATATAACTGATTTATTTCCAATTTTTAAATTTTTTCTAAAAACAATTTTCCAAAAATATTGTTTTATTTTTCCTATGATTCTATTTATTACTTTATAATAATATTCACCCATTAACTCTTTCCTCATTGTTTAGATGCATAATTGTTGATTTTCTATTTCCTCTTAATCTATAAACATCCAATGTCCTTTCCACAACATCTTCCCAATTATACCTACCACAAATATACCCAGACGCTTCTCTCTTATACTTCTCCACAAGCTCCACATCATCACAAACCATCTGTAGCTTTTCTTTAAGATCTTCCACATTAGCCTTCTTAAACAATATCGCCTTATCCTCCACAACATCAGCAATCTCAGCAATATCAGACCCAATCACACAGTTACCATAGCTCATAGCCTCAAGCAGACTAAGTGGCATTCCCTCCAACTTAGAAGGCAGCACATAAACATAAGCATTACTATAAATCTCTTCCAGTAACTTTCCAGAAACAAATCCAGTAAAGATAATATTCGGATCATCCCCAGCCATCTCTTTCAGCATCTTCACATACTCATCCGTATCACTTGCAGCCCCAGCGATCACCAGTTTCTTATCTGTTTTGAGTTTCTTATAAGCCTCAATCAAGAAATGTATTCCCTTTTCTTCTGTCAATCGTGATAACGCACAAATATACTCATCCTTATGAAGTCCAAACTTCTGAGTAATCAAATTTGCTTTTCGATTCTCATGTGTCATAACCCCATTCGGAATCAAAACAGTATCCCTGTCATAAAACTTCTTAAAATACTTCTGTACTTTTTCACTTAATACAATCACTTCATCTGCATACTTTGCTGCAATATATTCCCCAAACTTAATATATCTGGAACCAAATCCGTGTTTCCATTTATCTCTCGCCCAGTCAATTCCATGAATCGTTACGATACAGCGCTTTCCAAACAGTTTCGGAATCCATAGAAATGCACTTGGTCCTTCTGCATGAAAATGTACAATATCATATTTTCCAAATGCTGCACAAATTGCAGCAGAAAAAGAGGATGTCATCGCTGCTAATCCTCTTTTATTGATCGTTATTACTTTCTTTAACTGAACTCCCCTATACTTTTTCCTTTTTACAGTTTTTACATATTCATTTTCCACTTTATCGCCAGATCGGTTAAAGCATGTTACTTGGTGGCCTTTTTTTATCATTAATGGACACATAATCGTCAATACGCGTTCAATTCCACCTCTTCTAGATGGAACAACCTTATGACCGATCATCGCAATTCTTAAATTCTTGTTACCTCTTTTTTTCAATTTGATAGTCCCCTTCATTCAATCAACAATCAACTAATCCACAACTCCACACTCTCAAATCTACCTACTGTGCCCCATCATCCCCACAAACAACAAGCCACACTGTCTTAAACAATATCCCAATATCCCTCCAGATAGACCAATGATCGATATAATCAACATCCATCTGAACAATCTCCTCAAAGTCCGTGATCGTACTTCTTCCACTAACCTGCCAAACCCCAGTCAGTCCAGGCTTCTGGCAAAGTCTCTTCTTATGGTAAGCACTATACTGTTCAAACTCATCCACTGTAGGCGGTCTTGTCCCTACCAGACTCATATCCCCCTTCAGTACATTCCAAAACTGTGGAAGTTCATCAATACTTGTCTTCCTGATAAACTTTCCAACCTTGGTGATTCTCGGATCGTCTTTCATCTTAAACATCAAGCCGTCCATCTCATTCTGTGCCATAAGCTCTTTCTTGCGCTCTTCCGCATCCTGATACATCGAACGGATCTTATAGATCTTGAAGATTCTTCCATTCTTCCCAACCCTCTTCTGTGAGAAGAACAGCGGCCCTGGTGATTCTAACTTCACCAGCGGTCCGACAATGATCACTGCGATCGCTGTGATCAACATTCCAACCAATCCCCCGGCAATGTCCATTGCTCTCTTCATCATCAGCATGACAAATGATACATTATGACCAGAGAAACTTACACTCTCATAAGGTCCAACCTTCTCCAGTGATCGTTCCAGATTCTCATTGATCTGAAACTGGGAAATGTTAAGATTCGTCTTAATTCCCATGTCCTCAAGGTTCTGTATTGTCATCGCGATTGGAAATTCGTCATCCATCGGTATATATAAGAATACTTCATCTACAACCGACCGCATCGCATATTCAAAAATACTTCGATATGAATGTGCCACAACCGGAATCTCGTTGATAAACCATCCTGTCATGTCTTTGTCCACGACTGCAACACTTGTGATCCACAGGTCCCAGTTCTTCTCTTCCATGATATTCCCGATTACTTCTTCTGCATGATCACTCGTTGTGATGATCATCATCTTTCTTGCATAAGAATGATCCTTTCTTCTTGATAGCCAATACTTCCGATAAGCTCGATGTGTGATCTGCATCCATACAAAGCCAAATCCAGAAGTAAAGATATAAATAAATCTGGAATAATCTTCTGCATCTTGGATCAGGAATGCAACCATCGCCATTCCTGCTGCCATCAGAATGACCGTCTGCAAATTCATTCTCATTTCTTCTATAAATTTGCGCTTAAAAAAACCACGATTCGGACGAAACAGAAAGTAGATCATCATAAGTACTACGATCGCAATGAGCCAACGATAATACGTATCGTTCCCCATCACGGTATACCCTGTTTCAATATTTCCAAACCGCAGCCATACTGCTGCAAAATAACCAACAGTAACTCCCACCAAATCTAATAAAAAGATCAGGAAGTTCTGCATCTGTAATCTTGTTGCTTCCATATTCTATTCCATCCCCATTTATTTTTACACTTTGTGTTAATTATCCATACTTTTCAAAGTATAGCATATATTTTCTAAATTTCAATACGAATCTTTGTTCTTTTTGTCGAACTTTAATTTTTTTTCTTATTTCGTATATTGTTTCTTTGAACTTTTGGCTTTTATTTTGAACTTTTTCATTGAACTTTTCTTGTTTTTGTGCTATATTAAACAAAATCATTTGAACTTTGAATTTTATTTTGAACTTTTATCGGAGGGTGTTATGAATCAGACATTTACCTTTGCAGATCGTTTGAAGTCTGCAATGGAACAAAAACATATGAAACAGGTTGATCTTATTCATGCAGCAGAGACTGCCGGAGTCAAGGTCGGGAAAAGTCATATCAGCCAGTATGTCAGTGGCAAGACGGTTCCTCGTGCGGAGATTCTTCATTTCTTATCTAAAACTCTTGATGTCGATGCTGACTGGCTTTCTGGAAATGGAGGGAATGCTGTGAATCTGGAAACTTCTCCAAGAAGAACATTTAGCAAATCTACCAAATTAGATAATGTACTTTACGATGTACGTGGTCCTGTCGTAGATGAAGCGAACCGCATGGAACGTAATGGAACTCATATCCTGAAATTAAATATCGGGAATCCTGCCCCATTTGGTTTCAGAACCCCAGATGAAGTCATCTATGATATGAGACATCAGTTAGCTGACTGCCAGGGATATTCTGCTTCTCAGGGATTATTTGCTGCAAGAAAGGCGATCATGCAGTATGCGCAGCTTAAGAAGATCCCAAATGTTGATATCGATGACATTTATACTGGAAATGGTGTCAGTGAGCTAATCAATCTGTCAATGTCTGCTTTATTAGATGATGGGGATGAGATCTTGATCCCTTCTCCGGATTATCCTTTATGGACGGCTTGTGCAACGCTTGCTGGCGGGAAAGCAGTTCATTATATCTGTGATGAACAGTCTGAATGGTATCCTGATATGGAAGATATTAAGAAGAAGATCAATCATAGAACGAAAGCGATCGTTTTGATCAATCCGAATAACCCAACTGGGGCTTTGTATCCTAGAGAGGTCTTACAGCAGATCGTTGATATTGCGAGAGAACATCAGCTTATTATCTTCTCTGATGAGATTTATGATCGTCTTGTGATGGATGGAGAGGAGCATGTATCCATTGCTTCTCTTGCTCCTGATCTATTTTGTGTGACATTTTCCGGATTGTCTAAATCTCATATGATCGCTGGTTTCCGTATTGGCTGGATGATCTTAAGTGGTAATAAGGCGGTTGCAAAGGATTATATCGAGGGACTTAATATGCTTTCTAATATGAGACTTTGTTCAAATGTGCCTGCGCAGGCGGTTGTCCAGACGGCGCTTGGTGGTCATCAGAGTGTTAATGATTATATTGTTCCTGGTGGACGTATTTATGAGCAGAGGGAATATGTTTATAAGGCACTTTGTGATATTCCTGGTATTTCTGCTGTGAAACCGAAGGCTGCGTTTTATATCTTTCCTAAGATTGATACGAAGAAGTTTAATATCACGAATGATGAGCAGTTTGCTTTGGATCTTTTACGTGAGAAGAAGCTTTTGATCGTGCATGGTAGTGGATTTAACTGGAAGGATCCGGATCATTTCAGAGTGGTTTATCTGCCTCGTATTGAAGTTTTGGAAGATGCTATGGGAAAACTCGGGGAATTTTTGGAGTATTATAGACAGTAAAGTTTGTTTGCCATAGTCTTTCATATATATCACATATTCAAAAAATAGTTATTGCCGCAAAACACACATTTTATTCAGCATTTTTGACAGGTCGCTGATTCGCTGGCATTCCTGCATAACTCTCTTGGTGCGACCAAAAATGGCCGCACCATCGTTCAGACAATGCCCATGCCAGCTGCGAACCCGTCAAAAATACTGATAAAATGCTAATCGTTTTGCGGCAATAACTATTTTTAAGATATGTGATATATAGCGAAAGGTATTGGAAAGGAAACTGTTGGTTATAAAATACAAGAAACGCTCAAGTTATACATTTATCTAAAATACTACTATTTCCTCATATCCTCTATCAAAAGCCCTATATTACTCCCAATAGAATGTTTTAATCCTTCTATATCTTCGCAGAATTCTTTTTCATTTTTGATTGCTGTATCAATATTCCCTACAAATTCTTCCGCTTTGTAATTGCTTTTCTTATAGCTAGGATAAATTTTATGTAATTCATATTCTGCATATCTTTTTTTAGATGTTACCTTTGGATTTTCTGATAGTTTTTCTTGATCTAAGTCGAAAACTTTTTCTGAATGCATCAGTAGCCAAAATTCAAAACATGGATTGGTTACACAGAAACGAAATCCTTGTTCTTCACATTTTTGTTTTACATATTCATACTGTGATTCTATAAAACTTTCTTTATCTCTGTCTACAATTAAGCAAATTTCATCATAATTTTCTTCATATGTTAAGTCTTCAAACTTGATGATTTCTGGAATATATTGAATAATGTTGTCAATCTTATATTTTTGTCCTAATTCTGTCAAAACTTTATTACAAACAAATTCAGGATCATCAATAATATCTTCTAATGTTTTTTCAAATTCTTCTTCACATATTTGTTTCATTGTTTTCCAGATAGCCCTTTTCAACACTTTACTATTAATTATAATCTGTTTTTCATGAAAATAGTCAATAATTTTATCAAACAGGGTTTTGAAAGATATAGTTCCTGTATCTCTTTCCTTTAAATCTTGAATAACTCTATCCAATATTTTTCGAGGATTACTCCATCCTTCTTCACTAAAACATCTAATAATAGGCACTAGTTCTATTAATGAATTAAGCTCTATTTCTTTTCGCATATCTTCTATTGCATCAAAATATAATACTTCAGTATCTGAGCCTTCATATAGTAAAAAATACTTTTTTATAGCTTGCTTTGATTCTGATGCAACTGAACGTCTACCAAAACCAGAACCTTTTCTTTCTCTCATCCATTACTCATCCCCTTTCACAGGAAATACAGTACTGAATTTTGGAACTCCCCCATACCGTCCATCTAAATAGGCCTTATCTATCTTCTGGTCAAATCTTGTATTATATTCTTCCAAAGAATAAATATCACTTTCTCCTGTAATTCTTTTATTAACAAACCACACTTCGTCTCTTCGAAGAATATCAAAATCTAACAATCTTGATTCATGTGTTGTCACAATTAACTGAATATTCCTTTCTGCTGCCAATTGTAAATATGTTTCTACAAATTTACAAGTTAAACTTGGATGTAAACATCTATCCAGTTCATCAATCACATATGTTTTATTTGCTCCCGAAAGTAATACTTCTATTAAATCTAATATTCTAACCGTACCATCTGATTCTTCTGATAAATTAAACAAAATATTCTCTTCCCCATGCAAGAATTTAATTGTCTTTCCTTCAACTTTTCCGTTACTAGCAATATTTAAAATAAAAAAGTCTTTATTGGATCTCATCACAATTCCAATTTCTTTTAATTTCATACGATTTACTGTTACTTTTTTATTCTCTACATCCTTTAATATTTCTTCTTTAATTCTATTTGGAATCATTCTAAATATTTCTTCTGGATCTACATCTACCATCTGAAATCCTGTGATACCTGTTCCAAATGCTTTAATAATTTTACAAACTTCATCTATTTTTTCCGTTTTTGCCATATATGAATAGTCCGAAATTGGTCGATCTGGATAATTAATATCTAATTTTCGTTCTATCCACATATATACATTTCGAAATACTTTAAGATTATTATATTTTTCATATAGAGTTTTCTTATTTTTATTCATTATTGATAATAATAATACTTCTGAATCCTCTTGAATATCTTCGGCATAATTTTTTAATTTTTCATATGACTTTTTATCTCGTTTTAATTCACTGCTAAACTCGGTTTCACCATTTTCAATATCTCTAGTAAAAATATTTTTTTCACTGCCATCACTTTTAAGTTCAACAAGCCATTCTGAAACAAACTTGCTTTGACTTAAAATCACTTCAAATCCATATGCATAATATTTATCATCTAGCATAATTTCTAATTCAAAATAGCTTTTCTTTTCCTTATTTGCTCTGTCAGTTTTACAATACATATCAGTGTGCCCTTTAGGAAGTCCATCTACAATTGTTTTTTTCATAAAATTCAATGCTTTTACTAAATTGGATTTTCCAGATGCATTCGCTCCATAAACAGCTGCAAATTTTAACAATTTAATTTTATCATTATCGTATATGTGCTCTCTCTTACTTCTAACTTTTCCAGCTATCATAGAAAATTCTTCTGATTGCCCTGATTCATTTTCAAAAAACGAAAGAAAATTCTTTACATTAAATCTAATTAACATTTTAGCACCTCCTATATTCATAGTTTACGTGATTTCCTCACTTACGTCAATATTTGACAATGTTTATTCGCATATTTTACATGTATTCTATGTGTTTTTTTCACATTTATTCATATTATTTTTTACATCTGATACAAATAAACAAACACCGGCATTGTAATGATCGACAATAGTGTCGTCATAACATTAATCGCACTTGCATATTTCGAATCATTCCCATACACCTGACACATCTGTGTAACAGTCGATGCGCATGGTGTGATTGCTGCGAGGTATGTGATGAGAATTATCTTATCTCCTTGTGGATGCCATCCTCTCATTCCTAAGAGATTAATGACTGCTAATGCAATCAATGGTTGAATGATTAGTCTTAGTACTGTTACCAGATAGACTCTCTTGTTTGTAAAGATATCTTTTAGGTTTACTTCTGCGATCAGCATTCCTGTGACGATCATGCTTAGTGGGCCGATCATGCCTCCTACAGATGAGAGCGTATTGTTGATGATCTCTGGGAATCTTATTTTTGTGAAGAATAGGATGACTCCTAGGAATACGGAGATCATATTGATGTTTAACAGGATCTTCTTTAGGTTGATCCCTTTTTCCCTGCTGATCATGTTTTTGCCCTGGCTCCAGATGAAGAATAGCTGGATACTCATGAATACACAGCCGTATACGACCCATTTTCCTCCTAATATATAGGTAACTAATGGTACGATCAGGTTTCCGGAGTTTGAGTAGTAGGCGGATGTGAATTCTACAGAGTCTAGGTGGAACATTTTTTGCATGATGTAGGTTACGAAGAGTAGTAAAAACTGCAGGATAATGGATGCTATGCAGGCTGTGATCAGTCCTTTGGTTACGTTTGGGCTGTAGTCTACCTGAAATGCGTTGATGATGACTGCTGGGATGATCAGGTATAGGATGATCTTTGAGAGGACTTTGCTGTCTTCTCCTTTTAGTAACTTTGTTTTGACGATGATGTAGCCCATTAGGATCATTAAGAATAGCTGGGCAATCTGTTTTAGTAGTAATATGCTCATTTGCATGGGTTGTGTTCCTTCTTTCTTTTGTTTATTATTACCTTTTATTTAAAGAAGAGAGCGGCAATTCAAGCCCCTCCCTTATCCATTATCACTAATCTTATGATCCCTCTCCATTCGTAAAACATAAAATTTTTCGCCTTCTCTATATCCAAAACATCTTTTAGGATTTTTACAGCGAAATTTATAAATTTTCTTATCTTTAAATTCAGATTTTCGAAACCAATCATCTTTATTAGAAGCTGGCGAATATCGTTTGAAATTTAAAGTTCTATCTCTAACAACTTCGTCCCATCCTTCTGCTTCTTCAAATCTATCAAACGCTTCAATACAATCTTCTATTTCAGATTGTGAAAAGTCTAAAAATCCATATTCTTTTTCAAACTTTGAAAAATCCAATCTTCTATCAATGTATCTGGCTTTCAAGTAATCGTATATATCCGTTTCTTTGTTCTTCCATAAATACTCTTCCAAATAATCATACGAATACACTGATATTACACTTAAACATTCTTCTTTATTTTTAATTATTTCTAATTCTTTATTTTCATAATCCTTATGTAAAAATGACAATATTACTTTTTCATCTTCTGATGCTTCTGCAATAGATGTTGCTGTAACATCTATTGTCCCTAAAAAATATTTTGATGAAATATCTTGTTTAAAAAACTCTTCTTGATCCCAAAATGGGGGATTATCTGCCATACTTAATAACAATCTTTTTAATCTTCTCGCCTTATCATTTTTCACCCCTCTTAGATCATTAAATTTTTTATCTTTTGTTATTCTTTGATCATAAAAATTTGATTGTTTACTTACTCCTATTCCCTGTTCATTCATATATTTTAAACATTTTATCACAGGCATTGAATCATCTAAAAACTGATCAATATCTCGGAATTGACCCTCTAAAGATAATTCATTTAAGTATACTTTTTCCATCTTATCACAACCCCAGTAATTCATCTAAATCTTCATCAAATTGGTCAAACAATCCTTTTTCTTGATTTTTTATCACTCCATTTTCATCAATTAGAATTTTTACAGGTGTACTTAATAACTCTTTATTTTGTTTAAAGAAATATACACTTGTATCTTCTGCCTGAATTCGTTTAGAATTTATATTCTTTCTTAATCCATTAAAAATATGGTCACTATGTGTTTCTATAATAACTTGCAAACCTTTTGAAGCAAGAAAACTAAAAAAATCAAGTAAACGCGATTGAGCACTTGGATGTAAATGAATTTCTGGATTCTCAACTACAAATAAACTACCTTTTTTACAAGATAATGCTGCTATAATCACATTCGAAATATAACTAATTCCAGTTCCCACATGCTGTGGCTTAACATCCATACTTCCATCTGCATTTTTTCTGTAAGATACTTTTACTATTTCAGTCCCTGGAATTCTTTCTGCTGTAATTGAATATCCCATAATATAATTCAACCAATAGTCTACTTGATTTCCAAAATTGCTCCCCGTTTCTTCTTCCATATTTCGGAAATCCTGCTCTGCAATAGAATTCATACGTTCTTTACTCAAGTAATCAAAAGCATATTCTCCGTGAATTCCAATTCTATATTCTTTTTCTAAATTTTGTTTATACACATCCTCAACACCAATTCTCTCAGCACAAAGATATACAAAATCAAGTCCTTTTATTTTTTCAAAATTGTTTTTTGTGATCTTCTCTTCTGAATTAATTGCTATACTACACTCAAATTCATCATCTGCATTTTTTACTGTCATTCCTATATCTATTTTTCTGGCATTTATGATTGTATTTCTGACTTCTTGAAATCTACCTAATTTAATATATTTTCCATTTAATAATCCATTTTCACTTTGTCTTTGTTGCAGTAATAATAATATTGCCTGAATCGCCGATGATTTTCCCGCAGAATTCACTCCTGTAAATAATGTCAGATTATTTAGTTCCAATTTTATATCTTTAAAACACTTAAATCCTGCTATTCTCAGTTCCTTTACCATCTATTTATAATCTCCTTATATTTCTCCTTCACTTTTCCAAATCTTTTTTTCACATTAACTGAACTATCAACTGAATGTTGCAAACTCCTTAAATACTCTTCATCTTGTAATAACTCTACCACTCCTTTTTTCATTTCTAAATTACTTACTGATGTCTTATCAAAACATGTAAAATAATAAAATAATGTTTCGAACAAAGTCATACTAATCGGTCTTCTTATTTTTCCATTTGACGGAATACGAAATCCATCTTTTCCTAAACATTGATACGCTCTTGTCATTGTCCTGTCAAATAATTGCTTCAATAAAAATATAGAATTAAGATCCATTTTATTAAACAAGTTCATCCCTGCCCCAAGTAATTCTTCCATATCACTTCGATATTCCATTCTTTTCTTATTTTTATCCAAAATATTTCCACGCCATAACAAATAGAAACACAATGCTCTCAAAATAACATATTTATCTTTCATATGTTTTGGGGAAATTGCTCCTCCTGTAGCATCTTTAAAACTCTTCATCTTTGATAATTCATCCAACAATTTCGTTGCATTTCCTTGATACAACGCATTACGCATTTCCTGTTTATTCAATGGTGTTCCACCACGATTTACTCTATCAAATATATCAAACCTTACTCTATCTTTTGTAGGATATTTAATAATCTGTACTACTAACTGTGTATCCTCAATTATTGTAACATATCTTGAATATAAATGACTTTCTTCTAGCTCATTAAAATTCATTCCATTAATTTGTGGTAATATTTTTAAATCTTTTAAACGAAATTCATTATCCAAAAACTGAAAAAATGTTGTTAACCGCTGTCTTCCATCTACCACCACAAGTTTTCCGTCTTCATTCTCTGCCAAATAAATTAATGGCAATGGTATTTGCATAATCACTGATTCAATCAATTCTGATTTTTGTTTATTGGTCCATACTAAATTTCGCTGAAAATCTGGATCTATACAAATCCTATCCTTATCATACTTTCTTTTCAATTCAAAAATAGAATACTGTGCTTGTTCTATTTTTATACTTAAATTAGGATAATTATCAGTATTTTCATCTTGTTCTTTTTCCTCTGCTTCAATATTTATATCAACTGTATTATAATCTTCTAAATCTTTTTGATCGTCTATATATCTCATATTCATGATAATACCTTACTTTCCACAATTAAATTACCTTACAATTTCTAACTTTATTCATACTTCTTTCTTCATATTATCATATTATTTATATTTTAATCAACTTTCTAGCGTTTTGTTAATATTTTACTTGTAATTTAACCCATGAGGATCATCAGGAATAGTTGTACGATCTGTTTTAGCAGCAGAATACTGATTTGCATGGTGTTTTCCTTCTTTCTTTCGTGTGTTTTCTTGATATCTCATCCTAGTATATCATTCTGCTTTTTTTATACAAGAAATGTTTCGAATTTGATACATCTTTCTTCGTTGTTTTTCCTGGAATCATCTTGATAATCTTCCCAAAAAGTATTAGAATCTGTATAGTTTTTTGAAAGAGGGTATTGTATATGAAGAATTCTTCGAAACAGTCCGTGAAGATGGATATGCTTCATGGCAGTTTATTCGATAAGATGTTAATGTTTGCTATGCCGCTTGCTGCCTGTAGTATCTTACAGCAGCTTTTTAATTCGGTTGGTACTGCCGTTGTCGGACGGTTTGCGAGCAGTGAGGCTTTGGCGGCAGTTGGTAGTAATAGTTCTGTAATCGCTTTGATGGTTACATTGTTTTCTGGAATTTCTCTTGGTTCTAATGTTGTGATCGCCAATTATATCGGACAGAATGATACGAAGCGGATTCCTCGTGTGGTACATACCGCTGTGTCTCTTGCACTGCTTAGTGGTGTGTTTTTGCTGATTCTTGGACAGTTTATGGCTCATCCGATCCTTTTGCTGATGGGTGCACCGAAGGATATCATTCATCTTGCAACGTTATATCTGCGGATTTATTTTCTTGGAATGCCATTTTTTATGTTATATGACTTCGGTGCTTCCATTCTTCGCAGTATCGGAGATACACGTCGTCCGATGTATGCTTTGATCGTGTCTGGTGTTGTGAATGTGATCTTGAATCTTCTATTTGTCGTTGTATTTCATATGGGTGTTGCGGGTGCCGGACTTGCGACGGTTGGTGCGAATGCAACAAGTGCTGTTCAGATCCTTTATTTTCTGACACATGAAGAGCTTCCTATTCGGTTGTCTTTTAAGTCTTTGACGATCGATCGGAATGCCGTTTCTAAGATCCTGAAGATTGGGGTTCCTGCGGGACTTCAGGGAATGGTGTTCTCTCTTGCCAATGTCTGTATCCAGTCTGGGATCAACAGTTTTGGAGCTGGTGGGATTGCGGGTTCTGCGGTGGAATTAAATTATGAATATTTTGCTTATTATCTGGTCAATGCCTTTGCTCAGACGGTGGTTACATTTACCGGACAGAATTATGGTGCGAAGGATGAGGGGCGTTGTAAGAAGATTTTTCGTCTTGGAATGTTGTGCAGTGTGATCTCTTGCGGAATCCTTAGTACGATCTTTGTTGTATTCCGTACGTTCTTTATTGGATTATTTACAAGTGATCCATCTGTCTATCATTATGCTCAGCTTCGTTTTTTGATCGTTCTGACATTCGAGTGTCTGACAAGTTCTTATGAGATCAGTGGTGGCTGTCTGCGTGGATTTGGACGTTCCATGACTCCTGCGATCCTGACAGTGTTTGGATCTTGTGTATTACGTTTGATCTGGCTTGCAACGGTCTGTAACTGGTTCCATGATTATAAACTTTTGATGGCGATCTATCCGATTTCTTGGGTATTGACTGGAACGATGGTTCTGGTGGCTTATTTTAGGACACGTAAGAAGCTGTTTTTATAATTTGATGATGTAATTAAAATGTCTGTTATACCTATTTGTTTCATAATAGATCTAACAGACATTTTTCTTTGCTATTTTTAATATTTAACACACAAAAAACCGAACAATTTACGTAAATTGAAATCATATTTACGTAAATTGTTCGGCTTTATTTCACTTATTTACTTCCTATTCATCTTCCTGCAATGCATATGCTCTTTCTTCGATCGGTTTCTTCTTTGTTTCTTCATAGTTCTTTAACTCTTTGATCGCCTGTCCTGACATTGCATACAGGATGAAGATATTAAAGATCGTCATTAACCCAATTCCGACATCTCCTAAATCCCATACGAATGTATAGGTCTGGATTCCTCCGATAAATAACATCACAAGTGCTAATACTTTATAGGCTGTCTGCCATCCCCATTTGTCACCGAACAGGTAGGCGACGTTGGATCTTGCATAGAATAAGATTCCAAGGAATGTCGAGAAGCTGAACATCCAGAGAATCACTGCGATAAATACAACTCCGAATCCTCCTAAATGGTAGTTCATTGCTGTCTGTAACAAGTTCATACCGGTTAATCCATCGGTCAGATTCTGTGGTGCTAATAACATCAACATTGCCGTACAGCTGCAGATTACGATCGTGTCGATGAAGACTCCTAATGCCTGTACCAGTCCCATCTGTGCTGGGCGTTCACAGTCTGCTGCTGCGGCTGCACATGGTGCGGATCCTGATCCTGCTTCGTTGGAGAATAATCCTCGTTTCACTCCGTTCATAAGAACTGCTCCAAATCCTCCGGCTGCGACCTGACGGATTCCAAAGGCTTCTTTGAAGATTCTTGCAAAAACCCCTGGAATGCTTGGCAGATTCGTGAGGATCACAAAAATTGTAATCCCGAAGTAAATGACTGCCATGATCGGTACCACGATATCTAATACTTTGACCGTTGCATTCTTCCTTAGTACGATCACTGCTGCCACAATAACAAGCACGATCGTTGTATAAAGTGTTGGGATATGGAAGGCATTGTGGAATGATTCTGCCACGGAATTACTTACCACCTGACTGATCCCACACCAGCAGATCAATCCTGAAATCGCAAATAAGACAGCGATCAGCGTGTGTTTTTTCTTCTTTCCTTGTCTCTCTTCCATAAAGTGGTGAATATAATAGGCTGGTCCTCCTCGATATCCACCATACAGGGGGTCTTTTTCTTTATGTAACTGTGCAAGAGTTGCTTCGATAAAGGCTGTCGATGATCCAAGCAATGCTGTGATCCACATCCAGAATACGGCCCCTGCTCCACCTGCGGATATTGCTGCGACGACTCCTGTCAGATTCCCCATTCCGACACGTGTTGCTGTTGATACGATCAAGGTCTGTAAAGAAGAAAGACTGCTTTTTTCATCTTTTCCATTCTTATTGTTTGCTGTTAGTGCTTTGACCATATCCTGGAACAGACGGATTGGTAAAAATCTTGTTTTGATCGTAAAAACGATACCTGCTGGAAGCAGCAATATAATGAGCAGCGAAAGTCCCAGGCTTCCACCTCCTGGTAACGGAACATGAATCCATTCTCCCCATAAAAACTGATATATATTTTCTATTAGCTGAACAATCATTGACTTGCCTTTCCTTTCATTGTTTTTTCCAAAAAAGAAGGCATGCAGTTTTATTCTGTTATGCATGCCTTCTTTTTATTATATAAAATTTTCTGATAAATGTCAAAAAATTTACTTCGTATACCTGCTTATCAGTGCAAGGATCAGGAAACATACCACCTCGAGCAGTACGATCGTTCCTCCTGGCTTAAGACCTACATAATAAGACAGTGTTAATCCGATCACTGTTGTGACCAATGCTGTGATCACACCGATGATCATGACTGCTTTGTAGCTTCGTCCTACCTGCATTCCGCATGCGATCGGGATCACAAGCATGGATGAGACGATCAGTGTTCCAACCGTTCTTGATGCGATTGATACCGTCAATGCGGTCAATAAAGTAAAAATAAAATTGATCGTCTTGACAGGTACACCGCTGATCCTTGCTGCATTCTCATCAAATCCGATATAGAATAGTTCTTTATATAGAAGCAATACACAGAGCAATACTAACACACTGATCACACATACGATCTTCAGTTCGTCTTTGCTGATGGATATGATACTTCCAAATAAGAAACTGTTAAAGTTCGTTCCGTTTTTTACGAATCCGGATAGGATACCAGCAAGTCCGATCCCTGTTGACATAATGATCGATATCGCCATCTCAGAATATCTTGGGATCTTTCTTCGGATTGCTTCAACTCCCAGGGCTGCAAACAGACAGATCCCCATTGCTCCTAAGATTGGATTGATCCCTAATAACAAGCCCAGAGCAACACCTGCCAGGGATGCATGAGAGAGTGCATCTCCGATCATGGACATTCTTTTTAAGACGATCGTGATTCCGATCAATGGTGCGATCACGGCCAGTAAGATTCCTGTAATAAATGCACGCTGCATAAATCCGTATTGTAACATCTCGATCATTCTTCCACGATCCTCCCTTCATCCATTCTTAAAATACGATCACATCCTTTACATTCCTGCAGTCTTCCGTGTGTGATCATAAAAATGGTCGTATTGTATTTTGTATTGATCTCATAGAGCATATCGTACAAGATCTTTGTTGATCTTGCATCTACTCCCGTTGTTGGTTCATCTAAGATCAGAAGTTTCGGATCTCCGATCATTGCTCTTGCGATCATCACTCGCTGCTGCTGTCCACCAGATAATTCACCGATCCGTCTCTTAAGGAATTCTTCCATTCCAAAATCCCTTAGTGTCTCTTTGATCTTATTCTTATGTTTTTTATGTGGCAGATGAAACAAGCCAAGTTCCTGATAAAGTCCTGTGATCATGATCTCTTCTACCGTTGCTGGGAAGCTCTGGTTCTTACTGATCCCATTCTGTGACACGTAACCGATCCGTTTCTTTAATCTTGGATCGTTATTCATCAGGATGATTTCTCCTTCATCTGGTTTCATTTCACCTAAGATCAGACGCATAAGTGTACTTTTTCCGCTTCCATTTTCACCAGTCAGAACGACATATTCGCCTTCATGGATCGTCAGATTGATCTCTTCTAAGACTTCCGTATCACTGTATCCGAATTTTACATGATTTAATTGTATCATCTGTTTTGTGTTTGATTCACTCATTCGCTTAATGCCTCTTTGATCGCAGCGAGATTTTGTTTCATTACGGAAAAATAATCTTCTCCTGCTTTGATTTTTTTGTTACTTAGTCCTTCCAGGGGGTTTAACATCTTTGCATTGGCTCCGGTCTCTTTTGCAATGGTTTTCGCTACTTTCGGACTCACCAGTTCTTCAAAAAAGATTGTTTTTACCTGATGTTCTTTTGCAAAGCGGATCACTTCGCTCATCTGTTTGGGATCTGGTTCATCGTCTGCGGATAATCCCTCAATTCCCATCTGTTCTAACCCATATGCGTGACATAGATAGCCAAATGCTTCATGTGCCACAACAAGTTCTTTCTTTGTAAATTTGGATGTTTCTTCCTTATATAATGTATCTAATTTGTCACATTCTTTTGCGTATCTCTTATAATTCGCTTCGTAATAATCTTTATTCTCTGCATCCACTTTGATCAATGCTTTCTTGATCTTGTTCATCTCATACTTTGCATTCTGTGGATCTAACCAGACATGGGGATCATTCTCACTGTTGTGTTCGTGATCGTGTTCATGTGCATCCTGATCTTTTAGTAACTTGATCCCTTTGGATGCTTCAACGCTTGTAAGTTCTTCCGTATCAAGGCTTTCCAAAACGTCATCTACCCATTGTTCCATGCCGGCTCCATTATAAATAAAGATGTCTGATTTTTCCATCTCGATCAGATCCTTCGTTGATGGTTCCCAGTCATGAGGTTCTGTTCCTGCTGGTACTAAATTGATCACTTCTACTTTGTCTCCACCGATCTTCTTTGCAAAATCATACATGGTGTAAAAACTTGTTGTAATTCTTATCTTGCCATTCGATTTCTTCTTGCTTGTATTGCCAGTACATCCTGCCATGCAAAAACTCATGGATATGATGCATACCAGGATCATCCAAATCTTTTTTCTCATTCTTCTCTACTCCAATTTCTGCGGTTTCTCTCTGGTATTTATAGCAAATCTTTCTTGGTCGTGTCAAGCGTGGTTCACGAATGATCGCTGAAAATAGACGTGCGAAATGCATTCTGTGACCATAATTCATTCCCATAGATGATCCTGTAACATCCAGTATACATCAGGGCTGCGAGCACTACGTCCACCACACTGTGTTGTTTTAAGAACATCGTCGACATGATAATTAATATCGTTAAGACAACACATGCTGTATCGGTGCTTTTCTTATATTTTCTCTGATTCTTCAAAATCGCACCACAGCATGCCAGAGAGTTAAATACATGGATACTTGGAAGTACATTCGTCGGAGTATCCGTGTGATAGATCATCTGTACTGCTTTGATAAAAATGCTGTCTCCAGTAAGAACTGGTCTTAGATCCTGTCCATTCGGAAATACTAATGAGATGATCAAAAACAGGGTCATGCCTGTTCCAAGTGTTATGATCAGCTGATAATATTCTTTCCATTGATTCTTATTAAAAAACATAAAATAAAAAACTGTAACTGCTACAAATAAGAACCATAATAGATATGGTACGATGAAATATTCACAGAATGGTATCTGATCATCTATCGTTGTATGTATGATGTAATGATGCACATCTCGATCTTCAATGTAGGAAAATGTGATCATATAAACTATAAAAAATACTGCAATCATACCAAGATGCCCATTTTTTATGATCTCATTTAATTTTGTTCTCAATTGTGACTCCTTTCTTCAAAATCATTGCCTGTTAGAAAGTGTATACATATAGTAGTACCACGATTTTGTAGAAATTTCAAATCTTTTATCGAAATAGTTGTGGCGGGATCTTCTTAACTAGCACTCCACTTAACACTCCGATGATGATCCCTGCGATCGTTCCTGTGATCAGTAATACTGGTGCATAATAATAAATCTTTGTATTCTCCATTAAGAAAACAGCAACACTGAGCTGCCCGATATTATGCGCTACTCCGCCTCCAACGCTGATTCCAATGGGTGAGAATCCTTCGATCTTCTTTAGAAGTCCCATGATGACCAGACTTAAGATCCCTCCTGCCAGACTGTAGGCGATCGTCATTGGATTTCCAAACAAGAATCCTGCCAGTACAACCCGGATCACTGAGATCTCAAGTGTTCTTGTCCATGTTGTAAAGAATAACAAAACCATGATCACTCCATTGGCAAGTCCTAATTTCACTCCGGGAATTCCAACTGGTATCGGGATCAATACTTCTATATAGGATACAACAAGTGCCAATGTTAAAAACATCGCATCTGTCGCTAATCTTTTTGTTGACATATATTTTATTTCTCCTGTTGTTTTCTATCTCATCTGATGTTTATTGTGTTACCCCGTCTAATTCCTGTTCTTTACCATCTTCTGCTTGAATCTCAATCACTACTTTATGTGGCAGACATACGATCGTTTCTCCTGATTTCTCGATTGCTTTATGGTCTGCACAGATCTGGTCTTTACAGTCTGCTTTTTTCATTGTAACTTTTCCATCTTTGATCTGCATGACGTTCGTGCCATTTTTCTCTGGAATCTGATAAATTTGATCTTTCTTGATGGATGTTTTGTACACTTCTTTTCCTTCAACTGTCACGATCACTTCTTTTCCGTCTTTTTGTGTCATCTTGATCGCTGCCAAACTGATCAGTGAAATTGCCAGTACTGCTGCGATCAAAATTATATCTTTTTTCTTCATCTTTATACCCTGATTCTTCCCAGTACTTCTCCGATTGGGTCTGTAATGCACAAATCTGCCTGTTTATCTCTGCTTGTCGCATCACGATTCAGTACTGCAAGATATTTTCCTTTAAAATAATCGATCATTCCAGCGGCTGGATAAACAACCAGTGATGTTCCTCCAATGATCAGCATATCTGCCTTGGAAATGGCTCTGACTGCCCCATTGATCGTCTGAGAGTCTAAGCCTTCTTCATATAATACAACATCTGGTTTGATGATTCCCCCACATTCGTCACAATATGGGACTCCTTTGGCATTCACAACATAATTCACATCGAAGAACTTGCCGCATTTCTGGCAATAGTTTCTGTGAACACTGCCGTGCAGTTCAAAGACATTTTTACTTCCTGCTGCCTGATGAAGCCCGTCGATATTTTGCGTAACGATCGCAGACAGTTTTCCCGCCTGTTCCATCTCTGCCAGTTTTAAATGTGCCTTATTCGGTTTTGCATCCAAGAAGATCATCTTATTCTTATAAAAATCATAAAATTCTTCCGTATGCTGTGTATAAAATGTATGGCTTACCATAACCTCGGGTGGATATTTATAAGTCTGGTGATACAAACCATCCGTGCTTCGAAAGTCTGGAATATGACTCTCTGTTGAAACACCTGCGCCACCAAAGAATACGATATGATCACTTTCATCGATCATCTGTTGTAATTTTTCAATCTTTTCGTTATCCATGACTTTTTCCTCCTTGAAATCTAATTGATCAAAAATCATCTACAAAGTTAGTTGCTTATAACTTATTTTTATATACTTTATCTTTTATTGTACAAGAAAAAAAGGCCTCTTGTAAAGAAGCCTTTTCATTTTTTTAATCATTGCTTTGTTCTTGAATCTTACTGATCTGGTGTAAAGTCTTGAAAACTGCTGCCATATCGTCTTTAATTAGTTTTCTTTGTTGTTCATAAATACTGCGATAGTATTTTGTTCTTATTGGATCAGGTTCATAAATTTTCTTGATCTTTCTCGTTTTTTCAAATACCTGACTTGGATCTTCCAGATCTCCTACCGCATATGCTGCGATCACTGCATCTGTAAGAACTGCTCCTTGTGCATTTTCTAATGTGGCACTCTTACATCCTAACATGTCTGCTTTGATCTGATTCCAGACTTCTGAATTACTTCCACCTTCTGTGATTGTCATAAATTCAAGTGGCACGCCTGCTTTTTTATAAATATCTGTCACACTCATATAATCGTAACCGATCGCTTCTAAAACTGCACGCCACTGTACTCCCTGATCTGTGTCCATCGTCATATTCAGGAAACAGGCACTTGCATTGGATGTTTCTCCAAATCCTCCTGTTAAATATGGAAGGAACAGGACTCCTTTGGATCCGCATGGCACATTTTGTGCTTTCTCATTTAATTCATCAAAATATGCTCCATTTCCTGCTTCGTTGCATACATTATCTCGATACCAACGAAGTGCTAATCCACCGGTTCTTATGAATCCCCAATAAAAGTATGTATTTTCTAAAGTTCCGCTGTTAAAGATCAGTTCATTTTCTGGTTTGCTTAATTCTTCATTGATTCCATCGGTTGCGATACAAAACATCGCACATGTTCCTGCTACGTCGGCTGCCTGATCTGGTTTGATCACTCCGCATCCGATCATAGACTGCATCGTATCTCCGGCTCCCGCACAGATTGGGATTCCTGGTTTCAATCCGGTTTCTTTTGCAAATGTCTCTGATAATGTTCCAATGATATCCCATGGTTTTTGAATCTTTGGCATCATTTCCATTGGAATTCCAAGGATCTCTAATTGTTCTTTGGACCATTTTTTCTCTGTTACACGGTATCCTAGTCCCCATCCAGACATTGTTCCCCAGTCAATAAATGCATCTTCTGCAGACAGTCCTGCAAGATTGGCCAGGATATATGGGGCATTGTGCATGAATTTTCTGCCTTTTTCTTTAAAGCCCTCACAATTGTTCATCATCCAACGTGCAAACATTGCTGGAAACATACAGTTTGGCTGAGGATTTCCAGTCTCTTTTGCCCAGATCTCATAATGATGGGATGCTAGTTCCTCAACATCTTCTTTTGTTCTGGAATCCAGATAATTGATGTAAGGTGTGATCGCATGGCAGTCCTTATCAACACCGACAATCCCGCAGATGATCCCATCTCCAAAAATAGAGCGGATGTTGTCTGGATCCAGATTCTTTTCTTTCATCTTTGTAACGCAGTTTCTGATCCCTGTAACCGTTGCATGAAGATACTGGTCTGCATCCATTTCCACCCATCCCGGATGTGGATAATTTAAGATTGTTGCATTGGTATCCTGCACAATCAGGTTCATATCAATATCATAAACTGCTGTTTTTACACTTTGTGTTCCTGCGTCAAATCCTAAATAATATTGTTCCATACTAACTTCCTGCTTTAATTTCTGATTCTTTTTATGCTTCTACTTCTTTGATCAGCTGTACCATTTCGATTGCAGATAATGCACAGTCATATCCTTTGTTTCCTGCTTTTGTTCCTGCACGTTCAATCGCCTGCTCGATATTTTCTGTTGTAACAACTCCGAATAAAACTGGAATTCCTGTATTTAATGATACCTGTGCGATTCCTTTGGATACTTCGTTACATACATAATCATAATGGCTTGTTGCTCCACGGATCACTGTTCCAAGACAGATCACTGCATCGTATTTTTTGCTTTTTGCCATCTTGTCTGCGATCAGTGGAATCTCAAAAGCTCCTGGTACCCATGCGATATCGATATCTTCCTCTTTCACATCATGTCTTTTCAATCCGTCTAAAGCTCCGGATACTAATTTGGATACGATAAATTCATTAAATCTGGCTGCTACGATTCCTACTTTTAATCCGCTTGCTACTAATTTACCTTCTAATACTCTCATTTTAATTACTCCTTTTTTCTTCGTTAATTTCGTTAATCTTAAGGTCCCTGGGACCTTAATTTTTTTAATTTTTCTGTTAATTTAAACTTCGTATGTTGTCATGTGTCCCATTTTCTTTTGCTTTGTCTGCATATAATATTTATCAAATGGATTGATTGGCATCTGGATCGGTACTCGTTCTACGATCTCGAGTCCATATTCATTTAATCCGTCAATTTTGGTTGGATTGTTTGTCATCAGTCGTAGTTTTTTGATTCCTAGATCCTGTAAGATCATGGCTCCTGCACTGTAATCTCGTTCATCATCTTTAAATCCAAGAGCTAAGTTGGCCTCGACTGTATCCATTCCCTGTTCCTGTAATACATAAGCTTTCAGTTTATTGATCAATCCGATTCCTCGTCCTTCTTGACGCATATATAAGAAAACCCCTCGTCCTTCTTTCTCGATCTGACGCATTGCACGGCTTCGCTGTTCTCCACAATCACAGCGTAGAGATCCAAAAGTATCCCCAGTCAGGCACTCAGAATGCACACGGCATAAAACTGGTTCTCCGTCTGCGATATCTCCTTTGACCAGTGCTACATGATGTTCCCCACTTCTCTGGTCTACATACCCATGTGCCTCAAATGTTCCATATTTTGTTGGAAGCTGTGCGATTACTTCGCATACTACATCGCTCATCTTGTCTTTTCCCTCCTCGTTTTTTATTAAAATCCAGCATTTCTTAACATTTCCATTGTTAAGGTGCTGTTTGTATGTTTGTCGTTTGTTTCCTGCTGATCAAAATGCAGCAGTTTATCTATATATTTCCCAACCATGTCATTCTCCAGATTGATCTTATCTCCTGGTTTTTTATATCCAAAATTGGTATTTTTTATGGTATGTGGGATCATGGATACGGAAATGGTATCATCGCTTAACTTAGCGATCGTCAGGCTGATTCCATCGAGTGCGATCGATCCTTTTTCAATACAGTATTTCATGATATTTTCTGGGGCTTTGATCGTAAACCATACAGCATTATCATCTTGTTTTATACTAACAAGTTCCCCTGTATCGTCCACATGGCCTGCTACCATATGACCTCCGAACCTTCCATTGGCTGCCATCGCTCGCTCTAAGTTGACGACAGATCCCTTTTTTAAACTTCCAAGACTGCTTCGGTTGAATGTCTCATTCATCACGTCTGCCTGAAATGTATTGCCGCTAATGTGAGTCGCTGTCAGGCAGACACCATTAACTGCTACGCTGTCTCCCAATTTAAGATCTTCAAAAATAACATTTGCTTTGATCGTAAGGACTGCTGCTTTGCTTCCTCGCTTTAGGGATATGACTGTTCCTAATTCTTCTACGATTCCGGTAAACATGATCTCACCTTCCCTTCCAGTAATATGTCATTTCCAAGTGGTGTTGCCTTTAATTCATCAAATACCAAAGCTTCTTGGATCCTTTCGATCCCTTTGCCTTCTACAGGTGTTTTGGCCTTTTCTCCTCCAAATAATTTTGGAGCAATATAGGCGTAAACTTTGTGAACACAGTCGTTTTTGATCAAGGATTCATTCAAGATTCCACCACCCTCAACTAAAACACTGTCAATTTCCATATTTCTTAACTGTTTTAAAACTTCTTTGACATTGACCTTTCCGTCTTGTTCTGACGTTTTTAAGATTTTGCATCCTTTTTGTTCTAATTTTGCAATTTTTTCTTGATCTTCACTTATGGTAGCAATGATCGTTGGAATTTCTCTGGCTGTTTTTACGATATTTGATCCTTCCGAAATCCTTAAGTTTGAATCACATATCACACGAATTGGATCATTCCCATGTTCGATCCGTGCATTTAACATCGGATCATCTGCTAAAACCGTACCGATCCCTGCCATGATCGCTGCATACTGGTGTCGTAATGTATGTGCATGTCTTCTGGCTTCTTCTCCTGTGATCCATTTGGATTCACCGGTTGCTGTTGCGATCTTTCCATCCAATGTCATTGCGTATTTTAACGCTGTATATGGAATATCATTTTGAATATAGTGAAAAAATATATCGTTTAACTGTCTGCACTCTTCTTCAAGGATTCCTGTTTCTGTTTCTATGCCATGATCATTCAGGATTTTGATCCCGCCTCCTGCCACTTTCGGATTAGGGTCTAAGTTCCCGACATATACTTTCTTAATCCCCGCTTCGATCAATGCTTCCGTACATGGTGGTGTTTTTCCATAATGGCAACATGGCTCCAATGTTACATAAATCTCAGCTCCCTCAGGATCTTCTATACAGTTTTTTAAGGCATTTCTCTCTGCATGTAATCCGCCGATCTTCTCATGATATCCTTCCCCAATAACCCTTTGATCTTTTACGATCACTGCTCCGACTAAAGGATTTGGATTGGTATATCCACAGCCTTTCTTGGCAAGTTCGATCGCACGCCGCATATATTCTTCTTTCAAATATTTTTCTCCCTTCCCTTCAGGTTCTTTGATTTTGGGAGGTTGGATTTTGATTGGTATTGAAATCAGAAATATAAAAAGGAGCTCCTGATCTTTGTTCTAATTCTTCAGGAACTCCTTTTTGATATCTTGATATTTCTTTTTGAAATAAAAAATCCTGGAATTATAAAAATCCCAGGACATGATGATCAATATCACTTCTTAAATCTTCTTCCATCCAGACTGTACTGTCGGCCTTGGAATCTCACCAAGTCATGCCATATAAGGCTCGCGGGCTATAACCGCCGGTAGGGACTTGCACCCTGCCCTGAAGACGTTATGTAATTTATTTATAAAATAGCACTAACTCACTTTTGTGTCAAGTCGTTTTTACATTTTCTTACGCATGATCAATACTAAAATCGCAAAAACTGCAACTGCCGCAATCGCAATTGTAATTCCTGTCATATGCTTCTTCTTTTCTTTTTTCTGCTCCTGTTTCTTTTTCTCTTCTTTTTGTTTCTGCTGTTCTTTCGTTTCTGTTGTTACTGTTTTTTCTGTAGTAGTCGTTGTTGTTTCGCTTGTAGCAGATGTCTGTGATTCTGTATTCTTTGTATCTGTATTCTTTGTGTCTGTATTTTTAGTATCTGTTGTATCTTCTGATCCTGTCTTTTGACTTGTTTTATTCGTAGTTGAAGTGCTGTTCTTCTTTTCTTCTATTTTCGTCTGCTTATTTCTTCCAAGATATGCATCAGCCTCTGGCACATCAATCTTTCCATCCATATAATCCTGATAAGCTTGCTCTGCTCCTGCCCTTGTTGGTGGATAACCATGTGCAGAAAGCCATGATTTCGCCTGTTGTTTTTGCTCTTCTGTATATGCATAAGTCTGTACTGGACGACTTGTGATCGTTACTGTACATAATGATAGCATTACGATTAATATTAACTTCTTCATGATGTATTCCCTCTTTTTATTGATACTATTTCATTAATTTTATTTATTATAACAGTGGTTTGATTGAAATTCTATAGATTATTGGTTTTTGTACAATTTTAATTTCTGTCATCAACTACAAATCACAATTTCATCCTCAAACAAACAATTCTTAATCTCCCCATTTCTAACCTTCTTAAGCAATTCCTCTGAATCCATCCATCTTACTTCTTCAACTTCTTCTTTCTGCAGTTTCAATTCTGTAATATCAATGGGTTCTTCGTAAATATAGACTCTGCTGATCTCATGATTTTTAAATTCTCTTCCGTGGAAGTTTCCGTTCATAATTCCTGTATGAATTCCTATTTCTTTTAACTGTTCTTTTTCTGCCTTAATTCCTAATTCTTCATTTAACTCCCTGATTGCAGATTCCAGAGGCTCATCGCCTGCGCTGATATGACCTGCGGATGAGATGTCGTAGCAACCTGGAAAGGAGTCTTTTTCTTTGCTTCGTTTTTGTAACAACAAGTCATATCCTTTTTCTGTTTTTCTTCTGATCCAGATATGCACAGTTCCATG